>Ga0256405_10012925_pt1 | contig 10170 bp, 10 predicted proteins | sample RumenRJG_02DNA_FD_189096 | JGI IMG/M metagenome (GOLD analysis project Ga0256405, IMG submission 189096) | Bovine rumen microbial communities from Lethbridge, Alberta, Canada - RJG_02 | ecosystem: Host-associated > Mammals > Digestive system > Stomach > Rumen | place: Canada: Alberta... | reverse complement strand
TTCGCGATGCGGCAGAACATGAGGAACGCATGCGGCGGCAGCCCCGTGTGACGGCGGAAGCAGACCGTGAGCTTCGCGACCGACATCGCGGCGCGGCCGGCCAGCTCGTCCAGATTGCAGGCGCGCGACGGATCGCGCCGCATCTCCTCGATCAGCGCCTCGAAGCGGACGGACGACGTATCGGCCTTCTTCTCCGACGACGATTCGACCAGGTCGAGCAGCAGGCACATCGCCGCGTGGCGCAGCGTCAGCCGGCGCTCGATCGTTCCGTGCGGCGCGGTGTCATACAGGTGCCACAGCCGGCGGAACGACTGCTTCACGGCGTCCGAGGCGTCGAACCGCACCGGCATCTTCCGCAGCCGACCGACGAGCCAGGCCGTTTCCTCCGCCGAGAGGCCCAGCACGCTCTCGCCCTTCTTCGGGAGCCGGAACCAGATCCACACGGTCGACAGGCTCTTGGGATAGCGCCGCAGGAAATGGGGCGTTTCCGGCTGGGCCACGAACACGGTCCCCGGGGGGAAGCGCACCGTCTGGCCCTTGCTGTCGAACGCCAGGTTGGCGCCGCGCCGGCAGCAGATGATCTCGATCATCCCCGGGTGGATGTGCGGCCGCGTGCCGCCGCCCGCCTGCTTGTACTTGTGCTCGCCAAGAACCGGCAGGGCGTCGACACCGTCCGCCGCCAGGTCGACGACACGCGTCTCCGCCGTCTGGACATACTGCGGAAACGACTTCATCACACCGCCCGCCGCGCCCTTCGCGCGCACGGCGGCCGGAGCCTGCGTCTGCGGTCTGCGTGCCATCGGAAAAACCTATTCCATCCCGGCTTCGAGCGACGGGCAGACGTCGAGACGGAGCGCGTCGTCGCCGACGTGGTTGCGCCGCCAGTAGGCGAGGCCCGCGATCATCGCGCCGTTGTCGCCGCAGTATTTCGGCTGCGCCATCAAGAGCGGCACCTTCGCCTCCGCCGCCACCTGCGCGAGCACGGCGCGGACGCGACTGTTGAGCGACACGCCGCCGCCGAGGATGAGCGCGCGGTAGGCGCGCCGCTTCAGCGCTGTGCGCGTGCGGTCGGCGACCGCCTGCACGATGGCCTCCTGGTACGACGTCACAATCCGCGGCGTTTCCGCCGCGTCCGGCTGCTCCTTCTGGACGTAGCGCAGCAGCGCCGTCTTCAGCCCCGAGAACGAGACGCAGAGCTCCGCCGGCAGCCCCGCGAGCGCCGAGACACCTTCGCGCGGCTGGCCCTTCGGGAACGGGATCAGGTTCGTCAGCCCGTGTTCGGCGGCGTACGCCTTCGCGATCTTGTCGATCTTCGGCCCGCCGGGATAGCCGAGCCCCAGCAGCTTCGCCGCCTTGTCGAACGCCTCGCCCGCCGCGTCGTCGAGCGTCTGGCCGATGATCTCGTACCGCCCGTATGCGGGCACGTCGATCCAGTTCGTGTGGCCGCCCGAGATCGCGAGGCCCAGGGCCGGCATGACCGCCGTCGGGTCCGGCACGTCGCGGGCGGGGCCGGTCGCCGCGTCGTACAGGAACGGCGTGTGCAGGTGCGCCTCGATGTGGTTGATGCCGATCAGCGGGACGCCAAGCGCGAGCGCGAGCCCCTTCGCCGCGTTCAGCCCCACGATGAGCGCGGGCGAAAGCCCCGCGCCGTAGGTGACGGCGACCGCGTCGATCCGCCCGCCCGGAACGGCCGCCGCGAACACCTCCATCGCCGTGCGCACGACCTCGCCGATCTTCTCGATGTGGGCGCGGCTGGCGATCTCCGGCACGACGCCGCCGTAGGGCTGATGGAGCGGAATCTGCGTATAGACGACGTTCGCGAGGACTTCGCGCCCGTCCTTCACCACCGCGCACGCCGTTTCGTCGCAGCTCGTCTCGATGCCAAGGATGTTCATCGTCGCCTTACCAGAACTTCCACCACGGGCGCTCGATGGGCTTGACGCCGCCCGCCTTGTTGTACATCTCCTGCACGCGGTTCTGGCCCGCCGTCTCGGGATCCTGGATGAGCTCGCGCGTATGGAACTCGAGCGCGTCCGGGAGCGACCAGAACTCGCTGCGGATGAAGTGGTCGGGGCCCGTGCGGTGCAGGACGACGACCTCGCCGCCCGGCAGGATCGAGACGGTCGGGCGTGTGATGCGCATCAGCGCGCCCAGATCGTACGTCAGCCACGGGCGGTCGTCGCCGCCGTGGTCCACCGCCGTCAGGAAGATGTGCTCGTGGCCCTTGCGCGCCCAGTGGACGAGCGAGAACTCGCGGCTCAGGCCCTCGCGGTTGGCAAACATCTGCAGCGCGCCCGTGATCTTGATGCCGGGCACGATGTCGAACGCGCGGTACTGGCCCTCGTAGCGCAGGCCGCCGTGGATCAGCACGGGGCGCGCGAGGTAGCGGCGCGGCTCGACGAGCGCGAAATGGTTGGCGAGCAGCACCTCCAGCTTCTGGCCCTCGTTCGCGTCGACGCGGAACGGCGCGACGAACGGCCGCTCGGCGATGCGCGTGAGCTGCGACATGTCCGACGCGCGGTAGACCTCGACGATCAGCAGGTCCTTCGAGTTGGAGAAGCCGACGCTGACCTTTTCGGGCGCGGTGTTCTTGATGTCGATGACGCCGCGGACGCGCTCGCCGGCCACGTAGTCGATTTCGTCGAGTTTGAGGTCGACCGAGATTTCGCTGGGCGATTCCGCGACGGCGGCCCAGGCGAGCGCGGCGCACGCGAGCGCCGCAAGGCAGGTTGTGTTCTTCATAGTGTCAGCTCCAATCCGTCGAAAGCGGGTTCGACGTTCGTCCCCGCCAGCTTGCGCCGCCACTCCTCGTGCGTGAAGTCGTGGCACATGTGGATGAGATAGGCGCGCGACGGCGCGATCCGCGCGAGGTAGGCGAGCGCCGCGGCAAGGCTCAGGTGCGTCGGATGCGGACGCTCGCGCAGGCAGTTCAGCACCATCACGTCGACGCCTTTCAGCTTCTCCACCGCCGCATCGGGGATTTCGTGACAGTCGCTCACGTAGCCGAGGCGGCCGCCCGTGACGCGATCCGTCAGCAGGTAGCCGCAGCACGGGAAGCCGTGCTCGACAGCGAACGATTCGACGCGCACGTCGCCGAGCGTGAACGGCGCGGCGTTGTCGACGAATTCGATCTGGGGCCGGTAGAGCCCCTGCGCGCCGCTCGCCGTGCTGATGTAGGGGAAGATGCGGTGCATCTGCTCGATCGTCTCGCGCATCGCGTAGCAGGCCATCGGCTTGCCGACGATGCGGTACGGCAGACCCCGGTAGAGCGGATCGCCGGGCGCGACGGGGACACGTTCGCCGTTGATCGTGTTGAAGCGCCGCACGTCGTCAAAGCCCGCGACGTGATCCATGTGCGCGTGGGTGAGGATGACGGCGTCGACCTTGCTCACGCCGCAGTCGATGCACGCCAGACGCAGTTCCGGCGGCGTGTCGATCAGGAACGCGGTGTCGCCCGCCGTCACGTACGCGCCGCAGCGGCGGCGCCTGTCGCGCGGGTCGGACGAGGTGCAGACGGGGCACGCGCAGCCGATCTGCGGCACCCCGACCGATGTCCCCGTTCCTAGAAATCGAAAGGTCAAAATCTTTCGGTCCTCGCAAGTGTCCGCAAGTCGCAGGCGAACGGACGCGAACGAGGGCCGCTCCTTATTCCTTCTCCGGCATCTTGCCGGTCGCAAAATACTTCTCGATCTCCTCGAGCGTCCGGCCCTTCGTTTCGGGCATGAAGAACGCCGCCGTGATGAGGTAGATGACGGTGAAGCCCGCGAGCGTGAAGAAGACGCTCTCGTAGCCGAACTTGTCCGCCCACGGCAGGAAGGTCGAGGCGATCGTCGTGGACACGCCCTGGTTGATCAGGAGCGCGATCGACATGCCGTTGGCACGGATGCGGTTGGGCATGAGCTCGGAGAGCGCCAGCCACACGCAGACGCCCGGCCCGACGGCGTAGAACGCCATGAAGACGACGAAGCCCGCCATCACGACGAGGCCCGTCGCGAGGCCCGGCGCCGCCCAGCCCCTGTGGAGCGCGAGGAAGGTCGACGCGACGATGGCGAGGCCGCAGATGATGCCCGACGTGCCGAGCTTCAGGAGGAAGGTGCGGCCCTTGCGGTCCACGAGCGCCACCGCGACGAGCGTCATCACGACGTTGACGATCTTGAAGCCGAGGTCGGCCCAGTTCGCGAACGCACCCTGGAAGCCCGCCTCCTGGAAGATCTTCACGGAGTAGTTGAGCGCGGAGTTGACGCCCGTCGCCTGCGTGCAGGCGAGCACGACGACCGCGAGCACGAACGGGATGACGTACTTGCGCTGGAGAAGCGTGTCGGTCGCGGCCGCGTTCTTCGCCTTCTCGGCGGCGGCCTCCTCGTCGGCCTTCACCATCTCGGCCAGGATCTCGCGCGCCTTCTCCTCGCCGTTGTTCGCCGCGAGCGAGGCGAGCGCCTCGTCCTTGCGGCCGCGGCGGTAGAGCCAGCGCGACGACTCCTTCAGCTTGAACGCGCCGAAGAAGAGGATGAGGCCCGGCACCGCCGAGCACCAGAAGATCGTCTGCCACGCCGCCGTCTTGGAGCTCGCGCTGACGGCCATGTCGTCCGACGCGCCGACGAGGTAGGTGACCGCGAGGCCGACGAGCGCCGCGAAGACGAGGCCGATCGTCAGGAGGAGCTGGAACATGCCCGTGCCCTTGCCGCGCGAATCGGCGTCGAGGCACTCCGCCAGATACATCGGCACCACGACGCCGATCAGGCCCGCGCTCGCGCCCTGGAGGATGCGCCCGAGCGTGAGGCACGCGAAGCCGTTCTCAAAGAGGACGCTCGCGCAGATGATCGGGATCGACAGCGTGAAGCAGAGCGCGGAGATGAGGATCACCTTCTTGCGGCCCATCCACTCGGCGAGCGCGCCTGCGAAGAGCGAGGAGAGGACGCTGCCGAAGAGAACGGCGCTCACCACGAACGACAGCTGCTGGCTCGTGTAGCTGGACGTCTTTTCGATGTACGGCAGCGCGGCGGCGATGACGCCGACGTCGATGCCGTAGAGGAGGCCGCCGAGGCCCGCCATCACCAGCAGGTATTTCGCGTAGCGCCGAACGTTCGCCGGCAGCGCAGTTGTCGTTTCGCTCATTTTATATCCCCCTTGTGTTGTGGATGTTTCCGTGTTGATTGTTAGTATATCATATTTTAGGCGTTTGAAGCACGGACGGCGGCGATTGTCGGCGCGCCGGTGAGGACCATGACGAGCCGGTCGACGCCGAGCGCGACGCCGGCGGCGGAGCCGATCTTCGGCAGCGCCACGAAGAAGTCCTCGTCGAGCGGATAGTCCGCCTCGCCGAGCGCGCGGCGTTCGGCGCGCGCGGCCGCGAAGCGCCGCCGCTGCTCGTCCGCGTCGCACAGCTCCGTAAAGCAGTTCGCGAGCTCCATCCCGTCCCAGTAGAACTCCCAGCGCGCGGCGACGCCGTCCGCCACCGTCGCGAGGCTCGCGCACGCGGGCGGATAGCCGGTCAGGAACACGCCGCCGCCGAGCGCCTTGATCGCCGGTTCGATCTTCGTCGCCATGTCCACGTCGAAGCGATCGGCGTCCCAGTCCGTCCACGGATCCCAGCCCGCGTACTGCCGATAGGCGTCGCGGACGGCGAGGCGACGGGTGGGAGAGCGGGAGGCGGACAGGAGACCGAGGTCGGTCAGCAGCGCTTCCAGATCGTCCGCGATGTCGCGGTCGGTCGCGCCCTTGCGGTACCATTCAAGCATCGTGAATTCGGGATTGTGGCGCGCGCCCCTTTCGCCGTCGCGGAAGCACGGCCCCAGCTGGTAGATCCGGTCAATGCCGTCCTGCGCCAGGAGCTTCTTCATCTGAAGCTCCGGCGAAGCGCGCAGGAAGCCGCCCGTCGCGACCGGCGGGCAGTCGATGTGGCACTCCGGCGCGGGCGCGGCGATGCGCACGGGCGTTTCGACTTCGAGGAAACCGCGCGCGTCGAAGAACGCGCGGAGGGCGCGGACGATTTCCGCGCGCCGCCTGAGGATTTCAACATTCATGACTGTACGCCCTCTCCACTCGTTGCGGACCGCACGGACGGTGCGCGCGGCCTACACAAACCGCGCCAGATGCCTTTGCAGCAGCTCGCCCAGGCGCGTCTCCAGCCACGGCGTCACGCGCCAGAAGTCCCGGAGCTCCAGGTATTCGCCGACCGGCCCCGGCTGGCCCGCCTTCACGCCGTATTCGCACTTGAGCAGGATGTTGCGCGCCGTCGCCTCGCGCGCGACGAATTCGATCACCTGCACCTTGAAGCCGAGAATGCGCAGGATGAGCGCGCGGAACGCGTCGGTCAGGATGTCGCCCAGCCGCTCGCGCAGGATCGACTGGCGCATGAGCCCGGCGAACGGCGCGGACGGCAGGTTCGGCTTGCCGCCCGTCTCCGCGAGCGTCTTGTGCAGCTCGTGCTGGGAGCACGGCGCGGAAAGGATGTAGCGCGCCTTCCATTCGACGCCCTTCGCGAGCGCCTCGTCCGTCGCCGTGTCGCACGCATGGAGCGAAATCACCATGTCCGCGCGTTCGAGCGTGAATGCCGCGAGGTCGCTTTCGACGAACGTCACCCGGTCCGCCACGTCGAGCTGTGCGGCCATCCTCTTCGCCGCCGCGATCACGTCCGCGCGCCGATCGACGCCGACGACCTTCACGTCGCCGAAGCCCTTCACCTCCGTCAGGTAGAAGTAGAGCGCGAGCGTCAGGTACGCCTTGCCGCAGCCGCAGTCGACGACGGTGAACGTGTCGCCGGACGCCTCGCCGAGCGTTTCGGCGACGACCTTCAGGAAGTCGTTCACCTGGTCGTACTTGCCGCGCATCGAGGCGCGGATCTTCCCCTCGCGGTCGGTGAGGCCGATCGTCTTCAGGAGCGCCGCGGAATCAAAGCTCGTCAGCGGCAGGTTCTTGACGCGGTCGTGCGGCTGCGTGACCGCGACGCGCGCGAGCTCGGCCGAGCGCGAGACGAGGACGTGGCCCTTCTTCGTGACGCGGACGTGCAGATCGCCCGTCGCCGTCAGGAGGTGCAGGTCGCGCGCGCCCTTCTGCGCGATGATCTCCTCGAGCCCCTCTGCCGCGCCCTTCGCGTCGAGGTTCTTGACCTGCACCTGGCCGTCGTCCGTCATCTCGGCCTGGAACTTGCGCACGCCGCCGATCTCCACCGGCCGCAGGGCGATCTTGAACTGCCGGCCGTTGCGGCGGACGGTCTGGACGAGCTTCATGAAGCCCTCCCCGAACGTGCGCGCGCGCACCTCCTCCTTCAACTTCGGCTCGAGCTCGAATTTTTCCATGGCTTACTTCCCGTGGCGGCGCATCTGGCGCGTCTGCGGCGGATCGATGATCTCCATCGGCACGGCGACCGAACGCTGCGCGGCGGTCTGGCGGCGGATGAGTCCCATCTGGACGATCGAGAAGAGGTTGGAGAGGAACCAGTAGAGCGACAGCGCCGACGGGAACGAGTAGAACATGAAGAGCATCATCAGCGGCATCATGATCATCATCATCTGCTGCTGCTTCCGGTCGCCCGTCGACGGCGTGAACGCGCTCTGGAGGCCCGTTGTCACCGCCATCAGGATCGGCAGGATGTTCAGCCCGCCGAACGGGAACCACGACGCGAAGAGCGCTTCCGGCTGCGAGAGGTCGCGGATCCAGAGGAACGGCGCGTAGCGGAGCTCGACCGCGGACCGCAGGACGTTGAAGAGCGCGATGAAGACGGGAATCTGGATCAGCATCGGCAGGCACGAGCTCATCGGATTGACCTTGTGCGCGCGGTAGAGCGCGAAGGTCTCCTGCTGGAGCCGCTGCGGATTGTCCTTGTACTTCGCCTGGATCTCCTTCATGAGCGGCTGGATCTCCTGCATCTTCTTCATGCCGACCGTCGACTTGTGCGTGAGCGGCCAGAAGAGGAGACGGACGAGGATCGTCAGGAGGATGATCGCAATGCCGTAGTTCGGGATCGCCGCGTGGAAGATGTTGAGCACCCACACGAGCGGATAGCAGATCCAGCGCCACATGCCGAACTCCATCACGTCCTTCATGCCGAGCCCCCAGAGCAGCGCCTGCTTCTTCGGGCCCACGTAGAAGACGCTCGTCACCGCGCCGTCGGCCGTCACCTGCGCCTTCGCCGACACGCTTGCCGGCCGGTAGGTCGCCACCGCCGTGTCGCGCGCGACCGTCGCCTCGAAGCCGCCGACCTTCGCCGTCGTCGAGACGAGCGCCGTCACGAAAAAGCGGTTCTTGAGCGCGATCCACGTCTGCTCGCCGCCGTACGGCACCGTCGCCGCGCGCGGCAGACCCGCCGCGTTCTTCGCGCCGCTGCACCCGCCCGCGAGCCCGCCGACGAGATAGCCCTTGAGGGGTGAATCACCCTCGCAGTGGTGGACGACCTTGCCGCCCTTTTCATCCATCGCCCAGCTGTCGACGGAGAGGAGATCGTTCTTGTTCGCGCCCATCGTCATCGCGCCGAGCGAGAGCGTGGTCGCGCCCGTCACGCCCGCATCCGCGTACGTGACGACGTATCCGTCGCCGAGCGTCACCGTGCGCGTGACGCCGTCCGCCGCGAACACGACTTCGGTCGGCGTCGCGGACTGGACCGCATACGCCGTCACCGCCGTGCCGACGGCGCCGAGCGGCGCGGCGGCGAAATCGAACGTGACGGGCGGATTGTCGTCGCCGACCGCGCCTTCGTTCTGCGCGTACTTTTTGAGCGTCGCCTTCTTCACGACGCCGCCCCACGTGGAGAGCTCGAGCTTCAGTTCGTCGTTCTCGAGGACGACGATCTCTTCCGGCGTCGCGGGGAGCGCGACCGGCGCGGCGGCCGTTTCGGCCGCAGCCGGAACAGGGGCCGCGTTCGCCGGCTGGGCCGGTGCGGCCGCCGTCTGCTGCACCGCCGCGCGCGGTGCGGCCGGCTGCGCCTTCGGCTTGTTGACATTCGTGAAGAGATACCACGCCAGGACCGCGCCAAGCAGGATGGAAATGATCTTTTCTGTCTTGTTCATGTTCGTTTTACCTTCTGAAATCGTTTCGCCACCGGCCGCGCAACGGAACGGGATCGTACCCGTGCGCGCCGAACGGATGGCAGCGCAAGAGCCGCCACAGCCCCAGAATCGTGCCTTTCACCGCCCCGTGCACCGTCAACGCCTCGATCATGTAGTTCGAGCAGCTCGGCTCGAAGCGGCAGCAACCGCGGAAGAGCGGACTGAGCGTGACCTGATAGGCGCGCACGAGCAGGATGAGGAGCTTTCTCAATTTGCGCCTTTTTCTTTCCTCGTGGAGATGGCCGAACTGCGTTCCGTGGAGAGGACCGAACTGCGTTCGGCCAATCCTCTCATCTCCCGCATCACATCGGCGCACCGTTTCCCGCCCAGCGCCGCGCGCCCGACAAACACCCACTCCGTCTTTTCGGGGAGCGCCCCTTCCTTCACCAAGAGCCGGAATGCCTCGCGCATCAGCCGCTTGGCGCGGTTGCGGTCGACGGCCTCGTGGAAGCTCTTTTTGGAAACGACGACGCCGGCCTGCTGGTCGGCGTCGGGGGATGAAAACCGCCACGCGACGAGGAGACGCCCCTTGACGGAACGCCCCCGGTCGAAGACACGCTTGTACTTCGCGCCCGGGAGCCGCGTGGACATGCCTTAAACCTGCGTCAGACGCTTGCGCCCCTTGGCGCGGCGCGCCGCGAGCACCTTGCGCCCGCCCTTGGTCGCCTTGCGTGCGCGATAACCGATTTTCCTTTTCCTCTTGATCTTAGAGGGCTGCCATGTCATCTTCATTGTCGTTTAGTCCTTTCAACTGAAATGAGCACATATTTTACCAAAATCTTTGCGCGGATTCAAGGGGGTCGCGCCCCTTTCTGGATTTTGTCAGCCGCGGGCGAGGCGCAGGCGGCCGCGCAGCAGGTCCGGATTGCGCGAGAGCGTCAGCGCGACGCGTTCCTCGATCTTCCCCTGCGCGAGGAGGTCGGCGAGCGACTGGTCGAGCGTGCACATGCCGGCCGCCGCGCCCGTCTCGAGAATCGAATAGAGCTGCGCCGAGCGCCCCGTCGCGATCAGGTTCGCGGCGGCGAGCGTGTTGACGAGCAGTTCGCACGCGGGATGGCGCGCCGTGCCGTCGGGCGACGCCAGCAGGTGCTGCGCGAAGACGCCGCGCAACGCGAGCGCGAGCTGG
>Ga0256405_10012924_pt1 | contig 10171 bp, 12 predicted proteins | sample RumenRJG_02DNA_FD_189096 | JGI IMG/M metagenome (GOLD analysis project Ga0256405, IMG submission 189096) | Bovine rumen microbial communities from Lethbridge, Alberta, Canada - RJG_02 | ecosystem: Host-associated > Mammals > Digestive system > Stomach > Rumen | place: Canada: Alberta... | reverse complement strand
ATGATTCTTCTATCGACATCACCGTGAAGTCACAATATATAGTGGGCTTTTTGACTGTATTTTCGGAGATAAACGACAAGCTTATATCCGAAGAAGAAATTGCCAGCCTGGGCGCAAAGGAATTGTCAATCGCACAAGTGCGGAAGTATGCCGCGATGGACACAACCGAATTTGCGAAAACGCTTTATGATATTGCGACACAGAAAGGCAAGTACAGCAAGAAGTCAAACACTATCCATAAGTACTTGACGCGGGCAGTATATCTATATATCCAAGTGAGTGAGTATATAGACAGACAAAATGCGTACTTTACCCGCATATCGCAAAACTTGCCGATGAACGCCCTTGCTTCGATCAACAGCGGGAAAATTGAGGCGCTGGACAGCAAGACACACAAAGCAAGGATCAGCGTCTGCAATGTCACCTTTGAAATTGAAGGCTATGCCGGGAAGATCAGCACCGCGGCGCTGATGCTGAATGATATGTTCCTGCATGTGTTCGCTGAAACCGGGATTCCATCATTGGCAATCCCATTGCGAGATATTGCAGAATGGAAAGGAAGATCAACAGACCGCAAAGCTATCTATAAACTTCGGAATGAAGTACTTGAATGGATGAAAGAGCTATCAAACATTTCATACCGCTGCAAAGAACTTATCAACGGCAAATGGATTGAAAGCGGCACCATCAAGATCAGCGGCGGCACAGCCTTCATCGAAAACGGCATTGTTCACTGGAACTACAACCACGACTTATCGACATCCCTTGCCAGACTTGCGGAAATGGACTATCCGCGGGAATTATGGCGAGTAGACCCGCGCACAAGTCAATTTTACTTCGGCAGATACATTGCGCAGAACTACCGCATAAACGAAGGGAAGAAAGGCCGGGAAAGAATATCAATTCGTACCCTTATTGAGAAATCGCCCAACCTGCCCACATACGAAGAAGTCATGAAGGGCAACCGCAATGTCACAGACAGAATTGTGAAGAAGACGTTTTCAGACCTGGACGAACTGGATTTTCTTTTCTACACCGTAGAGACGCAAGACGGCACAGAGATCAGCAACCCGGAAACACTGGACTACAATTCTTTCATCAACGCTTATATTGTAGTTGATTACAGCGATTTTCCACTACATACAAAGCGCATTGCGAAGAAAGAAGAACACCAGCAGCGCATTAAGAATGCAAAGGCACGCCAGCAAGCAAGACTTGCGGCGAAAGCAGCTTCGGAAGCGGAGACATGACGAAAGTATTACAAACGGCGTTTTCAGCGTCTACCCTTCGATGTGCAGATGTCTACCCTTCGATGTGCAGATGTCTACCCTTCGATGTGCTGGGTAATTCTGAAAACGCCGATGGCACAAGGGTTTTCAGCCCTGTCAAAACTCTAAGTACTTTAAGTACTTTAAGGCAACGCATAATGCGCCCGCTTGCGGCGGCGCATATGCTATAATAAGCGACGAAAGGAAGGTGATTTTCTAATCAAGGTTATACATCTAATTTCAATCAGATGGCCTATAAGAAAAAGGTGCTGTTGGCAGCCGGGCAAGCATTCAACAGCACCAGCGACACCACCGACCAGGGCAGCATCTGCCCTATTCTATCACAGGAAAGGGTGAAATATCAACCATGACAAGAAAAGAAGCGCTGGAACTGATTCGATCCGAGATCAACGCCAGACCCTTGACGGACTTCATTATGCTGGAAAAAAGCAAGGGCGGCATGTATGTGTGCCCGATATGCGGCAGCGGCAAGGGAAGCCACAAAACCGGCGCATTGAAGGTGTACATGGACACGAACCGCGTTATCTGCTTTGCCAACGACGAATGCTTCACTTCTAAAGGTGAAGACACGCTGGGCGCATTGCGCCGGATATGGAATTGCACCGAAGAAGAAGCAATGCGGCGAACTGGGTATGATATTGAGGATTTCATAAAGAAGCCCATGCGCACGATGGAACCACGGAAGGCGCAAGAAGCATCACAAGCACCACAAGTGCAACTTGAGCAGGAAGAAGCGCCGGACTTCACCAGCTATTTCAAGACGATGGCGGCGAACATCACCAGCAGCGGCGCAATGGAATATCTATCTTATAGGCATATAAGCCTTGAGACGGCGCAGCGCTTCATGCTGGGCTATGACATGCGCTTCACGGAGGGCACCGGCGGCAAGTCATGGCGGGCGATTGTGATACCGACTTCACAAGAAAGCTATGTCGCCCGGAACACTGACACGAACGCCGACAAGGGCAACAGATACCGCAAAGTCGGCAAAGCGCACCTGTTCAACGCCAGAGCCTTGAAACGGGATGCTGGGCGGGCGCTGTTCATCACCGAAGGCGAGATCAACGCCTTAAGCATCATCGAATGTGGGCATGATGCTTGCGCCCTGGGCAGCACTTCCAACGTGGAGAAATTCACGGCACAGCTTAAGGCCGGACGGAGACCGCTTATTGTGGCATTGGACAATGACGAAGCCGGGCAGAGGGCGGCGACGAAACTTGCCGATGTGCTGAAACGTGCGGAGATCAACTTTACCATTGTCAATGTGTACGGCGATCACAACGACGCCAACGAAGCCTTGATTACAGACAAGGAAGCCTTCACCGCGGCGCTGGACGCGGCAGCCATGACAACGACGGCAGCGCCGGACAGCATAAGCAGTTATATAAAGCGCCTGATGCCTGGCGAGATTCACAGCTTCAATGAGGCCAGCCACATAAAAACAGGCTTTGACGTGCTGGACAGCATCACCGGCGGGCTTTACCCTGGACTGTATGCCCTGGGTGCAATTTCATCTTTGGGCAAGACGACCTGGGCACACCAGCTTGCCGATCAGGTAGCCGCCAGCGGAAAGCATGTGTTGTATTTCAGCCTTGAGCAAAGCAAACTTGAGCTTGCAAGCAAGAGTTTGTCGCGCTGGATGGCGCAAAGGGATTACAACACCGCACTTGACAGCGTGGCGATCCGGCGCGGCGTCACCAGCAAGGGACTTGCGGCAGCGATCAGCGAGTACACCGCCAGCGTGGGCAACCGCTTAAGCATCATTGAGGGCGACTTCTCATATACCGCGGACAAGATCAGCGAGTATGTGAACCGCTACATAGATCAGAACGGCGTGCGACCTGTTGTTGTGCTGGACTATCTGCAAATTTTGCAAGCCGGAGATCAGCGAAGCGCCCAACGGCGTGACGACATCGACATCAACGTAACCGAATTGAAGCGCTTGAGCCGCGCAAAGAATATACCTGTCATTGTGATAAGCAGCGTGAACCGCGCCAACTATCTGACACCTGTTGACTTTGAAAGTTTCAAGGAAAGCGGCGGCATTGAGTTTACAAGCGACGTTGTGCTGGGCTTACAGCTTGATTGCCTGGACGAAGACCTATTCAAGGAAGACGGCAACAAGAAGATCATACAAAAGCGGCAGCGCGTGAAGGAAGCCAAAGGCGCAGACCCGCGGGAAATCCGCCTGGTGTGCCTTAAGAACCGCTATGGAAGTATTGATTGGCATACCAATTACAGGTACTACACGAAGTATGATTTGTTTGAGGAAGTGACGCCGGACGGATTCGTGCCAACGCATGAACCGACACCGTTTGACAACTGACTGATTCACCTGGAAAAGAAGATCAGCGCCCGCAATGTCTTTAAGAACAGCGGGCGCATTATATGCACAACACGCACTTCTTGTGCAATTTGTACTTGACAAGCCTTTTACACCTGTTGTATAATAAATAAGGTGAAGGTAAACAAAACACCATGCAAGAAGCCCTGGTGCAGCCGAACCACCACGAACGATCACACCAGGGCAACCCACCGAAGCGGGCGACACCATTATATCACGGGATGCCGCCCAACACAAGAAAGGAAGGTAGACCCATGAGCATGAACGAGATCACCAGCACCAGCAAGATCACTACCGAAGCATTCACGATTATTGACGACGTTTCCGACATGTACTTGACCACACGCAAGCTGAAAGCCGTGACGATGGCATTTTCTGAAACCTTCGCAGAGAATGCGGAAGGCGTGAACATCGACGAGATCACCGCACGCCCGGAACACTTTCTGTATCTGTTCGACACCATGCGCGACCTGGTGATTGAGATGTACGATCAGGCGACGAAGGCCGACGAAGACACCACCGCTTATGTGGAGAGCATGAGACGACAGCACAAGACCGCTTGACACCAGCATTACCACCGGCATGAGGGCAAGACCCTTGTGCCGGATTTTTTATGCCCTGGGCGGCGCGGAGATCATCTTCTTATAGGCAAAATTACACACTGATTCTAATTAAGGTTATGCAGATAATTCTATTTAGAAACGAAAACAGAAAGATAATTGACTATCAGCGGCGCAAGTGGTATAATATACACAAGATGGTTATGTGAAACAAAAAGCACTTCTTGTGCATGTAGAAAGGGAAGGTGGATATATGCGTACCAGCATTAAGAGCCGGACAGACGCCGACGCCGGACGCGCAGCGCGTGCCGCTTATATGCGGGCATGGCGGGCAGCGAACCGGGACAGAGTGCGCCAGTATAATCAAAGCTACTGGAAGCGCAAGGCCGAAGCGCTGGAAGCCGTAAAAGCGGGCGAAAGCGGACAAATGCGGGCATGTGAGAATGAATGTTGACCCGTGGGCGGCGTACTGGGCGCGGAAATACAGCTGGGCATTGAAGGGAAGGCCGTTTCTGTCATACGAAGACCTTACACAGTCGGCAATGCTGGGTATATGGATTGCAAAGCAGACCTTCAAGGAAGAATGCGGAAGCTGGGCACAGTATTCTGGATATTTCATCAAAAATGAACTTCGTGCCCTTATCGGCATTAAGCAAGAGCAAATACCCGCGCTGACGCTATCGCTTGATGCACCGCTTACAGCGCTGGACGAAGACGGCGAAGACGGCACCCTTCTTGACATCATCAAAGACGACAGCGTGCCGGACGTAGAAGACACCGTTGTGCATAATGAGATGCAGCAGACCGTGCGAGAAGCCATAGAAAGCCTTCCTGACGCCACGGAACGACAGGTGATAGAACTACACCGTTTTGAGGGAAAGAGCATCACAGAGACGGCACAGGCGCTTGAGATCACAGAAAATGACGTGCGACGCCTGGACAGAAAAGCGCGATTCCAACATCTTGCCCGCGATCCACGGATATTGGCGCTTATCAGGCTGGAAGACTTGACGCCCTATTACCGAAGAATAGGTATAACCGCCTTCAACACGACGAACACCAGCATCACCGAACAGGCAGCTATATGGAGAATTGAAGAAGGACAAAGGATAAAGGAGATATACAATCAGCATGGCACCGATAATGATAAGGCCGGTACAACTGAAGAAGGCGCGGCGCTATTTCTTGCAAAATGGAAATGATGTAGACATCGCATGGTTTGACAGCCTGTTGACCGCGGCGCTTGTCGCCAGGTACATCACCGGCGCAGAGCTGACGGAGAGCGAACGCGACGAAGCAAGATATGCTTTGATTGTGTTCGACAGGGAAAGGAAAAAGGAATGACCACGGACAGATCCAACCTTACGCCCAACCAGGCCAAAGCGCTGAATGCGCTGTTGAACACGGGCACCAGGAAGGAAGCGGCGAAGGCGGCGAACCTGGACGAACGCACGATCAGACGATACATGGAAGATGCCAACTTCATGACCGAATATCGGAAGGCATGTGATGCCCTGATAGACGACGCCACCAGGCAGCTTAAGCAGATGTTGCCGCTGGGCATGGATGCACTGGAACATCTTCTTACCGGCGAGACGATCAGCGACGCCACCAGGCACGCAGCCGTGCGCACGCTATTTGAATACGCTGTCAAATATTCCGAACTGAACGACGTAGAACAGCGCCTTGACCGCATTGAACAGAATTTGAGGATTGATACAGAATGAAATGGAAGCGCAAAATCAAGAAACTGGAAAAGGCAGTAGCACCGCGCATGGTGGAAGTACCACAATATAAAGTGCTGTTCTCCGATGGCACCATTGAGATCATGCGCCCGCTGGATTATGCCTATGCCACCAGCACCGCCGGAGGCCGGGAAGGAAAGATCATCGGCAAAGCACCGTCAATATGGGAACCCGTGAACCCGCACCCGGATTACACAGCGCTGAATGAAGCGTTTGAGGGTATGAAGGTGGAAAGCCTGGAAGAAATACAAGCGCAGATCAAAGAAAGGATAGAGAAAGAAAAAGTATGATGATTATACCCGACAGTATGTTGCCGAAGCGCAACCCGGACGAAATACCAGGTGAAACTGTGACAGACAAGATCACCATGTCGGACGGTGCGGAGATAGATAACACACCAGCAGCGATTCACCAATATAACTTGATGCGCAAACAAACCGCGGAAGATGCCCGCCGGCAGTACAATCAGCGGCAGCAGGCGAACGAAACCGGGCGACTTTGCCCCTTGAGCCATGACGCATGGGTGCAGCCTGTTTCATGTTCAAAGGCTTGTGCGCTGTTTGTGGGCGATTCCTGCGCCCTTGCAGCCCGCCCGGGCAAGGTGGACACCAACGGGCGACCCTGCCCACTCAAGCGGCGCTGCACCCCTTCCTGCGCCTTATACAACGGCGCTGGATGCACCCTGACCAACGCGGCGACAGCCGAGAAAGGATAAACAACACCATGACTGAAAACATTATGCTGGACATCGTGAAAGACCTGGAAGCCCGCACGACCGACCTTGCGCCTACCGTGGCAGACGTGGCGAAGCTGGAAGCTGACCTTAAGAGCAATCGTTACAGCGCACAGGCGATCAAGGAAGAGATCACACCGAAGCTGAATGCAGCCCGCGAAAAGATCAGAGCCGCGAAGAATGAAGCCAACAAAGCCGTTGCCGCTATGGTCAACACCTACATCACCGACTTGCAGCGCATGGACGCGCTGGACCCGGCAGAACTGACCGACGACTTCAAGCTGTTGAACGGCGGCGTCACCCTGACCGCACACGACATCAAATTCATGCTGGAACGGAACGCGAAGAACCGCACCATGTCGCAAGCGATTCTGCGCTATGCGAAGGAACACGACATCACCTTGCCCGGCGTGACCTACATTGACCATGACAAAGAGATCAGGGACGCGCAGACCATCCCTGGCACCGTGGCGCTGTATGTCGATCACTGGATGCACACCGCGGACGCAATGAACATTCTGAAAAAGATGTTTTACAGATAAGCACCGGCACCACCAGCACCCGCCTTTCCTTTAAGGGACGGCGGGCGCTTTTTTAATTAAGGTTATGTGGCTAATTCCAATCAGACACCTAACCGGCACATGATGCACAAGAAGTGCGTTTTGTACTTGACAACCTTGTGCCGCCTGTTGTATAATAAGGTAAAGGTAAACGATACCACGACGACAACGAAAGAGGGCACGATCAATGAACACCATGACAGCGCTTGTGCCGGAAGTTGACAACATCCGCGTGATGCCGCAACCGGCATTTTCAGCCGACCTTTTCAGCCGCTTCATTGAGTACACGGATTGCAAGGATTCCACGATCAAGGGATATACAACTTGTATTCGTGCCTTCGCCCGCTGGATAAAGGAACGCGGCATAACACAGCCCACCAGGGATGATGTGAAAGCCTATAAAGAATATCTTGCCGCCGAAGGATATAAGCCAGGGACGCAGCAGCAGTATTTGCGCAGCGTCAAGCACTTCTTCAAGTGGTGTGCTTCGGAGGGCTTATATTCCAACATTGCCGACAACATCAAAGGCGCAAAGGTTCGCACCAATCAGCACAAAAAAGACGCGCTGGGAAGGGAAGACGTGCCCGCCATTGCCGCCACCATTGACCGCACCACGGAACAGGGCAAGCGACTGTATGCAATCTATCTGCTTTGCATTACATGCGCATTGCGCACCGTGGAGATCACCAGGGCAAATGTGGAAGACATGAAGACCGTGGGCGGGCGCACATACCTTTATATTCAAGGCAAAGGGCATGACGAAAAGGACGCGCCCATGCTACTGACGCCGGAAGTCAAGGACGCGATCACCGACTATCTGAACAGCCGCACCGACAAGATCACCGGCAAAAGCCCGCTGTTTGTCGGCACCAGCAACCGCGGCAAGCCCGGCACATTCAAGGACTTCAAGCGGGACAGCACCGGCGCGATCATCTACAAGGACGGAGAGCCGGAAAAGGAATACTTCGACGGGCGCATTGCTTCGACGACCATAAGCACCATGCTTAAGCACCTGATGCAAGGCGCTGGATATGATTCTGACCGCCTGACCGCACACAGCTTGAGGCACACCAGCGGCACCGGCGCTTATAAGGTGACGCGCAACATATACCTTACGCAGCAGCACGCCCGCCACTGTGACCCGCGGACGACTGAAATATATGTTCATGCCGAAGAACGCGAGGAGCGAGACACGGAACAGCAGGTGTACGATTACTTCTTCCACCAGGGCGACGAGGCCACCAGCAGCTTGAGCGAAGCACACCAGATCATTGACAGCATGACGCCTGACAAGCTGGAAAAGGCGCTTGCAGTACTCCGTGCAATGGTCTGATTAGAATTACTTACATAACCTTAAGTAGATTGGAGGGCATTCAGACGAAGACTTACAACCCGTATTACCGGCAAGCATTCGACTTTCACAAGCGCTGGATGCCCTGCCCGGACAGCCCGGAAGAATGGGACGCCTGTTGCACGGAGATGTGCAGCATAGCCCACCAGGGCAGCAACAACCCCTTCTTGATGGACTTGCTTTGCGCTGTATATGCTGAACTTGAACGCAACTATACAGCCAGCAGAGCGGAACAAACCGGAACAAACCGGAACAAATCTGCACATTAGACGGGATCACCGTCTTAATGGTATAATCTTATAAGACAGGAGGGACACCATGCGAATTATCACCGTTTCCAATCAGAAAGGCGGCACCGGCAAGACCACCACGGCGCACGCGATCATCACCGGCGCGGCGGCACGTGGGCGGCGCGTGTTGGGTGTGGACTTCGACGTGCAAGGCAATTTGTCTTACACGATGAATGCAGACACCAGCACCGGCGGCATATATGAGGTAATACAAGGAACACCGGCAAGGAAGCTGATTCAGCACACGCCTTACGGCGACATTCTGACCGGCAGCATGAACATTGCCACGATCACCACGGGCGGCAAGCTGAAAGGCGCTGTACGCCCGCTTGCCGCGCATTACGACCTGATTGTGGTGGACAGCCCGCCGACCCTGGGCGCGGCGCTGGGTAACGCCCTGGAAGCCGCCACGGAGGTTCTTATACCGCTTCAAGCTGATGCACTATGCCTTCATGGTCTTTACCAGGTAGTCACCACGACCCGCCATTATAACCCTGATGCCGTCATCCTGGGTGCATTCCTGCTTCGGTACAATCCGCGCAGTATTCTTAACCGCAACATGGCCGACGCGATCAGGACGAAGTGCAATGAATTGGAGATCCCATTCATTGACACACCTATAAGGGAAGGTGTTGTCGTGCGTGAAGCACAGACCATGCAAACAAGCCTTTTCGACTACGCACCGAAGGCCAAAGCAACAGCAGACTTCACCGCGCTACTGGACGCGATCAGAATTTGAACACATTTAAGGAGGTTTTCACTATGGCAAAGAAGGACTTCACGAAGCAGGCAGCGAACGCCAGCACCGCAAGCGAGACTTACGACAAGATCATGCCGCAAGAAGTAGACGAAGCGCAAGAAGTGCTGGAAGCGCAGGAAGCAGGGAAGACACAGGGCAAGAAGGGCATGAAGCAGCAGCGTATCAACATGGCCTTCACGCCTTCCAACCTGGACTTTATCAGGGTGATGGCGGGCATAAGCGGAAAGACCATGACGCAGTACGTCAATTCCATCATCGAAGCCGAACGCGAGCGCAACGGCGAGAAATACCGCAAGGCCAAAGCCCTGATGGACGACGACCTATAAGAAAGGATTCACTATGAGGACGACAACCGGCGTTTTTGAAGCATATGCAGAATTATTTGTTGACATGCCGGATGATGTGAAATTAGATGATTCTTCTATCGACATCACCGTGAAGTCACAATATATAGTGGGCTTTTTGACTGTATTTTCGGAGATAAACGACAAGCTTATATCCGAAGAAGAAATTGCCAGCCTGGGCGCAAAGGAATTGTC
>Ga0256405_10012923_pt1 | contig 10171 bp, 9 predicted proteins | sample RumenRJG_02DNA_FD_189096 | JGI IMG/M metagenome (GOLD analysis project Ga0256405, IMG submission 189096) | Bovine rumen microbial communities from Lethbridge, Alberta, Canada - RJG_02 | ecosystem: Host-associated > Mammals > Digestive system > Stomach > Rumen | place: Canada: Alberta | collected... | reverse complement strand
CTGTATTTTCTTTTGCAATGATGGTCGCTTCCATAAGATGAAGCACATCTGTCTTGCTTTGCGGCATAAATGCTGCCTTGATTACATCTGCACCAAGGCTTGCTTCAGCCGTCAATATTTCAACCATCTTTTCAACAGACGGTGTTTTATCAAAGTCGTGGTACGAACCTATTACTCCAGCTCCTGCCTCATGGATATCAGATATAAGCTTTTTTACATCATAGGTCTTATCTATACATTCCACATCGATAAGGTCTGCCCAGTTTTCCTTGGCTGCCTTTACTAAAAATCCGGTATACTCTTCATCACTAAGGCTTGCTAAGCCGCCCTCTTTTTTGCTTCTTATGGTTAAAATGATCGGTAATCCCCCTGACCCTTTTCCTATCATAGGAGCGCTTATCTCTGCCTCGGAAAGGCTTTTTAGCGTGTCCGCCCTGAATTCAAGGCAGTCAGGTCTTGCAAGCTTTGCATTGGCAAGGTTTTCTGAAATCTCCTTTGCACTCTTTCCCATAATAGAAACACAGACCGCAGGAATACTGCGGTCTGAAAGATCATTTATAAAATCTTCTGTAAATTCTCTCATTTAAAATACCTTTCTTTCACTTCTTCAACAGGCATATCCTTGCCTGTAAAAAGCTTGAAGGCAGAAACACCCTGCCATAGGAGCATACCCTTGCCATCCACAGTCTTGCATCCGGCTTCCTTTGCCTCGCGCAAAAGTCTGGTTTCTAAAGGATTGTAGACTGTATCGCATACTATAAGGTGCGGCTTAAAGCAAGTCACATCCTCTACAACGCTTTCTTTATCAAGGTCAGGCTTCATGCCTACGATCGTCGCATTTACAAAGATATCACTTGAACTTATCTCTGCTTTTTTTCTTTCTTCATCGTCAATATCGTATACATTAACAATAACTTCCGGAACAGCCTCTCTTATTTTTTCCGCTGTAGCCTCTGTTTTTGCAAAAAAGGCATCTTTTTTGTTGAGAATAGTTATCTCGGACACTCCATCAAGGGCGCACTGAACCTGTATTGCTGTAGCGGCACCACCGCCGCCTGCAACTGTTATCTTCTTGCCTTTAACAGAAAAACCATGGTCGAGGAGATTATTTACAAAGCCCTCTCCGTCTGTCATATAGCCCTTCATAGTGCCATTATCATTCACAATGGTATTTACAGCCCCTATTATCTTTGCGGCTGGTGAAAGAAAGTCCATACACCCTGCGGCTGCTATCTTGCATGGCATGGTAACATTACCGCCACGCATATTAAAAAGACGCATAGCCTCTATCGCCTGTCTTGTATCTTCTTTCTTTACGTCGAGTGCAACATACACATAATCAAGCCCTAATTTTGCAAAACTGTAATTATACATTGCAGGTGAGGCTGAGTGTGCCACCGGCGACCCGATAAGTGCCATGAGCCCTGTATGCCCTGTTATATTATATTCCATAACTCCCCCTAATAGTCCGAACCGTCTTTTTGCTCTACTTTTCCGGTCCTTTATAAAAAAGCATCACAAAATTCTCAAGATAACGCTTAAATTTTATCTGAATTTCTTCAGCCGGATCGATAGGGTCTGTAAGAAAACTTTTTATTCCGGCTCTCCTCGCTCCCAGAATATCTGTAAAAAGCTGATCTCCGACTGCTATCGTATTCCCTTTTGTGGTATTCATGAGCTTCATAGCCTTTTCATATCCATTCTTACCCGGTTTCCATGCAAGTGGAACTACGTTTGTATGAATGTTTTTGTTGAACATTTCGGCCCTTGCCTCGACATTATTTGAAACAAGGCAGCTCTTCATACCGATTTCTTTAAGCATTACAAATAAACGCTCTGCCTCCGGTGTTGCAGGAGCACCATGAGGCACGAGCGTATTATCAATGTCAAAGATCACACCTCGATATCCTTCCTCAAAAAGCCTTTTGTAGTCGATATCGTAGGCGGAATGTATTTTTACATCTGGATAAAATGGTGTAAATATGCTTTTCATACAAGTCTTATATTTTCATTTGTATTTTCAGCCTGCTCAAATGCATCAAGTATCTCGTCACCATAATCGCCAAGATTTACTTCAAGAAGATCTTCATCCTCAAAGGTAATCTCACAAGGCTCAGCTATGCTCTGAAGCATTTCAAGAAGACTTTCAGCATCGCTGACGCTGTCTTCACGCCATCCGAAAAGATCACAAAGATATCTGTTGGCGGACTGAACACTGTCCATTTCACTACATTCTATGATTATATCGTCCATAGATTCCTCCAAATAAAAAGTCATTATCGAGATTATAGTGCCACAATAATGAACATCTGTCAACAGTGAAAATACTTTTTATTTGTCGCACTTAGCCGGTCATCACTCCCGCGATGATCGGCTAAGCCTATTTAAACCTGATCAGTTATCTTTTGCGGCTTCTGCTGCCTCTACGATCTTTGCCTGCACATCCGCCGGTACAGCCTCATAGTGGCTGAAACTGTACGAATATTCGCCTATGCCGCCGGTCATAGAACGAAGCAGTGTTGAATAACCGGTAAGATTTGCAAGCGGGATCTCGTCAGTTATCTCTGTCCTGCCATCGTGCAGGGTCTCCATTCCATTTACACGACCGCGGCGCTTGTTAAGATCTCCCATTACATCTCCTGTGTAACTGTCAGGGATAACAACCTTAAGCGTTACGATAGGTTCAAGGAGGATAGGCATTGCCTTCATAAATCCATCCTTAAAAGCGAGTATCGCAGCCTGCTTGAAGGAATACTCAGAAGAATCAACAGGATGATATGAACCATCTGTAAGCGTCGCCTTAAGTCCCACAACAGGGTAGCCGGCAAGAGGTCCCGCCTGAACGCTTTCTGCTATACCCTTTTCAACAGCCGGGAAGAAGTTCTTTGGGACTGCTCCGCCGAAAACTTTTTCCTCGAAGATATATGGTCTGTCGAGGTCGCCTGACGACTCAAAGATCATGTGAACATCACCATACTGACCATGTCCGCCTGTCTGCTTCTTAAATTTACCCTGAACCTCAACCTTTCCCTTTATCGTTTCCTTATATGGAATCTTTGGTTCGGCAAGCTCAATAGCCACCTTGTATCTATCAAGCATCTTGCTTACCACAACTTCAAGCTGCTGCTCTCCGATACCATAAATAAGTGCCTGATGATTTTCTGCATCATTCTTTGTCCTGAGGGTAACATCCTCGCTCATAAGCTTGTCAAGTGAGCTCATGACCTTGTCGTCATCACCCTTGTTCTTTGTAATATATCGCATGCAGGTATACGGTTCAGAGAACTCTGGGCGGTCAAACTCTACTGGAACTGCCTTGGTTGAAATAGAATCGCCCGTATCAAGATCGAGCTTTCCAAGTGCGCCTATATCACCGGCATGAAGCTCTGTCACTTCTATCTGCTTATTTCCTCTCATCATGTAGAGTCTTGAGAGCTTTATCTCCTCTTCCTTGCATGGATCCCATACAGTCGCATCATTTTTGAGTACACCTGAGCAAACCTTGATAAGGGAGAATTTTCCTATAAACGGATCTGCTATAGTCTTCCAGACTTTTGCGGTAAACGGTTTATTTTCATCGAAATCTGCGTGGAAGGAATCTCCTGTAACGCGATTGATACCTGTAACTATCTTCCTGTTTGGAGCAGGAAAATAGGTTACGATCTCCTGCATAAGAAGTCTTACACCCTTGGCATCAATACCTGAACCCATAAGCACAGGAACGATGTCTCCATTTCCAACGCTCTCACGAAGTGCTGTTGAAATCTCTGCCTGGGTAAATTCCACTCCGTCAAAGTACTTGGTCATAAGGTCTTCGCTCGACTCTGCAACTGCTTCAAGAAGCGAACCTCTGTATGTTTCAAGATATTCCATGGAGTAATCCGGAATATCTCCATCTATATAAGTACCATCATCATTGAAACGACGACCGGCCATTTTAACCACGTTTACAAAGCCTACAAACTTTCCTTCCTCTCTTACAGGGAGCTGGAAAGGTGCTATCTTCTTTCCGTATATCTCCTCAAGTGTTTCCACTACATTTCTGAAACTTGCATTATCATCGTCCATGTCAGTTACGAAGAACATGCGAGGAAGCTTATATTTCTCACATATATCCCATGCTTTTCTTGTGCCGACCTGAACTCCCGCCTTCGCAGATATAACGATAACGGCTGCATCTGCCGCTTCCGCTGCCTCCTCTACCTCTCCTACAAAATCAAAATATCCAGGTGTATCAAGAATATTTATCTTGGTATCTTCCCACACTACCGGAACAACAGAAGTGCCTATTGAAAATTTTCTCTTCTGCTCTTCTTTGTCAAAGTCGCTGATGGTATTGCCATCTTCAACGCGCCCCTGCCTGTCAACAGCGCCTGTCAGATATGCCATGGCCTCTGCGAGTGTGGTCTTGCCACAGCTGCCATGGCCAAGCAAAGCTACGTTTCTGATCTTTTCATACTTAAATGTATCCATACGCTTCTCCATTCTGCCGCACCTTTGGCGGCTGACATGACGTGTTTTTGTTGAAATGTTTTAAAGTAAATGAACAGTCATTTCAACTTGCTTATTTATATTTTACATTTCTTACAATCTCATTTCAATAGTTTTTGTTCATTTTGCATATTTTTTTGAAATTGTCTATTCATTTTAATGCTTTAAACTAATAAAGCATTGACAAGCAACTCCACTTTATCTACAATGGACATATCTTAACTAAAGGAGAATTTAAGCATGATCGTAGTAATGAAGCCATCTGCTTCCCAGAAAGACATAGACAATATCTGTAATATAATAACCGCATCAGGTCAGACCCCTCACATTTCACAGGGCAAGGAAACCACGATAATAGGCATTGTCGGCGACAAGACCAAGGTAGATAAAGATATCTTAAGGGCAGCCGACGGAGTTGAAAATGTTGTTCAGGTCACTGAATCCTACAAGCTTGCAAACCGCAAATTCCACCCACAGCCAACTGTAGTAAAAGTTGGAAAGGATGATACGGTTGACCCTGTATATATAGGCGGCAAGAACTTTGTAGTAATGAGTGGTCCATGTGCTGTGGAATCCTACGAAGAGGTAAGGAGTACAGCGGAAGCTGTAAAGAAGTCCGGTGCAAGCATACTTCGAGGCGGCGCATACAAGCCTCGCACTTCCCCTTATTCATTCCAAGGGCTTGAAGTAGAAGGATTAAAGATCCTCTCACAGGTAGGACGGGAACTTCGTATGCCTGTCATCAGTGAGGTTACAAGTGAGGAGGCTTTCTGCAATGCCCTTCCATACCTTGACATAGTTCAGATAGGTGCAAGAAATATGCAGAATTTCTCACTGCTTAAGGCTGTAGGCAAGACAAAAATGCCTGTAATGTTAAAGCGAGGCATTGCCGCAACTATAGATGAATGGCTTAATGCCGCCGAATACATTCTTTCCGAGGGAAATGAAAACGTGATCCTTTGCGAACGCGGCATAAGAACATACGAAACAAGCACAAGAAACACGCTTGACATATCTGCTGTGCCTGTGATAAAGACAAAGAGTCACCTTCCTATAATCGTTGACCCGAGTCACGCAACAGGAGTAAGGGCTTATGTCGCTCCTCTTGCAAGAGCTGCCGCCGCCTGCGGTGCGGATGGTCTTATGATAGAGACTCATCCGGACCCGGCAAAAGCGCTTTCAGATGGTCCTCAGTCGCTTACTTTTGATATGTTTGACAGCCTGTGCAAGGAATTACGCCCTATAACAGAGGTTGTCGGAAGGAGTTTTTAATTCATGTTTAAGATTGGTTTTATAGGCTTTGGTCTGATAGGCGGGTCTCTCGCCAAAATCTGGAGTAAAAATCACAATGACTATGTTTTTATGGCCTATAATTACCACGAAAAGCCTTCGGTGGACCTTCTTGCCGCAAAAAAAGACGGAGTGATCCAAGTGATCACTCCAAATCTTTCTGATATAGCAGAATGCAACCTCATAATCCTTGCGGCTCCGGTCATTGCAAACACAGAATATCTAAAGAAGATCGCCCATATAATAAAAAAAGACACTCTTATAACGGATGTCGGTTCAGTAAAGGGAATGATAATAAGTAAGGCAGCCGAACTTGGGATATCAAAGAACTTTATCGGCGGGCACCCAATGGCAGGCTCAGAAAAAACGGGGTATGGCGCGGCTACGACTCATCTTTTTGAAAATGCCTACTACCTGCTTACTCCAACGCCTGACACTGACATTTCCAGATTAAATATGCTAAAAAGCCTTATAGCAGAAACTCATGCACAATGTGTTGAGCTTTCTCCTTCCCGCCATGACGAGATAACCGCCGCCATAAGCCACCTGCCGCACCTTGTTGCCGCCTCTCTTGTAAATACTGTGGCGGAAGCCGATGGTTCAGATGAAATGGCTGCATTTGCCGCGGGCGGTTTCAAGGATATCACAAGGATCGCCTCTTCTTCTCCTGCTATGTGGCGCGATATATGCCTTGCAAACTCTGTAGCTGTAACAGATTTTCTTGATAGGTTTATAGATAAGCTTTCAGAAGTAAGAGACTTTGTCGCAAGCGGCAAGGGCGACGGCATAACAGAACTTTTTACGGAGAGTCGCGAATACCGCGGTTCACTTCCGCTTCGCAGGGTGGCAGACTCCGCCTTAAAAAGGATAATGCTCTATATACCGGATGAACCCGGCAGCATCTCCATCATTTCAACCATGCTTGCCGCAAAAGGCCTGTCCCTTAAAAATATCGGTATTGCCCACAGCAGAGAGTATTCGGACGGAGTACTTGAAGTTGAATTTTACGATGAAGAGTCGCTTATTGCCGCTAAAAAAGTCCTCTCCGAGCACAATTACATCATTTATGATAAAAATTGAGGTGTCCTTATGGAAAAGCTTCTTTTTATTTACAATCCAAATGCCGGTACAGGGAAAATCCGAAATTCTGTTTCGGAAATCCTTGAAAGGCTTTCAGATGCCGGCTACAGGCTAAGTGTATTTCCAACCAGCAAACAGGGCGATGCAAGCGACTTTGCCTTTAAGCACTGTTCAAAATACGATTACCTTGTTGCTTCGGGCGGCGACGGCACTCTTAATGAGGTGGTAAACGGCATGATGGCAGCTCTCCTTGCAGGAAAAAAGGTGCCTAAGCTTGGCTACATTCCTGCCGGCACTGTAAATGACTTTGCATCAAGCCTTGAAATACCGAAATCTGTGGACCACGCCATAGACGTTCTTATAAACGGAGTTGAGAAACCAACGGACATAGGATCCTTTTGTGTGGGCAGTTCAGAAAAACTTCATGGTTTTTTCACATACGTTGCTGCCTTCGGTGCATTTACAGATGTTGCCTACGAAACTCCACAGGAAACAAAGAACGTTATCGGCAAGGCGGCATACTTCCTTGAAGGCATAAAAAGACTGCAATACATAAGGCCTTACCACATAAAAGTCACATACGATGACACAACTATCGAAGATGATTTTATATACGGAATGGTGAGCAATTCCAAGTCGGTCGGAGGGTTCAAAGGCATCACCGGTCCGAATGTATATCTTGACGATGGAAAATTTGATGCTATACTCATAAAGAGCCCCCGCAATCCGGTTGAACTGCAGTCGATCATAAATTCAATGATAAATATGGAAAAGACCACCGACAGTCTGTATCATTTTCACGCCGGAAAAATCTCTTTTTCCAGCAATGAAAAGATCCAGTGGACACTTGACGGCGAGTCAGGCGGTGCCCACAATGAAGTCGTGATCAATGATCACATGCAGGCTCTTAATATAATAGTGCCGGACAGGAGCAGAAATTTTGAATAAAGGACGTTGTTGTACAAATGAAAACCAGTGATTTTAACTATTATCTCCCAAAGGAACTTATCGCGCAGGACCCTCTCACCGATAGGGATGCCTCCAGACTTATGGTCATCGACAGAGCCGGCAATCCGTTGGAGCATAAAATCTTCCATGATGTGATCGATTACCTTGATCCGGGCGACTGCCTTGTAATAAACAATACCAAGGTCATGCCTGCAAGGCTTATCGGTGCCAAGGAAGATACTGGCGCCAAGGTTGAAATACTCCTCCTTAAAAGACGTGAAAACGATATATGGGAAACTCTTGTAAGACCAGGCAAGAAACTAAGACCTGGTGCCAGAGTCACTTTCGGAGACGGCAGACTTAAGGCAGAAATTCTTGATATCATAGATGACGGCAACAGGCTTGTTAAATTCTACTATGAAGGCATTTTCGAAGAAGTTCTTGATGCTCTTGGTGAAATGCCTCTTCCTCCTTACATAACACACAAGCTTGAAGACAAGAACATGTACCAGACAGTATATGCCAAATTTGAAGGTTCTGCTGCCGCTCCTACTGCGGGACTTCATTTCACAGAAGACCTGCTTAAAAGAATTGCAGATAAAGGAATCACGATCGCAAGTGTTACTCTTCATGTAGGTCTTGGCACTTTCAGACCTGTAAAGGTTGAGGATGTCACCAAGCATCACATGCATGTTGAAGCCTACCATGTCGGAGAAGAAGCAGCAAAGCAGATAAATGACACAAAGAAAAACGGCGGCAGGGTTGTCTGCGTCGGCACAACAAGCTGCCGTACTGTGGAGTCTGCTACAGGCGAAGACGGCATAATAAGAGCCGAAAGCGGTGATACAGGCATATTTATCTATCCTGGCTACAAATTCAAGATGATGGATGCCCTTATAACAAACTTCCACCTTCCAGAAAGCACGCTGCTCATGCTTGTCTCAGCCTATGCAGGCAAGGAAAGGATGCTTGATGCATACAAGGTCGCAGTAGAGGAAAAATACAGATTCTTCTCATTCGGAGATGCCTGCCTCCTTTATGATTCAAAGGAAAGAGCTGAAAAAGGAAATAAATAATACACTGCCGTCTGCTACCCTATAAGGCGGCTGCTATCTAAGGATGATACACATATACCGTACTGCTCCTTGTGTATCATCCTTATTATTTTTCTAAGGTTTTCTATAAGTGGATAAAGTTCGGAAGCTCTGTTATCCCTCCTGTGTTTATCTATAAATTCTGGCAGAAGCCCAAAACTGCAGGCTTGTCGCAGGCACCTTACATCTGGTATTCTGAAGATATCGCACTTCTTTACTTCGGCAAGTTCAGAAATTTCATCAAGAGTAAGTCTTCCTTCTGTATATCTTGATATTATAAGTTTCACCTTCTTTTTATATGGCTTATCAAACTTTTCCATGGTATCCTTTATGATCGAGGCTTCCTGCGGAAGGTTTAAAAATACAATATCCGACTTTTCAAGAAAGCTTTTAGTCGTCATGGTATTTTGCAGTTTCAGGTCTATAAATATAGTTTCAAATCTCCTTTGAAGCTGCCTTAAGAACTTATCCCAGACCTTCGCAAATCTGTAATCAAACTTTTCATTGTTGAAATAGTAGTATTTTGGCTGTGGAATATAGTAGAGTCTGTCCAACACTTTGACCATATCATCTGGAAGCTTTTTTACTTTTACGCCCGCTTCCAGACAGTCGTAGAAAAAGGGTATGTTGTGGCTGCCGTAATTATACTGTTCGGCTAACATTTCACAATTACTTCCAACAAAAGCCTCGGCAAGTCCAGTATACTTTGGGATGTGATTTTCGAATATAACTGCTCTCTGTCTGAAATTTGCTGTATACATAGCTGAAACGCATGCAGCGATCGTAGTAGTTCCTGTCGGCGCACCTGTGCCGCTTAAAAAAGATATTATCATTTTCATGCCCTGTCGCAGGCATAGTGAACATCAATGTTGTGCCTGCGGCAACATTAATGAAAGTCTGTAAGATTATCCGGACTTTTGAATTAGTGGAATATAGTAATTGGACGAATGTCCTGATATAAGACTCAGGCAGAGGCGCCTAAGCTATTATGTTAACCATTATATTTTAATATCTATAAATATCAATATCCAAATTTTTCATAATATTTCAGCAAAAAAATACAGGCTTCTGCCATTTTTAGACAAAAGCCTGTATTTAAGCTGAAATTTATTAAAGATTTACCTGCTTTAATAAACTATAGTTTAAGTCATATTTCACAAAGATGCGCCGTACTCTTCATAGTAGGCATCTATCCTCTTTTTGATCTCGTCGTTTATCACAACTCTTCCACCAACTTCCCTGTTGTAAAGGTATTCAATTACGTCTCT
>Ga0256405_10012922_pt1 | contig 10172 bp, 11 predicted proteins | sample RumenRJG_02DNA_FD_189096 | JGI IMG/M metagenome (GOLD analysis project Ga0256405, IMG submission 189096) | Bovine rumen microbial communities from Lethbridge, Alberta, Canada - RJG_02 | ecosystem: Host-associated > Mammals > Digestive system > Stomach > Rumen | place: Canada: Alberta... | reverse complement strand
TCATCAAATACTTTTAATACAAAGGGAACGTTAAAATCACCGCAGGCTGTTCCTTTAAAGCAGACCGCATTAAAAGTTACCCCTAAACAGTCCGTAATTCAACCGAAGACTACGGTTCCGAGTACATCAGGCGGTGTCCGCGCTCTTTCGCCTGTTTTAGCCGCAAAACCGATAATGCCCGCGTTTTCGCTGAACACCTCCGTTCGTTTGTCGGATGTGGCAAAACAGTTGCGTTTAAAATATTCCGCAAACGGGCAGAGCATCATATTGTGCGACGGGCGGCATCGTTTTGAATTTCGAAGCGGTACAAAGGAAGCAATGTTTGACGGGATTAAAATTTTTCTTTCGTTTCCGATTGAAACGCCGCCGATGCCGACAACGCGGCTTAAAAAACTGGCACATCAACTGCGATTAGTTACTCCCGAGCACCGCATTCGTACAGCGGATGTTGAAAATATTCTCAAGCCGCTGTTGTTTCCGCAAAATTTTGTTAAAAAACGTGCCAAAACAATCGTCATCGATCCGGGACACGGCGGAAAAGCGGAGGGTACCGTTCAAAACGGTCTGAAGGAAAAACTTTTAACGCTTAAAACCGCGCAATTATTGGCAGGTAAATTGCGTTGGATGGGTTATGTGGTTCATCTGACACGGACAACCGATGCGGATGTTTTCCTGAGCCAACGGTCGGCGTTTGCAAATATGAAACACGCGGATTTGTTTATTTCTATTCATTATAACTCGGCACCGTCGGAGCAGGCGCGCGGTATTGAGGTTTTTGCGTTTCCTTTAGCGGGATATCCTTCGAGCGATCAAGTTGTAACGAAGGAATTCAATTCGATGCCGATCAACGCATTTGACGGACAAAGTTCCCTTTTGGGTTGGCAGGTACAGAAGAAAATTATTCAAAATACGGGTTCCGTCGATCGCGGCGTGAAGCGAAAACGCCTGGCGGTTTTGCGGGAATTAAATTGTCCCGGGATCCTCATCGAGTGCGGTTTTTTAAGCCATCCGACGGAATCAAAAATCTGCAACAGTGCCGATTATCAGGAAAAGCTGACGCGGGCGATTGCCGATGGCATCCGTGCGTATAACGGAGGCTAAAATAACAGGTCGAGTTTTTTCGCTAAAAACGGCTGTCGGTCGCATGGTTCCGGGGTAGACAGTTGCAAAAAAGGATACGGATAAACGGAAAACTGCAATGGGACATCGCATCTTTTTCGCAACAGACTCCGTCGGTAACGGTGCCGAACGTTCTATTTAATCAAAAAAATCCTTAATAATCGAGCACATTCATGATTTGGCAGTACCTTTTGCCATCACATCGCCCATATGGGCGTATAATTCCAGACCTTTTTGTGTGCAATCAACTAAATCCTCTGCTAAAACAATGCGATTGGGTTCGAAGAGCGTGATAACGGTCGACCCTCCGAAGAGAAAATAACCTTTTTCATCGCCTTTTTTGACAAAACTTTCGGATATAAACGTTTGTTGAACACTTCCGACGCAACAGGCACCGACTTCGATCAGGGCGACTTTGCCGAAGCGTTCCGATTGCAAGATTGTCAACCAACGCTTGTTTTCACCGAAAATTTTTAGACTTCCCTTCAGCGCCATGGGACTGACGGAATACAGGGAACCGTTGATTAAGTGTGTTGTTTGCGGGATGCCGTTACAGGGAAAATGAAAGCGATGATAATCCACGGGTGCCAATCGACTAATAACGCAGGTGCCGTTTTGAAAATGTCCTGCGAGTGTTTCGTCTTTAAGTAACTGTTGAAGGTTGAACGTACCGCCTTTGATAAAAAATTTTTGTGTATCTTCGATAGTCTGAAATCCTAAATGCCGACTGTCGCACGGAAAGCACAACGTGTTTAAACCTTCACAAATCGGTCGGAAACCAGGCTTAAATTTTCGGTAAAAAAAATCGTTAAAATGTTTGTATTCCTGCAGTTGTTTTTCGAATTCATCCAAATCAATCGCGTATTTTTCCGCGAACGGTTTGATGTTCCTTTTTGAAAATCGCGTATTCATCCACCAACCGACGCATTTCGAAAACCAAACGCGTTTGAAAAAAACTTTCAACAACAACCGCCCAGCGCACGTATCGTATAAGAACCGCAACCAACGATGCCCGGGGATGCTTTCGGCTTCGAGGGTTTGGTGGTAACGGTGGAAGTAGCGGATATTGAAACATTCTACACCCTTCACCTTATCTCCTTATTCCACACAAGATACCAAAAGGCAATATAATTCGAAGGAAAGGAAACAAATGGAAGACATTGTGCACAGCAGGGCATCCGATGTGCAATTGGTAATGGGCGAAGACAATACAAAACTTATACCGATTGCGGATTTTGTGTTTTGCGATTATTATGCCGGAAGTGTTTTCACGGCTGTGTGGATGGATAAGAACATTGTGATATTAAAGGACAAAAAAACCTCCCGTGTGGTTTGTTAAGGGAAAGGTGGTAGAAGAATTGGAAGGTAGGTTAGGCACCTTCTCCATCGACGACTACGAAAAAATTGCCACGACCCTCAAGGATGATGCTTATTGGGAGCGACAACGTGTCGTGCGTGCTGAGTTGCGCAAGCAATTTTTTTCGTTTCACAAAGAGCCGTCCGGAAAATTGATTGCGGATGAACTGATGCGGGATTTAAAGGCGGCAAGTGAATGTAATGTAAAAGCTTGAAAAGGGTTTCAGAAGATCTTAAGAGTAGGTGAAGAAAGTAATTAGTGTTGTGGTGTATCTTTAAGCCATTGCTGTTATGCTAATTTGGATTACGGGTTTAGCGGGAGCCGGGAAGACGACGATTGCAACGGCGTTATATAAAAGATTGAAAGGTAAGTATACCAATCTTGTCCTATTGGACGGTGATGATTTTCGCGAGGTGATGGGGCAGGATGTGGGTTATGATTTGGACAGTCGGAAAATCATGGCTCGGCGTATGTCCCGTTTATGCAGGTATCTGACGAATCAGGGAATTCACGTGATATGTGCAACGATTTCCATGCATAAGGAGATCCATGAGTTTAATCGTTCCGCAGTTAAGGATTACTATGAAATTCTGGTAGACGTTTCGATGGAAAATTTGGTAGCACAGGATAAAAAACGGTTGTATTCGCGCGCATTGAAACACGAGATCTATGATGTTGTTGGCGTGGATTTACCTTTTGACAGACCCGTGCATCCGGATTTGGTGATCGATAATAATGTTCATGATGCTTTGAATGAGAAAGTGCAAAAAATTCTCGGTGTTATCGGTGAGGGTAATTTATGAAACAAGGTGATTTTTCTCAGTTGGCGAAAGCGTATAACGACAGACCGTCGTATGGGAATTTGATACGCGACAGTCTTCTAAAATTGGTCGAATTTCCGCGCGATGGTATCGTTGCCGATGTGGGAGCGGGAACGGGAAAATGGACGAAACAGCTTGGTGAGGCAGGTTGCAAGGTTGTTGCCGTGGAGCCTTGCGATGAAATGAGAGAAGAAGGTGTGCTTTATACGAAAAATTATCCCGATGTTTCCTGGAAGAAAGGCAGTGGGGAGGAAACCGGTTTAGAAACCGGCAGCGTGAGTTGGGTAACAATGGCTTCTTCGTTTCATTGGACGGATCCGCAAAAATCACTTCCGGAGTTTCATCGAATTTTGAAACCGGGCGGGTATCTGACGATTTTATATAATTCGAGGGATCCGGAAAAGTTTCCATTAAACGCAGAAATTGATGCGATGATAAAGGATACTGTTCCCGGTTTAAAAAGAGTTTCTTCGGGTTTGCAGAATACAAAAGATTGGTCTTGCATTTTGGTATCTACGGGACATTTCCGTGATGCCGTGTTTATGGAATGCGGTCATGTAGAAAAGATGTCGGCGGAACGGTATTTGAACATTTGGAGTTCCGTGAATGATATAAGAGCGCAGGCGGGGGAGGAGTTGTGGCGGATGATAATGAAGAAAATTCGAGAGAAAGTTTCGTCATACGAAGGTAAGACTATGAATGTTCCTTATAGAGTGCGCGCCTGGACGGTACGACGTGTGGATTGAAAATTTTTATGAAAGAGTTGTTTGAAAAAAATTGGGATTATTCGGAGCATGCGAAATTTTATTCGTATCGTCCGAATTATGCATCGAAGGCAATTGATATGCTGATGAGTTATGTCGAAGCGAAAACGGGAGATGATGCATATGTGGTTGTTGATGTCGGAGCGGGGACGTGGAACTTATCGGCACTCTTGATTGAGAAAGGTTTGAGAAACATTACGGCGATTGAATCCAACGATGCGATGCGAGAAATCGGTGAGGCAAGGCTGAGCGATGTAAAGTGGATAAAAGCCGGCAGTGTGGAGACCGGGTTGCCGACGGGAGAAGTGAATTGGGTTACGTTTGGCAGCAGTTTTAATGTTAGCGATCGGGTTTTTGGTTCTGAAGGAGACTTCACGGATTTTAAAGAAGGGCGGTTATTTCATGTGCATGTGGAATCACAGAGATTTGAATTGCCCGACCCAGAAAATGGTTGAGGATATTGTCGTGTCTTTTATTCCCGGGTACGAAAGAGGCGTTCGATGTGAAGATCAGAGACCTTTTCTTGAAAAATATGCGACGGATTTTGAAAACATTTGCTATATAGAGGTTGATTTTTTTGTTCACAGAACAATCGAAGAGTACATTTCGGCGTGGAAGAGTGTAAAAAATAAGTATTGGGATTTGGCAACCGCGGAGGGTGTAGAATTATTCAATACTCTGTGCGATAAAGTAAAAGAAGTTCTTCCGAAGGAATTCCAAATTCGTTACACGACACGGGCATGGACGATGCGGAAAAAGTCTTAAAGTTAACGGATGTCGGCGGTAACCGATGATGCATTATTGCAACAGGCAGTTGCCGTTGCGAAGCAAGCTGGGGGTATCATTTTAAAGTGCTATGGCGCATCCGAAAATTTAGCGGTTCGTTTCAAGGCTGATCGGTCGCCCGTGACGGAAGCGGATGTGCGGGCGAATGAATATATCACACGAGAATTAACGAATCGATTCGGTTGGGCTGTTGTTTCCGAAGAAGTGCCTGTCGCATATGAAGACAGAGGGGAGCTGAAAAAATTTTGGCTGACGGATCCGTTGGACGGGACAAAGGATTTTCTGGCGCAGACGGGGCATTTTACCGTTAATATTGCGCTTGTCGAAAACGGAATACCGACATTGGGAGTGATTTATGCTCCCGCCGAAGATTGGTTGTGGTGTGCGAAAAAAGGTTTCGGAGCCTTTTTAAACGATAGGCGGATTTTTAATAACAGTTGTCGGGAACAATGGATCGCTACCGATTCCGTATTTCATTCGTCTGAAAAAACGCGTGAATTTTTGAAGAAAAACGGAATAACGCAGGTCGTTAAATTCGGTTCTGCGGTCAAGTTCGGGAAACTGGCGGAAGGCGTTGTTGATCTTTATCCACGTTTTGAAGGAAGTAAGGAATGGGATATTGCGGCAGGGCACTGTATTTTAAAAGAAGCGGGTTGCAATATCATCGATTGGGTGACGAAGCGGGAACCTGTCTATAATAAACCTTTTATGGAGAACAATTTTTTTGTGGCGGCGAGAAACGATATTTTGGATTTTTTACTGAAAAAATCTAAGTAGGGAGCTTGATTAAACGATTTTAGAACGACATTCTTCACATTCTTCAGCTCTGTTGATTTGATTTTCCGAAACAGTTCGTTGAAACGATTGCGACTCTTTTATCCTCCGAATGCTGATTTCGTTTGCTTCGGACGCTTGTCGCTTTGATGTACTTGAATTTCTCTGCTCTCGTGTTTTGCGTACTACGTATGCCTCTGCATTTTTGCACTCAGAGCTTTTTCAAAGTACCTTGCAAGACGTGTGAACGGAAGCCCCATCAGTAAATAAAACAGCGACACCAAAATTCCGAAGCCGAAATAATTGAAGTTCGCCGCCGCAAACAGCTGATACGTGCGACTGAGTTCGACAATGGTAATCAGGGAAACCAGCGAAGAATCCTGGAGTAACATAATAAAGTCATTGGTAAGCGGCGGCAGAACCGTGCGAACCGCCTGCGGAAAAACGACGTGCCAAAGCGCTTGCGTGTGGGTCATTCCGAGGGCTCGCGCCGCTTCCGTTTGCCCGATGGGGACGGATTGAAAGCCCGAGCGGTAAATTTCAGCTTCGTACGCCGAATAGTTGAGACCGAGTGCCAAAATCCCCGCAACAAACGGATTCATACAGATCCAGCTCGCAAACGGTTCCGACAGATAAGGCGCGAGGTTCGGCAGTCCGTAAAAGATGAACAACAGCTGTACCATCAACGGTGTGCCGCGAATAATTTCAATCCATGTCGCCGTTAAACATTGCAACCAACGGAAACCGTAGGTTCTAAATACGGCAAGGATGAAACCGAAAACAAGTGCCAATACCATGGCGCTGAGGGAAATGCCGAGCGTAACGGCGGCGGCTTTTGCAAAATACGAAAGGCTGTTTAAATAACAGTTGCCGCTTTCCGTTTCCGATTGAACATCCGCAATGTAGCGTTCCAATTCGGTTGCCGGCGTTTGAGGTACGGCGGAAGTTTTAAAATACGTTGCGGTTTCGGCATTCCATAAACCCCAACGTTCGTAAATCGCGCGCAACGTACCGTTGTTTTTTAAATGCGCCAGCGCGTCATTTACCTGCTTCAACAAATCGGGATGGTCATCGCGAACCGCAACGGAAAATTCAATACGGTCAACGGGTTCCAACATGCGAATACTGTCGTCAACGGAGGCATAATAAAACGTCTCGGGGTGATCGGTCATGACGCAATCCAGACGTTTGTTGTTTAAATCCGCGTAAGCTTTTACTTCGTCATCATAGATTACGAAATGTGCCCCCAGTTGCCGAACTGCATTTTCGGCATGCTCGGAACATTTCAAAATACCGATTTTTTTGCCTTTAAGCTGCGAAACGGTCTTGATTTCGGAATTTTTCAGGACAACCGGTTGCAGGTGTGTAACATAGTAAGGTTCGGACAGCAAAATACCCGCTTGCTTCGCATGCTTTTGCCATACATTGCGAACGATCGCGTTCATCAAAATATCGTATTCACCGCGTTTCAACCCCGAAACCAGCATCTCGTAATCATTCGGACAATACTGCAAATCCTTACCCGTGAAATCGGCGATATTTTTTGCAACTTCGTACTCGAAGCCTGTGAGCCGTTTTGGATTTTTCGGATCGTAAAAAACGTGCGGCGCGCCTCCCTGACCGTCGGCTCCCCAACGCAAAATGTCCTTTGCTTCAGCGGCCACTGAGACCGATAACGCAAAGAAGCACAAAAAAGTGCTCCGATGAAATACCTTCTTCAATAAACAAAAAACGTTCATTTCATGCATTTATTGCGAAACAAATTCTTCGAAAAGCATTTCCGTGAAATACCGCGAAAGCATTCTTCGGTTCGTAAGAAACGAAACAACGAAAAAAAGGCATCGAGAACATTTGCTTTGCTTTCGGTCTACATAAACTTTTTTAAAAATCTACGCGTTCGCTCATCTTTCGGAGCGATAAAAATCTCGTCTTCATCCGAAATTTCCACAAATTCCCCCTGTTCCATGTAGATAATATAGTCCGATGCATCTTTCGCAAAACGCATTTCGTGTGTGACCACAATTTGCGTCATGCCCTCCTTATCCAAATCGCGCATGACTTCCAGCACTTCGTCCACGCGCGTCGGATCGATGGCGGAGGTGGGTTCGTCGTACAGCATGACTTTCGGCGACAACGCCAGGGCGCGCGCAATGGCACCGCGTTGCTGTTGCCCGCCCGAAAGTTGCACAGGGTAACGGTGCGAAAATGCCTTCAGCCCTACCTTATCCAAAAATTTAACCGCAACCGCTTCCGCTTCGTCGTGCGATTTTTTTTGAACAATCATCGGCGCCATCATGACGTTTTGCAGAAGGGTTTTGTGCGGGAATAAATTAAAGGTCTGAAACACCATCCCGACCTGCTGACGCAGTGCGTGTGCCTTTGCGTTGAAATCCTGCATCGGCGCGCCGAGCGTTTTGCGCTGAAGTAAAATGCCGTTGATGTTGACGGAACCGCAATCCAATATCTCCATGCCGTTTAAACAGCGCAAAAACGTCGATTTTCCGCATCCCGACGGACCAATAATCGACACTAAATCGCCCTCCTCGATATCAACGCTGATATCTTTTAAAATGAGCTCCCCGTGATAATACTTCGTGAGGTTTTGAACCCGAATAAGCGACTGATGCCGAACATCAGCGCCCGCTACCGCTTCCCGCGATGCATTTGCTCCCATAGACAATCGCCCCTTGGTTTCATTGTTCAACTCGTGTTCTACTTAACAAACCTGGAGCGAGTAGGGGGATTCGAACCCCCGGCCCCTACCTTGGCAAGGTAGTGCTCTTCCACTGAGCTACACTCGCAAACACTTCTAATGTTGGAGGATTTATAGGGGGCGTCAAGATTGTTTTTTTATGAGGGAAAAAAATTTGGAAAAATCAAAAGAATGTGTTTCGAGTGCAACGATAAAATTCTACGGTTCTTCGACAGACACTTTTTGCTCTTTCAGTTCCGGATGCAGACTTTCTTCGTAGGCGACCAGCTCTTCGAACGTGGTGGGGCGTTCAGGATAATCAGAAGGGTTGAAGGATTTTAGCACATCAAGAACGTGTTGTTTGTAAGCATCGTAATTTTTTGCGGTAACGCGGTGTAAGTTGTGTTCGATGCAATAAGTCATGAATTTGTTAAAAACGGGAGAAAAATGGCAAATGTCCGTCCAATTCCTTGAGATATAAAAGTGCGGTACATCGTGAAAATCGTAAATTTTAACGTTTGAGAGATCTTTAGTATTTTTAACAAAAAAGGACATAGACTTCCAATCGAGTGTTGGAGTATCGAAAAAAATATTGCTATATAAAGGAAACAACAGATGAAACGTAATGTTCGAATACTTTCGAATAATGAACAACAGCTGATTATCAGGTATGTCAGTCGGAACTGTATCATCGATGGTAAAGACACGTTTTTTGAGGTGTAATTTTAGAGATATTTTACCGAATTCTTTTGTATTTTCAGGTAAATAACTATGTACTTTATTGAGCTGTACTAAACCAAGCTTATCGTGCGGAAAGCAGTTGAAAAGATCAATAACGTGAAGACATGCAACAAACATGGAACCTCTTCTAAAAAGACTATTTCTTAGCGATGGTAGTACAATGCGGTTTTGGCTCTGGGGAATAATATCAGGAGGATCCATAAAAACGACATTTTTGATTTTTTTGGACTTTATGGCTTTTTGAAGGGATCGTGTATGTTCCGATGTTACGCATCCGTTAATTGTTAGTTTAATACATCCTTTGCACTTCGGTAGAGCCTTCTTTAAATCGATGCTGTCAAAAGCACACGTTCGAGAATTGCCGATAAGAACTGCATCGAACATATCGCATGTATTTAAATATTTTAGCTGTATGAAATTATTGAACGATTCTGCAGAACTATAGTATTTATCCCTATTCAACCACGTATCCCGATGATAAATATGAAACGGATCGACGATCCAAACGAACGCAGGCACCGAAATAAAAGCACACAGCGTGAAAACAAGGATAAAAAGGATATTTTTTCGGTACAGCTCCATTTTCAGAAATTCCAATATAAAAACTCCGACGATTTGTGATAAAATCCCCAATAAGAAATTGCTACGATGAACAGTATGAAGAAAAAGGATTTAAGCAAATGCGGATGTTCGTAAAACCGACGGCTTGAACGTGAAGTGTTGCGGCATAACAAGGCGATTATCGAGAATAGAACAATGTATATTCCAAACTGCACAGGGTTTTTTATAACCGGAATAAGGGTTGAGACGTTTATCCCGATTCCGATCGCCTTTTTCACCATCATCCATGTCTCCTTCAAGCTTGGTGCTCTGAAAAAAATCCAGGCGAAATTGACAAATGTAAATGTCAGGAGCCAAGCGGCGAAAGCATTCAAGCGGTGATTGGTTTTGTGCCACAGGCGATGAATAACCATTGCGAAACCGTGAAGCGCCCCCCAGATAACGAATGTCCAATTGGCACCGTGCCAGATGCCGCCGATGAGGAAAGTTAAAAAAAGATTCACGCAGGTACGCGGCAACGGGCAGTGACTGCCGCCGAGAGGTATGTAGACGTAATC
>Ga0256405_10012920_pt1 | contig 10174 bp, 1 predicted proteins | sample RumenRJG_02DNA_FD_189096 | JGI IMG/M metagenome (GOLD analysis project Ga0256405, IMG submission 189096) | Bovine rumen microbial communities from Lethbridge, Alberta, Canada - RJG_02 | ecosystem: Host-associated > Mammals > Digestive system > Stomach > Rumen | place: Canada: Alberta | collected... | reverse complement strand
GAAGGGAGCGTCCTCGATGCCTTTGCCCTGCGTGGGCCATCCCACCGTCACGGCGTTGGCCGTGCTGCTCGTGCTGGCAGAGCCACAGCCGCCGCCGGCACCGCCGGCAGCGCGGTGGTCGATGCCATCTCTCCAACCAGCGCAAGTTCCGCTTCCAGTATATATGCTACTAAACTGTGTGCTGGCACCAGAACCAGCGGCGGTTCCATCACCATTCATGCCGGGCTTGCCACCCAAAGCTCCCGCATCATAGTATTCTTTAGCACTAGCCCAGTTTGAATTGCTTGAAACAGTACCTGAGGAACCGCCACCGCCACCGCCACCGCCGGGGCCACCGGTACCGATATTGCTGGCTGCGCCGCCGAAGCCACCACCGGCACCGCCTCCGCCTCCGCTTATGGCACAGAATTCCACAACATAAAGAGTACTTTCAGTAGTTTTAGAGTAGTTACCACTATTACCTCCATTGCCACTCGTGCCTTTACTGCCACCCTGGATATTCGTTTGAGGGGTGAGAGCCTGGGAACCATCGTAAATATAGAGCGTGCCCATGTTGGCAGCGGTAGCGCCGGCCTGGCCATTGCTACCAACATTGCCAGTTGTCTCATCAAAACTACCATCAAACTCACTTGGCTCCTCATATATTCCTGCACCACCGATACCGCCTGCGCCGCCATTGCCGCCACGTGTGCCGATGCCAGCACCAGCACCGCCGCCGCCGTCGCCGCCATTGCCGCCGTCGCCAGTCCTTAACCATCTATTATATTCTTCTGTTGTTGCGTCCCCGCCGTTGGTGCCGTTGCCGCCATTGGCAGCGTTGCCGCCTGTGGCGACGAGTTTGCCACTGCCAATGAGATAGAGCGTGTTGCCCTCTGTCAGTTCAATGCCCGCGCCGCCACCTGTGGTTCCGTTGGCATTGGCTCCTGTGCAGGTAATCTGTTTGCCAGAGGGTATGTAAAGATACACCGTTCCCAGTATGGTCAGACCGCTGCCGCCGGCATCGCTGTTGGTGAACGTGCGGTCGAATACGGTGAAATAATACGACGTGGTGCCTGCAGCGCCGAGCGTCCTGCCCTTTGTGCCGCCATCCTTCAGAGGAACCCAGTCTGCCCGGGTGGTTCCCGTCTGAAGGCAAATCAAACTCCAGTCGTTTTCCTGCGTAGTCCAGTCCAAAGTCACGTTGGTGGCCGACCCGCTGGTAGTGGCATTGCCACAGCCGGCACCACTGCCGCCTGAACCAGCTCTACTACCGACATCGCTATCATTGTTGCTCCAAGTAGAATTAGTGGTAACATTCCCAGAACTAATTGCATTCCAATTCAATATACTTTCCGCGCCCGGGCTTGCCCAGGTGCCGTCAGTATTCTGGCCGGCACTGCCTCCCGGAGATTTTACAACGCTGTAACCGCTATTTGCAGATCGTTGTTCGCTGGAGGCTCCGCCGCCACCGCCGCCACCGCCGGGGCCGCCGGTGCCGATGTTGCTGGCAGTGCCGCCGAAGCCGCCGCCGCCGCCACCGCCGCCGCCGGCTACACTATAGTTGTAGGTGAGGTCATCATCAAGTGCGCACTTGCCGGCAGCGCCGCCGTTGCCACTTGCCGTGGCTGCAACGCCGCCTGCGGCATTCAACGTGAGACCTGAACTCTGATATACATAGACATTACCCACGGGGCCAGCGGTGCTACCGCTATTGCCATCGCTACCACTTTTGCCTCTTGGTTGCTCCCAATTAGAAAATGTAGCTGTTGCACCGGCACCACCGGCACCACCGTTGCCGCCGCGCGAGCCGATGCCGGCACCGGCACCACCGCCGCCGTCACCGCCTTTGCCACCAGCGCCGGACCACATGTTATCATCGTTCCAACCAGAATCGCCGCCTTTCCCGCCATCTTCGCCGTTGGCAGCATTGCCGCCCGTGGCATTCAGCGTGCCACTACCGATAAGGTAGAGCGTGTTGCCCGCCGTCACCTCAATGCCGGCGCCGCCACCGATGGCTCCGCTGGCATTGTGTCCTGTACAGGTAATCGTTTTGCCGGATGGAATATAGAGATACACCGTGCCCCGGATGGTCAGACCGCTGCCACCGGCGTTGCTGTTGGTGAACGTGCGGTCGGCTGCGGTATAATAATAGGTTGTGGTGCCAGGCGCGCCGAGCGTCTTGCCCGTCGAGGCGTTGTCAGTCAGGTGAACCCACTCTGCACGGGTGGTCATCGTCTGCAGACAGATCATGTCCCAGTCGCCTTCCTGCGTACTCCAGTCCACCGTCACGGTGCCGTAGGAGCCGCCGACGCTGGCAGAACCTGCTGCGCCGCCCGCGCCGCCGGGATGACGACCGTTTCCTTTCTCCCAGCCATCATCATCATCATAGTCGGTATCCTTATCTCTAAGGCCACCTCCTTCGATGTCCGCATGTTTTGGGTTGTCCAGCTCAACATCAGCGCCGTTGGGAGCCGATGAGCCATCAGCGTTTGTACCGCCGGCGCCACCGAAAGCTCCTGCATGATAGTAACCATTGTCGGTTCCAGAGTACACGACCCATGCAACGTTACCAGCGGCACCGCCGCCGCCACCGCCGCCACCGGGGCCACCGGTGCCGATGTCGCTGGCTGCGCCGCCGAAGCCGCCGGCACCACCGCCGCCACCGCCAGATGCCATATAGACATTTGAACCAGGGTGCTGGGAGGCAGTTCTACCTCCACCGCCACCAGAACCGTTTGAGCCTTGGCTGCCTCCATTGACATTCATTGTGGGGGCCAAATCCTGGTAAACATAGAGCGTGCCCATGGCACCAGCGGTACTACCGGCAGTACCGGCACTGCCATCAACGCCATATTGCGTAGTCTCTTGTCCATAAGAGCCATTGCGTTGACCGCCGCTGCCGCCAGTTCCGCCATTGCCGCCGCGTGTGCCGATGCCCGCACCGGCACCGCCGCCGCCGTTGCCACCGGTGCCGCCTGAGCCACCGAGGATACTTTTATCATAAGTTACTTCTGCATCATTTCCGTTGCCGCCGTTGCCGCCGTTGGCAGCATTGCCGCCCGTGGCATTGACCGTGCCGCTGCCCAAAAAGTAGAGCGAGTTGCCCAGCGTCAGCTCAATGCCGGCACCGGCACCCGTCTGTCCGCTGGCATTGGCTCCCGTGCAGGTCAGCGTCATGCCCTCAGGCACGTAGAGATACACCGTGCCCTGGATGGTCAGGCCGCTGCCGCTAACCGTGGAATTGCTGAACGTAAGGTTTGTGTCGGCGTAGTAGTACGTCGTGCTACCTGCTGTTCCGAGCGTCTTTCCCGTCGTGGACCCCTCAGTAAGTTTTGTCCAATTTGCAGAATTGGTCTGCGTCATTGCATAGACTTCATCCCAACTGGATTGCGCCCACGCTCCCTGCACTATGGCGCAGAGCAGGGCGAGCGTCAGAAATAATTGTTTGATTCTCATGTTGTATTTGTCTTATTTCCTAAATTCCGCAGCACTTTAATTTAACTTTCTTTAAGTACTTGAGCAACAAAAAGTTCTTGCTGTGGCAAGCGGCAGAGCCGAGCGGCTCAGGATTTGGCCATGTCAGATTTTTCACTTACCTTAGTGCTGCAAATCAAGACAAGCAAAATCATCAATGACATGGCAAAGGTAAAACAAAAATCTGAGAAAATCACCGCTTTTGGCGGATTATTTGTCGAGGTTCTATTGGATTTAGTACAAATTAACATGCTTGTGGAGCTTATATATCCCATTAATTTTGTACCTTTGTGCTCGAAATTGCACATTGCAGTCCGAATGTGCCTGAGTGTACTACGTTTCTGTTGACAGCATTGCTAAAAAACAACAATAAAACATAAAAAATGAAACAAAAAGTATTTTTGATGATTGCTCTGCTCTGCGCAGTCGTGCAGGGAACGTGGGCGCAAGACAGCTGGGAGGAGGTCTATCAAAAGACGGGGACCACCTCGGACAAATGGACGGCCATTAATGCGGGCTCCACGACGGGGCAGACGCTGGGTAGTGCAGGTAGCACGACGTACTGTTACGCCGGTGGCGACCTCCGTTTCACCAACAGCAATGCTGGCGGTAGCGGCCTGACCATCCAGGGCACGGTGTATCTCTACGTGCCTCAGGGCGTGACCCTCACCTGCATCGGTGCCAATGCCAACGGACAGACGGGCGCAGGTGCCGGCATTGAACTATCATCAGGCAACACTCTCGTCCTCCTCGGCAAAGGCACAGTGAATGCCACAGGCGGCAATGCTGCCAACGGCGGCAATGGCGGCAACGGAAATGATGCAGAATGTACCTATGATACATCTATCCTCGGTGGCTCAGGCGGTACCGGCGGCAATGGCGGCGGCGGTGCCGGTGCTGGCATCGGCACACGCGGCGGCACTGGCGGCACCGGTGGTGCAGGCGGTCAACGCAATGGATCCTATGGACAGGAAACAACACAACATGGCGTGGATGGCAGTGCCGGCACTGTCGGTGGTACTGCTGAAGCAATGGGTGCAATCTACGTGTTCCAGTCTTCCGTCACGCTGAATGCCACTGCCGGTTCAGCGGGCTCAAGCGGTACTGGTGGCAGTAGAGGTAAAACCGCTTCCCAACACCCAGGTTCAAATTTGTATATGGCATCTGGTGGCGGTGGCGGCGGCGCCGGTGGCTTCGGCGGCGCAGCCAGCAACATCGGCACCGGTGGTCCCGGCGGTGGCGGCGGTGGCGGTGGTGCCGCAGGCAATGTTTGGTGGACAGTGTACTCCGGCACCGCAAATAAATACCACTATGCCGGAGCTTATGGCGGTAAAGGCGGTAAAAATGGAAATAACTCATCGGCTCCGGATGGTGCAGATGTTGAGCTGACCAACCCTAAATATGCAGATATTCAGGCAGGTGGTCTCAGAGATAATGCCAGCGACTATAACGATCCCGATGGCTACGAGAATGGCAACGGTCGTCATGCCGGCGGCAGCGGCGGTGCCTGCGGCAATGCCAGCACCAGCAGCTCGGCCAACAACATTGTACTCTGGCCAACTCAGGGCGCAGGCACGGCGGAAAGCCCCTACCTCATAAACGATGCTAACGACTGGAACTCATTCACAGCAAAGGTCAACAGCGGCATTTCCTACAGCGACAAGGTCATCAAGCTGACCGACAACATCAGCGTGACGACGATGGCGGGCCTATTCCAAAACGAAGGGAATTACCAACCATTCAGCGGCACCTTCGACGGCGACGGCCATACACTGACCATCAATGTGAGCAACCAGAGCCGTTTCACCGCACCGTTCAAGTGCGTCAGCGGTGCCACCATCAAGAACCTGCGTACAGCGGGCACTATCGACGGCACGGGCAACGCTGACGGCAAACTATTGGGAGGCCTCGTGGGTATCAGCTTGGGTAACAACACCATCACCGGCTGCGTCAGCAGCGTGACGCTCCGCACCGACTACAGTAATGACGCCGCTATGGCAGGCCTCGTGGCCGCCACAAGGGGCGGCAGCCTCACCATCAACGCCTGCGTGTTCAACGGCTCGTTGCAGGGCGGTGCCACCTCAAGTCGCTGCGCCGGCATATCGGGCTATGAGTACATTGCCACAACCACCATCATCACGAACACCCTCTTTGCGCCGACCTCGATTACAGTTCCAACCAACGACGGCTACACGAGGACCTTCACCCGCGATGCCGACGCCACCATCACCAAATGCTACTACACACAGCCCCTCGGCACAGTGCAGGGCACACAGGCTACCGTATCCACCAACGCACCAGGCTGTCTTGGCAACCTGATATACGACTGCAGCATAGTGAAAGCATACCAGGGCGCTATCCTCTTCAACGGCAATTACTACTATGATGCCAGAGGTGGTATCACCAGCACATCGACAACACTCTCCACGGGCACTTATACAGTGTATACCGACATCACCATCCCATCGCGCATCACCATCAGCGGCAATGTTACGCTGAACCTCGGTGAAGGCACTACGCTCCATGCTCCCAAGGGCATCGACCTGAGCTATGGCAACAGTCTGACCATCAACGGTCCAGGCACGATGACCATCGACAATTGTGACGACAATATGGCTGGTATTGGCTCATCGAGCATGGGTTCACTTACCATCAACAGCGGCGTGGTAAATGTTAAAGGAGGATACAGTGGCGCAGGTATAGGCGGCAACAGGCGCGGTAACGGAGGCTACGTCATTATCCATGGTGGCGTAGTCAACGCCATGGGAGGACAAGGTGGTCCAGGCATAGGTGGCGGCGCTGACTTTAGCATTAATGACTCTCAAAATCACCCGTGTGGCGACGTTGTCATCACCGGCGGTCAGGTGACAGCTATCGGCAACAAGGTTTATGGTATTGGTCCTGGCGCGGCGCACGTAGGTGAATATCACAACGGTACACTGCAACTAAGCTGGACCAACCCTGACGACTTCGTCTTCATCAGTACCGCTTCCGTAAGTTATACTCAAAGAACTTTAAGCAGCATCACCTTTACAAATGGAAAACAATTCTACCTTGAGCATACTGCGGCTATTGCCACAGAAAGCAACCTCTACGGCTATAAGCTTTTGCCTTATACTGGCACACTGCCGTCGCTTGCCGGCACAGGCACGGCTGAAGACCCTTACCTCATCAACAATCATGATGATTGGTTGTTATTCTACTGGTATGTCAACAGTGGCACCAACAGCTACAGCGGCCAGTATGTGAAGCTGATGTCCGACCTCACTATCACGACAACGATAGGCTTGCGCGATGACAAGCCATTCAGCGGAACCTTCCTCGGAAACGGTAATACGCTGACGGCTAACCTGACTGGCACGATTTATGATCTCGACGTCAACAATGAGCGAGGCACTGCACCGTTCCACTACATCAAGAATGCCACCATCAAGGATCTAACCATAACAGGCGACACATACTCTACCTCACTTTATGCTGGAGGTCTCGTGGGCTTCGCTGACGGCACCAACCTCATTGAGGGCTGCATCGTTACCTCCACTTTACATCTTAGCAATAGACATGCCGGCGGCATCATCGCACACGGAATGAACTCCACTACCACCCTCCGGAACTGCGTCTTTGCCGGCACCATCACGAGCTATCACGAAAACCAACTTTATGACGGCAAGAATGTTATAGAAATCGGAGGCATCTGGGGCTGGAACGACGACGAAGCCACGCCTACACTGCAGAACTGTCTGGAAAAAGGCTCCTTCAACAACATCAAATCCATGCACCCCATTGGCTTGCAGGGCGACAAAGGCACCATCACCAACTGCTACTACGTGAACCAGCAGATAGACTCGCCCACCAATGCCTGCACCGTCAGCGGGGCCTATAAAGTCGAAAAATCCCTGTCTGGCTTATGCAAGGAGATAACCATTAAGGGCGTCACAGTGTACTCACAGTCCTGTACCGTCAGCGGCGTGGAAGCAAATTATGTTATGACTGAAAACCCCATCAACGTTTACCCCGTCATGACTGACCCATCCTTTGGCACAACACTCAACTTCGACACCGACTACACGGTCACGCTCGATGGCGAGCCGGTAGAGGCGCTCCCCATCAGCATCAGCACCACGGGTAGCCACACGCTGGTTTTCACCGGCAAGGGCAGTTATGTCGGCACAAAGAGCGTCGAGACTTACTTGATTAACAACATCAATGGCACTGGATCGGATACCGACCCTTACATCATCAGTAACACAGACGAATGGAACACTTTTGCCTATTACGTCAACAGCGGCACCAACACCTACAGCGGCGAGTACGTGAAGCTGACCGCCGACATCAGCGTGACTGAGATGGTTGGCACCAGCGAGAGCAACTCGTTCCAGGGCACCTTCCTCGGCGACGGCGTTCACACGCTGACCTTCACCAAAGGCACGTCCGAGAGCGCCTTCGGCGAAGAGAATTGCGCCCCGTTCCGCTACGTCAAGAATGCCACCATCCGTGACCTCAAGGTGGCGGGCTACATATACACCTCACGGAAGCTCGCGGCAGGACTTGTCAGCAGACCATACGGCACGACGAACATCACCAACTGCCAGGTCAGCACAGTCATCTATAGCAGCGTCAACGGCGACGGCACCCATGGCGGCATCGTGGCCATGCCAGATGGCACGCTGAACATCGAGGGCTGCGCCTACACCGGACGCCTGCTGACCAACAACGGCACCACAAACTGCGGTGGCTTCATGGGCTGGTACAACAACGCGACCGTCAGCGTCACTAACTCTCTCTATATCCCAAGTGGCAGCATAGCTGAGGGCTGGTCAGCCATCACTAACGGAGTCACTTTCTTGCGAGGAGGCATCCCAACAATCAACAACTGCTACTATACCGAAGCATTGGGAACGGAACAGGGTAGGTTTGTATATACTACAACCACCACTGCTCCTGTCAACCTCGGCATCCTTAAGGCGGAATACAGTATGTTGACAGCATACGCTAACGGCATTCTCTTCGAAGGCACATACTATGTGGCTCAAGCCCTCAACGGTGCAGGAACGGTGGGCAATCCATACATCATCGCCACTGATGACGATTGGGAGACTTTCGTATATAACGTCAACAATGGCTTTAACAACTATAATGGCGAGTATGTGAGACTGGATGAAAGCATCAGTGTCTCGACAATGGTGGGTACAAGCGATGACCGCTCTTTCCAGGGTACTTTCCTCGGTGACGGCGTTCACACGCTAACATTCACGAAAGGCTCGTCTGAGAGCGCCTTCAACGAAGAATACTGCGCCCCGTTCCGCTATGTCAAGAATGCCACAATCAAGAACCTGAAGGTAGCTGGCGACATCTATACCTCACGGAAGTTCGCTGCAGGACTTGTGGCCCAACCAAGTGGCACCACAAACATCACCAACTGCATAGTAAGCATCATTATCCATAGCAACGTCAACGGCGACGGCACTCACGGCGGTATCGTGGCAAGGTTGGGCAGCAACACAACGGAAATGAACATCACCGGATGTGTCTTCAACGGGCGCCTGCTCACCAGCGAGGGCACTTATTCTTGTAGCGGCTTTGTAGGCTGGTGGGATCAAAAAACCGCCAACATCAGCAATTCACTATATGCTCCTAATGCAAATATTACACCGGGTGCCGGCGAAACGGCCATCAACGATGGCGCCACCTTTATACGTGACGAAAACAGTGTGGCATATTCCACTTGCTACTACACCGAGACTTTGGGCGTCGCCCAAGGCACGCAGGCTTACGCTTTCTCTACCGCCCCAGCCAACCTCGGCAGCCTTGTGCAGAACTACGGCATGATGACGGCCTACGAGAACGGCATCTTGTATGACGGTAAGTACTACGTGGCTCCAGCCACCATCAGTCTGGCTAATGCCGCCGACAATACTACGACCATCACCGCCGCCGACGGCTACATTGCCGACGTGACGCTCAATGGCCGCACGCTCTACAAGGACGGCGCATGGAACACCATCTGCCTACCATTCAACGTGACGCTCGCCGGTTCGCCCCTCGCCGACGCGGTGGCCCGCCCGCTGAATAGTGCCAGCATCAGCGGCTCGACGCTCAACCTGACGTTCGGCGATGAAGTCTCTACGCTCGTGGCCGGCACACCTTATATTATTAAGTGGGCCAGCGGCGCGAACCTGACGGAGGCCGACCTCGTGTTCAACGGCGTGACCATCAGCACCGCCAAGCACGACTATGACACCAACACGGCCTCGCCCGCAGTCAACACCGACGAGCGCGTCCGCTTCCTCGGCACGTACAAGAGCACGTCGTTCAACGCCACCGACAACACCGTCCTGCTCATCGGCGCAGATAACACGCTCTACTATCCCACTAGCGGCGCCGGCCTCGGCGCCCAGCGCGCCTACTTCAAGATAGGCGACGACGCCGCCCTGGCCCGCCGTCTCACCTCGTTCAACATCGACTTCGGCGACGAGCAGACGGGCATCGTCACTATCTCTAAGGAGTCAGGGAGCGAAGGAGTGGCCTCCGGCTGGTACACCCTCGACGGCATGAAGCTTTCGCAGAAGCCGACGGCCAAGGGAATCTACGTGCGCTCGACCTCTGGTCGCTTGCAAGGCAAGAACAACGGACGTAAAGTAGTGGTGAAATAAATATTAATGGAAAATTAATGGTCAATTCGTGATAATTATATGTTCAAGAAAAAAGAATGTGTATTTAT
>Ga0256405_10012919_pt1 | contig 10174 bp, 7 predicted proteins | sample RumenRJG_02DNA_FD_189096 | JGI IMG/M metagenome (GOLD analysis project Ga0256405, IMG submission 189096) | Bovine rumen microbial communities from Lethbridge, Alberta, Canada - RJG_02 | ecosystem: Host-associated > Mammals > Digestive system > Stomach > Rumen | place: Canada: Alberta | collected... | reverse complement strand
CCACCCCAATGATACTGTCACGAATACGACTCCCCTGCAATCGGTTTTCTATCAATATGCCGCAAATCTTAGCATTACGCCAATAGATATCATTCGGCCATTTGATGCTGAGGTCTCCTATTCGCTCTCCCAGTGCCTCACATATTGCCAGCGACACCTGCATAGAGATAGCGAACTGTTTGTTCGCAGGAATATCCTTTGGATGCAGCAAGATGGAGAACAACAGGTTCTTACCCTGTTCCGATTCCCACTTGTTCGTACCCTGTCCGCGACCCGCAGTTTGGAAATCAGCCCATACCACCATATCCTCCTCCCCACCCTGTTCTCGAAGCCATCGGTTGGTAGAGTCCGTCTCGTCAATATGTATGATTTTCCATTCCACGCTTGCAAATTTAACAAATAATTGTGAATTATGCATTATGAATTATGAATTATTTAGTAACTTTGCAAACATGGAACAACAACAGAAAGACGAAAAATACATGCGCAAGGCACTTGACGAGGCGCAAAAAGCCTTCGACGAAGGCGAAATACCCATTGGAGCCATCATCGTATGCCAAGACCATATCATAGCCCGTGCCCATAACCTGACCGAAACCCTTCATGATGTCACAGCCCATGCCGAGATGCAAGCCATCACTGCTGCAGCCAACGAATTAGGGGGGAAATACCTCACTGACTGCACGCTCTATGTCACTGTCGAACCCTGCATCATGTGTGCTGGAGCCTTAGGTTGGAGCCAGATACCCCGTATTGTCTATGGCTGTCGCGATGAGAAACGTGGCTATCACGACTATGCCCCCCACGCCCTTCATCCCAAATGCAACATAACTGGCGGCATCCTCGAAGAAGAATGCCGGCAATTGATGCAAGATTTCTTTAAACAAAAAAGATAAATAGCACGGATTTATTTGGTAGATTCAGCAGAAAGATGTTTTTTTGTCGCGAAAAAAGTTATGTTCACGGTCGATGAACATAAGTTCAAGGTGCATGAACTTATGTACACAGACGGTAAACATAAGTTCACGGAGCATGAATATAAAATAGATATAGTACGTGGCAAATTTCGTGTTACAGGAATTTTCCGATGAAGAATGCCGGCAAATAATGCGAGATTTCTACCGTCAGAAGAGCTAACTGTTGAAAAATACATATATTTATACGTTTTTTTATCTGATTTGTTTGTTAGATAGAACATTTTTTGTATCTTTGCAACATAGTTTAAGAAAATACCTAGTTAACAGAAATCCTGATAATAGAAACTAAATATATAATAGTACAGGTACATATTTTATTAATTAATTAACTAACTATAGAGCTCTATGGAAAAAAGACTAACAATGTTTTTGGCCTGCCTTTTCCTATTTATGGGAGAGGTACTCGCCCAGACAAGAGTCACTGGTACCGTTATCTCTGCAGAAGATGACCAGCCCATCATTGGTGCTTCCGTCATCGTACAGGGACAAAGGTCCGGAACAGTGACTGATGCCGACGGACGCTTTACCATTAGTGTTCCTGCAGGCAAGAAACTAGCAATTAGTTACATCGGTATGGATACCGAGGTGGTCACGCCAAGAAACGGCATGCGCGTTGTGCTTCGCAACAGTGCAGAGCTGGAGGAAGTGGTAGTCACTGGTATGCAGAAGGTGGACAAGCGTCTGTTTACTGGTGCCACCACCAGAATCAGTGGTGAAGAAGCCAAGCTGGATGGTGTTGCCGATGTGGCACGTTCATTGGAAGGTCGTGCAGCTGGTGTATCGGTACAGAACGTCAGCGGTACCTTCGGTACAGCACCTAAAATCCGTGTACGTGGTGCTACGTCTATCTATGGTTCTTCTAAACCCCTGTGGGTTGTTGACGGAGTCATCATGGAAGACGTCGTTGAAGTTGATGCCGATGCGCTTTCTTCAGGTGATGCCTCTACCCTGATTTCTTCAGCCATTGCAGGTCTGAATGCCGATGATATCGAGTCATTCCAGATTCTGAAGGACGGTTCTGCCACATCTATTTATGGTGCCCGTGCCATGGCTGGTGTGATTGTTGTCACCACGAAAAAAGGTAAGGCAGGACAAGCTAAGATCAACTATACTGGTGAGTACACCATGCGCTTGATTCCTAGCTACTCTACCTTTAACATCATGAACTCTCAAGATCAGATGGCCGTTTATCAGGAACTTGCCCAGAAAGGTTATCTTAACTATGCAGACGTAGCTAACCAGAGCGACTCTGGTGTATATGGAAAGATGTATGAACTAATCAGCACATACGACCCATACACCCAACAGTTCGCCTTGGCAAATACCCCAGAGGCAAAAGCCTCTTATTTGCGCGATGCAGAGTATCGTAATACCAACTGGTTCCAAGAACTGTTCTCCAACGCCATTCAGCACAACCATTCTGTCAGCATCTCTGCTGGTACAGATAAGGTTCAGTTCTATGCATCTCTGTCAGCCATGTTCGATCCAGGATGGTACAAGCAGTCAAAGGTACAGCGTTATACCGCAAACATGAACACCACTTATAAGATTTCAAATAAGGTGTCTCTGAACATGATTGCCAATGCTTCGTTCCGTAAGCAGCGTGCTCCTGGTACACTGAGTTCTGACGTGGACGCAGTAAATGGTGAAGTAAAACGTGATTTCGATATCAACCCATATTCTTACGCTTTGAATACATCACGTGCTATGGATCCCAATACATTCTACACACGTAATTACGCACCTTTCAACATTAAACATGAGTTGGAAAACAACTACATGGATTTGGGTGTTAACGACTTCCGTGCACAGATGAAGTTGGACTATAAGCCTATTCGCGAACTGGAACTGAGCGTTTTGGGTGCAGTTAAGTACACAACTAACTCTCAGGAGCACTTCATTCTGGACAACAGTAACCAAGCTATGGCTTACCGTGCCATGGGTACAACCGTTATTCGCGACAACAACCCATTCCTCTACAAAGATCCAGATCCTGACAAGATTTACGACCTGCCCATTACAGTACTGCCCGACGGTGGTATCTATGAGCGCAACGACCGTAGCATGTTCGGCTGGGACTTCCGTGCATCAGCCCAATATAATAATGTTTTTGCTGAAGACCACATCGTCAACCTGTATGCTGGTATGGAAGTAAATTCCAGCGACCGTCATTCTACATGGTTCCGTGGTTGGGGTATGCAGTACGAATTAGGTGAGATTGCCAACTACGCTTACCAAGTCTTTAAGAAAGGTGCAGAGCAGAACACAGAATACTACACATTGACAAACCGTCGCACACGTAGTGCAGCCTTCTTCGCCAATGCCACCTATTCTTGGAAAGGTCGTTACACCATTAACGGTACTTACCGTTACGAGGGTACCAATGGTGTAGGTCATTCTCGTCAGTCACGTTGGTTGCCTACTTGGAACATTGCAGGAACCTGGAATGCTCATGAGGAGCCTTGGTTCAAGAAGACCTTCAAAGATGTTCTAACCCATGCGACACTGAAAGCCAGTTATTCACTGACTGCAGACCGTCCTTCTGTAAGCAATGCTGTAGCTATTCTGCGTAGCCGTACTCCTTGGCGTCCTTTTGCTGACGTAAAGGAATCAAGTATCTATCAGAGTTCTGCTGGTAACAGTGATTTGACTTATGAGAAGAAGCATGAGTTGAATATTGGAACAGAATTAGGTTTCCTGAAAAACCGCATCAATGTAACATTCGACTGGTATACTCGTCGTAACTACGACCTTATTGGTCCGACCAACACGACAGGTGTCAGTGGCGACATTATTCGCTATGGTAATATTGCATCCATGAAATCACGTGGTGTCGAGTTTAGTCTGACAACGAAGAACATTGTCAGCAAGGATTTCTCTTGGACCACCAGTTTCATTTATTCACACACCCATAACGAAATTACAGACTTACAGAACGATTCACGTGTCATCGACCTCGTCAGAGGTACTGGTTTTGCCAAGGAAGGATATCCTGTACGCGCACTGTTTTCTATTCCATTCATGGGTCTTAACAATGAAGGTATTCCCACATTCCTCGATCAGGATGGCAACATCTCTACCACAGGCATCTATTTCCAGGAGAGCGATCCTGATTTGTTAGGCTTCCTGAAGTATGAAGGACCTACAGACCCGACAGACACAGGTTCTTTAGGCAATGTCTTCAAGTACAAAGGCTTTACTTTGAATGTATTTATTACCTATTCATACGGTAATGTAGTTCGACTTGACCCTGTATTCCGTCGTCGCTACACCGATTTGATGGCAACACCTAAGGAATTTGCTAATCGCTGGGAAGTTCCTGGTGACGAGAACGTTACAACCATTCCCGCTATTGCCAGCTTGCGTCAGAATCAGAACGATACCCATTTAAGCTATGCCTACAATGCTTACAACTACAGTGACGAGCGCATTGCCAAGGGTGACTTCATTCGCATGAAGGAGATTTCACTCTCCTATGAATTCCCAAAGAAGTTGATTCAGCCTCTGAAGTTGAGCAACCTCTCTCTGAAACTACAAGCCACCAACCTCTTCCTGCTCTACGCAGACAAGAAGCTGAACGGTCAGGATCCAGAATTCTTCAACACGGGTGGTGTGGCATCTCCAATGCCTAAACAGTTTACACTGACATTAAGATTAGGTCTCTAAAAAGTTATGAATATGAAAACGAAAAAGCTATTTTATATATCACTCATTGCCGCTGCACCTCTCATGTTAGCATCATGCGATGACTTTCTGGATGAGACACCCGATAGCCGCACAGAAATCGACAATGAGGTGAAAGCAGAGAAGATCTTGGTGGAGGCCTACCCGCGTACCGCTTTCATCCAGGTTAATGAGCTGATGAGTGACAACCATGACATGTACATGGAAGACAACCCCAATACCACTCGCTACTACGATGAGGTTTGGAGTTGGTCAGACATCAAGGAATCAAACAACGAGTCACCTGAGCGCATCTGGGCTAACGGTTATCAAGCAATTGCCAATGCCAATTATGCCATTCAGTATGCTGAGACTTTGGGGAAACAGTCATTACAATTGACTGTAAACGAGATCAAGGCAGAAGCATTACTGGCTCGTGCCTATGGTCACTTCATGTTGGCAAATGAATTCTGTATGGCTTACAGCAGCCAAGATGCTGATAAACATCTCGGATTGCCTTACATCGAGGAGCCCATCACAGAGTTGAACCCAGAAGCTAAGCGTGGTACCTTGGCAGAACTTTATGCCAAGATTGATCACGATATTCAAGAGGCGCTCCCCATGGTTGGCGACAGCCATCTGGCAATTCCCAAGTATCACTTCAACGAACAGGCTGCCTATGCTTTTGCCGCTCGCTTCTACCTCTACTACGAGCAATGGGACAAAGCTTTGAAGTATGCCAATCTCTGCTTAGGTTCTTCACCTGCTACGATATTGCGTGACTACGATGCACTGGCGGCTATTGGACAAGGCTCTGTTTTCTATGATGCTAAGACCAATCAATATGTCAATGCCACCGAGCCTGCAAACTTGTTGTTAGCTACCACACGAAGCAACCCTGGTACTGTATTAGGAAATACTAATACAGCCAAGAAGTACGCACACGTTCCTTACATTGCTAACCACGAGGACATGGGTGCTGCTAATAATATTTGGATTGATGGTAGCCAGAGCAGTACATCCTATTACTGGAAAGACCGCTACGGTTCTTTCTCTGGTACGAACATCTATGTTATCTTCTATCGCCTTCCACGTCTGTTCGAATACACTGACCCCGTTGCTGGTATTGGATATAACTCATCCGTTTATCCTGTGTTCACCACCGACGAGTGTCTGCTGAACAGAGCAGAGGCAAAGATTCTGCTCAACGATTTCGAGGGAGCTGCAGTTGATATGAACATGTGGATGCACAACATTCTGAACACAAATGTAGTCTTGACTCCAGAACTCATCACCGATTTCTATAAGGAGATTCCCTACTCTTACGAGCCTACTGATGAAGATCCGGAAGGAATTGCTTCAACCCTTAAGAAGCACTTGCACCCCAAATTTGCCATCGATAAGGAAGGCTCAACACAGGAGTGTATGCTTCAGTGTCTGTTGGAGTTCCGTCGTTTGGATAAGATGCACTTTGGCTTCCGTTGGTTCGACATCAAACGCTATGGTATAGAAATTCCACGTCGTGTTTGTGGAGCCAATGGCAATCCTGTGAAAATTATCGACTGGCTGCGTATTGACGACCCCCGCCGAGCTATTCAGATTCCTCTGAGAGTACGTAGTGGTGGTATGGAGGCCAATCCTCGTTAATAATCACCTGAATGTGTGAAATCACTTAAAACAAAAGAAGTATGAAAAAGAATCTAATATATTCAACTATCATGCTGTTGGCAGCAAGTTTCACCTTTACCGCTTGTTCGGAAGATGAGCTGAGCTCCGTGAGCGTTATCGTGGCAGACAAGTCTTCTGCTCCTGAGAACGACTTGGACCGCTGGCTGACAGCCAATTTCCTTGATCCATATAATATTGAGATCAAGTATCGATATGAAGATAACGAGTCGGCCCTGTCTTACTATGAAGTGCCGTCTACTCTTGAGGATGCCAACATTTTGGCTCATATCTTGAAGTACTGCTGCTTGGAGGCATACGACAACACGGTCGGCATTGACTTCACTCGCAAGAACTTCCCAAAATTGTTCTTCTTCACTGGTGAGTGGCGTTATAAGAACAATGGTTCGTTCGTTCTTGGTACCGCTGAGGGTGGCAAAAAGATTTTCCTGCTGGGAACTCGCTACCTGACTCCAATCCTTGAAGGAAAAAGCAAATATGGTTCTATTACCTTTGAATATGGTACAAATATCATTAAGAATCTGAACCATTATTATCTGAAGACTATCCACCACGAGTTCACCCACATTCTGAATCAGACTCAGCCCTACTCTACTTCTTATAAGCTGATTACTCCAGATTCTTATGTGGCAGACACCTGGAATGAAGCGCCCAACAACGTAGGTTATCTGGGCCGTGGTTACATCTCTGCTTATTCGCAGAAGGAAGACCGCGAGGACTTTGCTGAGATAATGTCTATCTACATTACCAACACTGCTGAGCAATGGGAGGTTTGGATGCAAGAAGCTGCCGAGACCGTCAATGCCAACGGCAAGACAGGTCGTCAGCTGATTGAGCAGAAGCTGAGTATTGTCCGCGATTATATGAAAAAGAGCTGGGATGTAGATATGGATGAGCTTCGTGCTGAAATCCTCAAGCGTCAGGACGATGTGGCTAATAACAATGTAGATTTAACAGATCTAACTATTTACTAAACAGAAGGAGACACTATTATGAAAAAGATATTATTATTTCTGCTGATAGCGCTCCCTGCGCTCCTGCTACAGTCTTGCCTGCACGACCAGGAAGATAAGTTCAGCGAGGCTTCTTCGTTGCGCCTTCAGGAAGCTGTGGAAGAGGCTCACAAAGCCTTAGTGAACAACCAAACCCTGTGGGTGCTCGACTACTATCCTAGAGAAGGACAGTATTACGGAGGCTACCCCATTGTCTTGAAGTTCGATAATGAGAATGTAAATGCATGGCGTCTGAAAGAGGAAGAAGAGAAAAGCGCCACTGATCCCAGCATCATTATTCATGATGCCAGTGCTTACAAGGTGACCAATGATTACGGTCCCGTACTTTCCTTCGATGTCTATAACGATGTCATTCACTACTTCTCTACCCCACGTAACAATTCATCATGGTATCAGGCCATGAGAGGTGACTTTGAGTTCATCATCGACAGCGTGGGACAGGATAGAATAAAAATGCACGGCAAGCGTTCACAAAACACCATGTATCTGCGTGGACTTAAAGAGGACGCTGAAGAGTATCTGACCAAGTGTGCTAATCTGAGCGATGAGTTCATCTACTCAACAACCAACCTGAACATCAATGGTGTAGAAACACCTGTTGATTTCGACTTGGATTACAAACATTTGATTATGAACCCAGGCACTGAAAAAGAGAGTGAAATGGCATTCTGCTTTACCAGTGCAGGCCTGCGCCTATACCAAACAATGAAAGTCAACGGAGCCAACACCGAAGATCTTATTGTTAATCTGCAAGAAGAAACCATTAGTCCGAAGGAGAGCAGTTCATCCTCTAAGTTGAACCGTACACCTGGTTATATGAAGTATGAGGAGTGGTCTGGCGACTTCACACTGACTTATAAGCCTACTGCTACTGGCGAACTCATGTCGACTACCGTTACACTCGAGTTGGTTGGTGACAAGCGATATATTAATATGAAGAAGCTGAATCCGACCTATGACCTCACGCTTATCTATAACCGTTCCTTGGGAACTATTGACTGGAACTGCCAGAAGATAACCACCTTGGAAAGCGGAAACTACATCTTGGCTGCTAACTGGCATACGGATGCAGGTAGCGTGAATTATACCACAAGCTATGGTATGCGTGCCATTTGGAATGAGTCTCGCCAAGCTTACGTCTGGACGGACAGAGGCCAATGGAGTGGCCACGTCGTTCAAGGTTTCATTCCCTATGTGTTCGACTCTACTGGAAAGCGTCTGGGAGCTGTTACCTCTGAGTATTACCTTGGTGGCGGAGCCCGTATCATACCTCTTACATTCACCAAAAACTAATGAATTATGAAAAAGATATCTGTATTATTAGCACTTGTAGGACTGATGGCAGTTATCGTTGGTTGCAGCGATGACCCCTCAAACCCCTATGCTGGTGAAAAAACGATGACTATTACCAGTGCTGATGTAGAGTTTTCACCTCTTGGTGGCACTGGCACTGTAGTCGTGAATGCTCCCAACGGAATTACCGGTGTTGAGAGTGCTGCAAGTTGGGCAACAGCTTCTGTCTCTGGCAACACGATAACGGTGAATGTTGCAGAGAATCCCAGAGTGGAAGGTCGTTCAGCACGACTCATCATCAAGTCGCAGAGCGAATCCATCTACGTAGTGATTCAACAGAATGGCGTTGATTTTATCTTCGATGCCTTGCCTCAAATCAATGCTGACCGCGATGGCGAGACTTTCAATTTCCTTACGAAGTCTAATGTTCCCTTTACTGTGGAATCGGATGTGGATTGGATTACAACAATTGTGGAATTGGGCACTGTAAAAGTTGTTGTTGCAAAGAATGAGACCTACAAGGAGCGTTCAGGCAACATTATCTGTAAGGCTGGTGGTACTACCAAGACAACCACCATCAAACAGGCTGCTCAGATTTCACCTGCAGACAAGATGAAGGGCGATTACTACCTCTGGTACTATGCATCTTCAACATGGAATTCCATTGACTTTACATTGGAGCAGATTGAAGACGAGAATTGGCAGATTCGCTTCACCGAGGGTGAGTATGCAGAAAAGGGAATCATCATCCCTGTTAAGGTTGACATTGAGGCTGGTAAGATGACTATCCAGAATCTGATGACCATCCAAGGTGATGGAACATATGATGGACAGGAATACCAGCTCATTGGCTATGTGCTTCGCTCTAACCTAAGCGCAAACACATACGGTCGCGTCAACAATGCCAACTTTGCCGCTATCGGTATCTTCAATAAGGATGAGAAAGGTATCCAGTATTGGGACTTCGACATCAACGATGTCTATGACCACAGTGCATATGGCTACTATGGATTCCGTATAGCCTATACCTCAGGAGGCTATTCTGGTCAGAAGGCTAACCTGTACACATGGCCAGGCATGTACTTTGAGAAGAAATAATCTCTATACATTGCTAATCAAATCAGGGCTGGACAAAAATCCAGCCCTATTTTTTGCTTCGCGTATTGATTTTAACATCATACATATACGCTATCTTCATACAAATAGCCTATATGTACATCGAACATATACGCTTCTCACATAGTGCGGAGCCTATATCGACAATGTGAAGATAGGCTCCGCACTTACCAGAACACCCTTTCGGTGTCGTTTGCTTGTTATACTACTTGATATGCTTCTCGATAGTCTCCAAGCAGAGCGCTGCACTTACGGGCTTGGAGAGGAAGTCGTCGCAACCTGCATCCATAGCCTGCTGGCGATCGTTGTCGAAAGCATTGGCCGTCAGGGCAATGATGGGAATGTCGGGCAATTCGGCCTTGATATGGCGAGTAGCCTCCAGACCGTCCATCAAGGGCATCTTGATGTCCATCAGAATAAGATCGG
>Ga0256405_10012916_pt1 | contig 10179 bp, 5 predicted proteins | sample RumenRJG_02DNA_FD_189096 | JGI IMG/M metagenome (GOLD analysis project Ga0256405, IMG submission 189096) | Bovine rumen microbial communities from Lethbridge, Alberta, Canada - RJG_02 | ecosystem: Host-associated > Mammals > Digestive system > Stomach > Rumen | place: Canada: Alberta | collected... | reverse complement strand
AGCCCGGCGGACGAGGCGCTCCGGATCGTCCGGACGGTGCGGGAGCTCGCCGGCGAGGAGGGGAAGCTCTCCGATTTTACCGTTCTTTACCGCTCGCACTTCATCTCCCGCACGCTGGAGGAGGTGTTTTTGCGGGAGAAGATGCCTTACTATATTTACAGCGGCACGCAGTTCTACGACCGCGCGGAGATCAAGGACGCGCTCTCCTATCTGCGGCTCGTCGCCTTCCGGGACGATCTCTCCTTTGCCCGCGTCGTCAACCGCCCCAAGCGCAACATCGGCGAGCGGCGGATGCGGGCGCTGCGCGAGTACGCGGAGGAGAACGGCTGCTCCCTCTTCCAGGCGCTCCGCGTCTGCGCCGAGACGGAGCTGTTCGCTCCCACGCAGGCGCGCTCCTTCCTCCGTCTGATCGACGGCTGCGCCGAGCGCGCGGGGCGGGAGCCGATCTCCGAGCTGCTTTCCCGGCTGCTCGACAAGAGCGGCTACGAGCACGCCCTGCGCACCGAGGGGGATAACAACCGCCTCGACAATCTCGCGGAGCTGAAGCAGGCGGTCTACGAATACGAGACGACCTGCGGAGAGGAGACGGACCTCGCCTCCTACCTGGAGCATATCGCCCTCTACTCCGCCGCCGACGACGGGACGAGCCGCAACGCCGTCCGGTTCATGACGGTGCATACCGCAAAAGGACTGGAGTTTCCGAACGTTTTCCTCGTCTCGATGTCCGATTCGATCTTCCCGTCGAAAAAGACGGATTCCGCCGCCGCGATGGAGGAGGAGCGCCGGCTCGCCTTCGTCGCCGTGACGCGGGCAAGGGACCGCCTCTTCTTCACCGACAGCGAGGGACGGGGGCACGACGGCGACTACCGCTATCCCTCCCGCTTCCTGCTCGAGATCGACCGGCCGCTCCTTCGCCGCGAACCGGAGCCGGACGAGGCGCTGCTGCGGGAGGCCGCGCAGGCCGCCGCGCAAAGCGAAAAACTCCTCGCCGCGCGCGAGGGGACGACCGAGTTTTCCGTCGGGGACCGGATCCGCCACTCCGTGATGGGGGAGGGGGAGATCGTCGGCGTCGACGACCGGCAGGGCGCGTACCTGATCCGGTTCGATATCCTCCCCACCGAGCGCAAGATCAGCTTCCGGGCGAAGCTGGAACGGATCGAATAAAAAAACGAAAATGAAAAAGCAGATCGTCGATCTGCTTTTTCATTTGTTTTCATATTCTTTTCCGTTGATCAGATAGTCAACGGAAACGTGAAAATAATCCGAAAGCCTCAACAGCATTTGGATGTCGGGGCTTCTTTTTCCGTTTTCATAAAAAGAGAGTGCTTCTCGACTGATATGGAGATCCATCGCCACTTTCAGTTGGCTTAAGCCTTTTTTCTTGCGCAGCATCCGCACGCCGATCAGGCCGCAGTTCTTTTCTTTTTCCATTTCTCATCTTTCCTCTTGACAAGATTGTAACATTGTGTTACAATCCAAAATGTGACAAATTGTTACATTATTTTTTGAACCGTAAGGAGAAGGATCATGTCGCAGTATGTAACCAACACGTCGGATAAAAAGAAGTCAATGGCTCTGATTCTTTGTTTGTGCGGAGGATTCATCGGGCTTCATCAGTTTTACGTCGGCAACATCGGAAAAGGAATTCTGTATATGTGTACATGCGGTTTGTTTGTTTTTGGGTGGATAGTCGATATAATAAAAATTGCAACCGGCAGTTTCCGCGATAACGTGGGAGCACCGTTAAGAGAGTAAAAAGAGCGGAGAAGATCCGAACTGACGGCACGATTCGGGTCTTTCCGGCAGAGTTTTATCAACAAAAGAAAACCTCCCCGAAAGGACGCGAAAGTATGCGTTCTTTCGGGGAGGTTTTTGGGGATCGGTTTACCCCATCTTTTCAAAATCAAAATCGAGCAGCTCGTAGAGGGCGTTGATGCGCAGGCGGGGCATGGGGATCTCGGGGAACTCCCAGCTTCCGGTGGTGCGGACCCAGACGGGGGTGCAGCCCGCGTCGCGCGAGCCTTTGACGTCGTTTACCTCGTTGTCGCCGACGTAGCAGAGCTCCTTTTCCGGCAGGCCGAGGCGGCGCGCCATGATCCGGAAGATCTCGGGATCCGGTTTGTCGATCCCGACCTCCTCGCTGACGATCACCTCGTCGAAAAAGCCGTCAAGCCCGATCAGCTCCAGCTTTTTGCGCTGGAGGGCGCTTTTTCCGTTTGTAATGACGGCGAGCCGGAGCCCCCGGCGGCGCAGTTCCTCCAGCGTGGGCCGGGTATAGGGGAAGGGAACGGCGACGCGGGAAAAGGTCTCCCACAGGAAGGCGCCGAGCTCGTCCGGCGACGGCGCGGGCGGGGCGAAGACGCCGGTCTTTGCCAGCTCTCCGAACATCCGCTTCCAGCCGAAGTGGACGAATTTTTTGTCCGCGGCGATCCAGGCGCTCGTGAGCTGCGCGTCGGTCACGCCTTCCGCGAGCGCAAAGCGCTCCCGCGCTCCCGGCAGGATCTCGCAGAGGGTGGCGTAGCGGTCAAAGAGGGTGTGATCGACGTCGAATACCGCGCCCCGGATCACGGCGCGCTCCTTGTGATCGCCGTCTCAAAACGCTCGACCGCGCCGGGGGCGAGCCGGATAAAGCCGCCGTCGTTTAAGCCGTTGACGCGTCCGGCCTGCGGCTCGACGCAGAGAAAGCCGGCGTTTCCGCCGCCGTTGTAGACGATCCAGTGGTCAAAATTGTCGGAGACGGTGTAGAGCCAGTCCCCGATCCGGGCGGTGTGTCCGCCGGAGCGGAAGTAGCCTACCAGCGCGGTGCCACGGGGGTCAAAGCCGGCGGCGACCTTTTTTTCCGTTTCGTTGAGCGGGCCGTAATGGGTGGGGATCAGCCGCTCGTCCCGGCGGTGCGCCTCGGCGAGCGGGACCTGAACGTAGCCGCTCTCCGGGAAGGTGGTATGCAGGGCGAAGGTGAGCGGCATATCGGTCTCGCCGGTGTTCTCCACCTCAAAGGCGCGGTGATAGCCCTCCCCGTCGAGCCGCACGGTAACGGTCAGCCGGAAGGGGAAGGGGTAGGCGTCTCCCCGGTTTTCATAGAGAAAGGAGGCGGAGCTCTCCGCCGTCCAAAGGACGGTGAAGGGGAGGGACCAGAGCATCCCGTGCAGGTTGTTGCGGAGCTTCGGCTCGTTCAGGGGCAGGAGACAGCGCTTCCCGTCAAAGACGAAGGCGGCGCCGTCGGTACGGTTGGCGGGCAGGAGGATCGGCGATCCCCGCAAAAAGGGGTTTTCCGCCAGCTCGGCGAGATCGCCGAGGGGACGGAGGACGTCGGTATTTTCCCAGGTCAGGCGGACGGTGTTCGCGCCGGTATGCGGCAGGATCTCCGCGCTCCAGCTCCCGCAGGTGAGTTTGACGGTATCGGTCAGCATAGTTCTCCTCTTTTCTGCCGGTTACGGTATCTGTATGATAGCAGACCGCGGAGTTTTTGTCAAGGAAGGGAGCGGAGAAGACCGTCCGCCGGAAAGAAAAAAACGAAAAAAGCAGAATCGCACTTTACGAACGGGCAAAAGTATGTTATACTGTATCTGTGATAATATACTTTCAAGGTCCGATCGGACCGATAGGAGGATTTTCGCGTGAGACGATTCTTTTCCCTGATCCTTTCCCTGGCGATCCTGCTCCTCGCCGTGCCGTTTTCCTTTTCCGCCTCGGCGGAGGAGACAGCCTATCCCCGCACCGTCTATCTGGAGGACGGCGGCACGGGGGACGGCGCTTCCGCCTCTTCCCCCGCCGGCAGTCTGACAGAGCTTGTCGACGCGGCGGCCGAGGCGACCCGCGTCATCCTGACGGGGGACTATACCACGGCGGCGAACTCCACAAGCTCCAATATGTTCGTCCGCAGCGCCGTTCCCGTGAAGATCACGGCGCAAAACGGCGCCAAGCTGATCCTCTCGAGCCATATCGTGATGCAAAACGGCGCGCTGGAGCTGGACGATCTGACGATCGAGGCGACTGGCAACTACTGGTTCAAGATGCAGTCGCACGCCCTCCGTGTGGGAAAGAACGTTACCTGCACCCTCGGGGGAGACAATACCACCTATCCGGCGATCGTCGGGACGACGGAGGGCTCCGTCACCGGCAAGAGCACCTCGATCTTTGTCGAGAGCGGCGAGTGGAGCGTCCTCCGCGGCGGCAGTACGTACGATAAGGCCAAGTCCACCTCCGGTTCGGTCTTCAATATCACGGTCACGGGCGGCGTCTTCCACAGCTACGTCGCCTTCGGCTCCCGCGGGCAGGTCACCGGCGGCCAGATCAACGCCGATATCAGCGGCGGGACCTTCTACGCCGGGCTCTACTGCATCTACGGGGAGAACGATAGCACCGGCTACAAGGCCGACTACCGGATGACGATGCGCGTGACGGGCGGTACCGTCTACGGCGCGATCCTCCCGGCGGAAAAGAGATCCTGCGCGCTGACCGGCAGCTATGAGCTCGCCCTGCTCGGCGGGGACTTCTCCCATCTGACCGACGTCCGCGGCGCGGAGGAGAACGCGGGGAGCATGCAGAGCACCCTGCTCGTTGCGGAAGGACTGCTCGACGGCGTACCCGACAAAGAGACCACCTTCACCAACACCTTCGGCGTCGGGGCGGATCCCTTCCTCTTCTATTACGATCACTGCTACTATCTCACCCGTACGACCTCCAAGAATCTCGCGATCCGCAAGGCGTCCTGCATCGCGGATCTGAAGACGGCGCCGGAACGGATCGTTTATACCATCCAGGACGGCTCGGACCTCTGGTCCCCCGAGATCCATTATATCTCCGAGGCGGAAGCGGGGGAGAACGCCGGCTGGTACTGCTATTTCGGCTACGCTTCCGAATCCACGCCCGGCGACTCGGTGGCGTCCCGCCAGCGCGCCTACGTCATCAAGTGCCTTGACGGGGACGAGCTTGTCTACGGCCGCTGGGGCGACCCCGTAACGGGAGAGGTCAACGTTGCCCGCAAGCTCACAAACGACAGCGACGACGCGTTCAACAACGGCGGTCTGTACGGCGGTTTCTCCAAGCTCCGGATCGGGAACACGCTCTATTTCTCTTATGTCACCGAGTTCGGGCGCGGCACCTCCTCCTTCCATCAGGAGATCATGATCTCCGCGGTGACAAACCCCTGGACCTTCACCGGCACGCCTGTTTCTATTTGCCGCTCTGAGTACGACTGGGAGCAGGACGGCTACGGCTATTCCGGCGGGAAATGGTATCCCAAGGTCGTGGAGGGCGCCTCCGTCGTCTACTATGACGACGAAAACGGCGACGAGCAGTTCTATTTGATGTACACCGGCAGCGGCTACTGGACGAAGGGCTACGCGCTCGGCTACCTGCGCTGCACCGATCCCGCCCATCCGCTCGTCGCCTCGAACTGGGAGAAGGCGACGGCGACCTCGGTCCTCCGCTACGATTACAACAAAAACGATATCAACGGCAGCGGCCACGGCTCCTACATCCGCACGGAGAACGGCCACTGGCTCGCCTATCACGGTTATTTGCAGCGGAACGCCGGCGGCTCTCGCCATATCTTCATCGAGCCGATGACGGTGAACGCCTCCGGCGTCTCGATCGGCGACGGCGACGGGCATCCCGCCAATCTCACAAAGGTCTATACCGTCCCCGTGACCGGGCTCTCCCTGCGGGAGACGCTCCGCGCCTTCACGACGGTGACGGAAGTCAGCGATCCGGACGGATCGGAGCGCGTCGTCTTTGTCGACGGGATAAACGGTAAGGATACCGGACTCGGTCTCTCCGCGTCCGCGCCCTATAAAACGGTCGCGGCGGCGGCGGCCCGCCTCGCCCTCTTCGGCGGGGACGGCCGGATCGTCGTCTCCGGCAGGACCGTCCTGCCCGCCGGGACGGAGCTGCCGGAACTCGGCGGCGCGCTGACCTTCACCTCTCTCTTTGCCGGCTCGGACTACCGGTCCTCCGGCGCCTGCCTCCTGCCCGCCGGAACGGTCACCCTCGGCGGGGATCTCACGCTGGACGCGCTCGATCTCGTCCTGCCTTCCTCCGTTTCCTATTTCTACGCCCGGTTCCATGATCTTACCGTGACGGGCTGCCGCGCGTATTCGAACGCCGGCACCGCCTCGGCGCCGCAGAAGGGCGCGCTCAATACGGCCGATTACCGCCTCGGCGTGATCGCGGGCGGAGCCGACGCCGGGACGGCGGTCTCCGGCGCCGTCGCCCAGACGGTCCGCCTCGAGTCTCTCAACTGGCTCCGCGCCGCGGGCGGCTCCAAGGCGGTCGGCGGCTCGACCTATACCTCCGCCGATCTCACGCCCGCCGTCTCCGGCACGACCGTGATCTCGGTCGGCGGGGACGCCTCGGTGCGCTCGCTCGATACCGTTTCCTCCGTCCTTACGGTCGCCGTTCTGCCGGTCTCCCTCCGGGAGAGCGTGACCGTCAAGGCGGCGAACGCCCCGGATCCCGCGGCGGAGACGACCGTTTATATGACGGCGGCGGATCAGCAAAGCGGCCTTACCGACCGGCTCTCCTTTGTCGGCGGGCTGGAAAAATATCTCGAAAAGGGCTTCTCGATGCGCGCGAAGGCGACGGGGAGAGGCTACGGGATGCGCGCCGGCTTCATCGGCACGGCGGCGCTGCTCGCGGACGCCGAGGAGATCGGGATCCTCGTCAAGCACGCGGAAAATCCCAATCCGCTCGTCTGGTTTGCGGGGACCGCGGCCACGGACGCGAACCGCATCGGCAAATCCCGCTCGCTCACCGCGGGAGCGGACGTCCGCTATGACAGCGAGACCGTCCCCGGCAGCTATCTCTTCAACGCCCCGCTGATCTTTGATAACGAAGGCGCCTACGGCTACGTCGCGCAGGCGGATTCCCTCTACGTATTCCTCCCTTACGCCGTCTACTCCCTTACCACGGCGGACGGGTACGCGGGGCGGCTCTGCCTCTACGGAGAGGAGGAGAATTCCTTTACCTTCCGTGAGGTCGCGACCTATCTTTCCGAAAACAAGACCGGCGCGCAGAAGGAGATCGCGGACGCCGCGCTCGCGGATCTGATTTCTCCCATCGATTCTCTCGTCCCCTCGGACGGGGAGAAACTCCGGATCGCCTTCATCGGCGACAGCATCACGCAGGGGACGGGCACGCCGCTGGAGGATCAGCCCACCCAGAGTTATCCGGGACAGCTCCAGGCTCTGCTCGGAGAGAATTACGTGATCGGCAACTTCGGCAAGGCGTCCTCCTACACGCTGCCGGCGGACGATCCTTACAACGCCAAGGCGTCGACCCCCGAGCTTTCCTACCGCAATACGCAAAGATACGCCGAGAGTCTCACCTTCGGCGCGGACGTCGTCGTGATCGCGCTCGGCTGCAACGATATCCGCAGCTTTTCCTCGGCGGAGGCGATGCAGCACTATAAGGACGCGCTCGCCTCGCTTGCAAACGAGTACGCCGCTCTCCCCACGGTGCAGAAGGTCTATATCGCCACCCACATTCCCACGACCAACGTCGCCGTGATCCGTCAGTTCAGCGAAGGCGTGCTGCAAAACCTGCAGCGCGAGGTCGCGGCGGAGAACGGCTATGACGTCATCGACGTCTACGCGATGACGCGCGACTACTTCAACGTGATGATGCACTGGGGCGCCGACCGCGTCCACCCGAACTATGAGCAGTACGGCGAGATGGCGCGGGCGTATTACGCCTTCTTCAAGGGGCAGTCCTTTACGCCGACCGTGCCCGAGGAGTCGGCAAGCGGCGTCGTCTACGTGAAGACCGGCGGACAGAGCGCCGGGCAGGGCGCGACCCCCGCGACCGCGCTCGACTCGCTCGCAAAGGCGGTCGGCCTCCTGCGGGAGACCGGCGGCACCGTCGTCCTCTGCGGGCCGTACACCACCACCGATGAGACGCATCTGCCGAACACCTCCGCCCGCATCACCGTCACCTCCTCTTACGGCGGCACCGATTACGCCGCCTCGGCGGGCGCGTACCTGGGGATCGCCCACAACCTCTATCTCTACGGCGATTATACCTTTGAGAATATTACCGTCCGCGCGGACTTCGCCAATTCCATTATCGTCGGCAACTATCACAACAGCGTCTTCGGGGAGGGGATCACCTGCACGCTCAAGTCCGGCGTCACGACCTACCCGCTCCTGCTCGTCGGGTATAACGTCGCGCTCGGCGGCGTCCCTGTGGAGGGGATCACGCTCCACGGGACCTGCGACGTGCGCGTCGACTCCGGCACCTGGGCGTATCTGCGCTGCGGCAACCGCCGCCCGAACGCCGCCTATCCGGTCGGCGGGGTCGATCCGGACGCCGTCCTCTCCGTGACGGTCAACGGCGGGACCTACCGCAATTCCAGCGGCAACAATATGACGGCGGCGACCGGGATGAACTCCTCGGCGGGCACCTGCCGACTGACGGTCAACGGCGGCGAGTTCCTCGGGAGCGTCTTCGCGGTCAGCCGGATCGGAACGAACTCCACCGGCGTCCCCGCCGTGATGTCCGGCAACGTATACCTCACGGTCAACGGCGGTACGGTCGCCGGCAGCATCGGCGCCGTCCAGGACAGCACCATCAGCGTGACGGGCGGGGTCTACCTCACCGTGGCGGAGGAGTTTTCCTCCAAGGTGACGCAGGCAGGCTTCACGGAGATCACGGTCCTCGGATAAAAAAGAACCGGAAGGGGGGGGACGCAGCGCGTCCCCCCCTCCTCCGCCCGACAAAGCTCTTGACAAACGGGAAAAGCCGTGATATGATAAGACAAACGCAAAGACGGAGAAAAAGATCCTTTCCCTCTGCCCTCAGAGAGTGCGCGGTCGGTGCGAGCGCACGGCACGGCGGGATCGCGTCCCTCCCGAGCGGCCGGCAGAAAGGCGTTTCCGAGTAGAGCCGGACGGGCGCTCCCGAAACAGAGCAGAAGAGGCGCCGCAAGGCGTGAAGATAGGTGGTACCGCGTCCGCAAAACGCCCTGTCATACGGGCTTGCGGGCGTTTTTTCGTCCGCAGAGAAAGAGAGGAGAGCATCATGAAACAAGAACTGCCCAAGACTTACGCCCCCGCGGAATTTGAAGACCGGCTCTACAAAATGTGGGAGGACTCCGGCGCTTTTTTGCCGGATCCCGACCAAAACAAACCGTCCTTCTCGGTCGTGATCCCGCCCCCGAACGTGACGGGGCAGCTGCACATGGGTCACGCACTGGACGAGACGCTGCAGGACATCATCATCCGCACCAAGCGGATGCAGGGCTACAGCACCCTCTGGGTCCCGGGGACCGACCACGCCGGTATCGCCACGCAGATCAAGGTGGAGGAGGTACTCCGCAAGGAGAAGGGCCTTTCCCGCCACGACATCGGCCGGGAGGAATTTTTGAAGCTCGTCTGGGACTGGAAGGAAAAATACGGGAACCGCATCACCGGTCAGCTGCGCAAGCTCGGCTCCTCCTGCGACTGGTCGCGCGAGGCGTTCACAATGAGCGACGCGCTCTCCGTCGCGGTGAGGCGGGTCTTCGTCTCTCTCTATAACAAGGGTCTGATCTACCGCGGCCAGCGCATCATCAACCAGTGCCCGCACTGCAACACCGCGCTCTCCGACGCCGAGGTGGAGCACAAGGATACCGAGGGCGCCTTCTGGCATATCCGGTATCCGGTGAAGGGGGAGGACCGCTATGTGATCGTGGCGACCACCCGCCCCGAGACGATGCTCGGGGACAGCGCCGTCGCCGTCAACCCGGAGGACGAACGCTATCAGGATCTGATCGGCAAGACGCTGATCCTGCCGCTGGTCGGACGGGAGATCCCCGTCGTCGCCGACGAGGCGGCGCGCACCGACTTCGGCACCGGGTGCGTCAAGATCACCCCCGCCCACGACCCGAACGACTTTGAGACCGGACAGCGCCATCAGCTCCCGATCATTCAGGTCATCGACACGACGGGGCATATCAAGACCGACTTCGGGACAAAGTACGAGGGGATGGACCGGTTTGAAGCGCGGGAGGCGATCGTCGCCGACCTTGAGGCGGCCGGATATCTCGTCAAGGTGGAAAAGACCGTCCACGCCGTGGCGCACTGCTACCGCTGCGGGACGGCGATCGAGCCGCTCGCCTCTCTGCAGTGGTTCGTGAAGATGAAGCCGCTGGCGGAGCCGGCGATCGCCGCCGTGAAGGAAGGGAAGATCCGCTATATCCCC
>Ga0256405_10012915_pt1 | contig 10179 bp, 11 predicted proteins | sample RumenRJG_02DNA_FD_189096 | JGI IMG/M metagenome (GOLD analysis project Ga0256405, IMG submission 189096) | Bovine rumen microbial communities from Lethbridge, Alberta, Canada - RJG_02 | ecosystem: Host-associated > Mammals > Digestive system > Stomach > Rumen | place: Canada: Alberta... | reverse complement strand
CTCATAACAAGACATATGATTTACATATTTTGCTATTTCATTTATCTCATTTTTTACGATATCTACTGTATCATATGGAAGACCAATAATTAGATCTGCAGAAACTTTATCAAAGTACTTATTTGCGAGTTTTAGTGATTCTAATGCGGTCTTTTTGTCATGAATACGTCCAACTGCTTTCAAATTATCATCTAATAAAGATTGAATACCAATACTAATTCTATTAATTGAAAGATTTTTGCAATGCTTTAAAAACTCCTCAGTAATACTTTCTGGATTAGATTCAATTGTTATCTCTTCTACACTAGATAAATCAAATGATTCATGTAGTGTTTTAAAGATTAAATCTAAGTTAGAATTAGATAGTAAAGATGGAGTTCCACCACCAATAAAAATGGTAGTAATTTGTCTATCTTTATATTTATTTCCTGCAAGTTGAATTTCTTTAACTAAAGATGGAATAAACTTTTCTAAATTATATTTTTCACAAGGCATAATGGAATAAAAGTCACAATAGTCACATTTCTTTTTACAGAATGGTATATGAATATATAATTCCATTATTACTCCTTAGTCTGAATCGTTATCTACTTTAAGAATTTGTACGAATGCTTCGGATGGAATTTCAACAGATCCAACCTTTCTCATTCTCTTCTTTCCTTCTTTTTGCTTTTCAAGCAACTTCTTCTTTCTGGTTATATCTCCACCATAACATTTAGCAAGAACGTCTTTTCTAAATGCTTTAACAGTTTCTCTTGCAATAACCTTGCCACCAACTGCAGCTTGAATTGGAATTTCAAACATTTGACGTGGTATAACCTCTTTTAATCTTTCTGCAAGTGCTCTACCTCTTTGGTATGCAAAATCTTTATGAACAATTATGGATAAAGCATCACATTGTTCGCCATTAATAAGCATATCTAATCTTATAAGGCTACTCTTTTGATATCCATCCATCTCATAATCTAAACTTGCATATCCTCTAGATTTAGATTTGAGCTTATCAAAGAAGTCATAAACGATTTCGTTTAATGGCATTCTATATAATAGTTCGCATCTATTTGCATCTACATAAATTAGGTTAATATACTCGCCTCTCTTGTTTTGGCAAAGTTGCATAATTGAACCAATGTACTCCTTTGGAGTAAAAATACTACATTTAACAACTGGTTCTTCTATAAATGCTATCTCTGTAGGCCCTGGAAGCGCTGTAGGATTCTCTATAACTATTGTCTCACCATTTGTTAAGGTAACATTATATTTAACGCTTGGAGTCGTTGTAATGAGGTCTAGATTGAATTCTCTTTCCAATCTCTCCTCTATAACTTCCATATGTAATAAGCCTAAGAAGCCGCATCTAAATCCAAATCCTAAAGCAACAGATGTTTCTGGTTCAAATGATAAGGATGCATCATTTAATCTAAGCTTTAATAAAGCTTCTTTTAAATCGTTATATCTTGCTCCATCTGCTGGATATACACCTGTATAGACCATTGGTAATACTTTCTTATATCCTGGCAATGGCTCTTTTGTTGGATTTGTAGCGCTTGTAATGGTATCACCAACCTCACACTCAGATACATCTTTAACAGATGCTGAAATATATCCTACATCACCTGCAGTTAATTGTTTTGTTGGTGTTGGTCCTGGTGAGAATACTCCGACTTCTACAACTTCAAAAGTTCTACCAGTTGCCATCATCTTAATGGTGTCTCCAGCCTTAACTGTTCCATCAAAAACTCTAATCATAGAAATAGTTCCTAAATAGTTATCATAATAACTATCAAAAATTAAACATTTTAATGGTTTGTTAGGATCTCCATTAGGAGCTGGAATCTTTTCTACAATTTGTTCTAATACATCTTCGATATTTAATCCAACTTTTGCAGAAATTTCTGGACATCCTGTGGTGTCTATACCAATTTGATCCTCTATTTCTCTTTTTGTTTTCTCAATATCTGCGGATGGTAGGTCAATTTTATTTAAAACTGGTAGTATTTCTAAGTTATTATTAAGCGCTAGGTAAACATTTGATAGCGTTTGCGCTTCAACGCCTTGAGAAGCATCTACAACTAAAACTGCGCCTTCACAAGCGGCTAAGGACCTAGATACTTCGTATGTGAAGTCTACATGTCCCGGAGTATCTATTAAATTAAATAGATATTCCTCCCCTTTGTATTTATAGAACATTCTACATGTTTGGAGTTTGATTGTAATTCCTCTTTCTCTTTCAATGTCCATATTATCTAACAATTGGTCCTGCATGTCTCTTTCAGAAACAGTACCAGTTGATTCAATAAGCCTATCTGCTAGAGTAGACTTACCATGATCAATATGAGCAATTATTGAGAAATTTCTAATGTGTTTTTGATCCATAAATACTTAGAGAAAAAAGCGCAACGAGGTTTCGCTGCGCTTTAAGTCTTATTCCTCAGTCTTCTTCTTACCTTTGAAGAAAGATTTGATTGATGTTCCCATTGTCTTGAAGGAACGTTTCAAATATTGTGGGTATGTCTCAACCATTGGCTTAATGTCTTTAATACTTTCACTGTTTGTAATGTTGTATGAAACATAGAAGTAATAAAGTGTGATTAATACTGCAAAGATTGAGAATACGATTAAGAATGCATCCAATTCATAGTAGTTAGATACTTTGATTGAAGCAACTTCGCTAACCTTACCTGTGATTGATTGATTTTGTACGAATAAACCTGAAAGGTTTGTTAATTGTGCAATGTTCAAGAATAACAAGATTGCATATGCACCTGTAATGAAGTACATTCTTCTGTCTCCAGATACCATTGTATAAATAAGAGCGAATGCAATAGCAAGGATTAAATATGTGAATGTAATCTTTAATGTGAATACTGCAATAACAGCAAAGATGAATGAGCAAAGTAATAAAACTTCCATCTTGTTCTTGTTATGGATGTATAAGGATACAACGTAAATTTCAAGAACGAGTAAGAATACTAAGTTCAAGATAGATGCTGTGTTATTTGAAGTTGTCATATTCATACCAACCATTGAATAAAGGTTGAATGCATTATTTACAAAGATATTATTTCCAGAAATTTCGTTGATTAATACATTAAATCCACCAAATGGTGCAGCTTTAATGAAGTTAACTGAAATTGGTAATAAGATTACGTATGCTAAAATGAATGAGCAAATTAATCCGATTGGAAGTAATATTCTTGTCTTTGTAACTTTCTTTAAGTTCTTGTCTTCTCTGTACCATTGATATCCAAGATATGCAACCATAATTGGAGCAACTGCTAAAGCTTCAATATTTACGATAGCTGCAGCTGTGATAAGTATGAACATTGGAATATATTTCTTTTCAATCATAAGTAGTACTGATGCAACTGTTAATGCAATTACTAAGCACTCAAATGATCCAACATAACCTGACATCATGAATGTTACAGGCAATACTGCATATAATGCAGCATAAACTGTTGAGAGTTTATTTCCAACATACTTCTTACCAAAGAAGTAAATCATACCAACGATTGCCATATCTGCAAATACTTCAACTAATCTAATTAAAACTGATGTTCCAAATAGATTTACAGTTGGGTCTATGATATTTGCAAGAATTGCAAGGATATATAATGATCCTGGAGCAATATTTGAAAGTGATGAAGTTGCTACTACACCTGCCTCTGTTGACTTTGGAATGATACCGCCATATGCATTTGTTAAATCTGCTGTATGTCTTACTGCATATCCAAGGTTTGCAAGAGCTGTCATATTTGAACCCATTCCATATGTTGTTAATAATAGAATGAATCTTACCAAGAATGTTCCAAGCATTAAGAAACATCCAATAGCAATTGGGTTCTTCATAAATGAAGCTTTTGAACCACCCTTATCTGGATTTGATTTATCAAAATCAACAAAACAATTTTGTTTTGAATATAAACGCTTAATTAAGATATATGCAGCATAAAGAATTGCTAATGATGCAATAGATAATAATACGATGAATATGATACCTGTTGTTGTATTAGAATATGTTGCTGAATCTTTTGTTTGCTTTATATCGTAAATTGTTTGTGTAACAGTACTCTCATCTACTCTTGTAACTGAAATGTTGTCATAATATACAGTTGTTTCGCCACTAGCTGAACCTGTATCGATTGCAAGACAAACAGTTAAAGAGTTGATATTTGTTGGTCTAATATAGAATGTTTGATGTGTCCACTTACCAAATGTTGTTGCATTAGATGCTTTAATAAACTTATAGTCCATATTCTCTTTGAAAGTAATGTATGCACCATCATCTGTTGAAATAGATGAAGAAATCTTCATATCAACTGTGATTTTATATACTGCTTTCTTATCAACTTCTATTGTTTGATAAATGTAATTAACACTTCCGGTTGACTTCAATACTAAGTATTGAGTTCCGAAATCGAAACCTTCTAAACTCTTTTCACCAGCACTTGGTTCCTTTAATGCAATGGATCCACTTGCTAGAGAACTATGCCAATCTGCAATGGTATTATCGCTATCAGATGTCTCGAAATCACCATTCAATTTAGCCAACAAATCTGTACCAACTTCAGTCTTGTTATTATTACATGCTGTAAAAGCAAATAACGCCAGTACAACTACTAGCGTTAAAACAAGAAGTAATACATATTTCTTTTTCATGAGTTATCCTCTTGATAATTATTTCTTTGACTCTTTTAATTTTGCAGCCTTACCTGTTCTAGATCTTAGATAGTAAAGTTTTGCTCTACGATTTGCACCGTGTCCAATAACTTCGATTGAACCAACTTTTGGTGAATTAATTGGGAATGTCTTCTCTACGCCGATACCATAAGAAACTCTTCTTACTGTAACTGTCTCACGGATTCCGCCATTCTTCATAGCAATAACGATTCCCTCGTAAGCTTGTAAACGTTCTTTGTTACCTTCGATAATCTTGAAGTAAACTTTTACGTGGTCACCAACTTCTAATTTTGGTAGGTCTGTTCTTAAACCTTCTTGTTCGATTGTGTTGATAATGTTATCCATTTTTATTCTCCTCAGACTCAATATTAGGTGTTCATACAAGGCTTTTCGATGTAGCGGACCACCTCGGTCTTTATTATGTTTAGTTATAATATCATAAGATAATTATTATAGACAAGCAAAAATAAGTTATTTATTAATAAAATTCTTTATAAATGTTTGCCTATGTATCTCAGTAGGTCCAAGCTCTTTTAAAGCTTGAATATGTTTTGCTGTGCCATATCCCATATTATGCTCGAAATCATAACCTGGATATTTAACAGCCATTTCTTCCATAAAAGTATCTCTTGTTACTTTTGCTAAAATTGACGCTGCTCCAATTGAATAAGATAGAGCATCACCATGAATTATGCTCATGGATTTGAATGGTATATCTAGTTTTACTGCATCGATTAAAACGATATCTGGATTGACTTTCAAAGAGCAGATTGCATCGTGCATTGCTTGTTTTGTGGCGTTTAGAATATTGATTTCATCAATTTTGAAGTTGTCTACCATTTGAATTGAGTAAGCAATAGCATTCTCTTTAATTTGCTCGTATAACTTCTCTCTTTTGGCCTTTGCAACTTTCTTTGAATCATTGATTCCTTGGATTAAATTGTCCATTGGCATGATAACTGCAGCAACACAAACTGGGCCTGCAAGTGGTCCACGTCCAACTTCATCTACACCACAAATATACTTATATCCTTGTGCAAGTAGTTTGTTTTCATATGTCATTAAATCTTCTGCTCTTACCATAATTATGCCTTTTCTAACATCATTTTGCCGAGTTTTCCGGATCTAAAGTCATCTAAAATAGTAGATGCTGTTCTCTCTAAATCGTATTCTCCGCCTTTTACAATAAACCCACGTGATTTTGCAATCTTTTCTAATGCTTCATCCATATTGGATGGAATATCGTCTAATTTATATCTTGCTTTTATCAATTCTGGGTATTTTTCTCTAGCTTCCTTAATGAATTCTTTAGATAGCTCTTGTTTATCCAAAACATCGTCCTTAATTGATCCTATGTAGGCTAAATGAAGAGCTGTGCTTTGGTCTGTAAACTTACCCCAAAGAGTTCCTGGAGTGTCTAGAAGGTCTACACCATTGATTGAATACCATACTTGACTTCTTGTAACGCCAGGTCTGTTTCCAGTAATAGCTTTTCCCTTACCAATTAGAGAATTAATAATTGTGGATTTACCTGTATTTGGTATACCAATAACCATTGCTCTTATTGATATTTTTGCACCTTTATTTTCAAACTTTTGAATTTTATTCAAACAAGCCTTCTTTAATGCATTAATAACAACATCTGCTTTTAATGATGTACCAACAAGTGGGATTACCTCCTTACCTTCGCTTTTAAACTTATTAATCCATCTGTTTAAATCGTTTCTATCTACTAAATCACATTTATTAAAAATGTATAAAACAGGTTTATTTCCAACTAGTTCATTAAAAACTGGGTTGGATGAACTATTTATAGCTCTAGAATCTGTTACATAGACAACAGCATCAACAAGAGATAGATTTTCTTCCATCTCTCTAACTGCTTTCATCATATGTCCTGGAAACCAATTAATGTTCATAATAAATCCGGTCTTCTTTCTTTAGTGATTTTTAAGGATTGTTCCTTTCTCCACTTATTAATCTCTGCATGGTTACCGTTGAGTAAAACATCTGGAACTTTCAAACCTCTATATTCAGCTGGTCTAGTATATTGAGGATATTCTAATAATTTATTAGAAAAAGACTCCTCAGATGTGCTTTCAGATGAACCTAAAACTCCATCTACATACCTTGCAACTGTATTTAATACAACTAATGCAGGTAATTCACCACCAGTTAACACATAATCTCCAATTGAAATCTCTTCATCTATTGCGAGTTCAATGACTCTTTCATCTATTCCCTCATAACTTCCGCATACAAATAATAATCTTTCTTCTTTTGCGAGAGTTTCTACCATATCTTGATTTAATGTTTTACCTTTTGGAGATAGATAAATTCTCTTTGCTTTATGCTCTGGATCCGTGTTTTCAATTGCTCTAACAATTGGGTCTGGTGTCATAACCATTCCTGCACCACCGCCGTATGGATAATCGTCTGTTTTTAAGTGTTTATCTTGTGAAAAATCTCTAATATTAACTACATTAACTGAAAATTTGTGGCTTTCAATGGCTTTACCAATTAATCCACTTTTAAGGACATCAAAATATTCAGGAAATATGGTTAGAATATCGAAAATCATAGTTTTTAGTTATAAACACATATACGTGAGAAGATGTATCCTTTGAGGTTAATTACGCCTTTTTTAACATCAACGTAAGAAAAAACATCTTTAATTGCTGGGAAGTTCACTGTTCCTTGTTCTAAGGTAACTTCATATACATCTGCTGAACCAAATTGTTCGATTTTTGTTAAGATACCAATCTTTTCTCCATCTACCAAAACATCTGAACCGATTAAATCATCGATATAATATGTTCCGTTTTCTGGTTCTGGAAGCTGACTTCTCTTTATAACAACATTTTTGTTTCTGAGTTTCTCAGCATCATCCATAGTATCTATTCCTACTAATTTAATAAGCATAAAATTGGAAGGATCTATAGATACACTTTCAACAGCAATTGTCTTTGAATCTATAATAACTTCTTTAAGCTTTTTAAATCTTTGTGGATTAGATGTATATGTTTCTGCTCTCACAGCACCTTTAATGCCATGAGGACGAACTATCTTACCAATTGTAAAGTATTCTTTCATTTAATTAACCATTGATTTCTGGAGCTTCAGGTTGTTCTTCTATAATTATATTATAGTGAACAGGATTGTCTCCGTTTGCTGCCTTGACTAATGTACGGATTGAATTTGCAATTCTGCCTTTCTTTCCAATAATCTTACCAATGTCATGCTTTGCAACGATTATGACAATTTCTGGACCTTTTTCTCCATCTCTATTCTCAATTACATACTCACCATCTGGGATGAGATGCTCAACGATATATTCAACTAATTCTGTCATAATTATAGAATACCGCTGTTCTTGAATAAACGACGTACTGTATCAGTTGGTTGTGCACCATTGTTTAACCATTTTTGTGCAACTTCTTTATCGATATTGCAGATAATTGGATCCTTTGTTGGATCATAGTATCCGATTTGTTCGAGATATTCTGCATCTCTTGCTTTTCTTTCATCGATTGCAACGATACGATAACGTGGTTGTTTCTTTGCGCCAATTCTTGTTAATCTGATTTTTACCATAATTTTATTCTCCTTTTGCTTATAGCAAATTGTTATTGTTTAATTAAAATTTAAATCCAGGTGGTAAGCCTTTCATACCCTTACCTTTGGACATTCTATGCATCATCTCTTTACTTGCTTGGAATTGCTTTAAGAGTTGATTGATTTCTTGAATAGATGTACCAGAACCATCTGCAATTCTCTTCTTCTGTGAAGATTTGATTAAATCTGGGTTTCTTCTCTCTCTTGGAGTCATAGATTGAATGATAGCCTTGGTATGAGACATTTGCTTTTCATCTATTTGAGCATCGCCCTTAATCTTTCCTGCAAAGCCTGGAATCATTTGAAGCATGTCATTTAAATTACCCATTTTCTTAATTGAATCTAATTGATTCATATAATCTTCGAGTGTAAATGAGTTTTGCTTAATCTTCTTTGCTAGTTTTTCTGCTTCTTCTTGGTTAAATGCATCTTGTGCTTTTTCAATGAGAGTTAAAACATCTCCCATTCCAAGAATACGACTTGCCATTCTATCTGGATGGAAAGGTTCAATATCTTCCATCTTTTCGCCAGTTCCACTAAATTTAATTGGTTTTCCTGTCTCTGCTTTGATAGAAAGTGCAGCACCACCACGTGTATCACCATCTAATTTGGTCATAATTACACCGGTTATATCGAGTTTTTCATTGAAATCTTGAGCAACTCTAACTGCATCTTGACCTGTCATGCTATCTACAACTAATAAAATTTCGGTTGGTTTCACTGCTTGTTTGATCTCAACCAACTCATTCATTAGTTTTTCATCTATATGTAATCTACCTGCTGTATCTATGATAACTGTGTCATATCCATTCTTTAATGCATAAGCAATACCTTCTTGTGCAATCTTAACTGGATTGATTTGACCCATCTCAAATACTTCAGTCTTTACTTTCTTTCCAACAACTTGTAATTGATTAATTGCAGCTGGTCTATAAATATCTCCAGCAACTAATAAAACTTTCTTACCAGATCTTTGTAAATATCCAGCAAGCTTACCACACATTGTTGTTTTACCTGCACCTTGAAGACCACACATCATATAAATTGTTGGTGCTCTATCTGATACAAGTAATTTTTGGTTTTGAGAACCCATTAATTCAATAAGTTCTTCATTAACAATCTTTACAACTTCTTGGCTTGGTGTTAATGATTTTAAAATATCTTCACCTAGTGCTTTAGCACTAACATCGTTAACAAACTTCTTTACTACGTTATAGTTTACATCTGCTTCAAGGAGTGCAATTCTGATTTCTCTCATTGCTTCCTTAATTTCAAGTTCTGTTAACTTGCCTTTATTTCTCATCTTGGAGAATATGTGATTCATTCTTTCTGACAAATTTGCGAATAATGCCATAAATTAATCCTCCATATCTTTAATTGCAACCTCAACCAATTCTGTTGCTTTGGTTAAGTCTTTTTGATTAAGAGCATCTTGAATATTTTCTAAATGCTTTTTAATCATTAAATCTCTTGCTACTAATCCTAATTTAGACTCAGCTTTATCTAATGTAGATTCAGCATGTCTTAAATTATCTAGTACTGCTTGTCTTGTAATATTTAATTTCTCTGCTATTTCTGCGAGAGAAAAGTCATCTTCGTAATGTAAAAGAAAAATCTCAGCTTGTCTAGCTGTGAGTAAACCGCCATAATATGCGTTTAATTGACAATACCTAAATCTGTTTCTTTCCATAATAAATGACAAGTATTTTTGCTTTACAAAGCATCTTTACTTGCCATATATTACTTTAAATATATTTAAAAGTCAAATAAATTATTCAAATAGTGCTGTTATGAAATCTTCAGCATTAAATGGTATTAAATCGTCTATTTTCTCGCCTACACCAACGTATACAACCGGTAATTCTAAAGTATTTGAAATTG
>Ga0256405_10012914_pt1 | contig 10180 bp, 12 predicted proteins | sample RumenRJG_02DNA_FD_189096 | JGI IMG/M metagenome (GOLD analysis project Ga0256405, IMG submission 189096) | Bovine rumen microbial communities from Lethbridge, Alberta, Canada - RJG_02 | ecosystem: Host-associated > Mammals > Digestive system > Stomach > Rumen | place: Canada: Alberta... | reverse complement strand
GTCACCGGGGTCCGCCCCACCCTCTTCCGGCCGCCCTTCGGAGAGTACGACGACCATGTGGTGGCCACCCTCCGGGCCATGGGGATGGAGGTCATCCAGTGGGATGTGGAAACGTTAGCAGCGGATGCAAGGGGTTGAGAAAGGCGCATCAGGCAGCCGGATACACGAAAGCCCCTATTCATCAATGTCGTTCAGATAATCCACAAGGTTTCCGTGTATTTCCGCAATCCTGTCAAAGTCGATCGATTTGTTCACCTTCCCGCGCCCTTCTGTTCCCATCAGGATAACCTTCCTGAAAACAGTATCTATCTTCTTCACAGCGTCAGTAATGCTGACATATTTGCCGCCAGATTTCTTTTGATCGGGTACAAATACGGTGAAGGTCAGTTCTGGATGCATTCCCTCGCTGATCACATTCGAAATTAGGCTCAGCTTCTGGTTCAGAAGAACCATTGCTTCTTCGGACAACTGTTCCTCCGAATCTGTCAGCCTAGCTTCCTCCTGAATCATGTCCTCATACCCTGACAAGGCCTTGTATGAGGCAAACTGGGCTGATCTGTCGTAAAGGCTCATGTGGAGACGTGTGGGGGACTGCCAGTGGGGAAGATCAATGATGTCAGCATAGACTACTCTCGGGTCCGGCTCCTTCTCTGTGATACCCTTACTCATTCCGTACACCCTCCTCCGGCGTGTGTTTCGGCAGGGTTTTCTCGCCTGTCAGATCGTCCTTCCCTGCACGATGGCCGCCGATCTGTTCGTTGCGCTCTCTGGTGGTTCCACCTTCGAGGAAATTCATTCCCTTCAGGATGATGTTTTTTCCGTATCGTGACTGTAGGTCGATCGTAGCTTTTTGAAGCCGGCGTTCCTTCTTCTCTGCCGCATTCCGCTCGGCCTTCTTCCTTTCGATGGTCGCATGGTCCGCAAACAGGCTCATCTGGACCGGTTCCTCCTCCGGGATCTCCCTTTCAGGGATCAGATTGCAGGCGGCGATACCCACCCGCCGGATCAGAAGGTCCTTGTCCGTGATCCGGTCATACAGTGACATCATCACTTCCATGATAGCTGATGTTGCGCTCGTCCAGTGGTCGATATTACCTGTTCCGTGTGCATGTCTTGGATTGGGTCTTCCATAGTGGTCCAGGCCGACTTTTCCCCTATAAATCTCTCCTGTCTTTTTTATGGCGTATACGGTATCCTTCGGGGTTTGCCCAGAATGCTTTACGACCAGGCTTTCACGATCATAACCAATGGTCAGCGTCATCTGCTTGGTCACAACTCCCTTGCGAACCAGATCCAGCACAAGCAGTTCCGTCATCTCCTTGACTATCAGCCGGCCCTTCTCGTATTCATATGGCTCTTTCAGGACCTGTCCGGAAGAGAGAGACGTTGTTTTGGGTCGGAATGTCTTGATCGTTGCTATCTCCGTGGGCTCCCAGCCCCAGGCGTGGTCGATCAGCAGCTCCGCGTTGATGCCCAGGGCAGCGTACAGCTTCCCCTCGTCCTGTACGCTGAGGCGGGCAATATCGCCCATAGTATAACAGCCAAGAGAAGCGACACGGGCGGCAATGCCATGCCCAACCCGCCAGAAATCCGTCAGCGGCGTATGACACCACAGCTTTTCCCGATAAGTCCGCTCATCCAGCTCTGCGATCCGCACCCCCTGCTTGTCTGCGGGCACATGCTTGGCAACGATATCCATGGCGATCTTTGCCAGATACATATTCGTTCCGATACCTGCGGTGGCGGTGATTCCCGTTGTATAGAGCACTTCTCGTATGATCTTCATGGCAAGCTCATGGGCGCTCATATGGTAAGTGTTCAGGTAAGCGGTGACGTCCAGCCAGCATTCGTCGATACTATAGACGTGGATATCTTCCGGGCTGATGTACTTGGAGTAGATGGCGAAGATCTGCGTACTGATCTTCTCATACAGCAGCATCCGGGGCGGCGCGACGATATACGACAGCTCCAGGGCCGGGTCAGCTTCCAGGGCTTCAGCGTCAAAGGACGCCGAGGTGAAGCGGTATTTCCCGTCCTCTCCCTTAGGGAGCACGCCCAACTTTCGGGCTGTTCTGAACCGCTCTGCGTTGATCTCCTTTACCCGCTGGACCACCTCAAACAGTCTGGCTCTGCCGGAGATGCCGTATGCTTTCAGGCTTGGTGATACCGCGAGACAAATCGTCTTTTCAGTTCTTGTCGGATCGGCAACCACAAGATTCGTAGTCAGAGGATTGTATTTTCTGTCAGCCAGTTCTACACTTGCATAATATGACTTGAGATCAATACAGACATAAGTCCGCTCCATTTGGCCCCCTCCTCCCCGATATATGTCTGCTCTTTTCAGCATCCCGGCGCCGTGCTCTCCACGAACCAACGACCGAAATGACTGGCAAACCGATCCTGTGATCGTTCAAAGTACAGGCGTTTCATTTCTCCCTTTATCACTACGGTATAGCAATCGCCTGGAAGACTGTGTTCAATGGACGAAGCCGGGCGAAAATCCTTCACCGATTCGATTGGAAAAACTCTGCCGTCCTTCCATGTAATGAAACGGGGCTGCATATAGCCTGTGGAATCAAAATCTGACGTGACTTTTACATAGACCTTATGTGGTTTTGGTTTTTTGTTCTGGATCGCCATATTAGCCACCTCCTGACTGATTCCCACCAGCGCAACGTGTGACGGCCTCCATTTTTAGAACATTTGTTCTATTGTGACGATAGCACATTCCATGCCGATTGTCAATCCGCCAGATTCTGGTGCAGTCCCATTTTCATAACAATGATGGCAAAGAAACACAACCGGGCAAGGGTTCACTCATTGTGCTCCCTTGCCCGGATATTTTTCTTTCGAATGACTGCACTCACAGCGTTACTGCTTCGATATACTTCTCGATGATTTCCACTAGGATAGCAAACTGCTCTTTTGACAGCACCCTGCACCGATCCGCCAGTGCGTCAAGGGTGGTCTCAGATGCTGTCCCGAACAGGATGCTGTCGCTGGAGACGCCAAGGGTAAGGCAGAGTTTCTTCAAGGTGCTGAGGGAGATACCGACAACACCCCGCTCCATGTCTGAGATGAACTGTGGGGAGCACTCCAGGCGTTCTGCCAGCCGCTCCTGGGTCATGTTGGCCTGTTCCCTGGCCTGACGGGCGCGTGCCCCGATTTCTACGTTGATCTCCTTTTTCTCTCGCACTGGTATCACCGCCTTTGCTTCTAGGATAACTAAAAGCGACGTTGACAAACACAATGTGCAGATTCTATAATTTATAAGTGCAATAAATTTATGTCGTTCAGATGTGACGACTATTCCCGGCAGATCCACATTCTCCGAAAAATAGTCACATTCTATTTCAACCTGACAGTTGCTGTCTGGGTGATTTGCTATACTTGCAGTGTCAGCTCCACAAATCGACAAAAGGAGACCCCTATGGAAGCGCATCAAACCGCCTATTTTCTGTACCGTCCCCGCAGGATCAGTGAATTATCCGCGCCGCACCTGCTGGAGGAAGAGCATCCGTATACGGTCGTGGATGAAGTCAAACTCAGTCATATCAACTTTAAAAACTTCGCAGAAGACCTCCTGGCAGACCGTGCCTTTCTGGAGCGGTACTCTGGTCCTCTCAGCATAAACGGGCTGTATCAATGTTTGTATGTGCATTGCTGGGCCCGCTCAGATGGTATTCTGGTCGTGCCGAAGGATGGGTTTGTCTTCCATGCTGCATGGTACCACTGTGAGGAGCAATAGCGCTTATCACAAATCATTCGGATCGAACATGAGGAACTTGTAGGCGGGAATATCCAGCGTATCCGCAATGGCAAATAACGTGTCCAGCGAAACTGCCTTCTGGATGTTAGGGGCCTCTACATGACCGATGAAAGCTGGTGTACGACCTATTTGTTCTGCCAGCCGCTCCTGGGTCAATCCTCGCAGCTTGCAATAGTAGGCGATTTTCAGTCCCAGTTGCAGAAAAATTGTCCGAAAACTTCACTTTCACACAAATCACCTCAGGAAAATGGCAGCGAAATTCGGCAATATTTGACATAATTTGTAAAGCATGGTATAATATTTAAAAATTATATCGCGTCGTTTCAGGAAGGAGATGACCTGTTTGAAGAAAAACACGGACTTCAAATCTAACCGGATGTAGGCAATCTATGACGAGTTGCTCCACGGAAAAACGCAAGGAAGAAAAGACCTTGCAGAACGGTTCCACGTCAACGAACGCAGCATCCAACGGGATATGAAGATCCTGCGCTTCTTCCTAGCTGAGCAAAGGCTGCCCCAGGAGCTAATACTGTCCAAAGGAGGATCATCATGAATAAAAAAGTTTCTATCGTTATCCTTTGCCTTTTGCTCCTCACCGTCTTGTCTGGCTGTAAAAGCCCCAGCGAAGCCATTAGCGACGGAGCGGAGCACATCCAGGAGGTCGCCTCCGGCGTTGATCCAGTGGGAGATGTAAAACGTTGCTCTTTCCCCGAGCAACTTGGCAATGACGCCACTGTGGGCGAGATGGTCGATCTGGTCATGTGCGATACCCAGTGGATCTCAAACAGCACAGGAGACGGCTCGTATCACGTCCAAGTCCAAGGAACCATCGAGGACGATATTCCGGATTACAGGAAGTTCGGGAACCAGGTATGCATCCTGGCCTTCAATGTGAAGTACGTAGGCAATGCCGGCGTAGTGGAGGAGGACCCTTCCGGCAGCTACTGGCCTTCGTCCTCTTCATATTCCCCGATGTATCACATCAACGCCTGCTATAAAATCGCCTCGGGCATCACCCCTACCAATTTGATCTGGGACGACAACAAAGATAGCACCAACCCCAAGTTTCCCATCTACTCGGGAAGCACAACCGCACCAAGCCAGAGCGCCAGCGATTCCGTCGGTTCACCAGCAAACAGCAATTCCGGTCAAGCTGCAGCCGCTCCTTCCAAGCCCCAGAACAGCAGCAGCGACATGGAAGACATTCAGGAAGCCAGGTTTGACACCATGCACGCCATGTATGTTGGAACATGGAAATCGTATCAGGGCGGAGAGGATACCGATGACGACGGCGTATTGGAAACGTACCCGGAAAACGAAGTGACGCTTGTCCTGAATGACAACGGGACTGGTTCAATCACAAGCTATGGCTATACCAGAACCTTTACTTGGGAAGCAGGCAGCACAATGACAGGGGACGCAACAGGAACATGGGATGATCTGGAATACGAATATGGCCCGTTGTACTTTGATATGCAAATGATCGATGACAATACCATGACCGCCGATCTGACCGAGGATGGCGGGACCTGGATTGTGTATTTTCGTAAATAACGAAAGCAGCAAGAGAAAGGAGACCTAATGATGATTTATAAGCGTACGATATCTATTCTATTAGCCTTAATCTTAGCTATTAGCATTATGATTCCGACTGCCAGCGCAGTCTTTTCCGATGTCCCCTCAAATGCCTGGTATGCTAATGATGTAAACGACGTTCAGCGTTACGGCATCCTTAAGGGCACCGGGAACAACAAGTTCAATCCCAACGGGAATATGAGTCTGGCAGAGGCAATTACCCTGACTGCACGGACCTATGCCTATCTCCGAGGAGAAACGATCCCCACCACCAATTCATCGCCCTGGTATAATGATTATGTCAAGTATGCCAATGACAACGGTATCTGCTCTACTGGAGAGTTCGGAACGGAGTACAATAAGTTCTGTAACCGTCTGACCATGGCCCATCTGTTTGCCCGTGTTGTCAGTCAAGAAAAAACACTGAACAGCGTGACCGAACTGCCCGACGTTCAGAATAAGGATGCCTATAAGGACGTTTTCTATCTTTATAATCAGGGCATTCTGACCGGCAGCGACGAATACGGAACCTTTAAACCATACAGTCAGATCACTCGTGCCGAAGCGGCTGCGATTCTGAACAGGGTCTTGAATGCCAGCAAAAGAATACAGAAGACTTTGACGCCGATTCCAAGCTTTGATGGTGTTTACTCGCTCGCCTCAACTAAACATGGGGAAACTGAATGTGCGCCGGACAACTCCTGGCTGGAAATCAAGGCGAATGGAATCGCCCTAATCTATTGGGACGGAACTGATGGAACTGGATCTATCACATATACTCGTACGGGGAACAATATTACTCTGCACTTTTCTGACGGGGATGTGTCAGGGACTGTTAAACCCAATGTTATCGATGTGTCCTTTCTTGACGACATGGGCGGAGTGCACTATATATTTGCAAAAAAAGGCTCTGCCGAGGAGAAGAGCATTCGTGACAAGGCCGTGAAAGAGTACGCAGCAGTTGTGGCCAAGGAACAGGCGCAAAAAAAAGAATACAGTATTTGGAACGCCGCTTTCCAACAGGCAAAGAAGTATTTTGCTGACCAGGTCAGAAGCGCAAGGAGCGTGGGATATAACGTTGGTTCTCCTGCCTGGGTAATTTGCAAGCTCAATGATACCGACAGTTTTAATGTGCTTCTCTATGGATATTCTTGGGATGACGAGAATTTCAACGCTATTTACACAATTCAAGGTGACCACGCTGTTTGCCTCGCAACCGCCGGACTCCCCCAAGGTACAGTTTCAAGTATAGAAAGCCTGAGTCTTGTTTACAGCAACAAGTACGGAACCCTCCTCCAGCAATCCTGGAATTCCATGCAGGGCGGCGGTTCGACATTTTATAAAGTCAACAACAACTCTTTAAAACTTGTGGCATCTGTTGTCGTCGACTATACTCTGAGCGACCCGTATTGGTACAGCACAACTAAAAAGAGCGAGGACTTTTGGTATGGCACAGCTGGGTTCACCGCCGTGTCTGAAGCAAGGCTTGATTCGATTATAAACAGCTTTGACGCTCTCCTCTGGCCCTTTTCCACGGATGATCCAATTGAATGGTAATAATCCATGCTGATACTATAATACTAGTGAATTTCTTCGTCATCTCTAACGCACACCTCGTACACAACAAGAACTAAATAGGTTACATTTGATATTATTTCGCGCGAGCTGGACAACCACTGTCCAGCTCGTGTGCTATACTCGGTACGCATGAGCGGTATCCCTCTCCTATACAAAATCTCCAGACATCCTTCATTCATACTTGAAGAAGCTCTTCCCATGCAGCGGTAAGTATCTTCCTTATGAAAAAGCGAAAGCCATAATTGAGCGAGAAATAACTGATGATACTGAACAGGAGCAGATGCTGTATTTATTGAAAAAGGCCAGCAGCGACGCCTGCCTGAACGTCGCCGCTGAAAAATGTATGAACCGATTCGGTATTTCGAAGAAAGTGATAAAAAGGCTGTATAAAGACTTCGATAAGTTGGACCTGAACGTACTCACATTCAAGAAAGATTCGAAAATCAAGGGTCTAAACAGCCTTCGTGACCTTCCCCTATAACCATGTTGCCGCCGGAGTTTAACGAAACAAACAGGGTTAAACTCCGGCGGCAAGTTTTATCTTACTTTTACAGGGCAAAATACCCTTGCCAAGGAGTAGCGACCCATAGCACATCATCAGATAACAGGATTCGTTTTCTATGATCTCTTATCCTGCCAGAGGAACCGTCTACAGCAGCATTTTCATTCTCTGCTTACTGCGAAAGATGATTTAAACACGCAACGCTATATTTCAGGACTTCATTGCTAACAGAAACAATATTCTAACTACGAATAGCGTGATAACCGCTTCTTTAATGACATTTTCGACTTCATTTTAATGTCATTTTTATTGGTTTTTAAAATGAAATGTATAACAATAATATAAATCGTGCTGTATTGTAATCCCTTCCTGCTTGAAAATGTAAAACAATACAATTCGATTCAAAACTAAAGATTAAGGGAGGACAATAAAATGTCCAAAAACAAGATTATTTTTGTAAAGTATGTAGATCTCGATAAGGATTTCTACACGATCAAGGAAATCTGTGACATGCTGGATCTAGATAAAAAATTTCTGCATTCTGCATGTGAAGAAAGCGGAATCAGACCACAGCAGAATCAGTATGGTGAATGGGGTTTCAGTCTCTATAATTTCCGTGCTCTGCACCACTGGATGTATGACACTTATAATGTGAAAGGAACCGTGAAGGCTGGCAATGGTCCATGGGATGATTGATCTTTTCTCTGTTGCAGAAGTAGCGGAATATATGAAGACTAGTAAGCAGCAGGTTCGCAAGATGATCGCATCCGGTGAACTTGAGGCAATCATGGTAGGACGGGAATATAGAATAACGCTGGAGGCGCTGGCATCTTGGTTGGATAACCAGAAAGACTAGCTGCCAGACTCGGGGGTAAGGATGATTTTTACTCCTTGCCCCTGAGTTAAACCATTTCAAATCACAGCTGCTTCACCACTAGCGTGTGTAGCTGCTCAATCTGTATCAGAAATATAGTGTAGAGAACACTGCAAAAATCACAATCTTCTATGAGGTAAGTAGAATTCATTGTTAAGAGATTCAAATTTCACGGTAATTATAAATGCGGTCGTTTATTAAGCTAAGGATAGGACGCAGAAATCAATTCTGAGCAATATTCTGTAGCTTCTGTGAATGCCTAATCTGAGGTGCAGCCTCCTGAATCTATTTCGACCAGCACAGTCTCTTGGACTGCCGTACGGCCAGGCTGAAAGACCAATTATACATATTTTCTGAAACAGCGTTCACAAATACTGCTCTGCATGAGTCCCTATTGCTCCGAATGGACTAATCGTATCGGACGCAAATCCTCCAAAAAGATTTGTGGGAGATAAAGATGGTCCATTCACTGACTGATCAGGAAGCCATCTCTCATGCTGAGCAGCCTGATAAGATACATATCGAATTATTCCGTTATATCCAAAAGACACTAACATCCTGGAGACTGCCAGGCATCCATACTGAGAGACCAAATCCCAATACTAAGCAGCAGACCAGAGGAGCAGTTTGTCTCCTCTGGTCTGATTATTTTTACTTCAGCAATTCCATGATCTCGTCAAGTGTTTTTCCGTTGGCCATCAAAGCATTGACTTTAGCCTGAATCTCACTCATAGCCTTTTCCACCTGCTCAGCCTTCCCCATTTCTTCTTTCATCGCTTGGAGAGCTGAAATGTTTTTGTCCAACTTCTTCAGTGATGACCGGACCTCTTTCAGCCGTGCCTTGCTTTCAGTAATGGTTGCAGTTAAGGCGGCCTCCTCCTGCTCTAAAGCGGACTTCTGATTCAGTTTCTCAACGATTTGAGCATTGAGGGCATCAAGATCGTTCGCTTTGGTTTTAGGCTTGTTTTTAGAACCCAGCGGTCTAGGCATTGCGATACATCTCCTTTATATTCGGAATATCTAAATGATATACGGTAATGCAGAGATAGTCAACAGGGTTTTCCAAAAATATACTGATATGTCGAAGTTTTTTCTTCCCGATATCGGAGCCGTCATACTTCACTTTCTGGTTTTTCTACGGCCCTCCTCTAGTCGTAATCTGGATTGCTCGCTCAAAGACTTAGTTGGCCTTGTGCTCCGTTGCGATGGCCTTATTTCTCCGTTACAGTGGGCTTGTATATTCTTTGCAGGTGGACTTCATGGAACGAAATTAACAACCAGGCAAATTCGATAGAATTCGCAATCCCATTAGCCAATTACCGTTTTCCATTTTACCGGACTGTCGTTTATGGGTACACAACAATATTTCCACTTGATTCTCAAAATAGATTAGGCAGGATTATCATGCTGTTAAACAGCTATATTGCTTTTCAAAGAAACTTTCGTTTAGTTATGGAAGAATTACTTTATCGTTTTTTTCAATAATTCTACACACCTCGTCAAGACCAATAAATACAACTTTCTTTTGAGCAAGTCTAGCAAGATAACGAAGCGTTCCTTTGAAACTGTGATCAAAGTACTGTGGCACAACGACTGCTATTAATTGACATCTTGAATCAACCATACCCTGCTCCACAAATTGGCGAATTATTTCTTGTCCCTCTTTTGCCGTAGATAGCAAATATTCTTCAATTAGCTGATTATCTGTTTTTATAGTTCCAGAATTCTTCGAATTTTTCTTAATGATTCCCTTCATTTCATAATGATCAGGTCCGACAGAGATTTCTGCTGAAACATCCCCATATTCACCACCCTTGTGTGGCTGAGGGCGATAATTTGGTAATATTGGATAGAAGATTTTTGGCAAGCATATCATTGTGCT
>Ga0256405_10012913_pt1 | contig 10181 bp, 7 predicted proteins | sample RumenRJG_02DNA_FD_189096 | JGI IMG/M metagenome (GOLD analysis project Ga0256405, IMG submission 189096) | Bovine rumen microbial communities from Lethbridge, Alberta, Canada - RJG_02 | ecosystem: Host-associated > Mammals > Digestive system > Stomach > Rumen | place: Canada: Alberta | collected... | reverse complement strand
CGTCGAATACAGAGCAGGTCTGAAGTATTCATCATTTAATGAGAATTCAAAATTCCTGGTCTGCGTCACATTCTTGTAATTGCCCATGACGCTGTTGATGTGTTCTACCGATTCATCGTAAGAACCCTGATAGATCAGATAGACCCACAAAGGAAGTCTCATGGAATAGCTGTAGTACATGATGCCGCCGTATCCGGTGATCCTGGAATTCTTGAAATCGACCAGATCGAAGGTATCAAGACCGGTAAAGTTCTTAGTATTGAGCAGCAGATTGAAGATACTGGTGAGCTGCGAAAGCGTCAGGTCTGTCGACATCCATTCCGAAGCTTCTTCCATCGCCTTCAAAGGCAAGGCGACACTTCCGGAATTGATGAAGGCTTTCGCGATCTCGATGATGACTTCCTTCTGATGCTGCTGGCGGTCGAAGTCGCCGTTAGGCATGTGGTGTCTTTCTCTGCAGAACTGCAAAGCCATCTGGCCATCCGCAAAGACTCTCTCACCCGCTGGAACATAGATGCCATCCAGCGTGAACGAGACAGGGTTGTTGATATAGATACCACCGATGACGTTGACGATCTGCACGAGTCCGAGATAGTCAAGTTCCATGTAGTAGTCGATATCCATATCGAGGAAATTCTCGACAGTCTCGATAAAGCAGGCACGCGATGTCGAACGGCCGGAATTGATCTTATCAAGAGATCCGCCATAACAAGGGATCGGTACGAAGGAGTCTCTGGCGATCGAGGTCATCGAGACTTCATAGGTCTGCGGATTGACTGTCGCGACGATGATCGAGTCGGCAAGACCGACCGTCGAGCCGATATCCGTACGCGAATAACCGATCAGCAAGACGTTGAACGGATCGGTAGACAGGTTCTTCGTACTTCTTTGCGTATCCATCTTCAGCTCTTCTTCAAAGCTGTAGAAATCTACAAGATTCGGAAGGTATTTCGTGAATGGAGATTCTTCGGCAACGCTTACTGCCGTCGCGGAATTTTCTTCTTCGCTTTCTTCTTCAATGAATTCTTCTTCGACTTCAGAAACTTCTGCTGTTTCCTCGCCCGGCGTCTCTTCGACACCTTTATAGATCGAACGGTATGCCGAAGTGATGACGATCGCATCGACATCGCCGTCGATGAGTCCCTGCATCATCTCCGCATTGGTGTTATAGAAGACCGTACCGTAATCGATCTTTTCTTTTGCAAGGATATTGGTCGCGATGTAGGTCAGTCCGTTGGATGTTTCATTCAACATGCCGACGCGCATTCCCGAAAGATCGCTGAGCGTCGAGAAATGACGATGTTCCGCGTTCCTGTCGTAATAGACAAAGACACCGGAGAATGTTTCGTATTTATCGGATTTGCCATCATCGAGGATGTTGTCGACGATGTTGTTGGCCTTCAATAAGGCATAGGAACCTGCCGTACCGCCGACCAGCAAGAGGACCGCCATGACCGTCGAGATGATCTTCAAAGCCAGGTCACGGTGATTGAAACCGACAAAGAACACGATGTCGATGATCGCCATGACGCATAAGACGATCGCTACAAGGCTGCCAAACAGTGTCGGCTGGATGGAATAGTAACGCCAGGACCACAGCACAGCCAAAAGGATGGCAACATGTGCCAGTATAAGTATCGCTGATAATACGATCGTGACGGCTTTCTGCTTGGAATGTCTGCTTCTATGACCCGAAGCAGCTGCTTCCTCACTCGCCCGCTTCTGGCGTTGTTTCAGCAGCCTCTGTCGTCTCAGCTGTTGTATTTTCTTCTGATCCTTTTCTTCCATTTATCGTCTTCTCACTTGCTTCTACTATTTCGAACCGGTTCTCTCTTTTGATCACCGCAAGATTCACCGAATTCGCAAAATCATTCATATTCATCACTGTGTTTTCTTTGTATGTCCAGCGGCAGGTCACCAGATATGCCTCATATGGATGATCCTCACGATAGTCATACCATTCGCCTTCCGCATCCTGCCTGTTCTCAACATGTTCATTGATCACGTAAGGCGAACTCATCTTTTCACATTTCGTTATTTCGACATTCTCCACTTCCGGAAGGTTTTCCTTTCCGTTCTGGGTCCCGTAATAACTGATATACTTGTAGAATCCGTCTCTTGCTTTCAAGAAAACATTTTCTTTATAGTGATCACCGTTTTCGAATTCACCGTCATAGATATAGGACATACCGCCGATATCATACTGTCCGCGCTTGTTGGTCCATGTGTAAAAATCTGCGACATAGTTCTTGGCGACCAGTCCGGCGATCGTCGCATCATCTGCCGCCTCTTCGCCGACCACACCTTCTTCGATCGCCGACTTCAATTGCGCAAAGTATTCTTTCTGAATATCCGTCGGATTATCGCGCAAGACATAATTCATCGACTTGACGATGTTCTCATCTTTGATCTCTCCCTGTCCGCCGCCGGCAAGATCCATCAGGCTCTTGACTTCTTTATAAGCCACGGAACCGAAAATGCCGATCGCCACGATGAAAGGAAGCATCATGCCAAGCATCACCAGGTATCTGCTTTTCTTGTTCGCCATCAGATTGTGGAGAACGCTTTTTTTCTTAACTTTTCTTTTTAACTTTTTTTCTTCCATAACAAAAGAGGCTCTTAACCCTTTAACAATTATAGTAAATAGGGCTATTCTTTTCAAACCTTCACATAAGTTCACACAAAACATTTATCCGTTTTCTGTCACACTTTTCTACTCTGTCCCGTATAAGATGTGACGCTCGTAATAGAGGGAATGTTTTTTGACCTGATCGAAGAAATACTCTTTGCCATATTTTTCTAACAGTGTTTCTTCCCCTGAGAAGAGATCCGTTCCCAAGCCCAGTCTGCTTCCTTCAAACGTGATGCCTAAAGCAGAAACGCTCGTCGGATACAGATCGAAGCTGCAGAATTTCCTATCGTAGGTCTCTTTGAGTCCATCGGCCGGATTGATGATCGTGTAGTAGACTTTCCGATCATGAGAATGCATCAGATCATCGAATGTCGAAGACATGCTGCAATGATCCCCGGCAATGATGATGGTCGTATTCTCATAGAAATCCTGTTCTTTGCACCAGTCGATGAATTCCGAGACCTTCCTACTCGAACAGGCAAACACATTGGCCAGCTGATCGGGATATTCGCTCGGACAGTCCGGACACACAAATCCATCGGGATGATGCGTATCGACCGTCAGCATCGTCAGATTGAACGGCTCATCTTTTTCGGAAAGCTCCAGAAGATCTTCCTTGGCAAATTCGAACAGATGCCGATCGATGATCCCCCACCACTCGACATCGTCGATGGAAAACAGATCGTTTTCCAGGAAATACGTATAGTCGTGGATCAGATAATTTCCATGTTTTTCATAATAGTATTTTCTGCCGCTGAACACAGCCTCGGAACCGATCAGCAATTCATTATTGTATCCGCCTTTTTCTAAGATCTCGCCTAAACTGTAGGCTCCGGGAAGGAATTTGTTGGAAGTAACGAAATCATTTTCACCGATCGGTATGTTCAAAGGGATCCCGCTGCTCTGCGCGATCATCGCTGCGATCGTCCAGCTTGCCCCAGGTGCTACTTCAAAGCCCTGATTGTCGTTGAACGTGATGTTCTCTTTTGCCAGTTCATAGAGTTCGGGGATGCAGTTGTACTTTAATGCCCCGCCCTCATTTACGGAGTAGTCACTGGTCTCTGCCGATTCCAGCAGCAGATAGATCAGATTCCTTCTTTTTTCGGGAAACACAAATTCCACTTTCGAAGGATCGACATAGTCCTCTTCATAGAGCGAAGAATCGCTCGTATATTCCTTCAGATATTCGATGGCCTTTAATTCGTGTCCGAAGACAAAGAGAGAAACTATCAGAAAAAACAAAGAGATCACAAAAATATGTTTTCTTAGAAATGCGAACGCTTTGTTATCATTTAGTTTTTTTAACGGACCTTTATCGAAGAAGATGAAGATCGTAACAAAAGATGCAGCGATAAGCGGCAGAATCACACAGCGTAAAACGATGCCTTTGATGATCGCAGGATCGGCACCGTCGATCTGCACAATAAAATGAAAAAGGATCTGCGCGATCGGGTTGGTGCCGATCAGCACAAAATTCCTTTTCACATAGATCACAGATGCTAAAAAAATGAAACTCAAAAGAAATATGAGAAAGACACTAATCTTTTTTAATAAGGTCATTTTGTTCATCGCTGACTCCTTCCGTCGCTTCCTTATTGAAAACGATCTTTAGAGTCAGAAGGATAAACTTGATATCATCAACTAAACTATAGTTTTCAATGTAGTACAGGTCCAAAAGCAGCTTGTCTCTTAAGGAAGTATTGTATTTGCCATAGATCTGCGCATAGCCGGTCAGTCCGGCTTTCACCACCAGTCGGAAGCGGAATTCCGGCATGGTCTTGCAGATCTCATCATAGATCTCCGGTCTTTCGGGTCTTGGACCCACGAAAGACATTTCACCTTTTAAGATATTGAACAATTGCGGCAGTTCATCAAAACGGGTCTTGCGGATGAATTTACCGACCGGCGTGATGCGATCGTCATTCTCTCTTGCTAAGACAACACCTGTCTTTTTCTCGGCATTCATGATCATCGAACGGAATTTGTAGATCTTGAATTCCTTCTGATCTTTGGTCAGCCTCACCTGCTTGTACAGGATATCTCCGCCATCCTGCAGCTTGATCGCGATCGCAACTGCCAGCATGATCGGCGAAGTGAGGATGATCAGGATGAGCGAACCTAAGATATCGATCATCCGTTTGACGATGCTTTCAAGCTCATCCGGTCCGTATTTGTTGATCTTTAAGACCGGCGAATCGACGATATGTAAGATATCGGAGCTTGCCAGGAACATATCGGTGATGCTTGGCACATCGAATACCAGCAGTTTCTTTTCGTAGCAGGCCTTGAACAGCTTCTTCTTGTTCTCGTGGTGGACATCCAGCGTGACGATGCCATCGGCATCCTTGGTCAGTTCATCGAACTTATCATAATCCAGGTCGTTGAGATCGATCGTCTTGATCACGCTCATCGACAGATCACGGATGTTGTTGAGTTTCCCGATCAGACCGTAATGTTCCTCTCCATAGATCGCCACGACTCTGACCGGCGGAAAGTTCATGCGTATATAGCGGTTTTCCAGGTACAGCAAGCCGGCGATCAGCAGCGTCTCGATCAGCTGTATCAGCAAGATCGGCCAGGCCGGGATCAGCCTCAAGGCGATCAGACATAGTATGAAATAAACGAAGAAGTTACAGATGAGAAGCGTCAGCGTATAGGACAGGAAAAGATCGGTCGTCGTCGTATTTCCGATATCGAAGGAATCAAACAGCCTTCCAAACAGGATGAACAGTAAGAAATACAGACCGAAAAAGACCAGATAGCCGTTGGAATAGTAAAAGAAATAGTTAACATAGCTCATCATCAGAACAGCCAAAAAGACGATCTCCAGTACGAAGATGTTGCTTAAGCTGAGCACCAGATTGGCATTTTCTTTTGTATGAAATCTGTCGAACATATTTGTATATTAAATGATACCTGTCTCCTTGAGATATCTGTGCAATGCATCCTTCCAGTCCGGAAGTCTTTCAAAACCGTTTTCCGACAGTTTTGATTTATCAAGTCTTGAATTGAACGGCCTTTTTGCCTTGCTCAGGCCGTATTCGATGGTCGAGACCGGAATGACCTGTGTGGCCAGGCCGGCTTGCGCATAGATCTCCTTGCAGAAATCATACCAGGAGATATAGCCGCCTTCATTCGTGGCGTGATAATAGCCATATTTTTCCGTCTCGATCATATCGGCAAGAAGTCTTGCCAGATCGAAGGTATAGGTCGGCGTTCCGATCTGGTCGTTGACGACCTTCACGCTGTCATGCGTCTTTCCGACATTGATCATCGTCTTGACGAAATTCTTTCCATTGAGACCGAAGACCCAGGCGATACGGACGATAAAAAACTTCTCAAGATCGCTGACCGCAAACTCGCCCTTCAGCTTCGTCTCGCCATAATAACAAAGCGGCGCATAGGACTTGTCATCCGGTTTCCATGGGGCATCCCCCTGCCCATTGAAGACATAGTCTGTGCTGATATAAAGGAAACGGCAATCCAAGTCGGTAGCCGCATCTACAAGGTTCTTCGTGCCGGTCACATTGATCGCATAGACCTTTTCCTTGTTTTCCTCATCTTCCGCGGCATCGACTGCCGTCCAGGCGGCACAGTGGATGATCGCCTCGGGAGCGATATCTTTGACCTGCCGGATCGTCTCTTCCTTTGTGATATCCATCAGAAGATCGACATCGCCGGCAATATCGCTGGAAATCGCTTCATGACCCCGCTTTTTCAATTCATTCATCACATCATGGCCCAACTGGCCATTTGCACCGGTTACCAATACTTTCATGCTGCTAAACACCCCTTGAATCTGTTTTCAAACCGATCATCGAAAAACCGATAAAGTATATGAACAACGTCATATAGCAGGAATACTTGTTCATGATCTCCGTGATCAGAAGCACTGCCATGACGCCCAACAGGATGATCTTATAATTATAAACACCGATGATGCTATCCTGTTTTTTATAGTATACAAGTGACACGCTTACGACAAAAAGCCAGATCAAAGCTCCCGTCCCAAGCATCAGATAATACACTAAGCCATCGATCGAACCCATATTGTAGGCATACTCGACCGAGTAGAAATCCCCGCTCCAGGCAACATAGAATTTGTTCGCCAGCAGTTCAAGCAGTCTGTGGGGATGGGTGAACAGATATTTATACTGTTCCAACAAGGCACCTTTCTGACCTTCGATGAAATTCTCCGGCGTCAGATAGGTCCCTCTTGCTTCCCAATAGGCCTCGGCGGAACGCTTCCCCTTGCCATCCGTATGTCTGCCCATGCTTTCAAGATCGGAACCGATCAGAAGCTGTTCGTAATTGTTGTTCTGGCTCATCTTGTTGCCTTCCAGGCTCGTCGTAAGTAAGTTCGAGCAGAAAAACGACAGCAGGACGATCAATACCACGGCGATCCGCTTCTTCATGTCCATCTTTGTCAAGACAGCGATCAGAAACAAGAGGATGAACCAGATCTTGCCCATCGGCGAAACCGTCTGGTTCAATGAGACGAACACCGTGATCAGTATGCCATACAAAATGAGATCCTTATTGCTATCTTTTTCCAGAAACAGATTCAGCACTATGAAAATGATCGAAAAATACAGATAGACGAACAGTTCGTGTGTGATGCAAAACGTTAAAAGGCTCGTTGAAGGCATCACAAGATAGGACAGGATCGCTAAGAAGCTCTTTTCTTTCCCGATATATCTCGAGAAAGAATAGAAATTGATCACAGTCCCCAATAAGAAGACAAGATAGATGCCCACGTGATAGGGTATCATGAGCCTCTTGAAGATCGACAGATGCAAGCCCATGCCTACCAGATAATAGATGTCGCGATTGACGGAAGCCAGTCCGTTATCCACGATGCTGTCGGCGATCGAGGCATAGATCGTGATATCCTCGCCAAACTCGGTCGGATCGAAAAAGAAGAAGATCGTATAGATCACTTTCAAGATCAGCGAAGTCGCAACAATGATAAGAAGAAGTTTCTTGAAGTTTATTGAAGAGAGCCTGCTGAGCACTTTTTCCAATAAGGCCTTGAGCTTATCTTTGAAGAAATAAACAAAGCCTCCAAATGCGATCAGCAGTAAGACAAAGAACAGATGTTTTTGAATGCCTTCAAAAATACTGACGTAGACAAACAGGTTTGAGATCAGCGAAAAAAGAAAAAACAACACAATGCATGTGTTTACGATCTTCTTAAACCAGCTGTAATAGTTGTTTTCTCTTGTCATTCTTTTATTTCTTTGAATACATCTCTTCGTAGTATTTCATGTAATCGCCGGAAGTGACATCATCCATCCACTCCTGATGATCCATATACCACTGAATGGTCTCTTTGATGCCGGACTCGAAATTGTATTTTGGCTTCCAGCCTAACTCTGTTTCGATCTTGGTCGGATCGATGGCATAACGTAAGTCGTGACCCTTTCTGTCCTTGACATAGGTGATCAAAGATTCCGGCTTGTTTAATTCTTTCAGGATGGTCTTTACGACATCGATGTTGTGTCTTTCGTTGTGACCGCCGATGTTGTAGACTTCCCCATTTCTGCCATTACGCATGACAAGATCTATTCCGGTACAATGGTCATAGACATGTAACCAGTCTCTGACATTGAGACCTTCCCCATAGACAGGAAGAGACTTGTCGTGTCTTGCATTGTTGATCATCAAAGGGATGAGCTTTTCCGGAAACTGGTAAGGACCGTAGTTGTTGGAACATCTGGTGATCGACATATTTAAGCCAAAGGTCCTGTGATAGGCCATGACCAGTAAGTCGGCAGAAGCCTTGGAAGCAGAGTATGGAGAACTTGTATGCAAAGGCGTAGATTCCGTAAAGAAGGAATCGATCGCTTCCAAAGGAAGATCGCCATAGACTTCATCGGTCGATACCTGATGATATCTCTTGATACCATACTTTAATGAGGCATCCATCAGTACTTCCGTACCGATGATGTTGGTCCTCAAGAAGACTTCCGGATCTTCGATGCTTCGATCGACATGAGACTCCGCCGCAAAGTTGACGACGATGTCGAAGTTTTCTTCTTTAAATAATTTATAGATGTTTTCCCTGTCGCGGATATCCATCTTCACGAACTTGAAGTTTGGACTATCTTTGCATCCGTCAAGATTCTTTAAATTGCCTGCATAAGTCAGAAGGTCTAAGGCAACAATCTGATCTTCAGGGTGTTTTTCTAATTCATAATAGACAAAGTTGGAACCGATAAATCCGGCTGCTCCGGTAACTAAGATCTTCATATTTACTTTTCCTCTTCTTTATTCTTTCTTACTTCTTCCCGAATGACGTATTGCGGAATGTGGTTGTTGATCAGATAGCCTCTGCCGACATATTCGCCGATCAGGCCTAAGAAGATCATAATGAATCCGCCGATGAATAACATCATCGCAAACATCGATGTCCAGCCGGCTTCGACTTCCGGATGGATGATCTTGTCGATGATGGCGATCACACCGATGATGAATCCCGCAAAGGCGAATATGAATCCGCTTAGGGAAGCCATACGCAGCGGCTTGATCGAAAACGAAGTCACGCCATTGAGCCACAGAGCGACCGACTTAGAGAAATTATAGCCGGACTCGCCCGCATAGCGATAGCCGTGTTCGATCGGTATCGATGCCGTCTTCGTCGTGACTGCCCAGACCATGCCGTCGATATACGGTTTCGGATTGCTGTATTTCAGGATCTCATCGATCACATATCTTCTTGAGACGTTGTAGCTCGACATGATGGATCCTTTTGGGATATCCATCATCAGCGTCAAAAACCAGTAATTGAACTTCGATCCGATCCGCTTGTAAAGGCTGTGGTGGTAATTGATGAATTCGGCGCAGACATAGTCATAGCCTTCTTCCAGCTTTGCGATCAGATCGAACAGATATTTCGGATCGTGTTCGCCGTCATCATCCATCCTGACGATGTAATCGCCGCTGCTTTTGGAAAATGCAGCCATCAGTGCCGACGATTCTCCGAAGTTCTTCGACAGATCATAGGCGATGATATGTTCGTCGTTCCTTGCCAGGTCGCTGATCACTTTAAAAGTATCATCCGGCGAACAGTCGTTGACTAAGATGATCTCGTAATCAAATTCCGGATGCAAGACAAACTGTGCCTTGATCCCGTCGGTCAGTTTTCTGATGGTGTCCTGTGATTTATAACAGGGTATCGTTATAGAAACTTTTTTCTTCATTCGATCCTCATTCATATCAGAACAGTCTCACTTCATTTTTTCCACAATAAAAGGATCTGATCTGATAACATCATAATTCTATCAAAATAAACGATATATCTCTACAGACAAATTCTCTTCAACTGTCTGCGGTTAATTTTAATCCAAAGATTCGATCAGCTGATCGACTTCGCTGTCCGTCTCATCGATCGAAGAAAGAAGCATGGAAGAACAGCTGTGATCGATCGAAAGCTTCATAACGCCCAGACGCGAGAGCTTCTCCCCGGTCGAAGTCAAAAGCACCTCGTTTCCATCTTTGTCTAAGACCGTTTCCCCTTCGACGAGGGTATGGGAATGGGCGTCGATCA
>Ga0256405_10012912_pt1 | contig 10182 bp, 10 predicted proteins | sample RumenRJG_02DNA_FD_189096 | JGI IMG/M metagenome (GOLD analysis project Ga0256405, IMG submission 189096) | Bovine rumen microbial communities from Lethbridge, Alberta, Canada - RJG_02 | ecosystem: Host-associated > Mammals > Digestive system > Stomach > Rumen | place: Canada: Alberta... | reverse complement strand
CCCTTATGTGTCAGGGCATCAGTGGGATTACGAATCCGACATACGCCGCATAATCCGGCACAATATAGAACTGTTTGATATAGCCGCAGAGTATGACGGCTGGCTTTTCTCCCACGCAGGAATCACTAAGACATGGCTCTCGATTTATGGCATTAACAAAGACACGGATATGCCAGAACCCTACTCACTTACTGGCTGGAATGACTTGAGCATCCTGGAGCGCATCAACAGTATCTTCCATACTGGATATCTGAAGATTTTCGATTTCGGTCCCTACTGCACTAACTCCTATGGGGAAAGCCCCTACAGCCCGCCCACCTGGGTGCGTCCCCGGAGTCTTCTTTCCGATATGTGGACCGCAGAGGGCAAGTACAAAGGACAGGTGGCAGGGCATACCGAAATCCGCCCCAACCCCTGCTTTCTGACCAGGAACGGCAATAGGCTGATTATCGTAGACTCCCCGGAACACGACACCATCTTCCATTTCGACACCGAGACAGAGTACCAGTGGCAGGAGATGTGATTATTTTTTAAAAAGATTTCTTATAAACCTCAAAAGAACAATCAAGATTCCAACAAGAATACCAATGGCAATAAAATCTTTAACGGCACTTGATAAAAGTATTATCATCAGAATACATCATCCTGGGATTTTTTGATTTCATCACTATTGGTAAAACCATATTCAAGGACAAGGACCCCCTTTTCGTAGCTAAGCTTCGGTGTATCCGCATATAACCAAACATAGTCTAAATCTTTGGACATAGTGACCTTTCCGGCACCTTTTTCCCATACAGATTCAAGAATACGACTTCCTTCTTGCAATGTATGCAACCACCATTCATCCTTTTTAAGGAAGTCCATAACATCCTTCTTTATCTTGTCATTTACTTCTGGTTTTCCATATGTTTTTGATAACCTTTCAGTCATTTCATGGAAAAAAGATTTAAGCTCCGTACCGTATTTTGAAGTTCTAATTTCTGTACTTATAGCGCGAATACAATAAAGCCCTTTATTAGCGTCAACAAAAACTAAATAATATTCAAAATCAGGATGGCTTTTAGTTGGTGAAACCAGATATCTATCGTCATTTTCAAGTCTTTCCGGTCTGATTCCACCACATGCCTTTGTTATATCATCAAGGTTCATCCCCATCTCAAGTCCAAACGGACCTGCAAAAGCAGACCCAATGGTAACAAACATAATAAAAAACAACATAACAAACTTTTTCATCAATATAACATCCTCCTCCGTGGGTGATACCTTCTCATTGCCCTTGAAATTAAAACATTATCTATACTCTTTTTCAAGTTTTTATTGAAAAGGCCCCAATATTCTGCTGACTCCTGAACGCCCATTACTTTTTTAGGCGTAACTAAAGTGAAATACTTTTCACTAAAAATATATTGCATTAATCGACAGCCACATCGAATATATCCTTTTTCTATATCTTCACATGAAAAAATACAATAGTCACAAAAACCCTTTAATATTGCTTGATTTCTTACAAGGGGACACAATATTTCTTTGTTTGGTCGTACAGGTATTTTTTCTCCATGGCTTAACAAATAATCACGCTTCTTCTCAATCCTAATGGCGTCAGCATCATAAATAATTGAACTTCTTTCAGGCTTATATAATTCAGTCTCAAGCATCTCCTTATCAATCATCTGTTTAAGATCAGACAAGTCCACTTCAATAGTTGAAATATCTAGTGCTTTAATCTTTTCTTTCTTATTTTCATCTACTGGGTGAGTAACAAAGATTTCAACTATATATTGTTTTCCATCACAAAAAACAAGGATATCTGGAATGATGGAGCCAATTTTTGTTTCCGTTCTAACTTCATCAACTATGGTTATGCCTTTACTAGGGATTAAAACCTTATGAGTCTTTTCAATGATTTCTTTTGCCATAAGGTGAACACTTGTCTGATACCCATATTGACAATCAGTGCCACTCTTATGAGCAAAATGATGAATTTTAACATTTCCTTTTCTTGCTATAACAACTTCTTTACAAGCTGGACAATAATATATCTCTCCTGGCAAGCTTTCATCAATGTGAATCAAAATCCCTTCCGAATTCAAAGCGGCTGGAAGCTTACATTTCCCTTTCATCACTCCACCTCCCATCACTCTTCACAGGTACTGGTGTCCATAAGCTGATAGAGAGCATCATATGAAACTATTCGTTTCACATTTTTTTTAGATGAATCTATTGCCTCGCATGGTGATTCTAGTTCATCAAAATCGCAAGTACAATGCCAAACTGGATTACCGTTTTCATCATGAGTTTCTTCAAATGTATATTCCGGTTCGTCAATGAAATCTTTTTGAAACAGCTCGTGGAGCTGGCTGACAGCATTCTCTTTGTCAGGATGACCGACTTCAGATATCATTTCTTGTGTAATAAGATAATTTAAAGCTTTATTAGCTGCTGCCATTTGTGCAACATATTCTGATTCTGAATCTTGTCCTTCGAATTTTTTATCGATTTCCTTTATAAAAACGCAACATTCATAGTCTGGGCAAAATAGCGGTGTATATGAGGTTTCTCTTAAATTGTTATATATATAACGATTAATCGTAGGGTGATAATATGGTTCCTCATAACCATGTTCTTCACACCAAGAAGCCAGTTCTTCTATTGCATTGTCTTCAAAATCTCCCATCTTAAGCATCCCGCTACACACAGGGAAGATTATATTCCAGTTCCAAGCGCAATCAACAGCTACAGCCCCAATGATTGCCTCGAATAAGTCTTCTTTTACAGAATTGCTTTCCCATGCTTTGTTTTTACGGTCACTATTTCCTAGAAGAAGATATTTTTCAAACCCAAGTATTTCAATACAATGGGATAGACATTCTTTATCCGAATTTTTCGATCTAATCTTGGTCAGTTCTCCCTGATTTTTCTTTGAAACAAACTGATTATCTTTAAACCCCTTAAAAGTATCGTACAATTTTTTTGTAAGATATGTATTCAAAACAGAATCCCCAAAAAATTCCAAAACCTCATTATCCTGACTCTGAGGGTGCTCTTCCGCATAAGACTTGCGGGTAAATGCCTGCTGCAAAAGCACAGGATTTTTAAATGTGTAATTGATTGTTCTCTGAATATCTTTCAGATTCTCTTCAGTCATAATAGACCACCTCCATAAAATTTTTGGAGGCACTGTAAGTACAATATAATGTCTGATATAAAGTACTGGTCAGATAAAATAGAAAATCTAAAACAAATCTAATTGCTCTGCCTCACTTGCATAAAACAAAACAATTAAAAGTATTTTAAGCAGACTATTTCATTAAACAGTGCCTAGTTGATTTATTTTCGCACATTCTAATTCATCTTGTCAACTCTTATTCTGACTGGAATTTTTATTATAAAATTAGTATTATAACTGTATGAAAAAGCTTCTACTCACCCTTCTGCTGGCTGTCTCTGTACTGAGCAGCTCCTTTGCCCGGGCCAATGCTCCTGAGCAGAAACATGATATTGTCATACTGTTCACCAACGATGTCCACTGTGGCGTAGAAGAGGGGATAGGCTATGCCGGCGTTTCAGCATATAAGGCCGAAGCCAAGGCCACAACCCCATATGTGACCCTGGTAGATGCAGGCGATGCAGTGCAGGGCGATGTCATAGGAACTATCTCCAAGGGAATCAATATAATCGCAATCATGAACAAGATAGGATACGATGTGGCTGTCCCTGGAAACCACGAGTTCGACTACGGCATGGAGCAGTTCATGCAGTTCTCAAAGGAGCTGAACTGTGGTTATATAGCCGCAAACTTCCGCTACTCTCCCACCGGCAGACTTGTCTTACCACCCTATAAAATCATCTCCTGCGGCAAAAAGAAAGTAGCCTATGTAGGAGTAGCAACCCCCGACAGCTTTATCACTTCAACCCCTTCTTCGTTCAAGGATAAGGATGGCAATTTTATCTACGATTTCGGTGGCGAGAATAATGGAAAACCAATGTTTGACGATGTCCAGACTGCCATTGACCAGGCAAAAAAAGAGGGTGCCGACTATGTGGTGCTGGTGGCTCATCTGGGGGAACATGGGAAAATAGACAAGTGGAATGCCATGAATCTGGTTGCCAATATCCAGGGGGCTGATATCCTGATTGACGGCCATTCCCACGAGGTCACCCCAAGCCTCATAGTAAAGGACAAAGCGGGAAAAGAGATTACTATAATTCAGGCAGGGACTAAACTTAGCCATCTGGGTAAAATAACCATAACCCCCAAAGGAACTATAACCGCTGAGCTTATAGACAAACCCCATCCATCCCCGGATGCTTCCACAACCCAATTCATAGCTGATATAAAAGAAGAATATACCAAAGCCCTCGCCATGCCGTTGGGTACTTTGGATTTTCCGCTGGTTGCCACTACAGAGACCGGCAGCTGGCTGGTGCGGAACGGCGAGACCAACTTGGGCGATTTTACCACCGATGCAATCAGAAGCTACTATGGCACCGATATTGCTGTGATAAACGGCGGGGGACTCAGGGCTACCATCCCGGCAGGAACTGTGACATATTCCGAAGTGCTCAAATCTTTTCCATTTGGTAATATGCTGTGTGTTGGCGAAATTTCGGGTCAGACCCTTCTGGACGAACTTGAGTTCGGAGCCAGTAAGCTGCCGAATAACTATGGGGGCTTCCTTCAGGTGTCCGGACTCACCTTTACTGTAGATACAACCATTCCTGCCTCGGTCCAGACCGACGAGAATATTTTCTTCACAGGAGTGACAGGCCCATACCGGGTACAGAATGTGATGGTGAACGGCAAACCTCTGGATCTTGAAAAGAAATACTCTGTCGCCTCCCTCTCCTATGTGCTGCAGGAACATGGTGACGGCCACCGGTTCGAAGGGATATCATTCCTCCCAGTCAACACCATTTTTGACCGTGACGCCATTGCTGTCTACATAGAGAAGCTTGGGAAAATCCCGGACGAATACTTAAACCCGCAGGGCCAAGGTAGAATAAGGATCAAGAAATAACTTTCAGTAAAGCTGCACTTGACATATACCCCTCCAGGGTATATTATGCTCCTTGGAGTATACCTCCAGGGGGTATCTATGAAGACATGTCCACATTGCTCAGACCGCCGCAAAAAGCGGACACCGGAAGAACAGAAAGCTCTGCTTACCAGGCTTAAACGGGCAGAGGGACAGATACGGGGAATAGAACGGATGGTGGAAAACGATGCCTATTGTCCCGACATACTGATTCAGGTATCAGCTGTGACCAAGGCATTGAATAGCTTCAACAAAGAGCTTTTGACATGCCATATCAAGAGCTGTGTGAAAGATGATATCCAAAACGAGAAGGCTGGGGCTGTCGAAGAATTTGTCGATGTGCTTCATAAATTGATGAAATAGGTAGCAAGATGGAACAGTATATTGTTACAGGCATGAGCTGTGCCGCCTGTCAGGCAAGGGTGGAGAAAGCTGTCTCCAAAGTGCCTGGGGTGGAAAGCTGCGCCGTGAGCCTTCTGACCAACTCCATGGGAGTGGAAGGAACAGCATCATCTGATGCCATCATCAAAGCTGTGGAGAACGCAGGTTATGGGGCAAGGCCAAAGTCTGACCCTTTAAGTATGACCCAAAAAGCTGACCCGATAAACCCGGATCAGGAGGCTCTGGCCGACCATGAGACCCCGATCCTTAAGAGACGGCTTATTATGTCAGCTTTCTTCCTGCTGGTGCTGATGTATATAACCATGGGGCATCATATGCTGCACCTGCCCTTGCCAAGTTTCCTCCACCACAACTACATAGCACTGGCAATAATCCAGATGCTCTTAGCCCTCACAGTCATGGGCATCAACAAGAAGTTCTTCACCAGCGGCTTCGGCTCGCTGCGACATAGTTCCCCCAACATGGATACACTTGTGGCCATGGGTTCGGCAGTCTCTTTCCTCTGGAGTCTGGCAGTCCTGTTCCAGATGACCAGCCTTATCACTGATGGACAGACCAACGGGGCTTTATCAGAGTTCTATCACAAACAGCTCTACTTTGAATCAGCTGCCATGATACCTGCCCTCATCACAGTGGGCAAGATGCTGGAGGCCATGTCCAAAGGAAAAACCACCAACGCCCTCAAAAGCCTGATGCAGCTGGCTCCAAAACAGGCATTGCTGCTTAAGGATGGCACAGAGGTGGAGGTTCCGGTGAGTCAGGTCAAAAGTGGAGATATCTTTGCAGTGCGCCCCGGCATGAGCATCCCTGTGGATGGCATAGTGCTGGAGGGGGAGAGCGCAGTGAACGAAGCCGCCCTCACCGGCGAATCCATTCCTGTGGACAAGAAGCAGGGTGACCGGGTCAGCGCCGCCACCATCAATCAGTCGGGCTACTTAAAGTGCAAGGCAACCCGGGTTGGGGAAGACACCACCCTGAGCCAGATAATAAAGATGGTGTCGGATGCTGCAGCCACAAAAGCGCCCATTGCCCGGATAGCAGACAAGGTATCGGGCGTCTTTGTGCCGGCCGTAATCCTGATTGCGGCCGCGGTCACCGCCGGCTGGGTAATCGCCGGTGAGAGCTGGGCCTTTGCACTGGCCCGGGGAATCTCGGTGCTGGTTATCTCCTGCCCCTGTGCCCTGGGACTGGCTACCCCTGTTGCAATAATGGTGGGTAACGGAATCGGGGCTCGCAACGGCATCCTGTTCAAGACCAGCGAGGCCCTGGAGACAGCGGGCCGGGTGGAGATTGTGGCATTGGACAAGACAGGAACTATAACCATGGGAGAACCCCGGGTTACAGATATAATCCCGGCCCAGGGGGTGAGCAGAGCGGAGCTTCTTGAGAAGGCTTATGCTCTGGAGGCGAAGAGCGAGCACCCGCTGGCCAAGGCTATTGTGGCCGAAGCTGGGGCACAAGGGGCAGCGCTGCCGGATGCAACTGGCTTCAGCGCCCTCTCCGGCAGCGGTGTTGCCGCAGTGGTTGCAGGCCGGGCTATGCACGGTGGCAGCGGCGCTTACATCAGCACTCTGGCACCAGTTGAGGTACCTGCAGCACAGGACAGCGCATGGGCTGGCAAACCGATGACTCAGGTGGGCGAAGCCCTGGCCGCCCAGGGCAAGACGCCGCTGTTCTTCGAGGAGGAAGGCAGGCTGCTGGGCATTATAGCTGTGGCAGATGTGATAAAACCAGATTCTCCGGAGGCAATCCGGCGGATGCAGGATATGGGGCTCAAGGTGGTTATGCTGACCGGCGACAACGCAGGGACAGCAAAGGCTATCGGAGACCAGGTGGGAGTTGACGAGGTTATTGCAGGAGTGCTTCCGGAGGGGAAGGAGAAGGCGATACGGAAGCTTCAGGAAAGCGGGAAAGTGGCTATGGTGGGAGACGGTATAAACGATGCCCCGGCTCTTACCCGGGCAGATATAGGAATCGCCATCGGAGCCGGAGCTGATGTGGCTGTGGACAGCGCAGACATCGTGCTTATGAACAGCACTCTTATGGATGTGGCCAGGGCGGTGGAGTTAAGCCGCAGGACACTGCGGAATATCCACGAGAACCTGTTCTGGGCCTTCTTCTACAACCTGATCTGCATACCGCTGGCAGCAGGACTTTTCGGCTGGAAGATGAACCCTATGATAGGTGCCGCCGCCATGAGCCTGTCAAGCTTCACGGTGTGCATGAACGCCCTGCGGCTGAACCTTTACGGCCTCAAGGGGCAGGATAAAGTGAATGTAAAAAGGAGCAAGAATATGAAAAAAACTGTAAAGATCGAAGGAATGATGTGCCCTCACTGCGAGGCTAATGTGAAGAAGACTCTGGAGGCTTTGGGAAACGTGACCGGCGCAGAGGTGAGCCACAAGGCAGGAACTGCGATCCTTACCCTCTCCGGGGATGTGGACAATGCAGTGATAAAGAAGGCTGTTGAGGATAAAGGCTACAAGGTAGTCAGCATTCAGTAATAAACGCCTCAGGGTCTGAAGACCAGGAAGTTGGAAAAAAGAAAATTCACACCCATTCCGGCCAGGATTCCCAGGGCCTGGGGAATAGTGCTGTAGGGCCATGTGAAGAAATGGAGCAGCAGATTCAGCACAATAAGGTTTATTGCCAGACCGAAAAGGGATGACATCATGAACTTTGTCCACATGGAGAAGGAAGGACTGGTTCCTCTGCTCTCCACCTTGAAAGTCCACAGATGGTTTATAAGGTAATTCTGAGTCCCGGCTATTACAAAACAGAAAGCACTGACCGGACTCGGGGGAAAGTGGAGAGAGTCAACAAGGATAAAGAAGAGCACCAGGTTGGTGACTGTTCCCAGTCCGCCTGTAATGCCGAACTTCAGGAATTTTTTAAACATTTCCGCACCTTCCAGACATTGGCCAGAGCCTCGATAAAAATACCCTGGCTCATCTTTGACTGTCCCAGCACTCTGTCGGGGAACACTATAGGAATCTCCTTGATGGAGCATCCTCTCTTCTCGGCCTTGGCCTTCATCTCTATCTGGAAGCTGTAGCCTCTTGAGATTATGGAATCAAGACCAATCTTTTCCAGGGCCTCTTTCCGCCACATGTTATAGCCGCCAGTAAGATCCTTCACCTTTACACCTAGCACAATACGGGAATAAAGAGATCCTCCCTTGGAGATAAGATTCCGGAGGAAAGACCAGTTCTCAACACTTCCCCCCTTGATATTCCGGGAACCGATTGCCACATCATAGGTCTGGATTGCCTCATAAAGCTTTGGCAGATATTCCGGCTTATGGGAAAAATCGGCATCCATCTCGCACAGCACATCATAGCCATGCTCCATGCCCCATCTGAACCCTGTGATATAAGCTGTGGCAAGCCCCTGTTTTCCGCTCCGCTCCAGCATGAAAAGCTTATCGGAGAACCGAGTCTGCATCTCTTTGACTGCAGCTGCTGTCCCGTCGGGAGAACCGTCATCCACCACCAGGATTCCGGCATTCTCAGGAATTACAGCAAAAACTTCCGGTATCAGTTTTTTGATGTTTTCTATTTCGTTGTAGGTGGGAATAATGACTAACAATTTCATTTTACCGGCATCTCCTAAATTAATAGTCGGCATTTAACTGAACAGTTTCAATATTTTCTTCTGCATTCCCTCGGAAAGTTCACCATACGGGGGCAGGACTGAAGGAGTATCGTAATCGTAGGAGAGGATGATTCCAGCCTCAAGGAAAGTGTCCCACACAGCAGAATATTGTTCCCGGGTGCACAGGGGATAGATGTAAGGAAGCTCCACTCTCCACCTGCTTGTGCCTGCAGCAGGGGTTCCGGCGCAGGTCTCGGACAAGCCAGCTTTTTCCCAGCCGGAGTAATCGGCCTCTGACAAGAACGCCTTAAGATTGTATACGGCCCGGACCGCACCGGCAAGAATCACTGGAGAAACCGGCTCTTCGGCAAGATTAAGCTCGGCCTTGGAGACCACCACACCAGGAGCAAATGCCAAAGGGATGGGGAGCACAGGAATTATCGGGTCATTTATCGGGTCACAGGCATTCCGCCCAAAAGCACGCCAGAATTTGTATTCAAGACCCTGGACAGCCAGAGCCGCCTTGGCATGCTCTTCAGATTTAAACAGATAGACATTGCAATCCTTCCCGAAAACAGCCTTCACAACCTGCTTGAGCCGGTGGGCATAGGGAGATGGGAAGCCGGGAATAATCCCTTTGTCGATCACATTCTTCATTGCCTGGCCATACCCCTTCTGACGGTGCCCCATGATCAGGCGACCCCAGTCCAGCGCCATATCAAGGTATCGCTTTCCGTCGGCAGTATAGAGGAAGTAGCCTCTGGCCCTGTTTATCTCCGGAATTTTCTTCATCATCATAATTTTAACGTTCTTTCAAGAAAATGTATAGTAAAAACATAAAAGTTGATATATCATAAATATATGAAATTCATAAGCACAAGAGACAAAAATAGAGTTGTAACATTCAAGGAAGCTGTTTTCCAGGGTCTTTCCCCGGAGGGTGGCCTTTTCGTACCCGATTCCACACCGGATCTTTCCAAGCTTTATGCCGGAATGACAGCTGACACACCCTTCAACGAGTCTGCAATCCAGCTGACTGCCGCTGTCATGAAGGATGAGATGGACAGGGAGACTGCAGCGCGGATCATCAACCGGGCATACTACTTCAAGCCAGAGATTGTGGACGCCGGCAACGATATATTCATCGAGG
>Ga0256405_10012911_pt1 | contig 10182 bp, 8 predicted proteins | sample RumenRJG_02DNA_FD_189096 | JGI IMG/M metagenome (GOLD analysis project Ga0256405, IMG submission 189096) | Bovine rumen microbial communities from Lethbridge, Alberta, Canada - RJG_02 | ecosystem: Host-associated > Mammals > Digestive system > Stomach > Rumen | place: Canada: Alberta | collected... | reverse complement strand
CTTCTCCAGCATCCGCTTGCGCACGATGACCGAGCCCTCGTAGTCGGTCATCTCAATGAGCGCCAGCCACATACCCGGCTGGCGCAGCTCGCGGAACTCGCACTTGAAGACCTTGCCCTCGACCACGACGTTTCCCGCCTTGGGGTTCAGCTCGCTCATCGGCATGGGATGTCCCTTGATCTCGCGGCCCATGATGATCTTGCCGGCGCTCGACTCCTTCCTCGCGCCGCCGCCCGCGCTCGAGGGACGCGGCTCCTGCTTGGGAAAGCCGCCCTGCGTCAGCGAGATCCGCACGCCGTTGAGCGCGAAGCGGTCCGCCAAAAGCTGCTCGAGCAGGGTGCGCTCGGAATCCGTGATCTCCTGCAGCACCGTCAGCGCAAGCGCCATCGTGCGGCTCTCCTGCTCCACGGTGACGTCGGTCACGCGGGCGTCGGTGAGCAGCACACGTAGTCCGATGGGCGGCGCAAAGCCCTCAAATAATTCAAAAAACGGTATCCTTTGTGCCATTCTTTCGCTTCTCTCTTACAGTTTCTCGATCTCTTCAAGCAGGGCGTCCAGCAGCTTTTCCTGCGCGACCTTGTACAATACCTCGCCATGACGGAAAATAAGGCCCTCGCCCTTTCCGCCCGCAATACCAATATCTGCCGCTCTTGCCTCGCCGGGGCCGTTGACCACGCAGCCCATGACCGCCACGGTGATGGGCTTATCGCAGTCCTCAAGGCGGCGCTCCAGCTCCTCGGCCAGCGGGATCATATCGTAGGCCGTGCGCCCACAGGTCGGGCAGGAGATCAGATTCACGCCGCTTCTTCGCAGCCCGCAGGCGCGCAGGATGCGCTTGGCGGCATAGACCTCCTCCACCGGGTCGGCGGTCAGCGAAACGCGCATCGTGTCGCCGATGCCCTCACAGAGAAGTCCGCCGATGCCGATGGCAGACTTCAGCACTCCCATCGACGGCGTGCCCGCCTCGGTCACACCGAGATGCAGCGGATAGTCCACTCGTTCGTGCAGCAGCCGGTAGGCCGCCATGTTGAGCGGTACGTCAGAGCTTTTGACGGAGATGCAGATGTCCGTGAAGTCATACTTCTCCAGCAGCGCGACATGACCCAGTGCGCTCTCCACGAGCGCCTCCGGCGTCACGCGGCCGTACTTTGCCAGCAGCTCTTTCTCCAACGAGCCGCCGTTCACGCCGATGCGGATGGGCACCTTGTGCGCGCGGCAGCAGTCCACGACCGCCTTCACACGGTCCTCCCCGCCGATGTTGCCGGGGTTGATACGGATCTTGTCCGCGCCGTGCTCCGCCGCAGCGATGGCAAGGCGGTAGTCAAAGTGAATATCTGCCACGAGCGGGATATGAATGCTGTTCTTGATGGTCTCGAACGCCTCCGCCGCCTCGGGCGTCGGCACGGTCACGCGCACGATCTCGCAGCCCGCCTGCTCCAAGCGCAGGATCTGCTCGATGGTCGCGCCTGCGTCCTCGGTCTTTGTGTTGCACATCGACTGGATGGTGACCGGCGCGCCGCCGCCGACGGCCACGCCGCCGACCATGATCTGCTTCGTCATGCTTCTTTCCTCCTCACAGCAGCTTCATCACATCGTGGAACGTGATGAAGAGCATCAGTGCCATCAGCAGGGCAAAGCCCGCCATGTGGATATAGTTCTCATATTTCGGCGGGATCTGGCGCTTGAAGATCGCCAGCGCCAGCGTGTTGATCACGAGGAAGAACACCTTACCGCCGTCGAGCGCCGGCAGAGGCAGCAGGTTCATCACGGCAAGGTTGACCGCGATGAGCGCACCGAAATAGAGAATGCTCTCCGCCGCCGCGGCGAAGCCGTTCTGATTGTTCTTCTCGGCCTCCTCCTGCGCCTCCTCGCCCACGTCCTTGATGGTCGAGACGATGCCGACCGGCCCGCTGAGATCGTCCAGTCCTGCCGAGCCGCTCACCAGCATCATCAGGCTCATGCGTACAAGGCGCACAAAATCGAGCGTATTGTACCAGCTGTATTGCAGCCGCACGAGCGGCGTCGCTTCCACGATGCCTCCATAGGTGAAGCCGTAGCGGCGCACCTCCGCGCCGTTTTCGTCCGTATAGGTCTGCAGCGTCAGCGTGCGCTTGAGCTTCTCGCTGCCGCGCTTGACCGTCATTTCAATGGTGCCGTTTTCATCCAGATCGACCGCGCCGAGCACCGTGGAAACGTCGCTTTTGAGATAGATGCGCTCGCCGTTGATGGCCCAGATCACGTCGCCGACCATGATGCCGTTTTCGCCCTGCTGGGGAAATGCCGGGTCAAGCTCGACGATCTCCGCCGTATAGAAGCCCTGAGCGCCCGCGTACAGGCAGAGCATGATGACAAAGCCGGTCAGAAAATTCATCGCCGCGCCTGCGACGAAGATCAGCAGCTTCTTCCAAAAGCCCTGCCTCTCCAGCGCACGCGGGTCGTCGCTTTCCTCGTCCTCGCCCTCCATCGCGCAAAAGCCGCCGATGGGCAGAAGGCGCAGCGAATATTCCGTTTCGCCCTTTGTCGTGTGGAAGATGGCCGGGCCCATACCGATGGAAAACTCGTTCACGCGCACACCGCAGGCCTTTGCGGCAAGAAAATGTCCGAGCTCATGCACGGCAATGAGCACGCCGAAGATCAAAATGGCAGCGATGATATACATGAAATAACTCCTTATGGAACTTGCTTATTGGATGTGCGCGCGTACCGCTTCGCGCGCCGCGTGATCCGCCGCGAGGATCTCCTCCAGCGTCGGCGCGGAGACCTGCTCCACCGTTCCCAGTGCCGCTTCCACCAGCGCGGGAATGTCGTTGAAGCCCACCGCGTCCTGCAAAAACGCACCGACTGCCTCCTCATTTGCACCGTTGAGGATAGCGCAGGCTGTGCCGCCGACCGCGGCGCATTGACGCGCGAGCTTCAGGCAGCGGAAGGTCTCCTCGTCGGGTGCGGCAAAGGTCAGCGGCGGACAGGAAAGCAGGTCGAGCGTCCGGTCCGGCGTTTCCGCACGATAGGGATAAGTCATCGCGTAGCGGATGGGCAGCTTCATGTCGGGCGTACCGAGCTGCGCGAGCATCGCGCCGTCGCGGTACTCCACCAGCGAGTGGATGATGCTCTGGCGGTGGATGATGGCATCCACCTGCCGCAGCGGCAGGCGGTAGAGCCGCATGGCCTCGATGATCTCAAGGCCCTTGTTCATCAGCGTCGCGGAATCGACGGTGATCTTCGCGCCCATCGTCCAGTTGGGGTGACGGAGCGCGTCGGCGCGCGTCTTGCCCGCAAGCTTCTCGCGGGTAAGACCGTAGAACGGCCCGCCCGAGCAGGTCAGGATCAATCGCTTGATCTCGCCGCGGTCACGGCAGCCCTGCACACACTGAAAAATTGCGCTGTGCTCGCTGTCCACCGGCACGATCTCCGCGCCGAACTTCTCCGCCGCGTCCATCACGAGCGTGCCCGCGCACACCAGCGTCTCCTTGTTGGCCAGCGCGATGCGCTTGCCCTGTTCGATGGCGGCAAGCGTGGGCTTCAGACCGATCATGCCGACCACTGCGGTCACCACCGTGTCGGCGTCCTCCGCGGTCGCGGCGGCGAGCAGACCCTCCATGCCGGAGAGCACCTGCGTTTTCGTGTCCCGCAGGCGCTCGCGCAGCTCGGCAGCCGCCGCTTCGTCATAAAGCACGGCAAGACGCGGGCAAAACTCCCGCGCCTGCTGTTCGATGAGATCAACGCTCGAATTGGCGGTCAGCGCCGCGACGGTCAGTCCCAGCTCCCGCGCGACCTCCAGCGTCTGGCGGCCGATGGAGCCGGTCGATCCGAGTAAAGCAATACTCCTTGTCATAGTATGCCACCCGCCACAAAGAAGTACACGACCGGCGCGATGAACATGGTGGAGTCAAAGCGGTCGAGCATCCCGCCGTGTGTGAGGAACAGATGGCTGTAATCCTTGATGCCCGCCTCGCGCTTGATGAGCGACATGGAGAGGTCGCCGAGCTGACCGAATACATTGGCGACCGCGCCGACGAGCGCGAGCCGCGCATAGTCCGGCGCATAGCCGAGCCACTTTTGTCCGATCAAGCCGAGCAGCAGCATCGCAAGTGCGCTGCCGATGGGACCGCCAATGCCGCCCGCCCAGGTCTTGTGCGGGCTGACGTGCGGCGCCATCTTACGCTTGCCGAACCACATACCGAAGTACATGGACAGCGCGTCGCCCGCGAAGGCGATGAAGAACGGCGCGAGGACATAAACTCTGCCGAAGTCCGCATAGCTCCGCAGCAGAAAGATGCAGCTATACATCGCCGGAAACACCATGCCGCCGACGACAGCAATGCACAGCGTAGTAAATGACACCTCTCTGCCCTCACCGCGCCCGTATCCGACAACGGCAAACACAAAAAGTGACACCACAAAATACCAGCGTATCATCGTCACCGACGATACCGGACCGATTGCAAATGCATCGCTGCCCGAATAGATGTACACCTCTTGTATAAGGGCGATCATGATTGTCCAGGTGTAAATGATCGCCGGCACGATCTTCCCCGCCGTGTGCAGCAGCTCATAGGCCGCGATGCCCGCGATGGCGCACACGAGCAGCATGGTCGCCCACGCCGGACACGCCAGCAATACCAGCAGCAGTAAAGGCAATCCGATTGCCACCACAAGCCATCTTTGTTTCATAGTGTTTCCCCTTTCGGGCTGTTTTTCTCTTACGGCTTCACGCCGCCGAAGCGGCGGTCACGGCTCTGATAGGCGATGAGCGCCTTGTCAAACTCATGTTCGTCAAAATCAGGCCAGAGTGTGTCCGTGTAATAGAATTCACTGTAAGCGCACTGCCAGAGAAGATAGTTGCTGATGCGCTTTTCGCCGCCCGGACGGATCAGCAGCTCCGGCGACGGAAGTCCCGCGGAGTAGAGATATGTTTCAAAGTCCGCCTCGCTCAAGCTGTCCGCCTCGCGCTTCCCTGCCGCACAATCTGCCGCAAAGGCACGTGCGGCATGCACGATCTCATCGCGCCCGCCGTAGTTGAGGCAGATATTTGCCTGAAAACCGTCGATCCGTGCAGAGATCGCGTCCGTTTGGGCAATGAGCGCGCGCGTTTCCTCGTCAAGAACACTCAGGTCGCCCAAAAAACGCAGGCGGTTTTTGTCGCGCTCCATCGTGTCGATGCACTCATGCAGGTACTGCTTGAGAAGACGCATGATGCCGTCCACTTCATCCTTCGGGCGCTTCCAGTTCTCCGTGGAAAAGGCATAGACGGTCAGATAGTCGATTCCGAGTTCCTTACAATAGGTGCCGATGCGGCGGAACATCTCCGCGCCTGCTTTGTGACCTGCAGAGCGCGGAAGACCGCGCTTCTGCGCCCAGCGGCCGTTGCCGTCCATGATGACGGCAACATGACGAGGCAGGCTGTTTTTGTCAACCTGCCCCGTGAGCTGTCTTTTGGTGAAAAGTCCCATCAGACCTCCATCAGTTCCTTTTCCTTCTTCTCGAGCAGGGCGTCCAGCTCCTTGCACATATCGTCGGTGAGCTTCTGCAGGTCCTTCTCGGCGATCTTCAGATCGTCCTCGGTCAGCTCGCTGGACTTCTGCTTCTTCTTGAAGGTCTCCATCGCATCGCGGCGGATGTTGCGGATGGCGACCTTGCCGCCCTCGGCGTACTTGCGGATCTGCTTGACGAGCTCCTTACGGCGCTCCTCCGTCAGCTGCGGGAAGGTCAGGCGAATGGCCTTGCCGTCGTTCTGCGGATTGATGCCGAGGTCGGAGTTCAGGATCGCCTTCTCAATGAGCTTCACGGCGCTCGCGTCCCACGGCTGAATGAGCAGCTGACGCGGGTCGGGCGAGCCGATGGACGCGATCTGCTGGATGGGCGTCGGCGTGCCGTAATAGTCCACGCTGATGCGGTCGAGCACGGCGGCGTTGGCGCGGCCCGCGCGCACGGCGGCGAAGTCGGCGGCGACGGAGTCGATGCTCTTTCTCATTTTTTCCTCGTAAACCTTGTATTCATCCTTCAACATGGGGATAGCCTCCTCAAATTTTGATTTTTGCATTTTATCTTGCGACGCCGGCTCATTCGCCGACGATCGTACCGATCTTTTCGCCCATCACGGCGCGCAGGATGTTCTTGGGGTCCTTGAGCGCAAACACGAGCACGGGAATGTGATTGTCCATCGAAAGCGAGGTCGCCGTGGAATCCATCACCGCGAGGTGCTGGGCCAGCACGTCCTCATAGGAGATGGCGTCGTACTTCACCGCGTCCGCGACCTTCGCGGGGTCGGCGTTGTACACGCCGTCGATGTTCTTCGCCAGCAGGATAACGTCCGCGTTGATCTCCGCCGCGCGGAGCACCGCCGCGGTATCCGTGGAGAAAAACGGCGAGCCGATGCCGCAGCCGAAGATGACCACGCGGCCCTTCTCAAGGTGCCGGATGGCGCGGGCGCGGATATAAGGCTCCGCGACCTCCTTGATCTCCAGCGCGGTCTGGATGCGCACGTCCACGCCCTTCTGCTCCAGCACGTCGGCGACCGCCATGCAGTTCATCGCCGTAGCCAGCATACCCATATGGTCGGCGCGGGTGCGCTCGATGTAGCCCTCGCCGTTCTTCACGCCGCGCCAGAAGTTGCCGCCGCCGATGACGATGCCCATCTGTACGCCGGCCTCCACACACTCCTTGATGACATCCGTCACCTGACCGATGACGCCGAAGTCCAAGCCAAAGTGCTTGTCGCCCGCGAGCGCCTCGCCGCTGATCTTGAGCAGGACGCGCCGATATTTCGGTTTCTCCATGTTTGTCTGTTCCTCCCTGCGAACGGTTCATATTTAACAACTACATTGTAGCGTATTTTTTCCGTTTTGCATAGGGGGTAAATTGAAAACTTTTCTTTTTTCGGCGCAGAAAGAGAGCCGCGGGCGATCCCGCCCGCGGCTCCCCGCGTGGTTCAGTTTTTGCTCAGATTGCCGCAATATGCCTTATGCGGCTGTCTGGCTCTCATCAGTCGGGGCAGTCCCGTCGTTGAGCACCGCCGTTTCGCCGGTGGCGAGATCAATACGCACCGGCACAGCCGCGTCCGGCTGGGCGCTTCCCTCGCCCCAGTAAGCGCCCGTCGTGTAGAGATACCCTCCCTCCAGCCGGAAGGTATTGGAGGTCGCGTCAGCGCTCATGCTTCCATCCTCCTGAAGCGTGACGGGGCGGTCGTATATATAGCTCGGATCACCGAGCTTTTCCCAAGTCTTTCCCCGGTCATGAGAGATGCTCAGATTGCCCGTCGTCGGCGCGGCGAAGCTGTCGGTCTTGACGACCGTGTCCCCGTCGATCAAAAAATCGGCGCAGTCGGCAAGCTCATAGGCCACGCCTCCTGTTTTACTGTTAAACAAGCACTGCTTCGTGCTGCCCATAAAGCCCCCGCCCACGCGATAGGCGAGCAAAACCATATCATCGGAAACATTGAGCTTTTCGACCAGGACCGGTGAAAGCTCGCTGCTCGGCAGCTTGTAGAGCTGCTCGACGCCGCCGTTCGCGTCGCAGCGGCTGAGCGCTCCGTCCGCGATGTACCAAAGATAGCCGCCCTGTTCAAGCGTTCTATCCGCTGTTTTCAGGATGTCCGCGCGGAGCTCCTCGGGTGTCTTTTCCGCCGTCGCAGGCTCCACGGTCACCTCCGGCTCCGTCGGCTGGGAAGCCGACTCCTCCGCTGGGGCCTCATACTGTCTCTCCAGTCCCGGCGCGACCGTGAAGCTCTGCGCCATTGCGCGCAGCTTCACCGCCTCGTTCAGAATACGGTTCCGCGTGCTGTAGCCCCATTCGTTCACCGAGGTATCGTCGGTCGGCTTCCAGTAGGTCGAGATGATGTAGCAGCCGCCGTAATCGGGGTCCGGCGCGAGGTAGTTGGCAAACTGCGTGTTGCTCTCCGCGTCGTAGCGCGTCCACGGGCCGCTGAGCACCGCGCCCTCCTGATACTGCTCGAGCGTGAAGCCATTATCGCGGTAGAACGTCTCCATCATTTCCACGCTGTCATAGCTCTTGTCCACGCGCAGGGCGCTGCCGGTATAATAGCCGGAGTACCAGCTGTCCTCGCCCTTCGTTTTTTTCCATACGACGGTAGAAAGATAGATGTACCAGCCGTCGCCGTCATAGCGGCGCGCCTCGCAGTCGTCACTGGTCTGCGCCACATTCTCGCGGCTGAGCTCATCGCCGTTGAAATAGACATGGATCATATAGCGCGGCACGTCAAGGCCCGCGTAGTCGGCGTAGAAGTCGTAGAGGTATTCGTAGGTATTCTCGTAGCCGCAGCCGTTGTACCACAGTCCGTCGTTCGCCATGCGGCTGTCGAGCAGCCGGTAGACGCCCGGCTCGCCGTCCGTGCGCAGCACGGTGAGGTAGTAATAGAAGCCGTCGGAGATGTAGCCGTCGTCGGTGATGTTGTTGCCGCCGACCCAGAAGAAGCGGTCGGGCAGCGCGCCCGCCTTGTCCTCGGGCTTGACCTGATAGTTGAAGCTCCACAGCTCCAGCACGCCGTCCGGCGCGAGATCCGTGCAGTCGCCGAGCTTCTCCAGCTCGGTCACGCGCACATCGGCTGCCGCCTCGGTGACCTCAAGCGCCATACCGTCCGCGCCGATGACCGTGTAGGTGTAGCCGTTCGGCTGCTTGAGCGCATTGATGACGGAGAGGGCGTAGGCCTCCATGCTGTCATAGGTCGGCACGGGCTTTTCGGTCAGGCGAAAGACCCAGCAGACAAAGTTCCTATTCTGATTTTCAGGCTGCTCAGCCGCCATCACGAGATAGAGCGTGCCGTCCTTCTGCTGAAGGAAGTATACCCGATTTGCCCAACCGTTTTCATCTGCTGTGGACGAGGTGCACAGCCATGCCTTTGCGTTCTCGCGGCGCAGCTTCGCGGCAGAAAGCCCGTCGACGAGCCATTCAGTCGGTCCGTCCGTCTTGCTGTTGAAACGGACATCAAATTCCTCCTTCGTGAGTGTGACCTCCGCTACCGTTTCGTAAAGCTGCTCCTCCTCGTTGTCCATCCTTTTGAGCAGCAGCGTCCGCACATCGTCCAAGTCCCTGTCCGCAACGACTTCCAGCCCGCCCCCGATGGGAGCATTCATATAGCCGGGTGCGCAGGCGACGGTCGCTTCCTCAACATAGTGCTTCCCAAAGGGCTCGGCAAGCTCCGCATTCTCCCTGCCGCCGGTGAAGGTGCAGGCGACCGAAAACCCCGCGATGAGCAGCACGGCGACCGCCGTATACGCCGCCGTTTTCGGCTTCTTCACCAACAGGGAAATGCGCTCCTTGAGCCCCTTGACGCTGTCGGTCATCATCGTGGCGGTGACGAGCAGCGCGGGGCGCTTTTCACAGGTCATGCGGATGAGCGTGCGGCCGTAGGCGGCGCGCTCGCTCTCGCCGATGCGGCGGATGGTCGCCTCGTCACAGGCCAGCTCCGCGTCGCGGCGGGAAAGCTCCGCCGCCCACCACACGAGCGGGTTGTACCAATGCAGTGCCAGACACACGCCGCGCAGCACCGCCCAAAGGTTGTCACCGTGGCGGTAGTGCGTCTGCTCGTGGGCGAGCGCGTAGCGCAGCGTCTCCGCCTCCGTGCGCGTGTCGGGTGTGACGTAAATGCTCGGCTTCGCCACGCCGAACAGGCACGGCGTATCCGTCTCACCGCTCTCGTAGACCGGCAGGCAGGCGTCGGTCTCCTCCACGCGCTCACGCGAGCGGCGCAGCTTCTTGCCGAAGCGCAGGTTCACAGCGAGGAACACCAGTCCCAGCGCCGCCGCGCCGGCGAGCCAGACGGTTTTTGCGATCCGCGCCCAGTCGGTCTTTTCGACCGTCGGCGCGGTCACCGTCGCAGTCGTGACGTTCTGCACGAGGTTCGGCGGGGCCGCCTCGTTCATGCTCTGCGCCGGAATGCCGACGGTACCGGCGTTCGCGGGCACGTCGTTCCGCTCGCCGACGATGTCCTGCTTGTAAGTCCCCTGCTGCACGGTCGGCGCATGCTCGGGCACGGCGTTCATCACGCTCAGATCGCTCGCGCCGAAGCTCACCGGAACGAGCAGGCGCACGAGCACCAGCAGCCACAGGGCGTACTGCATCCGCAGGCTGAGTTTCCCGCGCAGCACATAGCGCAGCGCGATAACCACCAGGATCAAAACGCTGGATGAAACAATCCACTGCATCATTTTGTTCCCTCCTCCATCT
>Ga0256405_10012910_pt1 | contig 10185 bp, 12 predicted proteins | sample RumenRJG_02DNA_FD_189096 | JGI IMG/M metagenome (GOLD analysis project Ga0256405, IMG submission 189096) | Bovine rumen microbial communities from Lethbridge, Alberta, Canada - RJG_02 | ecosystem: Host-associated > Mammals > Digestive system > Stomach > Rumen | place: Canada: Alberta... | reverse complement strand
AAAACAAAGCGATAAAATTAAAAGAAGTCCGCTAGGTTTCATATTCTCCCAGTCTTCTGCCCGGGAGGCTTTTCAAATTCCAAACATCTGAGAAAATCAGTCCTTATTCGTGCCAATCATCTTCTTCACTTCTTTGTCGAAATCAGACTCAATGCGCTGCGTTTTATTGAATACTTCATACTCAGCTATGGCTTTCGCGTCAGCTGCTTTTCTGGATATACGACCGGAACCCTGCAAAATGTCATACCGGCGGAAGGCCAGGAACTCGTTCACGCTGGCAGCGAATTCTTCCATAGTAAAGGTAATCTCCCGTTCAATCAGGTCTTCGATGTAATCAAAATACCCTGAAACAGCACTTTCTAGTCTCCGGATCTGCGTCTCACTGAGATAGTTTTTGGCAATCGTAACGTCGGATTTCAGCACACGGCCATCCGGGGAGTTCTTCCAAACAGTAAGGCCCATGTGCTCTTTTGTGTGGTCTGCACGGCTGTGTATGATTTCCGCAGCAGTCTGGCCGGTAATCGCATAATGGAATTTGTTTTGGACCATAGCATAAAACTGGTGGGTAACTTCGGAGTCTTTATCATAATCAATACTGCACTCCTGAAAAATATCCGTGATCTGTTGCCAGATACGCCGTTCGCTTGCCCGGATAGAACGGACACGTTCCAGCAGTTCGCGGAAATAATCCTTGCCGAAAACGGCGCGGGCCTGCTTCAGGCGTTCATCATCCATTGCAAAACCTTTAATGATATATTCTTTTAGTATGCTGGTGGCCCAGATCCGGAATTGTGTTGCCCGACGGGAATTAACACGATACCCGACAGAGATAATGGCATCCAAGTTATAAAACAGCAACTCTCTCTCAACCTGACGAGAACCTTCCTGCTGAACTGCTCGAATTTTTCGAGTAGTTGCTTTTTCTTCTAATTCCTGGATTTTATAGATTTCTTTTAAATGGTAATTGATGGTATGGCTTTCAACTCCAAACAATTCGGCCATGGCCTTCTGGGTCAGCCAGATGGTTTCGTCTTTGATGATAGCATTAACGGAAACATCTCCATCGGCAGACCGATACATTAAAAACTTAAACTGGTTTGTATCCATATATTTCCCTTCCTGATGCTAACTATAGACATTTTAAATTAACATTATAAGATATGCATTGCATAATTTAGAACTTTTGTTCGTTATTATTTTACCACACTCTTTCTAAAATGTAAAGAAGCAAAACGCCTGTAAGGTAATTTGCGCAAGACTATTGATACTAACTTTTACTATAAGAGTACTTGTACAGCTCCAAACCAACTACAGCACAAATTCAGGAAAAAATAAAGTTTTTGCACCGAAATGCAAAAACTTTATAAATTTAGCTGTGCAACTAATCAAGTTAAGTTATAAAAAAGTGCTTGTTCTTTTTCATTGCGCCCCCAGCTTCACTGCCAGTATCCCCAAATACTCTTTCATGGCAATGGCAGAATTCCGCACCGCTTCCGCAGACGGTGTAAAAGAAAACGCATCGATTACAAAATCTCTATTCGTCTTATAATCCGTCGGATACGGGATCACAGGCACGCCCTCCCGCTCAAAAATCAATACGGACCTTGGCAGATGGTAGCCGGAAGTTACCAAGATAACCTTATCCATCCCCATCTTTTCACAAAGCTGCTTAGTATACCGGGCATTTTCCACTGTATTACGGCTTCGGTCCTCTTTCAATATAAACGCCTCGCCGATCCCGGCACCCTTCAATAACCGGTATTCAATCTCCGCTTCCGTCCCTGCATACGAAAACACCTGTCCGCCAGATACCAGGATCGGCAACTTAAGAGCCCTGTGCAACCGGATTCCCATCAACAGACGGTTGGCCGGATCCGCGAAAACCTGCCCTTCCCCGTCAAAATCTTTGACTCCGCCTACGCTGCCACCGCCCAGCACAACAATCGCGTCCGCATTCCGCAAGGCAGACAGTTCCGGCTGCGCATAATAGTTTTCCAGCGGCTGCAGGAGACGGTCAGACACCAGGGTGATACTCAGCAAATACATCACCGCAAGGGCAAGGAAATAATACCGTGTCCTCCGGGTTTTTACAAACAATATATGCGCAATCAGCAGCAACAGTATAAACAAACCCGGCGGCAACAGCCAGGCATACAGCAATTTTACAACATACAGCATGGTATCTCCGTTTCAATTATTCATCTGTTTGTGTGTTGTATTTTATCGAGCCGTCCCTCTTACTCTTCTTCCCCGAACAACACCGTCATATATTCCTGCTTCTGCAACAGAACACGAACGACCTCCACGTAATTGCCACGCACACGGTAAAAAGCCTTGTACGCCTTAAAATTTACAGAATAAAAACCGGTAAAGAGTCCCCGGTAATACAAAGGGATGCCGCTTTCCGGAAACTCCTTTTTTTGCGCAATCACATCCAAAAAATCCGTAATATAACGCTCCGTAACCTTCAAACTGGCCGAAGCAGAAAACACATCATCCCAAACCTTATCTATATCCTTCCGGGCAGAAGGCGAATACCGGACTACGTAACTCACTTTGCCTCTTCCCTCCGGCGATGAAAGTGCTCTCGCATCTCTTCCTCAGATACCCAGCCTTCTTCTTCCGCAGACCGGATCCCCGCATTCAGTTCGCAGAACAACTGAATCATCGCCTCCGCCTTCTGGAAATACTCCTCGTCCTTCATATCACGAATGCTGTACGCGCCATGACCATTGCGGGTTAAATACACCGGGGAACCGGCCTTAACTTTTTCCAAAACATTTCCATAATTACGCAGTTCAGAAACAGGAGTAATCACAGGCATAAGAGTACCTCAACTTTCATAAAAAATAAAACCGCTTTATATGATAACAGAACAACATGTATCGTTTCGCAACAGCAACAAATTGCGCCGCTACCTCATGTTACCATAAAAGCAGTCTTGTTTCAATATTTTTTCGTAAAATTAGTCGAAGAGTTTGATCGGATTGTAAAGTTAAAATATAGAAGCATACAGACAAATATCAAAAAGCCCGATGACAATCCGCCGGGCTTTGCAAATAGTATAAGCAGTATTCAATTAATACGATTAACCGCCACGCTAACGTCACAAATACCCGGTATAATTTGAAAAAAGTTATTGTATCAGCGCCGGGCCAATTCAGCCTTTACTAAAAACTCCCGGCGCTGCCAATTGCAACCGGGAGGACGTTCATTATGAAAAAAGTTTTAGCAACAGCATTGGTTTTATATTCCTTGTTCTACAGCTTACAGGCAAAGGCGGCCTCGAGCCTGGCACACGCCACGCCAACGGTAAATGTCCATCTCTGCCAGATCTTCATGAAAGAGTATTCAAGACCGCTCATCGACACGGTAAGAATATCGGTACCTGAAGCGAAACAGTTAGGCTAACCTCTTCTTCATCTATCTACAAGAGGTAATAATTCCGGAAAAGTGTTACTATGATTGCGAATATAGTATCTTTTAAATGCAGCAAATCGTGATCGACGCGATAGAAGCGCTTTCAATGATCTAACCGTAACTCGATCCTGTCTGTTTCTCGTATATTCTTCAAGCGTATGGTAAAACACATCCATTTCTTCACATAATGCCCTCACTCGCAATGCACAATTATGTTTACGCATCCCGGTATTCTCATTATTATATACTTCGTTGAGCAATTCAACAGTCCTTTGGACAATCGGTTCCTCAGCTTCAACTGCTTCAATATTAACTTCCTTGCCCTTAAAGTCAAATGACATAATTTCTTCCGGATCCACAACGCAGCAATCAATAATACCATCATCATATTTCGCCTTATTTTTCATACTGTTGCAATGGCCGCAACTCCAAAACAGATTGTTCCAATCAAATTTTCTTTTAGGATATCTTCCATTTTTATGAGGTAATAAATGCTCAACCTGCGGATCCTGTAACGGAGAAATTTCACATAAATAACATTTATCATGAAAATCATGAATTAGCTGCATAACAACATCTTCACAATTGTATCTACCGTTGTGCTTTTGAGATTCAATTGCCAATGATTCAGGCGCAGGAAAGGAACGTTCCACTTTTACCATCAGATATCCTCCCTGTGCTCAAATTCCAGCTTTAAACGGCGATACTCTGTTGTAACATCAAGCGCCAGATAATCCGGAATCTCTTCAAGATACAAGGCCAGCCGTTTTATTTCCGCAAAATCTTCATCAGTAAGATTTTTCTTTTTTACAAGTTCTTTATACCGTTCAAACTTCGATTGCAATTCTTTTGAAAGCGTCGAAACATCAAAATATCCTTCAATAATCCCATCATACGGAACGTCAGACAGGCCATTCTGAACGGTAACTTTATTCTCCAAATCATAAATGACCGCATTCTCAATACTGTTCAGAATAAATGCGGAATGTGTGCTTACTATAAACTGTATATTAGGAAAAATGGTGCACAGGAACGGCAAAACCTTTTTCTGAAGTTCATAATGCAGATGCGTCTCAATCTCATCGACCAAAACAATACCCGGCATATCAAATTCAAACTGTCCATTCGTATGCTGCTCCATACGCATAATAATACCAACCACTATATCCAAAATTGCAGCAAAACCGGAAGACATTGTATTAAAATCAAAACGTTCCCGACCCTTTTCTAAAATATGAAAAGAAAACGTATTAACGTCAAAATCAAGCTGTAACGTATCGTCCTCAAAAATATTTTTTAAGAGCTTTTCAAAAGACACGAACCATTGGTTCAGTTTTTCTGCCTTTTCCGGTTCGTTTTTTGTCTGAAACAAAGACTGAGAGACTTTTTTATCAACCAGATATTTAATGAAATCTTTTCCGGGTTCGTCTTCAATAGCATACCGGTCCTTTAAAACGACTTTTTCCACATGCTTGGGAGCATCAGATTGAAAGCTTCTCTCTGTTTTGAAATATGCCAGGATATAATTTCCAAGTTTATACTCTTCTTTCAAATAAGGTTCTTCACAATTAAATGTTACACTTAACCCACTATAGTTATCTTTAACGGCTTGTTCCCAGTAATTAAATGTTTCCACCATTTCATTGACCTGGCTTGCAGTGGTACCAGTATGATTAATAGCATAATCTATTTTATTTCGAATATCAGAAAGTTGCTTCTGACTTTTATCTAATATATTTGTTCTGCAAACATCATCTAAATACTTAGCCAACGCATCCAGCACACTTGTTTTGCCGCTACCATTCTTGCCGGTAATCAACAAATGTTTCAGTGTTTTATTTTCCTGTTCAGAAAGCTTGATTATTACATCTTTTAAGTGCCTTACTTTTTCAATTTTTATTTGTGTAATATACATGGTTTTATTTTTCGTACTCATAAAAAACTCCTACCATAATTATTAAAATATCTTCTTTAAAAAACTTTAGCATGTCCATGCTTATTAAGCATACTGGCAATATTGTCCACCGCTTTATCCAATTCGCCAGTCGACTTCTTAAATTCAAGAGTTTCAGATTCTATTCCAAGGTTCATAGCTCTACCTCCACATCCATTTACAGTGACATTATTGTATCAAATGTCACTGTAAATGTCACTATAAAACCATTATAAATATGGAAGACTTGTCAACTCCAAACAATTCCGCCATTGCCTTCTGGGTCAGCCAGATGGTTTCGTCTTTGATGATAGCATTAACGGAAACATCTCCATCGGCAGACCGATATATTAAAAATTTAAGCTGGTTTGTATCCATATTATTTCCTTTTTTTATCCGCCTCGTCAAGTTAACGTGAGCGTTTTTGAGAAAATATCAAAATTGCTCACGTTAACTTGATTGACACAGGAAAATCTTTTCCCGTTATAGAACTTTATAAATTTAGCTGTACAACTTATCAAGTTAACGTGGAATGACACACACTATAATCCATACTTTGTCCTTATGTTAGCTGACGCCTGATGCGCTTCCATAACGTGTTTTTCCTTGGCTTTTTTCCGCGCAATCGCTAACTGCTCCACGATTTCTTCTCGCGTAAGATGTTTATAAGGATTATATGTGTGGTAGATAGTCCCAGACCTTTTAATCAAACTTTCCTTTTTTAACCCTTTCAGATTTTTATACTGGCGGGTGCTCATTCCAGACCAGGCTTTGGTAAGCTCGTCCGTCAAAATCGCATACTCTTTCCCCTGCCGCACTCCGCGGTCTTTCCATTCATCCGTTAGTTCCTTACGGGCACTGATTGCCTGCAGACGCTGATTGATCCACTCACGGGTATAGCCTTTCCGCTCATATGTTGCAACCAGACGCTCCGCTATCAGTTCCGGATCCAGAGTTTCTTCAATTCTCTCTCTGCCGACTTGCGCCAGCCACAACTTAAAAGGCTCCGCCTTTTTAGAAGGAATAGACTGAATGATACGGAGAAGTTGTTCCGTGTTGGCAACGTCAGTTAAACGACGCTTGCCGTCGGCAGCTTTCAGTTTCAACTGACTACAATTTGTAGTCAGTTCATTCCCTTCGGCTTTAAGACGAATTTTCAAAACGCTCCAATACTTTGCCGCACGTCTGCTATCGGGTTGATCAGTCAGTATACCTATAACATCAACCACAGAAAAGTACCACTCTTCTTCCTCTTCGTTCCAGGCTGTACGAACCGGCTGATCCTCAAACAGCTGTATATTCTCTATATCAGACATTACTGTCTCCTTTTCAAGCATTATTAATATTTCATTTAGAACTTTTGTTCGTGTTTATTTTACTACACTCTCCCCAAAAAGTAAAGAAGAAACACAAAAGCCCGGCGTCAACCGGACTTTTACTATCTTGTTAGGCAATTTCTTGTATGATTATATGAACCTCGTAACAACCTCGTAACAACCTCGTAACAGGTTACAAGGTTAATTCCCAGACTTCAACTTATATGTTCTCTTGGGATCAAACTTATTCCCATTTGCAATAATAATGCTCAACTCCAATAAATGCTTCAATCTTGTATTGACAGTTTTGCCCGATTTACCGGTATACTGTTCTATATCACTACGCTTAACAGCACCTCTGCTGGTCATCATCGTAAGAATTAAATGTTCCAAGAAAAAATGAACGAAGCGCTTAAGTAAAACTAATCGTTAATATCAATACTTCACTTTTCCTTCCGCCACCGCTTTCAAATGAGCCCCATAGGGACTCTTTCCATAGGCTTTGGCAGATTTCAATAACGTTTTCTGATCGATCCAGCCATTAAGGAACGCAATTTCTTCCGGTGCAGAAATAGTAATGCCCTGACGGGATTCTATGGTTTCCACGAAATTAGCAGCCGAAAGCAGGGATTCCATCGTACCGGTATCCAGCCAGGCAAAGCCGCGACCTAACAGCTGTACATCCAACAAGCCGTCATCCAGGTACATCTCATTTAATGTAGTAATCTCCAGTTCACCGCGGGCCGAAGGCTGTACCTGATTTGCCCGTTTACACACGTCGTTAGGATAGAAGTACAACCCGGTTACCGCATAATTGGATTGGGGCTTTTTCGGTTTTTCTTCGATACTGGTAGCCTTTCCGTTTTCATCGAATGCAACCACGCCAAACCGTTCCGGGTCCGTTACGTAATACCCGAACACCGTAGCCCGTCCGTTCTCCTCCGCATCCGCAACCGCGGCACGCAATAACCGGCGGAACCCGTTGCCGTAGAAAATGTTATCTCCCAGCACCATGGCGCCGGCTTCCCCGGCAAGGAACTCTTCGCCTAATATGAAAGCCTGGGCCAGTCCGTCCGGAGAAGGCTGCACTTTATACGAAAGGGAAATACCAAACTGCCCGCCGTCTCCCAACAGCGCCTCAAAACGGGGCGTATCTTCCGGGGTACTGATGATCAAAATATCTCGAATCCCCGCCAGCATCAGGGTGCTCAGCGGATAATAAATCATGGGTTTATCATAAACCGGCAACAACTGTTTTGAAGTTACTTTTGTCAACGGATACAGCCGCGTTCCGGCACCACCGGCCAAAATAATTCCCTTCATTTTTCTACCTGCTTTCTTAGAAAAAGGTTACTTCGACTATTTTATAAAAAGTTTTAAACATCTATTTATAGAAGCCGTAACAGTTTGTCCAATCGGGGAAAAATATGGATCTTTAACAGCATACGATCACAAAAAAACTCTGAAATATTGTTTAAAACTTAAACGTATCTTTAATACCTAACCACTTCTGATCTTTTTCGCTCAAATTCAATGCCACCCCATCCACCGTGTAACCTTCTGCTGAAGCAGAACCTTTATATTCTCCAGCCAGTTTCGGCCACACGATTCCAATCTCCGGATCATTCCAGGCCAGGCCGCCTTCATCATTGGGATGGTAGAAGTCATCACATTTATAACAGAACTCCGCAACCTCAGTCAACACCAAAAAACCGTGGGCAAAGCCCCGGGGAATTAAAAACTGCTTCTTATTGTCTTCCGCAAGAATTTCCCCATGCCATTTTCCATAGGTCGGCGAATCAGAACGCAAATCCACCACAACGTCAAACACACTGCCCCGGATCACCCGAACCAGTTTCGTCTGGGGGTACTGTTTCTGAAAATGCAGGCCACGCAACACGCCTTTTGCAGAAGCGGACTGGTTGTCCTGCACAAAACTGTAACACAACCCCGCTTCCTCCATATCCCGCTGGGAATAGGTTTCCATAAAATACCCACGACTGTCTCCGTGAACGGCAGGGGTGATCACGCACAGCCCTTCGATGCCGCCCACGTTTTTTTCTACTTTAATCTGACCCATAACAGAACCTCTCTACTGACTACTCCTATTCGGGTTTTATTAAAACGCTGCACATATAACACAGCTCTTCTATAAAAACCAACTTTGCCAAATAACGCATTTTTTTACAACACAGGTCTACAGTTTCGCCTCTTCCAAATACCTTCTCACCGCGTCTTTCCAGTCCGGCAACGGTTTAAATCCCGCTTCCACCAGTTTCCTTTTATCCAACCGGGAATTGAACGGCCGGGCCGCCTTGCTTAACCCATACTCTTCGGTGGTTACGGGAATCACTTCTGTCTTCAAGCCATACTGCTTATAAATCTCCACGCAGAAATCATACCAGCTAATGTAACCGCCCGGTTCCGCTTCCGCATTGGTGGCATGGTAATAGCCGTACTTATCGGTTTCCACCATATCCACCAGCAACCTGGCCAAATCAAACGTGTAGGTCGGCGTACCGATCTGGTCATTCACCACACGCACGGTATCATGGGTTTTCCCCACGTTGATCATGGTCTTAATAAAATTCTTCCCGTTCAGTCCAAACACCCAGGCAATGCGGACGATGAAATACTTTTCCAAGGTTCGGGCAACTGCCAGCTCCCCTTCCAACTTGGTCTGTCCGTACACATTCAGCGGTTTATAATCCGTATCATCCGGTTTCCAGGGCGTACTCCCCTGCCCGTCAAACACATAATCCGTAGAAAGGTACAACAACTTGGCATCCACCGCTTTGGCCGCCTCCGCCATGTTCTGTGTACCGCCGGCATTCACCGCACGCACCAGAGAAACCTTGTCGTCATCCTCCGCCATATCCACCGCTGTCCAGGCAGCGCAGTGAATGATAGCATCCGGTTTCACTTCCGCGATAACTTCAGTAACTTTTTCTTTATCCGTAATATCCAGGCTCACATAGGGCATCGTCGTCACGGCAGACCCATCTGCCACGCCTTGATATGCCGGCGCAAGATCCGAACCAATGCCCTCATGGCCGCGTTTCGCCAGTTCATTCATCACATCATGGCCCAGCTGCCCGTTAACGCCCGTAACAAATACTTTCATATTATATAGCCCTTTCCCGCTTCCGGTGTTCTTCCCTTACACAGGGAACCGTTCTGCCGCAGCCCAGTTCGACCACAGGCGCCGCTTTTCATATCATTTTCTGCCAAACAAGCAAACCATCACCTGTTTTTATACATCTTCTCATAATAGTTCTGATACTCACCGGAAATAATCTCTTCCCACCAGTCGCGGTGTTCCAGATACCATTTGATGGTTTTCTTAATGCCGTCAGCGAACTTCGTCTCCGGCAGCCACCCCAATTCGTTATGGATCTTGGTGGGGTCGATGGCATACCGCATATCATGGCCCTTGCGGTCCGTCACATGGGTGATCAGGGACTCCGGCTTGCCCAGTTCTTTGCAAATCAGTTTCACAATGTCAATATTACGCAT
>Ga0256405_10012908_pt1 | contig 10186 bp, 9 predicted proteins | sample RumenRJG_02DNA_FD_189096 | JGI IMG/M metagenome (GOLD analysis project Ga0256405, IMG submission 189096) | Bovine rumen microbial communities from Lethbridge, Alberta, Canada - RJG_02 | ecosystem: Host-associated > Mammals > Digestive system > Stomach > Rumen | place: Canada: Alberta | collected... | reverse complement strand
TATAAAATTCAAACAGTTATAAATAACAGACCGATGAAAGTTCTCAATTGGCTCTCGCCCCGTGAGCTTTTCGACCTCATCCGTTCGGCTTGTTAGTTTATTGTGCCATCTCTATATCATAAAAATCATAAAAAAATATATCATTAAGTTTAGAGCCTTTTATGGTGATTGCTTAAAAAAAATCGTTTGGTATGAGTAAAAGTAATATTCCACCTCTTGCAAAAGGAATTAAAATATATTATATATCTATTGTTCGTGGGCACATAGCTCAGCGGTAGAGCACTACGTTGACATCGTAGTGGTCGTAGGTTCAATCCCTGCTGTGCCCACCATATTTTCTCTTTTAGATTATGAGGATAATGTGGGTCAACAAGTAGAAATAGATCAAAAAGCAGTGAAGTCGTTGGCAAAATTATTGCGAGAGGCTGATTTAAGTGAAATTGAGTATCAAATTGATTCTTTGCGAATTAAGGTTAAGCGTGAGCCTGTATCTGTTGTCGCAAGTAGTTCAGTTTTAACTCCTGTTGCTTCTGATGTCGCAACTGGTGGTGAGATCGCAAAAAATACTCAACCGATGGAAACTGATTTAACTAAACAACCTGGTGTTATTGAGGCACAAATGGTTGGAACCGTGTATCTTGCTCCTGGACCTGGTGCTGATCCTTTTGTGAAGGTTGGCGATAAGGTTACTGAAGGGCAGACGTTATTTATTATCGAAGCGATGAAGGTGATGAATATGATTAAGTCTCCTCGTTCCGGTATCGTAAGTCATATTTTTGTAAAGGATGGTCAACCTGTTGAATACGGCGATCCTATAATAATAGTTGATTGATTTTCAAATGTTTAAAAAAGTACTTATAGCTAACAGAGGTGAAATTGCTGTTAGAATTTTGCGTGCATGTAAGGATCTTGGTATTCAGACGGTGGCTGTGCATTCAACCGCTGATGCTGATGCTATGCATGTCCGTTTAGCAGATGAAAGTGTTTGTATTGGACCAGCTCAAGCGAGAGAAAGCTATTTGAATGCTCCTGCGATCATTTCTGCTGCGTGTATTACAAATGCTGACGCTATCCATCCAGGGTTTGGATTTTTGAGTGAAAATGCAACGTTTGCTCATATGGTTGAAGAGCATGGATTGAGTTTCATTGGACCTAAGGCCGATCACATTGCTATGATGGGCGATAAGATTATGGCAAAGAAGACGGTAAAACGTTTGGGGTTGCCTACTGTTCCTGGTTCTGATGGTGCAGTGAATAGGTTAGATAAAGCTTTGGCGTTGGCTGATGAAATCGGTTACCCTGTTTTAATTAAAGCTGCTGGTGGTGGCGGTGGACGAGGTATGAAAGTCGCTCGTTCAAAAGAAGATTTTACAGAGGCGTACGAAGTTGCGAGACGTGAAGCTGGAATTTCTTTTGGTAACGATGTTGTGTATCTTGAGAAATTTTTGGAAAATCCTCGCCATATAGAGTTCCAGATTATTGCGGATCAATACGGTAATGCTGTATGTCTCGGCGAGCGTGATTGTTCTATGCAGCGTAGAAATCAAAAAATTTGGGAAGAGGCACCTAGTACGGTTTTAACGCCAGAATTTCGTAATGAATTTGGTCGAAAAATTGCTAAGGCTATTTCTGAGTTGGGATATGTTGGTGTTGGTACGCTGGAATTTTTGTATGAAAACGGTCAATTGTATTTTATTGAAATGAATACCCGTATTCAGGTCGAGCATCCAATTACTGAGGCTATTACTGGTGTTGATATTGTTCGTGAACAGATATTGGTTGCTGGTGGAGCGAAATTATCTTTTACACAAGATGATGTTGAGTTTAGAGGCCATGCTATTGAGTGTCGTATAAATGCTGAAAATCCAGATACTTATATGCCGACTTCTGGGACTGTTACACAATATCATTGTCCTGGTGGAATTGGTGTGCGAGTTGATAGTTCAATGTATGAAGGCTGTAAGGTTCCGCCTTATTACGATAGCTTAATTGCTAAATTAATTGTTCACGCACCTGATCGTCAGCAATGTTTTTCTCGCTTGGAGAGGGCGTTGAACGAGTTTGCGATAAGTGGTGTCGATACACTTATTCCATTACATTTGAAATTGGTTAGAGATAGCAGAATGAAGTCTGCTGATTTCGATATTCATTTCCTTGAACGAGATTTTAATAAGGAAAATGACGATAAATAAAGGATATGTTTTTTCGATCGTAGCAGTCGTGCTGTATGCTTTGGCTGATGCGATCGTAAAATATTATGTCACTGATTATGACGTTACAAATGTGATGTTTGTTCGGACGTTGGCTCGTTTTTCTTCGTTTATTTTGTTGGCTATTTTTCAAGGTGTTAATCCATATAAAACAAAAAATGTAAAAAATAATATTTTTCGATCGTTGTGTTCGTTAGGTGTTGGATTTGCGTTTTTGTTTGCGTATAAATTTGCTCCGATGACAGATGTTGTTGTGGTTTCTCAAGCCTCGTCGATTATAGTTATTCCGTTAAGTATTATGTTCTTGAAAGAGCGATTTAATGTGTATACGACTTGTGCGATATTGCTTGGTTTTTTGGGAATTGCGTTTGCGTTTCGTCCTTCAGGAAATGTTTTGCAATTAGGCGTGTTATTTGCATTGATTGCGGCGATATTGTCAGCATCAAGTGCTGTGTTGTCGAAAAAACTTACATCGTCGGATAGTGAGCTTACAATTATTTTTTATCAGCAAACATTTGTGTTGTTGGCATCGATATCAGGATGTAATATTCAAGCAATGCCAACGTCTGTAATTGTGTGTTTATTACTTAGTGGGATAATTAGTGCATTGGCTCTATATTTAAAAATACATGCATATAAATTTGCGAATTGTTCTTATATCTCATCAACGGCGTATTTTATATTGATACCAACTACGATTATAGATTTTTGGGTGTATGATAAAAGTCCGGATGCGTATATTATCGCAGGTGCTGCTTTAATCATTGCAGGATGTGTTATCGCAAATATAAAAAAATAAAGATAAATTTTTTATTTATATCCAAATAAAATTGCAAAACATGTCGATATGTTTCTGAACACCTTTGTTGAGTCGTGCCAGTCTGTGTTTCGAACATGTTTTTGTATTTTGAGAAAAGCATTTTTTTCAATTTGTCTGACACGTTCGGCAGAAATGTGATGCTTTTCGCCTATTTCTTTAAGTGTCTTAGGTGGAACATCTAGGCGATAAGCTCTGACGATGTCGTATTCTCTTTGGGAGAGAGTACCTAACGCTTCATGTAATATTTTCTTTCGATATTCGTGTTCTTGTTGCTGTTCAAGTTGCTCAGATGGAAGCATTCTTTTATCCTCAAGAAAATCTTGCCACGATGAGGCACTGTCGTCATTTATTTGAGTGTTGACCGAAAAGTCTTTACTGGTAAATCTTATACTTGAGTCCAAAACTTCTTTTTCCTTTACGTTCATTTTCTCAGCTATTAATTTTGCGTTTTTCTCGGAGACGTCTGTGATGCCTAGCATGTGTTTTATTTTGTTTAATCCAAAAAATAGTTTTCGTTGAGCGTTGGTTGTTCCAAGTTTTACGATAGACCATGAATTGTATATAAATGATTGCATTTTGGCTTTTATCCACCATGTTGCATAGGTTGAAAATCTATATCCGGTTGTTGGATCAAAATGCTCAAGTGCATGCATAATGCCTATGTTGCCTTCGGCTATTAAATCTGCTTCTGATAAGCCATATCCAGAATATCCGCGAGCGATTTTGGCAACCAATTTTAAGTGACTGGAGACTAGTTTGTTCAGAGCTTTTTTGTCGCCTTTTTCTTTCCATCGTTTAATCAATTCATATTCTTCATCTGCTTGTAATGATGGAATTTTTTTGATGCGAGAAGCGTAAGAACTAACATTAATATTATCAAGCGACATAATCATGCTCCTATTACTGATAAAGTATATCATAAATTTTATATAAATAACATATTGAAGAGACTTTATTTTTTTACTGATTGCTTAACTAAAAATTAATAATTTTTGTGGCTTGATAAAGAAAGGAGAGAGTTATGATAAAAAATATAGCTGTATTGTGTCTGATGTGTTTTGCTTCGAATTGTCTGAGTATGGCAACAGCTGCTATAGGTGGTATTGCAGGGCAGGTGGCTGGTTCTGTAATGTCGGGAAAAGAAGATTCTGGATTTTTAGATAGTGTAAAAAAATTTTTTTCGTCGCAAGGTGTTGATATAAAAAAAATAACTGTATATGTAAGTGATGAAACAAATCGAGGTGCACCAGTAAAAATTCATTTAGTGGTTGTCTTTAATGGTAAATATGAAAATGAAGCAAAATCATCGTTGGATATATTAACTGCAAATGAATATGGAGCACAGGCTGATCAGTTAAAGAAAAAATTTCCAAATACAATGGTTTGTGTATCGTGGAATATTATAGCTAAAAAAGGCGTGCATCCTTTAACTTTAGAAAAAGATGGAAAATCACTTTTAGACTGCGGGCATTTAAGTGCAACTAAAGCATATGTTTTTGTTGAGAATTATACAAAATGTGATAAGCAACAGTCTCAAATGGCAGTAGTGCCCGCTGGCGAAAATATCGGTATATTTTTGGATAAAGACACGTTCCATATAAATGAAAATAAAATAATCAATAAAATTGTGAATGATCAGTTAGGTGTTGAGATTAATAAGAGTAAAGAGAAGTCGAAAACAAAAGGTAGTTGATTTGTTTGTTTTATCTATTGCATGAAAGCTATTTTTTTTGTATTTTCAATGTCGTAGTATGAGAAGGTGTGCTTTGAATTTACAAGAAAAAATTATATCGACAATTGCTCCATCGTTGGAGGCAAAAGGTTATGATGTTGTTCAAGTTCGATTGATGAAAAACGGACGTAAGCAGGTTGTATCAATAGATATCGATAAGTTAGATAATACGCCTGTAAGTATAGATGATTGTGCAGAAGCTAATCGTTTAATTTCTATGTTATTAGATGTTGAAGATTTTATAAAAGAATCGTATAATCTAGAAGTCGGGTCTCCTGGCGAAATTCGTCCTCTTACGAAAATAAGCGATTTTGAGCGTTTTTGTGGACGGAGTGCAAAGGTCGAGTTGCATTCTCCGGTCGATGGATTGTATAAATTTTTTGGAGAGTTGACTGGTGTAAAACGCGATGCTGATCAGGTTGCTGTGTGTATGAAAACTGATCCGGATCAAGTTGAATTGGAATTGCCTTATGAAAATATAAAGAAGGCAAGTATAAAAAGAGTGTTTTGATAATTAAGGAATATTACTATGGCAACAGCGTTGTGGACAGATTCTCGTTTTTATGGTCCTGAATTATTGCAGATTGCAGATTCTGTGGCTCGCGAAAAGGGCTTAGATAAAGATAAAATTTTGGAAGCTATGGAAGGTGCTATACAAAAAGCAGCCAGCTTGAAGTATGGAATTGAGCCTGATATTCGTGCCACTATCGATCGTAAGACAGGAGAAATTTTTATTACAAAACACATCACTGTTGTTGAAGAAGTAGAAGATGAATTTAAACAAATTTCTTTGGAAGATGCGAAAAAACAAAAGGAAGATGCTGTTGTCGGTTTTGAGTTCGTAACGAAATTGCCTCCAATTGATTTTGGACGTATTGCTGCAATTTCTGGACGCCAAATTATTATGCAAAAAATTCGTGAAGCAGAAAGAGATAAGCAATATAATGAATTTAAAGATAAGGTCGGTGAAATCGTTAGCGGTATTGTGAAAAGGGCTGAGTTTAACTCTGTTACTTTAGATGTCGGGCGTACTGAGGCTGTTATTAGAAAAGATCAATTGATACCGAAAGAAAATTTTCGTGTGGGCGATCGTGTTAGAGCTTATATCGTTAGCGTTTCAAATGAAGAGCATGGTGCTCAAGTGTTTTTGTCACGTACTCATCCTCAATTTTTAGCAAAATTATTTATGCAAGAAGTTCCAGAAATTTATGATGGAATTATTGAAATAAAGTCAGTTTCACGTGATCCAGGTAGCCGTGCTAAAATTGCTGTATATACTGCTGATCAAAATATTGATCCAATTGGTGCTTGCGTTGGTGTGAGAGGAAACAGAGTTCAAGCTATTACACAGGAATTGCAAGGAGAAAAAATCGATATTATTCCATGGTCAGATGATCCTGCTACTTTTGCGGTAAATGCGTTGGCTCCTGCTGAGGTCTCAAAAGTGGTTGTCGATGAAGAAAATCATAAGTTTGAAGTTCAAGCTCCAGATGCACAACTTAGCTTGGCTATTGGTCGTAGAGGTCAGAACGTAAGATTAGCTTCTCAATTGATAGGGTGGGGCGTAAGCGTTGTATCTGAGACTGAGGCGTTAGAACGTCAAAATCAAGAATATCATTCTCGATCACAAGTGTTTATGGATGCTTTGGATTGTGATGAGATGATTGCTCATTTGCTTGTTACAGAAGGTTTCTCGAGTGTTGATGATTTGTTAAATGTGTCGATAGAAGATTTGGCCTCAATAGAAGGTTTTGATGAAAACTTAGCAAGTGAGTTGTTGGCTCGTGCGGTTCAATATCAAGAAAAGAAACAAGAAGAATTTTCCAAAAAATTGAAAGAAATGAATGTGGATAATTCGTTGATTGGGCTTGGCTTTTCTGTCGAACAGCTTGTAAAGTTAGCAGAGAATGGTGTGAATAAATTGGATGATTTGGCTGATTTAAGTGGCGATGAATTGATTGAAATTCTACCAAATATGACTGAAGATCAGGCGAATGAAATTATTATGAAAGCCAGAGAGCACTGGTTTAACTGAGGAGAATAAAATATGGATAATAAAAAAAGCACGTTGAGCTTGTCTCTACCTCAAAAAACCGTGCAAAGTAATGAAGCCGGAAAAATTAGGCAAAGTTTTTCTCACGGTAAATCAAAAATAGTTTCGGTTGAGGTGAAGAAAAATCGTTTTGTCGGTCGAGGGTCAAAAGAAGTAGATAATTCGCCTTTGGCTAAATTAAAGAAGACAGGGCTTACATCTGATGAGGTTCAAAAAAGATTGAGCGTAGTTAAGCAGGCTATAAAGGATAATAAAGAGCAGGCCGAGCGTAGGGCAATTGAAGAAGCAGAGCAAAAAGTTCGAGAAGCTGAAATTGCTAAACAGCAGGAAGAAGCTAGAATTGCAAGAGAAAAAGAAGAGGCGGAAAAAGCAAGGTTAGAGCAGGAAAAGGCAAAATCTGCAGTTGCGTCTCAATCTAAATCTACTTCATTTGTGAAAAATGAAGAAAGACGAAATTCTGGTAATTTTTCGAGAAATGGAAATTCTCAAAGAGATTATAAAGGGCAGATAGAAGGGCGTCCTTTCAATAATGCCAATGGTCAAAACAAAAAAAATGATGGCTCAAATAATTTCAGAAACAGAGATCAACAAAGACCAGCTGGTGTTAATAATAGACCTTTACAAAATAAACCTTTACAAAATAGACCAATAGTAAGACCAGTTGAAGAACCGGTTAATCGTGCGGATAAAACGGATTCTCGTTTTGATAATCGTAAGTTTGTGCAACATAAAAGGCCTGTGGAATCAGATGAGGAAGAATCTCGTTCCAACGTAAAGAAGACTTTGGCTGTAAAGCATGATATAAAGGAGTTGAGAGGTAAATATTCTGGGAATAATACTCGTATATCAATCTATAATGCGTTGGATGATACGGAAAAAGAAAGGTCGTTAGCTTCGTTTAATAGAGCGAAGAAGAAAAACAAGCAAGCTAAATCGTCAGAGCAAACACAACAAATCGTTAGGGAAGTAATTATCCCTGATACAATAAGTGTTCATGACTTAGCTAACCGTATGGCTATACGTACAGGAGACGTTATAAAGTGCTTAATGAAAATGGGCGTTATGGCGACTATAAATCAAATTATTGATTCAGATACAGCGGAATTGGTTGCGTTGGAATTTGGTCATAAGGTAAAACATATAAGTGATAGCGATGTCGAAATTGGTTTGAAAAAAGAAGACAATGTTGCAGATATGCTTCCACGTGCACCAGTTGTTACAATCATGGGCCATGTCGATCACGGTAAAACTTCGTTGCTTGATGCGTTGAGGAAAACTGATGTTGCATTGAAAGAAGCGGGTGGAATTACTCAGGGTATCGGTGCGTATCAAGTAAAAATGCAAGATGGAAGAACAATTACATTTATTGATACTCCGGGACATGCTGCTTTTACGGAAATGCGTTCTAGAGGTGCTAACGTTACTGATATCGTTGTCTTGGTTGTTGCTGCTGATGATGGTGTTAAAGATCAAACAGCAGAAGCTATCAATCATGCTAAAGCAGCTGGTGTGCCAATGATTGTAGCTATAAACAAAATGGATAAGCCGGGAGCAAATCCAGAAAAAGTTCGTAACGATTTGTTGAATTATGAAGTTGTTGTTGAAAAATTCGGTGGTCAAGTTATCGATGTCGAAATTTCAGCAAAGGCTAGTTTAAATCTTGATAAATTAGAAGAGGCAATTTTGTTGCAGGCTGACGTGTTAGGTTTACAAGCTAATCCAAATCGTAACGCAGAAGGTGTTGTTATTGAAGCTAGAATTGAAAAAGGGCTTGGTCCTGTAGCTACTGTTCTTGTCAATAAAGGAACGTTGCGTTGCGGAGATAACTTCGTATCGGGTATCGCATTTGGTCGTGTCCGTGCGATAAAAGATGATACTGGTAGAAATCTGGATAAATTGATTCCTGGTATGCCTGGGAAAATTATCGGATTTAACGAAGCAACAGTTCCAGGTGATGATTTTGTTGTTGTCGAAGATGATTCAAAAGCAAGAGAGATTGCTGGTTATCGTGAGCGTAAAAAACGCGAGCAAGAATGGGTTATTTCATCGAAGAAAACAATTGATGAAATGTTCTCTGTTGCTGAAAATAATGAAAAATTACGAGTATTATCATTAATCATTAAAGCTGATGTTCAGGGTTCTGTTGAGGCTATTTGCTCGAGTTTGAATAAGTTATCGACAGATGAAGTTGCTGTAAAAGTGATTCATTCTGGTATCGGTGAAATCACTGAAAATGATGTATCTTTAGCCCATGCATCGAATGCGATGTTGGTTGGATTTAATGTAAGGGCGAGTATGCAGGCAAGAAACCAGAGTTCTCGTGATCAAGTGGAAATTCGTTATTATTCGGTTATATATGATTTAATTGACGCTGTGAAAAACTTGCTTTCAGGTTTGTTAACTCCGGATATTAAGGAAAACGAGCTTGGTGCCGCAGAAATTAGAAAAGTGTTTGATATTTCTAAATTCGGACGTATTGCTGGCTGTATCGTAACTGATGGCTTAGTCAGACGTGGTGCAAAGGCTCGCTTAGTGAGAGATGGTGTTGTTGTTTATACTGGTACAATTAAATCAGTTCATAAAGTGAAAGAAGACGTGAAAGAAGCACGTGAAGGTTTCGAATGCGGTATTTTGCTTGAAAATTACAACGATGTTCACGTTAATGATGTTATTGAATGTTTTGAATTAGAAGAAGTTGCAAGGCAGTTATAATGCAGAAAAAAAAGCCAAACTTTAGAAGCAATAGGTTATCCAGTGAAATCAAGCAGGTATTATCAAATTATCTGCTTTGTGGAAATTTTATTGAACATGAAGCTGACATCGATCCAAAAAAAATTTTAATAAAAGATGTGGTCGTTAGTCCTGATTTAAGATATGCAAAAATTTTTATATCGTATATGGATGATAAAATTTCCCTTTCGCAATGTGTTGCTTTTCTTGAAGGTTATCATGGACAGATAAGGCATTGTATTGCTGAAGAAATTCCGTTGAGATACGTGCCTGATTTTGCGTTTCATGAAGATCATTCAGAAGAGTATGCACATAATATAGAAAATTTGTTAAAAGTCGCTTCAGAAAGAATTAGTAACACGGACTAATTTTTGTTTGTACCTTAACTTAAAATTAACTATTTACTGTTATAACTATAAGTGGATAGTAATTGAGGTATAGAAATGAAGAAATTAGTTATGTTGTTGTTAGCTGGTGTGTATTGTTTATCTGCCAGTGATGTTGAGTGTAAAAAAACTGAAAAATCACTAACTGATAAAGTAGATAAAAAAAACAAAAAAACAAAAGAAACAGCAAATGAAGATAAAGATAATCAAGATGACCAAAGTGATAAAAAAATAAAAAAATCTAAAAAAGATAAG
>Ga0256405_10012907_pt1 | contig 10186 bp, 11 predicted proteins | sample RumenRJG_02DNA_FD_189096 | JGI IMG/M metagenome (GOLD analysis project Ga0256405, IMG submission 189096) | Bovine rumen microbial communities from Lethbridge, Alberta, Canada - RJG_02 | ecosystem: Host-associated > Mammals > Digestive system > Stomach > Rumen | place: Canada: Alberta... | reverse complement strand
CATGTTACTGCAAATGATAAGTCCAATTGGAATGCTAAACAAGATGCATTAACTATTGAAACGAGTTTAAATAAGAATAGTACTAATCTGTTAACCAATGGTGCTATTGCTACAGCATTAGAAGATAAATTAGATGCTACTGGTGTAGCTGCCAGTGCTACTAAATTAGAAACTAGTAGAAATATTAACGGTACTTCTTTTAATGGTACTAGTGCTATTACTACTGCTAAGTGGGGTACTTCTAGAACTGTCACAGTAACTGACAATACATCTACTCATTCTACTACTACAGATGTTGATGGTAGCGCTAACTTTACATTAAAGTTACCTGGTACTATAGATGCTGATGTTACTGGCAATGCTGCTACAGCTACTACAGCAACAGATTTTGCAGCAGGTGGTACTATTGAAAGTGCCTTAAATGACAAGGTAGCAAGTTCTGCATTGAATACTCACACTAGTAACAATGTTGCTCACTGTACCCAAGCTGAAAAGAATGCTTGGGATGCTAAGCAGACAGCATTAAACGCTGACCAATTAGCTGCTGTTAATTCTGGTATAACTTCTGCTAAAGTTGGTGTTTACGATGGGTATGCTTCTCAGATAGCTGCTAAAGCTAACACAGCAGATGTTGATGACATGATTAGCACTGCTATCAGTGAAATCAATACTGTTGAAATGGTTACCGCTGCATCTCTTGCTTCTTTACCAGCTCAAGGTAGTGTAGGTACTTTCTACTTAGTTAGAAATACAGCTAGTTCTGGTAACAACCTTTATACTGAATACATTTGGACTGGTACTGAGTATGAAGAAACTGGTGCTAATGTAGATTTGAAGGATTATGTTACTAATTCTACTCTGACTACTGAATTAGGTAAGAAACAGAATTCGTTGACTACTTTACAGCAGGATGCCGTTAACTCTGGTATCAATGCAACTAAAGTAAGCAAGTATGATGGATACGAATCTACTATCAATGGTATAACTAGTGCTAATGACTCTACTATTACTATCAAGAAGAATGGTACATCAGTAGGTTCATTCACCACAAATAGTGCTTCTAATGATGAAGTGGATATTTCAGTTCCAACTAAAGTTAGTGATTTAACTAACGATAGCGGTTTCATTAGCGCTCATCCTACAGTATCTACAGTTACCGATACTACATCTGAAGCATCACCTGCACACGGTGGTAGTTTTGATGTTGTTGATGGTGTCACCCGTGACTCATTCGGTCATGTGACTAAGATCAATGTAAAAACAATTACATTGCCTGCCGACAACAACACAGATACATTAGTTAATCAAAATGTATCATCAACCGACAATACTTATCCAATATTGTTGACACCAACTGCCAACGCTAGCTCCAACCAAGGTGCTAAGGCTGCTATATTCGCTTCTGGTGTAAAGGTTAACCCTAGTACCAACACCATATATGCTACTTTCTCTGGTAATTTAACAGGTAATGTAACAGGTGACGTAAGTGGTTCTTCTGGTTCTTGTACTGGTAATGCTGAGACTGCTACTCAGTTCTCTTCAAATGCATCTGTTACACTTACTGGTGATGTTACTGGTACGGCTAGCAGTAAAAAGGGATGGAGTATAGCTGCTACTTTATCTGATAGTGGTGTTACTCAAGGAACTTATGGTCCTAGTGCAAATGTTACTGGTAGTAATGGTACTACCATATCTGTACCTGAAATTACAGTAGATGCTAAAGGTCGTATAACTTCTATCACTAATCGTACTTATACTTCTGTCGACAATGACACCACTTACAGTGCTATGACAGATGCTGAAGCAACTACTGGTACAGATACCACTCCTCGTAGCATAAGTGCAAAGGTATTGAATGACAAGATCAGCTCTATGATTCCTGATAATGTGGCTGCTATAACCTCAGCAGAAATCGCCGAGTTAGTATCTCAGAAACTATCACCAACTCCTACTAGAGATGGTGCTATGTGGATGGATAGCAATTACACTATGTTTGTAAATGAATACAACAGAGGGTAGTTGATAAAAAATATTAACAAGTGTGCGTAAATTTTAATATATGTTATGACAATAGATTACTATAGTGTCTAACTTTGTCAAATTTTTATTCCTAATCTCTTACAGGAGAATTATTATGACTGTTACAGTTGGTTCTAATACTAAATTAAACACCATCAAGGGTGTTGCAAAAATTCTTTCTGTTACTCAAGCTGAATTAACTACTTTAGCTAATAAGGTTCTGCCATCTAATCTGTTAGTTCTTGAACCTGATGGAAAAGTTTATCTTACCGATGGTGTTAAGACACTTGCTCAGCTTCCAGTATTAATCGATCAGGTTGTTACCTCAGCTGAAAAAGGTGCTTTAAATGCTGCTTTCTCTACCGGTTCTTATGTTGCTGCAGCTGGTGGTGTTGTAGTTCACAATGCTCAGGGTAAGATCGATGATGGTTCATTGAACTTAGTTGCAAATGGCAAGTTGAAGAACGAATACTTAGCAGACTTAACTGACGCAAACGGTGTTGTTCTTGTTGACAAACTGCCTACTCAGGTTCGTGCTAACGTTAAGTATGTTGCTGATATCGCCGCTCGTGATGCTCTTACTGGCGATGCTCTTACCGGCTTAGTATTTGTTATCGATGCTACTGCAGATGCTACTGTTGACTCAGGTGCTGCAATGTATGCATGGGATGCTACTCTGAATTCAAATGTTGGTGGATGGGTTAAGATCGCTGAACATGAATCTCTGGATATCGACGTTCCTGATATCGAATGCTCCTATGACAACATCGTTCGTGAAGGCGGCGTAGTTTACGACCACACTCTGTTGGTTGAAGCTCCTACTGCTACCGATCTCGTTGCTAAGATGGAAGCTACTGTTTAATCCATAACTCGGCTTGATACTTTAGTAGAGTACTAAAAGAGTTGTTAAGTTCCCTGTGGGTGGAGTGACATCCACTCACGGGGTTCTTAATATCTATCTTCATTCTTCTAAAGAGGAGGTGTCGGTTATGTTTGGTCACTTGTCGACCTTAATAATTGATATAGTAGTAGTTACGTTTGCATTATTTGCTGTATTCATCGGATTCTATCTAGGTACTAGCATAAGAAGGCAAGAGCAACGACTCAATAATCTCACTAAGGTTGTCGAAGAACATGGAAAGGATATCGATGCACTACGGAAAAAGTATAAAGTAGAAGTCGACAGAGATTTAAAAGATAAAATCAAATGTTTCTTTATCAAAGAAAGGAATTTCTAAGATATGAGGATTCGATATGTCTACTAAGGATGATTTGGTCGAATGTCTTCTAAGAAAAGAACTGTTTCTACTCGCAATGGTCTTTATGAATTTAGATCACACTCATGCTAAGATTCTTTGCAAAGTGATACATAAAGAACTTGGATTAAATATCGAGAACATTAACAACATTTACGGTATGACAGACGAAGAAATCAACAAACTCAAGAAATTTGAAGTCGACAAGAAGGAGTACTTACTATCATCTGCGCATAGGTACCCTCGAACGTTCTATCCGGAAGTAGATAAGATCACTAAAGAGCTAAACTTCAAATATATCATGAGTTTTATACTGACTATTGCTATATTGGCGTATATCTTTGCGGTGACTTTTATTGATATCCCGACCGAGAACAAAGGCTTCGTCAATACTACAGTTGGTATGCTGATATCCACTGTGTTTGGAGTGATTATCTCGTACTATTATAAACGTGATAAAAAACACGATGATAATGAAGACAAAAAATAAACTTTTGACCTACTAAGTGTACTCAACCTAGGTTGAGTACACTTAGTTATTACCTTATTTTATCAACCATTTCAGGATGGTCTCTTATGTATTTAGCTAAAGAGTCACAAGTCTCGTTGTTGATATTTCCTGTATGTCCCTTGACCCATTTCTTCTTGATGGTGTGTCCACCATTCTCACATACTTCTATCATTTTCTTCCATAGATCTGAGTTGGATACATCTTTCTTGTCTTTAGTCTTCCACTTGCGAGTATTCCAAGCATACATGTACTGCATACCGTCAAGTACATACTTGCTATCTGAATATAGAATTACATAGCAAGGAGTAATCAGTCTAGACAACGCTTCTATAACAGCGGTCAATTCCATTCTATTGTTCGTAGTATCAGATTCTCTACCAGCTATAAATAGTGAATCAGTTTTGTAAAATAGACAAGCACTCCACCCACCTTCACCATCTTTACAGCTACCATCAGTGTATATCTTGACTAGAGGTTTGTAACCACTCATGATATCTATCCTCTATAAAAATAAAGAGATCCTACCACTGTAGCATTAAACCACAATGATAAGATCTCAAACATTTAACTTAAGAGAGTAAATATGAAACTTAAGTTAGTCTACGAGCTCTGCATACAAACCTTCCCATGGCTCATACTCGAGAGTGTCAAGCCAATCGTGAAATGCCTTCCTGACAGGATTGGTTTCTTCTTCATCTGAAGTCTCGTATTCTTCCTTAGTCTTATCATAGTCCAATTCATTTAAAACACACCAGATTGTGAATAAGTCACCATTGTTGAATTCCCAAATAGTTGGATCTATTTGCTTACCGTCTATTGAAGGTATACCACATTCAGGATTCTCACACTTGAATACATTATTAGGCCAAGTTACTTGGTTGTTAACTTCTTCCTGATCATCAAGTTCAGGAATCATATCTCCATCATCATTCTGAATGAATTTAACAAGTGCTGTTGTTGATACTCTACAACATCCGCATACTGGACATTTTTTCATGCTTTTTACCTCGCTACTGCATGTAATATCATATTACCATTTACAATTTCGTGTTTGAAATTTGCAATGGTAGCCTTATACTCGAACGGAAGGACTCTAATAGTTCCCCCTATCGGTGATAGAATAACTTCTTCTTTGTTTATGGATCTAATGTAGAAACATATACAAATATCTTCCTTTATCTCCCATGTCGGTGAAATAAAGTGAACGTATTCTTGAAGTTTCTGATTATCTAGAACAGCAACTAGAACATCTTGAGTGAATGCTTCTATACGAGGATCATCTGATAACCACGCATCGAATTCTTCTCCGGATGTAACTATAGCAGATACTGTTCCTGTGAATTTACCATCAACAGCAGCGAATGATGACATGATGTCCATAGCCATATTCACTACCCACAGTGGTAAGTTGTTTCTAAGGTACACACCAAAAGTGGACTCTTCAGCCCCAACTTCATGGGTCCCATCTTCATCGTTGAGCTCAATAAAGAGGCAGCCTGGTCTACTGTCTTCCTCTGTCATTTTAGAGGTTAGATGACAACCTTCAATCAACTCAAATGCTGATCTTACTTCATCAGGAGCATCCTTACTACTGATACCTGTGAATAGAAGATTATAATCTTTAATAATCTCCTTATCAGTGTCGTGTACAGGACTCCATGATTGTGCACAGCTCATTTTAGTCTGGCACAGAAACGAATCTCGAATATTTCTCATGTTAATCTCCGAATGTTACTTTAACAAGTTGACGTTCTACTTTCTTGAAATCCATATTTGAACCCAGATCCCTGAGATACTTCTCGAGAGTCTTCATCTTATCTAGAACGTAATAAGTTGTTCCACCGGTTTCTCCAGCAGTAAGAATCCCGTATTCCCTGTTGGTTACTAGTGTTGCGATATATAAATTATTCTCAGCGTATACCTTACTCAATAATTTGAACTTCTTCAGTGAGACTGGGATAATCTCACTACAATCCATTGCCATTATTACTTTCCTCTAGCTATTATAACACATAGGTTGTAAATCATTAATTACGATCTTATATATGAATTTCATCAATGAAAAGAATAAACAGGACTTACTCACTCTTTCGAGTGATGCCTGTTTGTTTCGTCACAATATCAACAGTTATAATTTTCCATCGATGAAATCGATCACACGCAGAATGCTATCCTGAAGTTCACATTTCTCAACGTAGTAATGCTCGAAGATTTCATTTGCAGTATAGAAATTGCAGAGTTCAGCGTTCCTCTGGCAGAATTTTGCTTGGCAGACGAGCTTGTGGTCTTGACGTTTCTCTGCGATATGTAAAACGGTGTTAACGTCGAGACGAATCGTATAAGTGTTAAAATGAGTACCATTAATAATCATATGTCTTCCTTTCACATGAGTGTTACTTTCTCGAACACTATTGTTCTTGATAAGTTCTCATGTCATTTTAGTAATATATACGCATTTTGCTGTTGAGAAAAAAAAATAAATAGGACTTACACACCTTTCGGTGATGCCTGTTCTGTTAGAAAGCCTTTGACAGCTTTCTGATCATTGCTTCATCGCTAATTCCCAGCGACCTGACAAGGTCGCGGATAGTGATGCAATAGTACTTTTCAGTGCGGTTGATGAATTCACCGCGAATCTGAAGAACGGCATAGGCGCCTCCTCCTTTAATGGCGACGGCAGGGGTTACCGTCAGATGAACGTTCTCCGTCAACCAAACACACACTACTTCCTTCTTGCGATTGAAAAGCTTCTTGAAGAACATATTAATTCCTTTTGAATAAGGGTTACTTTCTCAGACACTATTGTCTTTGATAAGTTCCTTATTTCACTTCAGTAATATATATTTGCATACAATATAACTACACACCCTTATTACTGGGGGTGTGTAGTTATCACTATAATTTACACAATGTGTTCTAGTGCTTTAGCACCTTCTTCTTCAGATACCCATCCATATAGTTCACTGAACAGTACTGGTTTCTTCTTGTTATTACCAGCAGTTATACCGAGGGTACTCATCATCAGATACAAAGGTCTAGTGTTAGAGAAGACTATGTTCTTGAAGTCACAGATAGGTCTAAGTTCTTCAGGTATCTGGTTAGTTATAGGGTTGATAGGTATTCTGTTAATAGCTTTGTCAGTACTCTTAACAAATCTCTCCCATGCTAATCCCATAGATTCATTCTGAGATTTTAAACCTTCCACGAAACTCTTACTCTTAACATTAATAAGAGGTACCACATAACACTTAGTAGGTATGATGATGTGTCCGTATTTCTCACCGAACACTTGTTCCCACATGGTGTAATTGAAGAATATGGATTTATCTGGTTCTGCATATTCCTCTCTGTTCTTAACTGGTTCAATAGATAAGAACTGTGTTTCACCTCTCATCAGTGAATCGTAAATCATTCGTTCAAATCTTAATACTTCAAGTATCTTCTTTTCCGCATCTACTGTACCGTTGTTATAGATATCGTATATTAAGGTTTCTATGAACCAAGTTGTGTAGTTAAGTACTCCAGAACTGAAGTTACTACCTCTAAGTCCAACACCTTTAATATCCATACGTGGTTTCTTGTAGAACACACCTTCCTGTATCTTAAGTATAGATGCATAATGTTTCTTGAGAGATGTTAGTATTTCAACTGGCATCATGAACTCATTTTTCATGTTCATAGTCAACAAGTCATCTTTCAATGCACCAAAGTTTCTAGATACATGGTACAATATATTAGCGTTAGCTTTACTTATCCAGTACACAACTAATGCATTGACATTAAAAGCAACACTATCTATCTTCCTACCACCAGTGTACCACTCAACCCAGGATTTAGTAGTAAAGATGATACTATCTGTATCCGATACTACCACAGCATCACGGTACTGGTTCTTATGTTCATTCACATAACCTATAGATACATTGTGATCCATGAACAAATCAAACACTTCCTGTATCTGATCCATAAGTCTCTGCATGTGGAGACCTATGCAGTACATCTTCTTAGCTATCTCAGGAGCTGTTTCTATACAGTCGTATACTGAGATATTATTACCTGATTTTTCACTCTTAGGCAACATGTCGTTATATACAGTACTTAGTACTATAACTAAATCACCATCAAGTTTACCTATATCACCAGGTTGACAGTCAACATACTGAACATGCTCAGATGAAAATAACTCATCAAACCAAGGTCTGAAGAACTCTGGGTTATTGAACACCAGATGTTTCATATTACTCATGTAATACATAAAACATAGTTGTTCTCTAGTACATTTACTTATAAGAGTTCTAGATCTACTATTATCTCTAACGTTATCATATCTTTCAAGACAACCTATTAAGAATGATGTTACTTCTTCAACAGTAGGATACTTGAAATTCATCTTACTCATAACTTCATTAATTCTTTCTGGAGCAGGTCCTAATAAGTTACAAGTTACTATAAAGTTAATGAGTTGTTCTTCATTTCTAAAATAGAAGTTACTCTCTAAAAATCTTTCAGCATGAGCATAACTATTCATAATGAAGAATCTAGAAATACTAGTAACACTATTGTAGTTAGCTATACTACTTAAGTTATTATAACCAGATCCCATAGCACCTATGTAAGAGTTCATGTTAATCTTAATAGTTGCTTGGTTGTTATTGTGGAATACTTCAGCTGTCTTATTGCCTTCTTTCTTAGCTTTAAGCATGAGTTTCTTTTCTTTCTTACGCTCAGCCTTCTTCATATCGACCATGCCTTTCAGGAAGCTACTGCACTTATCAACAGTTTCATAAGAAGTACCAAAAGGTGAAATGATCTTATTCTTATAATCATTCATCCACATTGATAAGTCATAATTCTTAAGTTCTGTTAAGTTACCATAACTTCTAGCTTTAGAATCTGATTGAGGATCACTTGATCTTATTGCATTAATAGTTGGCCACAGTCTATCTTCACCGTGTCTCACAGCTGACAGATCAGCTCCCATTTCTATTGCCTGGTTGAAATTGTTAATCATCTTCTGATTTTTAGCAACAAGAACATTTTTAATGTAATTCTCTATTCTGTCTCGTGATAAGTCAGGTCTTAGCTTACTAATGTATTCAACGCAGTTATTTAAGTATGCCTTGAATACGGAATCTCTAGGTATGGCCTTCTCCAACAATTCAACCATTTTCTATATCTCCTAAATTAACTCTATTTCATTTTGTTCATCAACAAAAAATTATATCACTTTTCAAGTCAATGATTTACATGTACATTTAAGTATGAAAACAAAATTGATACATTTATATCCCAATGTAACGTAGGGTAAATGTGGCTGGGAAATGGTGTTTCATATATGCGTGGGGGATACACTAGGTATGTATCCATCTACCAATGAAAAAAAAATAAACAGGACTTACTCACTCTTCTGAGTGATGCCTGTTTCTGCTGCATGTCAGTTATTATAATTTACCGTCGATTGCATCAACCACGCGAGAAATAGTATCGCGCATATCTGAATTACCAATATGGTAGTGCTCGCAGATTTCTTCTGCATTGCTGAAGCTGCGGGTTTCGCAGCAACTGCGGCAGCATTCTGCCATTGTCACGATCATTCCGTCAATTCTATGTTCTGCAATGTGCAGATCAGTGAGAAAGTCGAGACGGATATCAATTGCGTGTTCATTGTTAATCTTCATAGTAGTTTCCTTTGTATGAGGGATACTTTCTCGAACACTATTGTTCTTGATAAGCTCCTCATATCACCGAAATTATATATGTTTATAATTCGATACCCTACACTACCGCATATTCCTTGTAGACAGTATATCTTCTAATCCATGAATATTTCCACAACGTAGTACAATATAGAAAATATGAAAAATATCCACAGATAAACAATATCTCTCTCCATAATTAAAATCTCCTGTTTACATGTAGATACCGGGGATTTCATACCCTGAGTCTATAAATGTTAATCTAATTAAATTAGCGTACTCACCGTACATCAGTGTCATTCCTGACGGATCACCGCATACTGTATTCGGTATACCAACTTCTCCAGTATACCTAATTAAATCAGCACATTCATCATAGTCTAATGTCATACCTGATGGATCGGCGCATACTGTATTTGGTACATTAGAAGTAATCATACTTCCTCCTAATAGTCTAGATAAATTCTCACTTCATATTACTAATACATAGTAAATGTGAAAAATAAACTACATCCCACCTTCCACCCGGCATCAGCACCAGGTGGAAGGTTGTGGTTACATAGCAAGGCGATGGTTAGGATTCACCGACGAGACCTCTCAGATGAAAATGCTACTAATGTGAGTAAATCTAGAATCTTCTTGAGCTAACAATTTACCTATGTTTCGCAAGTCCTCACGAGTTGACAATAGGATTTCAAAGCAAC
>Ga0256405_10012906_pt1 | contig 10186 bp, 9 predicted proteins | sample RumenRJG_02DNA_FD_189096 | JGI IMG/M metagenome (GOLD analysis project Ga0256405, IMG submission 189096) | Bovine rumen microbial communities from Lethbridge, Alberta, Canada - RJG_02 | ecosystem: Host-associated > Mammals > Digestive system > Stomach > Rumen | place: Canada: Alberta | collected... | reverse complement strand
TGTTTGACAATCCGGCGATAGTGAATCGCTGGAGCCGTTGAAAACAAAAGGATCGGAGGCTCATTTCTGAACCTCCGATCGAGTGAGCCCGGCGGGATTCGAACCCACGACCTTTTGATTCGTAGTCTCAATAATCCTGTTTTGGCAATTTTCGGCATTGCCCGCTATCCTTTGTATATAAACGATTTCATAGCAATTAACATTCTTTCGTTTCGGCAATTTTCTTTCGAGTAGTACCCAAAACAGTACCCATTATAGTACCCAAAAAGATTTTGTAAAATTGATGCTATCGATTATTTATTTCCCTTGGCTCGATTATGAGTTTTACATAGCATCTGGCAATTCGCTATATCGGTGGCACCGCCTCTACTCCACGCAGTCACATGGTCAGCATCCATTTCAGCATACTTCCATATTTTTGTTGAATTCGCATCGCTTCCCAGTGCACACAAAGGGCAATTAGATTTTCCTGTTTCTTCGGCTGCGCTTGTTTGTTGCGCATACACGGCTTTTTTTGTGCTTTCTTCGAACAAGCGAATATCAAGCAATTGAGGCTGATTGCATCCGCCTAAAATATATTCAAATACACCTTTGCGGTTCTTTACAGCAGCATCGGCATATAATTTATGAACCAAAGCAGATACAGTAGCAGGATCATATGAAGTATTATGATAGGTTTCGTATAATCTGCCCCACTCAAGTCCGCGCATCTCTGCTTCAACATCAGAAAACACGCCGGACACCCAATCAATAACGCTTGTAAAATATGTCTTAAGTTCAATTATGTTGGTATCAAATCTGTGTTGACTCATATACGCGTCAACATCTTCATCTTTTGTGCTCTTACAAACCCACTCTAAAGCGACACGAAGAAAATCCTGGCGATTTACCCTGCCCTTGATATATGCGCTCCACTTTTGAATATTTGCATTCTGGCTGTTGCTAAATTCCTCTTTTGCTTTCGTTACAAATGGTCCAGAGTAAACAGCATTTGCGATTTCTTGATGATTCAATGGTATTCCGGCAATATTAATCGTCTTAAACCATGCTTTGATTTCGCTTTCTTCGCCTTCACATATATATATTGTTAACGTCGTTTCATTAATTTTCCTTTGGAGATCCTCGGGAAGTGGATAATAGTGAGGTAAACCATCGTTTCCAATCAAGGGGAATTTTCCAGTCAAAAAACGTCCCAGGCTTGTAATGCGTTGCTGTCCATCCAGTACTTCATAGCGATCATCGCTGATTTTATTAAAGTACAATAATCCAATAGGATAGCCCGCTAAAACAGATCGGATAACAGCTTCTTCCATTTTCTGTTCAGCGTATAAATAGTTTCTTTGATATTCAGGCTGAATGACGAGTTTTCCAGACCAACCGAACAGCCCTTTCCCCTCTGTTTCGTTATAGACAAACCCTTTACAGATTTCTTCAATAGTAATATCAGTAAGCAATGTAGTAATCATGATTGCTTCCTCCTGATAAAGATGCGCTTATATACTTTTTTCCCATTCAAATACGGCTCATTGTGCTTTTTAAAGTGGGGCAGTTTAAACCATTCTGGTACAAAGCCATTATCACTGCAACCAATGATCTCAAACTGATCAGGACAATACTTGTCCATAAATGTAATAGGTACTCCCATATACGAATCGTAGTCACTTGGAATGCTATCAGTATATGGAATATCAATTGCATCATAATTATCATAGTGAGGGTATTTATTTTCACGGATTTCCTTATGTTTACTGAATTTTACATTGTCCGCCATAGTCATAAGCTGTAATGGCTGATGTCTTCTTCCATGATCAAGGTTTGTCAACCATAAACAATTGTTAGTGGAAACGATACGTTGACCATCCTCATTAATTCGGGCTTCCGTTCCATACAACTGATAACTCTCAGGAACAATAAAACCAGAAATCCAGCGCCCCATACCATTTCCAAGCCAGATTTCGTTATGCATAATTCGCGGAAAAACTTCTAGATACGTTATGCAGTTAATGTTCCCGATAATCAGAAATTTTTTATTTCCTTCCATAATCCATGCAAGAAACTCTTTAAATAGACTGAATGGCGGATTTGTAATAATTATATCGCTCTCGTCACGCAAGGCTTTTACTTCAGCACTACGGAAGTCGCCGTCACCATCTAAATAATCCCATTCGATATCATGGATGTCAATTCGCCCAGAATTGTTAATGTCGCGTTCCAAAACAAAGATTTTCCCGTGTGAATTGGTTTTCAAGGGATCAAATTGCGGACTGCTCTCTTCAAACATAGATAATTGTTGAAATTGAACTTTTTTCTTATCCGCAGCATAACTGGTTGAAATAAGCTTTTTCAGTCCAAGTGTTTCAAAGTTCTGAGCGAAGAACCGAGTGAAATTACTCCACTCTGGATCATCACATGGGAGAAGGACTGTCTTGTTTTTGAAAGTGTCTGGATTATACTCTAAATACGCATTCAGCTCTTTTTGAATGTCTGAATACTGTGTATAGAATTCATCATTTTTGGCGTCTTTGGCTGATTGCATGTGGTTGTTTTCTCGCATCAATACCACCTCCAAACGCATGATTTATTAAGAATTTTAACACATGCCGCCTATTTCCTCAAGTCTAATCGATGCATTAGGAAGCGCGAGAAAGCGGATAGAAAATCCATAAAACGGATTTTCATTATGAGGCTTGTGTCTGTCAGCGTATACGCCGATCAGGCGGAAAAGCCCATTGCATGGGCGTCGGGGTCTCTCTCCGTCGGTGCGGGGTGAAAGGTCCGCGTGGGCCTCCCTTCCTCGGAGCCCCTAGCCGCCTTCCCGGTCTGACAATTTACCTGCCGTGGGGCCCCGGAGCCCCTTCGGCAGGTTTGTCATATCCGGTCTTTCGGTTGGGTCCCGCTCACTTCGGTAGCTCGGCTGATCCTCGCGAACTCTTTCACCGGAACCGCACCGCCTGTCGCGCCGTCTCCGCCGTCCCACCACTCGTCACTTCTGATGCGTCACAATGCCGCGTCGGGGACCCCGGGGCCCCATCTGCGGCGTGCCGCATGTGAATTGACTTCGTTTGCGCCTGGGCCTTCCGCGCCATCGGTCGTATTACGCGGACATACACGAGCACCCGGGCGATGTTGCGGGTACCAAATCCGGTACTCCGCACCATCTGCCCGGGAAAAGCGGATAAAAAACGCTGTTTTTTCTGATTTCATCTATGTGGATAGAAAATCATGCGGGAGCTGATTTTCATCACCCGGCTCAGTCCATCGCATTCACACCAACCAGACAGGAAATCCAGCGCATGGGCGTCGGGGTCTCTCTCCGTCCGTGCGGGGTGAAAGGTCCGTGCGGGCCTCCCTTCCTCGGAGCCCCTATCCGCCTTCCCTGTGTGACAATTTACCTGCCGTGGGGCCCCGGAGCCCCTTCGGCGGGTTTGTCACATCCGGTCTTTCGGCCGGGTCCCGCTCACTTCGGTAGCTCGGCTGATCCTCACGAACTCTTTCACCTTAACCGCACCGCCTGTCGCGCCGTCTCCGCCGCCCACCGCTCGTCACTTCAGGTGCGTCACTATGCCACGTCGGGGACCCCGGGGCCCCAACTGTGGCGTACCGCATGTGAAGTGACTTCGTTTGCGCCTGAGTTCCCTGTCTCCGGCTTTGAATGCTGATGGTCTGAGCGACCGGGCGCCGATTCAGGCACCGGATTCCGGTGCACTGACTCGTCTGCCCGGTGGCCCAGCCGTTCCCCATCCACCGCCCCTAAATAAGAGGAGGAAAACCTTGCGGTTTTTCATGATTATATTTAATCGAAACCGATATCTTCTGTATAGTCATTATCCTCATCGTCATAATCATCATTGCCATCTATTTCAAACGGGTCTGTATCAAAATCCGCTTCTGGAAGATCTGTATCAGAAAAGTCGTCAGGGTCATCGTTTTCGTATTCAAAATTATCAGTATCATATTGCTTAATGCGCTGCGATACAGGCATCTCCTGGTCAATATAATCATCACAATCCTGTGTACATCTTTTATCCAGCTGATCAACCGGAACAAATTCACCATCAACAAATGCTACTTCAATATCATCTTCTTCGCGAAGATTATCTTTTTCTTGGGGTTTCCCACATGCAATGTCACGGATTGTAATAATCCGATCAATAATATCCTGTTTCTGCTGCTCTGCAGGATTGTAATCAGGGCGTTCGTATCGTGGAAAAGTTTCACGCCATTCGTCACGATCTATATCTGTAAAAATATGACCGTCAAAATCTTCAATTGCAATAGGTCTATATTGTCCATCTGAATCTCTATCATACAGGGGTTTGTGCCCAAAGCGATACAGAACTTCCCCAGTAATCGTGGCTGGTGTTAAAAATTTCTTGCCGATTTCGACCATCTTGCAAAATGCAGCTCGAAGGTCAGAAATGAAAATTGTTTCCATCTTCTCAATCTTGGTAAAAAGATTGTTCGTTGCGATTTTTAAGGCATCTCCGATGTTGTGGAAAAGCTGACTGACAGAAAATGGGAGCGGTTTTACTGCTTCCTGGATAGCATCCAGTTTCCCAATTTCAGTTTCAAGCTTCGCTTTGATCATTTCAGCTTCGTTAATCTCAGCCTTCTTTGCCTCGATGATTTCCTGTTGTTTCTCAATCTGGTTTTCTCGTTGCGCAATTTCAATTTCACGCTGATGCCGCTTAAAGTCAAGAGAATCAAGATGCTCTTTTCTGGCTCCGTCTTCCCTAATTTCGCCCCGATCCAGATTGAAATCGGAAGAAACTTCTTTGTGAAATTCTGTCTGTAGCCGTGAAAGGAGCGTTTTCCCGTTTAGCAAATCCTTGGCGCACAGTGCATATCCTTTTTCGCCTCTATCAACAATCGGAACTGAAATGACGTGCATATGTGGCGTTTTTTCATCATAATGTATGACAGCGTTGACAATATGCCCAAAGTGTTTTTCATGAAAGTCGATACACTTTTTGAAGTATTCATCAGCGACGACTTTACTGTTTTTCTCAAAAAATTCCGGACTGGCTGTGTAAAGCGCATCCAGAGCAACGACTGCATTTGACCGAGGTTTGGAGATCCCGTGCTTCTGGAGTTCATCAGAAATGCTTTTCTGAATGTCCGGCGAAAATACGATCTTGTCATTCAAGTGCGTCTTGTCAAAATCGATATCAGACCGTTTGAAATCTTTTTTGTCTCTGTCATCTTCTGTCCTGTTGTTTTCCGCTTCGATACCGCCGATTGCAGCCGCTTGACGTTTTGCGATTCTGAAAATACCGAACAACTTACCGATCATTTTGCCCATAATCATTTCATTCCTTTCGTTGCCGTTAGTTAGTGTAGGGGACTTTTGAAGCGTAGCGAAAATAGTGTAGTGTTTCGAAGAAAGTGTAACGCACTACACGAACATGCGTTCGTTGTGCGTAAGGGGGAACGGCTTCCCCCTTAACCCCTTTCATAGGGGAACCAGCAGCCGGATCATTCCGACTGCCCTCTGACAGCCAATGCCTGTCAGAGCAGGGGACAGTTCCCCTGACCCCTCGTAGAAAAACCGTACATATATATAGTACTTGTTTTTCAATTTTTTTCTGATACAAATGTTGAATTATCAGAAAAAAAGTGTCCGCGAAATAAATCACGGACGTTATGCCACTATATCTGCTTTGCTGGAATCACGACCGCGTAACGCGGTCGTTCTCGGCAGTCAATTGGAATTCTTATGTTGCCGCTTTTTTTCAAGCATTGCTCCATAGTCCATACGCCGAAGATTGCTGTCAAACTTCTTCGTGAGTTCCGACAGAATATATTCTTCGTCCACCCCGTTTATACGCTTTAAAACCAGCTTGCTATATAGCTCGAACAACAATCTTTCTGGAATAATTACATTTCTTCCCATAACGATTAGCTCCTGATGGATACTATTTGTAACAATTAATGCGGTTTACTGCCTGTGTGCAGTAAATGCAATAAATGCATTAAAACTATCATCCGGCTCTCTCCAGCTTGACAGCCTCAGGATTTACGATCACCCGAACATCCTGCGGCCGTCCTGCTACAGCCTGACGTTCTGGATGCTCAATCCGGATGTAGCCACGACTTTCCAGTAACTCCAGAGTTGAAAACAACTCTTCGGTCTTTTTGAAAAACTTGCCTCGGCATATCTGGAATAGTTCGGAACGTTTGATTTCATTCGTTCCGTTCATAACGAGTTTTGCGAACACAAACCTGGCCTTTTTTATGGAAATATCGGTTACCATCATAGAGTATGCGTATCGGGCATGAGCGAGAAAGTACTGACCGATCTTGATCGCCTTTTCTATTGTGGTATCCTGTATATCCAGGCGCTTATCATCAAACACTGCCACATGAATCAGCCCGGCAATTCTCAGAACGGTTCCGACAAATTTGCTAGCCCAATCTATTATTTCCTGTCCTTCTCCTACTAAATACCGTTCATGTTCTCTGAAAAAAGCCGAAACTATATCAAGTGCTCTAGGAGACAGGCGTAAATAATGAGGCTTTTCTTCCGGTACAATCTCCATCAATCGGAACACAAGTTTTCGATATTCTTCAGCAACTTCCTGCTGAATCGGAGTTGTTTCAAATGCACGGTTTCCTATTGTTGAAAGCGGGATAGCATATAAAAATCTGGCCAACAGGCCCCGGCCCGCCATGTCACTGTTCCCCATAATTTCGTCTAAGACTTTGGGTTGGATGGATAGAATCATGGTTAACGCTGGATGATCAATACGCTCCGTCTCTCGTCCAATACGGTCAACGCAAATCTGATCTCCACAATGCCCTTTAAGCATAACATCAAAATTTGCCGTACCGGAATAACGTCCAGCCATGATATCAAAGATTCCGCCTTCTGTTGAAATCACGGCAAAACGGCCGCCATTTTCAGCAAGAAGTTTTACGAGTTTCTCGCTGGAACAATCATCCGTTGTAAACCGTAAAGCCTTTATCTGAGGCGTGTTGTCTAATTCAGCCTGAAGTTCTTCTAATTCTTTTTCAATCTGCCGATCATACTTTTGTTCGAGTTTCCGTTCAAGATTTTTAATTCTACGCTCAAGAGAATTGCGAAGCGCTTTATTTTTACGGATTTCCGGCTCCAGCCTCTTGTTTATCTCCTGCTCATAATCGTAAATGGGGCTCGTCATTTTTCTCATCACACTGGATTTTCTTTCCCCTGGCGGTGCTATCGGAGAGATAAACATGCTAAGCTGTTCAGTATATCCGGGCAAGGCTTCAACCTCAAATTTTCGCTGAATGCAAACTGCCAGAATTCCAAGACTGATAACTGCCGCCATATCCGGAGAAGTTTGACTGTGAGTAGCAACTGCGTTAACGTAATCTTGTACGGCGGTTGGGAGACACTCTGTCGGAAATGGCGGAAGAACGATGTTTGCCTGCTGAAGCGGTTTAAGTGGTGAAAAAACTGTCGAGCTATTATTTGCTGCATTTATTGCATTTACTGCATCATTTTCGCCGCGCTTTTTTTCAACATCAGAAATTTTCTTGCTAAAAGCTCTATTATAAGGTATAGTATCTACAGGTTTTTCATTTGTCGGGCGCTGGCCTTCTGTTGCAGCAGAAGAATTGACAGCGTCCGTACTTTTTTTCTCGTCCATTATTACTCCTCCCCATTACTGCGGTTGACACGAAGCGTGTTAACCATATCACGTTTTATTGCAGCTCTCAGAAAATCAAGATTCCAGCGCAGCCGTTTTGCGCGGGTGCCTTTTCCGATCTCGATGGCCGGATAACGTCCCTGACGGAATCCAGCCCGAAGCTCGTACTCACTGAGCCCGGTTTCCCGGGCCGCAACCTTCGTCGTCACTAACATACCCTCACCCCTTTCTTTTAATCGGTAGAAACCAATTCTTTTATCGCTGCGATAATCCGCTGCCGACGGTCTTCCGGCAAAGGATCGTCGCGGAGCCAAATAGTAAGCGTACCCGCTGTAATTCCAAGTGCCTTGGCAACTTGCCACTGGTAAAGTTTTGCAGCTTGGATCATTCGTTTAATCTCTCTGTTCAATTCATTTCCCTCCTTGACATCACTTATTATTGTTGCTATTATTGTTGATGGTGGCATTGTATCATGCTACAGTTGTAAACGTCAACAGTTGTAGCGAGATTCTATTAAACTTGCTACTTATGTAGAATCCAACCAAGCATTCAGGGAGGTGTAACTATAATTGTTTAAGGAAGAATTTGCTAACACACTCAGGGATTTACTCCGGGAAAAAGGTCTTACCGCATCAGAAGCAGCAAGAAAAGCCGGTCTTTCTCCTGCTTCGGTAAATTTTTATGTAAACGGCAATCGCTGCCCAGATGCGCCGGCTTTATTTAAGCTTTGCAATGCACTTGATGTGAGCGCCGATTATCTTTTAGGATTGTCTCCTGATCATTCAATGGACATAGAATTTAAAGCCGCATATAAAAAGCTCGGCATATCCGAAAAGGCTGCAAACACTCTTCACAAGTATCGTAGACCAGCCCTTGATTATTTTTTAAGCGAAGATGAAAATGACAATAGTTGGTTCTCTGTCATGTGTGATATAGAGGCGTATTACGCCTGTATAACCTATGTAAAAGAGCATCCAGATGAAGCAGTAAAACTTGGTATATCTATTCCATATAACGATATAGCGTATTGCGTTGATATTAATACCATAATAGATCAATATGCACGCGCTATTGGCGATAAGATTACGTACATGCTCAAGGCGCGTTCTTACAAGGAGTGTCGATAAAATGGCAAGTTTAGAAAATCGAGGAAACGGTTCTTGGCGAATTACAGTCAGTAACGGCTATGATTCCAAAGGCCGCAAGAGATTTCTGAAGCGGACAATTCATGTTGATCCGGCAAAAACTGAACTTGCCCAGAGACGCGAGGCAGAAAAACAGGCTGCTTTGATTGAAGCGGATTATCAACGGCATCTGCTCACAGACGGGAAGAAGATCCGTTTTTCCGCTCTCGCTGTTGAATATCTTGACGTAAAAGGCATTGAGGATACTACAAAGGCCGGATACAAAACACTTCTTGATGGAAGGATTCTTCCAGCCCTTGGAAAAAAATTTGTCCAGGACATAAGTCCACGTGACATACAGACTTTTTATATCTCGCTAGCAAAGGCAACCGCTTTATCCGGTCGCAGCAAAACTGGGAAACTCAGCGGAACAAGCCAGCTTCACTATCACCGCTGTCTCCATGCAATTCTGGAATACGCTGTCCAGAACAGTATTATCACAATTAATCCCGCCGACGCAGTAGTTCCACCAAAGAAAGATACCAAAGAAGCCGCTTTCTATGAACTGGAAGACTGTGCAAAGCTACTGGAAGTACTGGACAATCTCCCGGATCTTCAATGGCGTCTGTTCTACTATTTGAGTATATATACCGGGTGCCGTCCTGGGGAAATCATTGCTCTGAACTGGTCTGATATTATTGATAATGTTTTATACATTCACGCTGGCTCTAAAAGAGTTAAGGGACAGCATGGCGCAGTGCGCAAAGAGAAGCCGAAGACGTTGAAAAGCAATCGGAAAATAACATTAACGGATGAAATTGTTCAGATGCTCCGTCAACACAAAAAAGAGCAGGCAGAATACCGCCTGAAGTTCGGTGCTGACTGGCCTGAACCCGACGCTGTATTTACCGGCGATTTGGGTTATCGCCTTGATGTTTCTTCTCCGACGCAGAAGTTTCAGAAGATTCTTAAGCAGAACAATCTTAAGCCCATCCGGCTGTATGACCTTCGCCATACAGCGGCGTCAATTCTGATCAAACAGCATGTTGATCCCAGAGAAGTTGCCGCTCGCCTGGGACACTCCCGGACAAGCACGACGCTGGACATTTATGCGCATGTCTTTCAGGAAGCGGACGCTGAGGCGACAGCCACTATTGACGATGCAATCAAGAACGCCAGGAAGAAAGCAAAATAGATGTCCGGATCCGTAATAGTACCCAGAATAGTACCCAAAGCCGCCACGCAGCGGCCTTTTCTTTAAAACAAAAAATCCCGGAAACGCTTTATTTTCAACGTTTCCGGGAAGTGAGCCCGGCGGGATTCGAACCCACGACCTTTTGATTCGTAGTCAAACACTCTATCCAGCTGAGCTACGAGCCCACATGCTGTCTGTGACAGCTAAAGTATAATATCACAATGTTTTTGCACTGT
>Ga0256405_10012905_pt1 | contig 10187 bp, 6 predicted proteins | sample RumenRJG_02DNA_FD_189096 | JGI IMG/M metagenome (GOLD analysis project Ga0256405, IMG submission 189096) | Bovine rumen microbial communities from Lethbridge, Alberta, Canada - RJG_02 | ecosystem: Host-associated > Mammals > Digestive system > Stomach > Rumen | place: Canada: Alberta | collected... | reverse complement strand
TAAGAGGTTGGGACAAGAACCTTCTCGACACAGCACTCACTATCTTCAACTGGTCGTGGGACTGGGGATGGGATAAGGAATATGGCGGTATCATTAATTTCAGAGATTGCAAGAACCTTCCACCACAGGACTATTCACAAGATATGAAATTCTGGTGGCCACAGTGTGAAACAATTATTGCTTCACTCTATGCCTATCTTGCTACTGGAGATGAAATGTATTTGGAACGTCACAAGATAATAAGCGATTGGACATACACACACTTTCCCGACAAAAAATATGGAGAATGGTATGGCTATCTTCATCGTGACGGCACAATAGCACAACCTGCCAAAGGTAATCTCTACAAAGGTCCATTCCATGTTCCAAGAATGATGATTAAAAGTTTAGTACTTTGCGAAGAGATTCTCAAGAAAATATCTAATTCATAACAAGCCAAAACAGTTAAAACATTAATGTAAACCTATGAAAAGGATTCTTTATATATTTCTCATGATCACCTGCTACACCGCTGCATGGTCGCAAAATCTGAAGTTCCATGAGAATGGAGAATTCAAGATTGTGCAATTCACCGACATTCATTACAATGGTACAGACAAAGCAAAAGAGGCCTTAGACTGTATTGATAGCGTGATGAAAAATGAATTGCCCGACCTTGTAGTGGTAACAGGCGATATCATCTGGAGCAAACCAGCAAAGAAAAATCTGTTGACAGTACTCAACTGCATAGCCAAATACAATAAACCATGGGTTATAGAATTTGGTAACCATGATTTTGAAAATGGACTATCTAATCGAGAACTCTACAACATTGCTCGAAGCGTAAAGAACAATATCCTTCCTGATCTTAGCAACGAAAAAGAGCTCGATTTCATCCTTAAAGTGAAACAACATGATGGAATAAAGCCAGCAGCAATTCTCTATCTGCTCGACACTCATGCCTACCCAAAAGGATTTCCAGAAGATAAAAGCCATGGCACCTATGCCTGGCTAACTTTTGAACAGGTAGAATGGTATCGCAAGCAAAGCAAGACTATAACAGCCGAAAATGCAGGAAAAACTCTTCCTGCCCTTGCTTTCTTCCACATTCCACTGCCTGAATATCATGATGCAGCACAGAACGAGAATGCTATACTCATCGGTACTCGCCGAGAAGAAGCCTGCTCACCAATCTTCAATACAGGAATGTTTACTGCAATGATGGAAGCTGGCGATGTTATGGCAACATTTGTAGGCCACGACCACGACAACGATTATACAGTAATGTGGCACGATATACTCCTTGGTTATGGTAGATATTCTGGTGGAAACACAGTATATAACCACTTAACTCATGGCGCTCGTGTGATAATCCTAAAAGAAGGGCTGCGTGAGTTCGACACATACATCCGAGAAATAAACGGTTCATGTGTAAACCATGCCACCTACCCCACAAGCTGGAAATAAAAAAAATTCCTCCCTACATATAAAGGGAGGATTTTTTATATAGTGTTATCAAACATACTCCTAAATTATGCATTGTAATAGCACACAAAAACTTATATAACACACTATATATTTCTAATCACTTACAGGACGAACTGGTAATCCATTTAATCTGCGGAATAAACGATCTGTATCACAAACACTTGACGTAATTTCTAACAAACGCCCCTGATCTCTTGAACCTGGTCCTGATGTCCAATAACCACCACGAATTAAACTCTCATCATACCCTCCTGAATCATCTCTATAACCATATACTTGAAAAAATATCATTTCGCCAACTCCAGGACCATATTGATAAAAATAACGACCTGCCCACCCCGATGTACCTTGCCAAGAATGACGCCCCCGTGCATCCCATCCTTGAAAAACTCCAGATGGAGGCATATGAAAACCAACAGGACTTGGATCATAAACCGACTTTACAACAGGATTCATATTAACAGAGGTTGTTGCGTTTCCTACATTCCAAAGTTCATATGAAGTATTTCCATTTGAAATATTAAAAGCATGAGGATTTCTTATAGTCTCTGCTATATTAGCAGTATTTATAGTTTCTGTTAAAACATAATTATACGAAACAGTATATTTGAATCCTTTTCCCTTACCAGTAGAAGGTATTAATGGATCTTTACGTCCCCACTGGAATGATGTAATATTATTACCATAATCAGCAGTATTTATACCTATATCATAGGTCAGCGTAGAAGTCTTACCACTTTCAGGTTGTCTTGCATATAAACGTATTACAGAAGGCTTACTTGTTCTTGTTTCAGCATCGCAGAAACCGATAGCTGGAGCCGACATAAAGTTAAAAATTTTATCACCTGCCTTCATCTCAACTGTGGCATTCCAATCATAATCAGTCACCCAAATATGCCAACTCCACATAGTATTTAAATCCTTATCTCTCACAGCAATCACGCAATTGCCCTGACAAATATTGTCCTTATTCACTTCAAACTCAATATAGTGTTTATTCGCATCAAGTTTCACAGATGAAGGAGTAACCAAATTAGGAGAATCCTGCCATACAATTACAGCATCACGAGGTTCATATTTAGTGTAAATATAAGGACCTGAGTAATCCAAAATACTATTCCCCATATAATCCACAAAAGTGTTTGAATTATAAGCAGACGAATTTGCAACATTATTCTTTATTGCATTTCCCCACACTAAAGGAAACTTATAAGTCCCAGGTTGGGTAACTACATAACAGTTAGCAGTTTCACCGCCAGCTGCCAAATTAACATTGCTAACAACTGCACGTGAACGTAAATTTGCAGTATGGGTATTGGTAGTTGGATCACTGGTGGGCACAGCTGCTTCGAAAGAAATACCATAAGCCTTAGCCGTAGTTCCACCTGAACCTACTCTTGTAAAATCGGTTACTACAGAACCTGGAGAGTCATATTCTGTTGGATCAGAACCTACACTATATGTTGCTTCCCATGGAACTGCCACCTGAGAACCATAGAAAGTTTGCTTATAACTCTGTACTGCATAGGAAGAATTACCACCTGAACCTGCAATTTGTGTATTAGGAGATGATACTGTAAGTACATACTTATCGTCAACACTGGCTGTTGAAAGAAAATAAGTTACAGAATACCCTGCATCCCATTGATTACCTCCAATATTAGCTTTCAATACATGCGTATTTCCATCGTTAATGGTAATCTCAAGAGTAGCATCATCTGGCACTGTTTGAGGCAACAACATAAAAGCATATTTCCCTGAGTTTATCACCTTATTTTGATCAGTAGCATCAACAACTAAATCTGCGTTCAACTCATAATCGCTTATCGAAGTTGAGTCTATCTCCCAAGCACCCATATTTAAAGTTGTCCCAGCACCAAAATTATAATCAGCCTCGCCATATACACCCTTTATGGCTATCTTAGTAATAGTACAAGGAGCCATTTTATCACCAACAGCTATACGAACAGCCGTACATGCATGTTTAAACTTTAAATATTTTACAACATTATAATCTCCAGGCACATCAACTCCTCCATCCTCATTTGTTCCAAAAATATAAGAATCGTCTTCGCTTACTAATAAATCCGTTTGATTCATTGCATTGGTTGGAGTCACATAATGAAAGCTTGGCTTTCCCGATGTTGTCACTGTTGGCAAGTTTGAAATACCATCCGCATTATGAGGAGCATAGCCATAAAAAGCAAGTCTTACACCTGAACCTGGCCAGAACTCATTAGTCGTCCAATCCATACTCTTCATAACTCGCTCATTTGCCATAACAGGTGTTGCTGCCGTGGTAGAAGAATGAACTGCCCAAGTGTTCCATGCTGGATATTCATAAACAAAGAGCCCATAATCATCATAAAAATCATCTTCAGTTACAAGACGTCCTCGAGACTCTACTGATTGTTTATCCTTTTTTTCTGCAATTCCTGCGGCTGAAGTGAATCTTACAAACATATCGCCTGCTACTCCCTCCATCCTTAAAGTCTTCACAGTTGGAGCCTTTGTCTCTCCTCTAGAAAGATTCTGATTGCCAGAAGCCTTTACTTCTTTTAGATTCACCTTTGTAGCAATTTTACACAAAGATTTTCTCTCTGTAGCTCCATACCATTCAGGAGCACATGAACTGTATAATAGTGTCATCACAAAAAGAAAAAACCAAAAGTTTGCTATTATATTTTATCATCATATTAAGTAAGAAATACTTTAATGTTTAACACTTGTAGATACATTTAATATTTCAAAAAAATAATATCTAATATTAATAATTTTATTTACGGAACATATTAATGACAAAGTTATAAAAAAAAACAATACTATTGTGCCTTTTATTACTATTTTTTTTGCCATGATTGACAAACATCACTAAAAAAGATTAGTACAATAAAAAAAAATGAGAAAATATTCATGGACTTAATCATCTTTTTCTCATCAAAAAGCAACATAATAGTACACTATTTGAACTAAATATTCACTTTAACTTATTTTTTTGCAGACATCTGTAGTTATAAAACATATACTTACTGAAGTATCGGCTGTTGAATAGATGAGGAAGATAGCCGTCTTTCAGTGGCAAATAAGTGTGTACATTTTATTGTTATGTTTGTTATGTAACGCCAATATCATCCGAACTTGATATAGACTGATTATAGAGGAAATATAGAAACATACGCATGAATAAGATGGGTGATATTCACAAAAAGATAGCATTAATTTTGAGATATGCACTACAAGTATTATCTTTGCAACATAAGGAGAATAAATTTATGGAGCAGATTGTCGAGAAATACATTAATCCACTTACTGACTTTGGTTTCAAGCGCATATTTGGAACGGAGTTTAATAAGGATCTACTCATTAGTTTCCTTAATGCCTTGTTTGAAGGTAAAGAGGATATAGAACAATAATAAAACGCAAACCGTGAAGTTTGCGTTTTATTATTTATAGGGCAATATGTTACTACAACTGTATTTCACTATGATTATCCACCCATTCTCCGAAGTCAAGGGAAAGACTGCTTTTTTGACTGAAAACGTAGGCTCCTACGCGAAGAACGTGACCACCATTAAATTCAAGGTTGTAATATGTATGTGAGTATATAACATTGTCAATTGTATCTTTGAACGTAACTTTTATATTGCATGTTTTGGGATATTGATTAAGACATGCCCATACTGAAATAGTAGGAGCAGTGCCTATATATGGTGTTAAATCAACAACTCGGGTGAAGGAACTATTGCTTGAAAGAAGACCTGTTGTTGGATTAAATGTGATTGCAGCTGCCGGCAACTGTCCTTCGTTTATGGTTATAGCTGCGCTGGCAACATTACTTGGAATCTTGTCCTTAACGTGAAATATAAGTTTGGTGACACACAGTGGCAACGACATTTGCACATTTTGTTCAGATCCATTATCAGGGTCAACGGATATGCTTTTTACATTGGTGTATATTTCGTTAATTTGAGTTTGATTTATTGTTGCAACTGTAGGTGATGTAATGGTTGCTGCAGTTCCGTTTTCTGCGGCTTTATGTGCAACGATAACAATCTTGTAGTTACCTTTATAAAGTTTTATGTTTGTAAAACTTCCGAAGGTAGTATTCGTATCAGATGCCGATTGTGTGGCAGAATACACTTTCTCGTCGGCAGAATCAAATATGGCAATGGAAATTTGTGTTGCTTCTGATTCCGACGCCGACACACGTGATTTACTTTGTAAAGTCTCTTCTTCAATAGTAAAGGCGTTTACAGAAAAGTCAACAAACTGAGCTTCGTGAAGGTCTTCCTCAAGTTTGTCACATGAGGAAAATGCTAAGGCTAATAGCACGAATGAAATAAGTTTCTTCATTACTATAAGATTTTTTAGGTTATAAAAAAATAGTGGCAGCAAGGATGTTGTAAGCTTATTGTATTGTGTTACAAAGGTTTACATACTATGATTGCTATGCCAACAAAGGACAAATATAGTAAAAAATATAATACACCTAATGATTTTAATCATTTTTTTGATTTTATGATAAAAAACGTATAAAATCCTATAATAATAGGGGAAATGCAAAGAATCAGTCACGTAAAATAGAGAATAACTACTGTTATCGTTACAACACTACATCTTCATGTTGTATGTCTCTATATTTCCTCTATAATCTGTCTATATCAAGTTTAGCCTGAAATTTGGCGTTACATAACAACATAACAATAAAAATGTGCGCGTCTTATCCGCCACATCTACAATATATCTTCATGTGAAGCAGACGGAAGGCACAGAAACTGCCAACGTTTCCTTTGACTTAGGGGCAGCAACTATGGAATATGGACAGAATGCACCTCACTTCCAGTGGGGGCGCAAGGATCCACTACCGCCATCAACAGGAATGGCAAATGCAAATAAAGCAATTTATGGAACTTACACAATCCTTAATAACATGAGCACTGCTGATATTGCCGTTACTATAAGGACTCCATACAAATTCAATTCAAGCAATGGCAATCCATCATTAGAACTTTGGAATGTGGGGAATGAGGTTACGACATATAATGTTAATCCCGTAATCAAGTCCATTTACGACCCAAGCCCTGCAGGATATCACGTACCATGTCCTGGTGCTTGCGAAGGATGGGATGTTGCAGGACGTGGTTACCATCAAAATATTTCAGGTTTATGGGGAACTTATATATACCAACTTGGCCCTGCTACAGGAAACGTTGTATTCTTCCCTGCATTAGGTTATCGTGATAGTTATAGTGGAACATCATCGATAGGTAGCGTATCTTACTATTGGTATTCTGGTCCCTATGCTACTGATAGGGGCTATGGTTACTATATGCAAGGAGCAAGATGTACCCCTCAATATATTTATAGTCGTTTCAATGCTTTTAATATACATCCTGTAGCAGAAAATTAGTATAAATTCTAATTATCTGCTACAGGAATAACTGTCAAAGCATAACTACGAATGTATGATAAATACGCTGTACTTACAGTTCCAGAATTGAAGTACATGCAAAAACCATTAGAGGAGGACGAAGGACCAGACGTCCAATAGTCACCTTCTCCTGCGAAGTACGAATAACTATAGTAGGAATCTTTTAATCCTAACACTGGTAAGAAGTATGTATTTCCTGTATTTGGCCCTAGTTGAAATAAGTAACGTCCCCATTTTCCACTTATGCCTTGCCAATATGTGCGTCCACCTTCTTCCCACCCTTGAAATGAGCCAGAACATGGTAAATGAAAGCCGCTAGGTGATGGATCATAGATAGACTTCACAACAGGTTCAACACTGGCATTAGTAATAGTATTCCCCACATTCCAAAGTTCTAATGATTGATTATACCAAGTATTAAAATAGTATGGAGTCCTTATAGTAACGGCAATATCAGCAGTGCTCATGTTATTAAGGGCTGTGTAAGTGCCATATATTGGCTTATTTGTTGCTGCCACTCCTGTATGTGCGACCATTGGATCTTTGCGTCCCCATTGGAAATAAGGAGCGTTATTCCCATAGTTCATAGTTGCAGCTCCTAAATCAAAGGAAACGTTGGCAGTTTCTGTGCCTTCCGTCTGCTTCACATGAAGATATATTGTAGATGTGGCCGAACTTGTGCGAGTTTCGGCATCACAGAATCCCAAAACAACAGGCATCCATTGCAAAGTGATGTTAGTTGACTTGATTGGAATTACTGCAGAAATATCGTAATCGGTAACCCAAATATGCCAACTCCACATAATATCAAGGTTTTTATCTCGAACTGCCAATATACAATTTCCTTGACAAATATTATCTTTCTTTACTTCAAATTCAAGAAAATGTTTGTCTGACGACAATTTTACAGATGAAGGAGTAACCAAATCTGGTGCATCCTGCCAAACAAGTACTGCATCAAAAGGCTGATAGGTATTATAAATATAAGGACCTACAGTTGATATTTTTGCTCCTTTATAATCAACAAAAACATCTGAATTGTAAGCCGATGTGTTTGCAGCATTATTCTTAATGGCATTACCCCAAACCAATGGGAACTTATATGTGCCAGGTGCTGTTACAACATAGCAGTTGGCAGTTTCACCACCTGCAGCAAGATTCACATTACTCACAGCTGCACGGGAACGCAAATCGGCGGTGTGAGGATTGGTTGTTGGATCACTAACTGGAACTGCACCACCTAACGTGATACTATAGTTTGCTCCTGTGATGCTTCCACTGCCTGCATTGGTAAAGGCTGTTACTGTGGAACCAGGACTACTGTATTCGGTTGCATCACTACCTACACTATATGTTGCCTCCCAAGGAACAGCAACCTGAGAGCCATAGAAAGTTTGCTTATAGCTCTGAACATTATAAGTGGAAGAACCACCATTACCAGAAATAGATGAAGCGCCTGTAGATACCGAAAGGATGTAATTACTATTTACATAAGAAGTAGAAAGATAGTAAGTAACAGTATATCCCATGGGCCAGTCGCTTCCTCCAATATTAGCTGTTAGCACGTGCTCTTCGCCATCATCAACAGTCATCTCGATTACAGCATTAGCTGGTACAGTTTGTGGCAACAACATGAAAACGTACTTACCATCGTTAATAACCTTATTTTGATCTGTTGCTCGAACAACAAGGTCAGCATTAAGCGTATAATTGTAGGTTGTGGAATTATCAACATTCCATGTCATAGTGCTGTAATCGAAATCACCAACACCATAAACACCCTTAATAACTATCTTTTTAAGTGTGCAAGGAGCCATTTGGTCACCCACAGCAAGTCGAACACCTGTGCAGGCATGTTTAAAACGTAGATATTTAATTTGATTATAATCACCAGGAACATCTACTCCACCTCGAGTATTTGCAGGATCTGCAAAAACGGAAGGATAACTCACCAACAGATCATTTTGCATCGCACCATCAGCAGGGGTTACATAATGAAATGTCGGATAGTCTGTTGTTGTCGCACTCGGGAGAAGTGAAACTCCAGCAGCATTATAAGGAGCATAAGCAAAGAAAGCCATCTTAACACCACCACCAGGCCAAAACTCGTTGGTATTCCAGTTACGCCCTCTTAGTACACGCTCATTAACGATATTTGGTGTAGCGGAGGTATGTTCGGTTGCCCATGTCGAAGAACTTGGATATTCATAAATAAAAAGACCATAGTCATCATAAAAATCGCTTGTTGTTATGAGTCTACCTCGACTATCTATAACAGAATCAGCAGAATTATTACCTACAATACCTGCAGCTGCAGTATATCTTAAATACATATCGCCCTTAGCGCCTTCGACTCTATATGTTTTAAACTCAGGCGCTTTACTCTCTGAGCGAGAAAGATTATTCACACCTGTAGCCTTAGGCTGTTCTACTTCTATCCCAGTAGATATTTTTGCCATTCTATTAGTTTCTGATTCAAAAACATCTTCTGCACATGAAGTGAACACCATGGAAGATACAACAAAAATACTTAATATAGTATGATTCAAATTAAATTTCATTATTTTCAATAATTTATTCTCGCATAATTTTATGGAAGAGGATTTTGTGTTACACCACTTGCAACATCTGGAGTATCCCAAGAGAAACTAAAGCCATCCTTATCACCCCAGGTATCAACTTCGGGTATCGGATTAACTCTCATCCACGCAAAAGAACCTCCATCCTTGCCTTCCCAGTCATCAACTTCAGGAGGAACTATCATATAGTCCCATTTGATATTTACATCTCTAAATCCCCATTCATCCACTTCTGGCATAACCGTAAGTGGAACAATATCATATTCTATGTTTTTACTCTCTGGTGTCCATGGATTCAATGAGCCAGGGTCTATCTTTATTGTCTGTTTCACCTGCATATTAAAACGATAAACCTTTCCAGGCTCCATAATAAAAGTACTGTCGGGCCTATAATAATAGGTATCTCCATTAGTACAAGTGAGTCGAATTAAATTCTGTGAAGTCCTAACCTGATGAGGAGGAACAACTATCTCCGCATAAGTAGCACCTGAAAAACTGGTAGCACTGGCAGGAATAGTATGCAAGGGGAATTCAATATTTGAAAGAGAGCCGTAACTCAAACCTCCACCATCAGCTAATGCCAACTTTACATTTTTAGGCACATTTACAACTTCGGCTGTAGCACCAGCAATCATCGCATCTGTAACACTTCCTACTGGTTGGAAACAGATTTCTATCTTTGAGAGCATGTGGCGGAATTTCAATTTTAT
>Ga0256405_10012904_pt1 | contig 10189 bp, 8 predicted proteins | sample RumenRJG_02DNA_FD_189096 | JGI IMG/M metagenome (GOLD analysis project Ga0256405, IMG submission 189096) | Bovine rumen microbial communities from Lethbridge, Alberta, Canada - RJG_02 | ecosystem: Host-associated > Mammals > Digestive system > Stomach > Rumen | place: Canada: Alberta | collected... | reverse complement strand
GTAAAATCTATCTTTCCACAATCGCAAAGCCAATCAGATAGATAGCACATCCAGCTAAAATATCACTGATTCCAACGAATAACATAGGCAGTTTCACATCATCTCCAAAGAACAAGGTCCTAAAGAATCCATTTAGGAATCCAATGATCATATAGAGTAAAGCATATGTTCCGAATAACTGACCGGAGAAGAAATCCAGAAGAAATCCGGAAAACAAGCCAATCAACATGCCCTGCTTTCTACCCTTCGAGAAACCGGAAAGAGATGTGAATGCCAACAAGAGGTTGGGCACTACATTTGCAAGTTCAAGATAATTAAAAAGGGAAGTCTGTAATATATAGAGAAGAAACAGCCCCCCGCAATTCGTCAGGATTCGGATAACGGCATAACGAATCTTCATTTCGTACTACCCTCTTTCACCTGCATAATGACAAGTACATTTTGAAGATGCTTAAAATCAACAGCCGGTGTCAATGTACCGGACTTGGTAAGATTATTCGCATTCTCAGACAGTGTTGTTACATAACCAATCAAAATACCCGGAAGATACTTATCAGAGATGTTAGAGGTAACGATGGGTTCCCCTTCCGTAATCTGATTATCCGGATCTTCAAGATTCGTCAGATTGATACGATTCTCATTGGTCATGGTCTTAATATCACCGGATACAATACAGAGATTACCGGTATTAAGAGACATACCACTGATATTCGATGTGTCATCGATAACAGCTCTTACGATGGAATAAGACTTACCAGTCTCGGTCACAATGCCTGCAAGTCCTGAACCTGCAATAACATTCATGTTCACCTTAATTCCATCATCACTACCCTTATCGATCGTAAATGTATTAAACCAGTTCGAACCGCCTCTTGCAATTACGCGGGCACCGGTTTTCTCATAATCTGAATACTGCTGATCCAGATTATATAATTCACGTAATCCTTCTAACTCAGACTGCTCCAGCTGGGTGTTATTGAGCTGGGTCGTCAGGTCTTCTACCTGCTGTGTCAGCATAGCATTCTGTGCTTTAAGATCAGAAATCGTCACCGCGTTTTCACGAGATTCGGACACAGAAGAGCCAACGAAATCAAGGCCTTTCTGCATGGGCACAAAGACATAGTTGGAGACAGATTTGAATACGCCACCAGAAAATCCTGAGACATAGCTGGTAAAGAGTACCATGACGCACAGGATCAAAAGGAAAAGCAGAAGTAAATTACTTGGAATTGTTTTCTTTCTGCGATTCATGATTCTTCCTTAACTGAAAATACGAGATTTCATGGTATAGCCATACTGCTGGAACTTAGGATCATGAAGGACTTTGCCAAGACCACGTGCAACGGTTGTCTCACCATCTTCAGCAACATTCACCTTAATGTTGGAGATTCCTTCAAAGTATTCAGCAATACCGTAGAGCTTGGAAGTACCACCCGTAAGATAGATACCAGAATATACGATATCCTTAGCAAGTTCAGGCGGAACCTTCTCTAAGATTCTCTTAATGGAAGCACCGATGCTTGCCAGTTCTTCCTTCATTCCCTCATAGATCACGTCAGATTCAACAGTCATAGGGATGGGAAGACCACTTACTACATCTCGACCGACAATTTCAAGAGAACCACCACGGCCAACACTTGCAGCACCGATGGACTCCTTTAATTCACGAGAGGTTTTACGCCCAATCACAAGATTGAATTTCTTCTTCATGTAGCCAACAATAGCATCATCCAGGCGATTCCCACCAGTCGGAAGGAGTTCAGACAGAACCAGTCCACCCAGGGAGATGACCGAGATCTCAGTTGTATCAGCACCAAGATCGACGACCATAACACCAGTTGGCAAAGAGACATCAATGCCCATACCAAGGGCATCCGCAAGAGGCTTCTCACAAAGCATAACAGAATGGAGCTTCGCCTTGGACTTCTGGAACATATCGTTGAAGGCCTTCTTCTCAACCTCTGTAATATCATTGGGAACAGCCAGAACAACATCAGCCCCCTTCAGATGGGCAGCAAGATCATGATTCAAGACCTGCAGAAGCATGGTCTGCATGTTATCGAAATCTGCAATAACACCATTCACGATAGGAAAAGAAACCTGGATAGACTCAGGTGCTTTCTCATACATGGAATAAGCATCATCCCCGTAAGAATACATCTGGTCCTTATGAATTACAGCAATTGCATTCTTGCAGGTCTGTACACCATTCGAAGACTTGTCGAAGATCTTGAGCTGAAAAGTTCCGAGATCAATACCATACTGATTGGACATTAAATTTCCTCCCGGGAAGATAACTCCCCACGTTCATTAAAACTATAATATGTATGATCACCGATCACGATATGATCATGGAAATGTAAACCGACCAGATCACTGGCAGTTTTAATCATCTTCGTCACCATAAGGTCATCGTAAGACGGTTCAGGATCACCTGTTGGATGATTATGTAAGAGGACAAAGCCATCGGCATTTGCCCGAAATACATGTCTTAATACCTCGCTGACATCTGCAAAAGCTTTGCAATTGGTGCCAATCGATAAGATTTCCTGACCAGTCATATTCAGTCTGTGGTCAAAATAACAGATACGAACCTGCTCCGTGGAAAGATAGGTCATCTCTTCCATAAAGTAGTTTGAGATTGACTTGGGATCCTTTAGAAGAATCTTCTCTCTTCTCTCCTGTTCGGAGATTCGCTTTGCAAGTTCAGATACAGCCTTTAACTGAAGGGCCTTAATCTTACCGATTCCAGGAATCTGTTTCAGTTCATCAAGACTCAGAACACAGAGATTCCGGAGACCTTCCCCATGTAATTGCAAAAGGTCGCCGGCAAGTTCAATTGCATTCCTTTGTCTTGTACCACTTCGAATCAAGAGAGCAAGTAACTCCTGATTCGAAAGGGAAGCCACTCCCTGACGTAATCCTTTCTCATAAGGATTATCCGGGTTCTTCATCTGACAAAGCGTCATTCGTCTGTTTTCTGTTTTCATTCCTAAGCCCTTCGTCTATCAGAGCTCAGAAATCCGCACACTTATGATTTATTTTAGCATAAGGAATCTATGCTCACAAGATTGGCCTCATAAAGTTTTTGTAAGGAAGAAAGGATTCCAAACTTAGCAGAAGGCCAGGTCAGACCGCCCTGCAGATATACAGCATAGGGTTCACGCAAAGGACCATCTGCGGATAATTCAATGGAAGATCCCTGCACAAAAGCTCCTGCTGCCATAATGACCTGATCATCGTATCCGGGCATATCCCAAGGTTCCGGTGTGACATAAGAATCTACGGGGGAACCAGCCTGAATTCCAGAACAGAAAGCAATCAGTGTTTCAGGTTTCTTAAGCGTAATCGCCTGAATGATATCAAATCGCTCTTCTGTTGCGTTCGGAAGGCAGGGGAAACCAAGAGGTTCATAGAGATTCGCTGCAAAGATAGATGACTTCAGTGCATTCGAAGTAATGACCGGAGCCAGGAAGAATCCCTGCAGGAAGCTACGATTCATACCAAGGGTTGCACCGACTTCCTTTCCAAGGCCGGGAGAAGTCAGCCGATGAGCGGCATTCAAAACACATTCCTTCTTGCCGACAATATAACCACCAATGGGAGCCATTCCTCCACCAGGATTCTTGATCAGTGAGCCGACGATCATGTCAGCACCAACCTCAAGCGGTTCTCTATCTTCTACGAATTCGCCGTAGCAGTTATCTACCATGACGATCACATCCGGTTTGATTCCCTTAATAAAGGAGATCAGCTCTCCAATCTTCTCAACAGAGAGGGTAGGACGAACCGCATATCCCTTTGATCTCTGGATGGTTACAAGATGGGTCTTATCGTTGATCTTACGACGAATCTCGTCATAATCAAAGTCACCATTGGGAAGAAGATCTGCCTGGGCATAAGAGATTCCATACTCCGCAAGAGATCCCTGGGAAGGACGAATCCCAATGACTTCGTCTAAGGTATCATAGGGCTTTCCTACCGGGGAAAGTAACTCCTGACCAGGACGAAGGTTAGACATCAGGGCCAGAGATAAAGCATGCGTTCCGCAGGTGATCTGAGGGCGTACCAGGGCATCTTCTCCATGAAAGCACTCTGCATAGACGCGCTCAATCTTCTCACGTCCGATATCATCATAGCCATATCCACTCGAAGCATTAAAGCACTCTGCATCTACCTTTGCAGCCTGCATTGCTCTTAATACCTTAAGCTGATTGAATTCCGTGACACGATCAATTTCACGAAAACGTTCCTCTAACTTCTCTAAGGTCTTCTGACCATAGGCACGGACAGCTTCCGAGATTCCCATGGACTTATACATCTCATTCATTACTTCATCTGATATTTTCATTACGAATCCTTTTATCTAACTATTATTTATTCTTGATCTCTTCAATTGCCTTTTGAAGCAGAACTTCTTCTGTAGGATACTCCTGCCTGTCAAGCCATATGGTGTCTTCTTCTCTACGAAACCAGGTCAGCTGCCTCTTGGCATAATGCCTCGAATCCTGCTTTATGGATAAAACAGCGCTATTAAGATCACATTTTCCTTCAATATAGGGAATTAACTGCTTATATCCGATTCCCTGCATGCTGGTCATATCAGCCTTACAGCCTTCCGCTAACAGACTTCTTACTTCATCTAACAGGCCATCCGCCATCATCTGATCGACTCTTTTATCAATTCTGTCATAGAGAACTTTTCTATCATCTGTTAAGACAAAGAAGCGACTGTCATAGACACTAGACTTCCTGCTCTCTTCTTCATTATGCAAGGAGATTGCCTGCCCGGACTTATGATAATACTCGAGTGCTCTGATGGTTCTCTTAATGTTGTTAGAGTGAATTTTCTCTGCTGATACAGGATCCACCTGAAGAAGCATCTCGTGAAGCTTCTCTTTTCCTTTTCTTCTGGCAAGTTCTTCTAACTCTGCACGATAGAGAGGATCCCCATCTTCTTCAGTAAAATCTATATCTTTCAGAACGGACTGAATATAAAAACCAGTTCCACCGACGAGAATAGGAATCTTCCCATGAGAATATATGGTCTCGATTGCCTCTTTGGCCATCTTCTGAAAGAGAACCACATCGTAGGGTTCTTCTGGTTCGAGGACATCGATCATGTAATGGGGGATGCCCTTCATTTCCGAAGGAGTGACCTTAGCGGTACCGATGTTCATGCGGCGGTAGACCTGCATGGAATCACAGGATACAACCTCGCCACCGATACAGAGAGCCAGGTCGACTCCAAGTTTGGATTTTCCGACACCGGTAGGTCCGGCGATCACGATCAGTGGTTGTAATTTCTTCTCCATAGGCTTCCTTATGAAACAATACGTTTGAACATCTTATCGAGTTCATCTCTTGTCAGCGACACCATGGTCGGTCTTCCGTGTGGACAATGGAAGGGCTCATCTAACATCAAAAGCTCATCCAGCAACTGCTCAAGTTCCATCTGACTGATTCTCTGATTTCCCTTAATGGACGCCTTGCAGGCTATGGTTGCCACGCGTTCGCGGATCAGAGCGGATTCTTCATCTGCCTTCCAGGAGACAGCCTGAGCAGCCAGATCCATGAAGAGATGCTTGGTATCAATGGAATAGAGATTGCCTGGGGTCGCAGTGATACGATACTCATGACCTCCAAAGGATTCGAATGCGAATCCCAGGGCCTCAATATCTGATCTATGTTCTTCTAAGGCTGCTGCTTCCTGATTACTAAGCGTGATAATCAGTGCGGGCGAAACCATCTGAGATGTCATGGTCTTATTCTTAAGAGATGCCATCAGGCGCTCATAATTCACCTTCTCATGAGCTGCATGCTGGTCCAGAATGTAGAGCTTCCCATCGTATTCGAACATCCAGTAGGTATCGAAAACCTGACCTATGATTCGATAGAAGGGACGGCTCTTTTCCGAGAGGAAGGACATCTGGACCGGCTTAGTCACTTCTTCCGTATATCTGGAGATGGCTGTATCCTTCAGAACGGAAGCTGCGTGTTCTTCAACAGCACGATTCACCTGTTTCAGATGCTTTTCTTCAAAGGGAAGTGCTGACACTTTGGGTGTGACATGGTCTTCCTTCTTCTCCTTGGTCAGAGTGACTTCAATGATATCGTCCCGCCTGGTCAGCCGCTCATGTACGGCAGCGGACAAAAGGCTGAGTACCTCCGGTCCATGATCCATTCGGATTTCCTTCTTGGCAGGATGGACATTTACATCAATGGTACCATCTGGAAACTGGAAGAATAACACTGCGAAAGGGAACTGGTGCTGCATGAGGAAACCTCTGTAACCCTCTTCTACAGCTTTTCGAAGGATTTTATCCTCGACCAGTCTACCATTTACGAAGAAATTCTCGAAATCTCTGTTTCCGCGATTGACCGTATAATTACCGAGAAATCCTTTCAGACTGTAGTATTCCGTCTTCTGTTCAATGGGGAGCAGATTTTTCACGATTTCTCTTCCGAAAATCTGGTAGACAACATCTTCCGTTTTCCCATTTCCAGATGTCTGCAGACGTTCTCTGCCATCTGTAGAGAATCGAAAACTAATCTCGGGATGAGACAAGGCCAGATGCTCCATCATCGATTGTACATATCCGCTCTCCGTCTGCTGAGACTTAAGGAATTTCTTTCGGGCGGGCGTATTATAGAAGAGGTTACGAACAATGAAAGTAGTACCATCAGGAGCACCGATTTCCTGTAACTCACCTTCCTCTCCGCCCTCGATCATAAACTGAGAACCAAAATCTTCTTCTGATGCCTTTGTAATCATGGTGACCATAGATACTGCAGCAATACTGGAGAGAGCTTCCCCTCGGAATCCAAGAGAATGTATGGAATCTAATTCCTTTGCTTCTCTTAATTTACTGGTCGCATGGCGAAGGAAGGCGGCATGGATCTGCTTTACCGGAATACCGCATCCATTATCCGTAATACGGATTTCACTGATACCACCCTTTTTGATCTCTACCGAGATAGCGCTTGCACCGGCATCAATTGCATTCTCCGTCAATTCCTTTACGACAGAAGCAGGTCGTTCGATAACTTCACCTGCTGCAATCTGATCAATCGTATTTTTGCTTAATACCTGAATTTCTTTTCTTACCATCTATTCTTTACCTGACTCTGTAAGTCGTACAGACGATTTAAAGCCTCAATCGGTGTCATATGCGTAAGATCCAGATTACGAAGTGTATCGATAATGTCATTGTCAGAATTCGTTGCAAAGAGAGACATCTGATTTCGATCCACATCATCTGGTTTCTTGTATTTTGCCTTCTTCGACGGAGGAATAACTTCGGTATCAACAAGAGAAGCGATATCGGACAGATCGTTATTCACAAGCTGTTCCTGAATGGCTCTGGCTCTCTCCAATACCGGTTCAGGAAGCCCAGCAAGTTTCGCAACCTCGATACCATAACTACGATCCGCACCACCATTTACGATCTTACGTAAGAAGACAATACCATCCTCATTCTCTCGAACAGCGCTGCAATAGTTATGTACACCAGGAAGTTTGTTTTCAAGTTCCGTAAGTTCGTGATAATGGGTCGCAAAGAGCGTCTTTGCTCCAATAATCTTTGGATTCGAAATATATTCCACAACAGACCAGGCGATGGACAAGCCATCATAGGTTGAGGTTCCACGACCGATTTCATCTAAGATGAGAAGGGAATCTCGGGTTGCATTCTTCAGAATATTCGAGACTTCATTCATCTCTACCATAAAGGTAGACTGACCGGAACCAAGGTCATCCGATGCACCGACACGTGTGAAGATACGATCAACAATGGAGATATCCGCTTCTTTCGCCGGTACAAAAGAACCAACCTGTGCCATAAGCACGATCAGTGCCGTCTGACGCATAAAGGTTGATTTACCCGCCATATTGGGTCCTGTAATGATTGCCATACGATTGTCATTATCATCAAGAACCGTATCATTATCGATAAAGGAGCCCTCTGGAATCATCTTCTCTACAACCGGATGACGACCATGTCGAATAATAATTCTTCCATTCTCATTCATCTTGGGTCTGCAGTAATGATTCTTCTCGGCACAGACAGCCAGAGACTGAAGGAAATCAATATAGGCAATAGCCTTGGCAGAATGATGGATTCTGTCTATCTCATCGCAGATACTTGTAAGAATCTGCTGGAAGATATCATTTTCCAGGTGAGTAAGGCGATCTTCCGCACCCAGGATCTTATTCTCCATCTCTTTCAGTTCTTCCGTATAGAATCTCTCAGCATTCGCAAGAGTCTGCTTACGAATATAACGATCCGGAACCAGGTCCTTAAAGGAATTCGTAACTTCCAGATAATAGCCGAAAACCTTGTTATACTTAATGCAAAGTTTCTTAATACCGGTACGTTCTCTCTCTTTTGCCTCAAGATCCGAAAGCCAGCTTTTACCATCTCTTCTAGCCATGCGAAGTTCATCTACTTCAATGGAGTAGCCTTCTTTTAAGATGCCACCTTCATGGACAGAAACAGGAGGATCATCATCGATTGCATCCACCAAGAGCTTGGTAAGATCATCGAGAGGATCCAGTTCCTGATAGAGATTCTGAAGGAGTTCGCTCTTCATCCCTGACAGAATGTTACGAATACCAGGCAGAACCTGAAGAGAATTACGGAAAGCCACAAGGTCTCTGGGATTCGCCGTACGATAAGAGATACGTGTCATCAAACGTTCCAGATCATAGACTGCATTCAGGTACTCACGGAGTTCTTCTCGATCCGCAAGAGATTCTATCAATTCTGAAATCGCATCAAATCGATCCTCGATCATCTTCTTATCGCGAAGAGGCTGCTCAAGATTCTGACGAAGGAATCTCGCTCCCATCGCTGTCTTGGTACGATCAAGAACCCAGAGCAGAGATCCTCTCTTCTCCTTATCTCGCATGGTTTCGACCAGTTCGAGATTCCTTCTGGAAGAAGAATCAATGATCATATAGTTAGAATTACGGTAGACACTGATCTCTGTAATCGTAAGCAGATTGGTCTTCTGTGTTTCTTTAAGATACTGTAATAAGGCACCGGCAGCGGTCATTGCAACCGGCATATCCATTAGATCCAGGGCCTCTAAACTCTGAACCTTGAAGTGGCGAAGAAGTAATTCCTGTGCCAGATCTTCCTCAAAGTAATAAGGATCCAGTTTGGAAACAGCAATCTTCTCGCGATTACGGAATTCCTCGATTGGAGCTCCGCTAATCAGGAAGGCTTCATTACAGATAATCTCAGACGGAGAATACTTCTGCACCTCATTCAAGAAGGCCCTCAGTGTATATTCTTCCGTAACGAAGAAATCGCCCGTAGAAACATCCGAGACAGCAATTCCAAACCGATCGGACAGGAAGGTTACACTCATCAGGAAGTTGTTCTTGGATTCATCGAGAATCGCCGTATCCAGGTTGGTTCCAGGGGTAACCACACGAATTACATCGCGTTTTACAATTCCCTTGGCAAGCTTTGGATCTTCAAGCTGTTCACAGATAGCGACCTTATACCCCTTCGATACAAGTCTGGAGATATAAGTATCTGCAGCATGAAAAGGAACTCCACACATAGGCGCGCGTTCCTCTAATCCACAGTTTTTACCCGTCAGTGTCAGCTCTAACTCTTTAGCAGCGGTTTTCGCATCCTCGAAAAACATCTCATAGAAATCACCCAGGCGATAAAAGAGGATACAATCCGGATATTCTTCTTTTTTCTGAAGATAATGTTGCATCATCGGCGATACATCGTCGATATTAATCTCTCCCATTACAGTTCCTTACTAATCAATTTATCTCTTGGTTATTTTTGATCAGAGCTTCGGCCATCTTAAGACCATCCATAGCCGCACTGGTTATTCCACCAGCATAGCCCGCACCTTCACCACAAGGATAGAGGCCACGAATCTCGGACATACCATTCTCATCACGATGAATACGAACCGGCGAAGAGGTTCTGCTCTCCACACCAGACAGAATTGCTTCCTCATTTGCAAAGCCCTTGATCTTACGATCAAAGATCTTCATGCCTTCAATGAGGGAACTTCGAACATCTGACGGCAGAATACCTGTGAGATCAGAAAGTACCGTCTTGCCTTTGGTAATCGGCGATATAGCACCATAGCCCGTACTCTTTTTGCCCTCTACATAATCCCCAAATAACTGCTGGGGAATCTTCCCCTGGCCCAG
>Ga0256405_10012903_pt1 | contig 10189 bp, 6 predicted proteins | sample RumenRJG_02DNA_FD_189096 | JGI IMG/M metagenome (GOLD analysis project Ga0256405, IMG submission 189096) | Bovine rumen microbial communities from Lethbridge, Alberta, Canada - RJG_02 | ecosystem: Host-associated > Mammals > Digestive system > Stomach > Rumen | place: Canada: Alberta | collected... | reverse complement strand
ATCCGGAAGTGGGAAAGGCTTTCGTAAAGGTCATGAACGCCCTGGGATACGGGGTCCAGCTCATGGATGAGTCCTGCTGCGGGGTTGCTATGGTTTCTAACGGCATGTGGTCAAACGCCCGCTCAAATGCCGACCACAACATGTCCGAGATCCGCAAGGCAGTCTCCAATGGGCTCAGTGTGGTGACTACGGCTTCCACGTGTACCTTCACGATGAGGGAAGAGTATCCCGGTGTGCTTGGAATAGGTAATTCCGACGTCAAGGACCATGTCACCCTTGTCGAAAAATTTATCTACGAACTTGTCGATTCCGGCAAAGTCAGGCTTGTGTTCAGGAAGGATTTCTCTGCTAAAGTGGCATATCACATACCCTGCCACATGGAAAAGCTTGGCTGGTCCATTTTCACCAGGGAGCTTCTGTCGATGATTCCGGGACTGGAACTTCATGTGCTGACAAGCGGCTGCTGCGGCATAGCCGGTACGTATGGGTTCAAGAAGGAGAACCATGCTGTTTCCCAGGAGATCGGCAGGCCTGTGTTTGATGAGATCAGGGCGGTCGCCCCGGATTTCACCGTGACCGAATGCGAGACCTGCAAATGGCAGATTGAGATGTCTACCGGCGGAAAGGTGTTGAATCCGATTATCCTGCTGGCGGATGCCCTTGACCTGGAAGCCACTGCCAAGGCGAACGGGAAGGTATAAGAAGGTATAAAAAGAAGGAGCGGGACCGTAAGCCGGTTTCTGTTTTTAAATCTGTCATTTATCTGCGCGACCTACCCCCCGGCATCGGGCGGGCAGCCCTCATCTGCCGGTATATTTGGTTTTGCAGGCTCCGGGACCGTACCCGCGTGACGTCTCCGCCGCCGCGTCGTGGGCTCTTACCCCGCGTTTTCACCCTTGCCTTTTCCTTGTCCCTTGCGGAAACGCAGGAAAGGGCGGTCATTTTCTGTTACGGCACCCACGAGATCGCTCCCGTCCGGGCTTTCCCCGGCGAAGTGCCCTGTCCTGTCCGGACTTTCCTCACCCTTGCCTTGCGGCCAGGGCGCGACAGATCGTCCCGCTCATTCTTTTTGTGCGGCAAAAATACAATTATTTTCTTTATTCTCCATTTTGGAGTATCTTTGTTCCCCGATGAAAAGGATTGCCGCCATACTTGCCATTCTCGGCTTTATCCTGCCCATGATAGCCAATTCATGCGCGGAAGCCGGTGTGCGCAGGTACAAGGTCAGGGTAGTGAAGGAATATCCCCACGATGTCACCTCGTACACCCAGGGACTGTTTTTCGATGGCGGCAAACTGTATGAGAGCACGGGGCAGTACGGTTCTTCTACTTTCAGGCAGGTGGACCTGCAGACCGGGAAGGCTGTAAGGAAACTCGATTTCGACAGGAAGTATTTCGTGGAAGGCTCCGTCATCCTGGACGGGGAACTGTTCATCCTGACATGGGAGAGCAGGGTTGCCTTCGTCTATGACGCGTCGACGCTCGAGTATAAGCAGACGAGGCGGTATCCCCGGGAAGGCTGGGGCCTGACGACAGACGGAAAAAGCCTTGTCGCCAGCGACGGCTCATCGTTAATCTACTTCATGGACAAGGATTTCAAGGTCGAGAAGACCCTCAAGGTCAGGATGAACGGAAGGCCGCTCAGCAACCTGAACGAATTGGAATTCATTGACGGGAAGATATGGGCCAACGTATATCTTACCGACATGATAGTGATTATCAATCCTTCCAGCGGTGTCGTGGAGGCTTCGATAGACTGTACAGGCCTTCTTCCGAGGCATCTCCGTACACGCGAGACCGATGTCCTCAACGGGATTGCCAGGGACTCCGCCACCGGGAAGATTTACCTGACAGGCAAGAACTGGAAGCGACTTTATGAAATTGAACTGACAGAAAAGAAATAACGTTTTTTATTTAATAACAACAAGCGGGGGTACCGGTTTTCCGGTTGAGAAAGACCCATTGAACCTGATACGGTCAATACCGTCGTAGGGAGGCTTAATCTCAAAGCGCATCAGCGCTTCCCCTTGCATAAGATCAAATCTATGCGAGGTATTTTTTTCAAGGCGGCTTCGGCCGCAATCTGTATCATGTCAGCCGGTGTCGCGCTGGCACAGGAAAAAACCGAAAGACTTGACAGCGCCATCGTATCACTGTCGAGGGCTGGAGACAAGACGCCGGTGGCGTTTACTATGGTCGACAGGCAGGCTCTCAGGAGTACAAATCCTATCCATTCCCTTCCGGAAGCGCTTGCTCTCCAGCCATCCGTCGTCACCTACAATGAAGGCGGAACGGGGCTGGGCAACTCTGCGATAACCGTCAGGGGCAGCAAGGGCTCACAAATCAATGTGACACTGAACGGAATCACTTTAAACGACCAGGAATCCCAGGAAGTCTTCTGGGTCAATATCCCTTCCCTGACCAATTTGATTTCTACCGTCCAGCTCCAGAGGGGACTGGGTACAACGGCCAACGGCGCGGGCGCTTTCGGGGCCAGCATAAACATGAACACCGCGTCGATCGGACCGGATCCTTCTGCGAGGGTGGAAATCTCCCGTGGAATGTGGAATACATTCGTCCGAACCGTCTCTGCAAGCACCGGGCTGACGTCAAAAGGCCTGTATGCCAATGTCGCCTATTCCCGCGGCACAACGGACGGGTATATCCGCAACGCCTTCGTGAAGTCACGCAGCGCCTTCGTTACCCTGGGCTGGCTGGGCGGCAGGAATTCGCTGCGGCTCACCTGGCTGATGGGGGACCAGAAGAGCGGAATCACCTGGGACGGAATTGATTACGAAAAATACAAGACCGACAGGAGATACAATGGTTCCGGGGAGTATTATGACGACGAAGGCAATCTCCGCTATTATGACAACCAGACAGACAACTACACGCAAAACCATCTTCAGCTGAACTATTCCCGTCAGTTGGGGGACAGGTTCACGTGGACATCCACCCTGAACTATACCCGTGGCGACGGATACGACGAGTACTACAAACAGGACAGGAAACTTGTGAATTTCGGATTTGCAGTTCCGGTTATGGGAGCCGACGGCAATGAATACTTCAGCAGCGATGCGATCTACCAGAAAAAGATGGGCAACGACTACTGGGTTTTCAATTCCGATGTGCGGTACGTTTCGGACAGGCTGAGGCTCACCGCAGGTGTCAACCTGTCGTCCTATTATGGCGACCATTGGGGTAAATTCTTGTGGGTCAGGGTGCTGCCTGAGTCGTATGATTTCTCTGTGATGAACAGGTCCCGGGCGTGGTATTCAAATGACGCCCACAAAAAGGAGGCGGACTTCTTCGCTCGGGGAGAATTCGCCGTCGTGGATAACCTTACATTTTACGCCGACTTCCAGTTCAGGACCGTCGGGCTAAGGATGTACGGCAGGGATGACGATTACATAGAGTACGGATCCAAGGAAATGATCGACCTTGACAAAGGCTGGAACTTTTTCAATCCCAGGATCGGAATGAACTGGGATTTCGCTCCCGGCTACAGGGCTTATGTGTCGGTTTCCATGGGCAACCGCGAGCCGGGGAGGAGCGACATCAAGGAGAACATTAAGGGAGACGGAGCGCCTGTCAGGCCGGAAAAGATGGCAGATACGGAGCTTGGCTGGTCCATGCGGGGGAACGGGTTCACCCTTTCCGCAAACCTCTACAGCATGGAGTACAGGGACATGCTTCTCGAAACCGGAAGGCTCAGCACCGCCGGATATGCGGTAAAGGAGAATGTCCCCAGGGCGTGGAGGAGGGGAATCGAATTGTGCGGCTCGTGGAACGGCGCCGGCTGGCTGTCTGTTGGCGGGAACCTTACCTTGAGCGACAACCGGATAGATGATTATACCTCGTACGTGTCGGTGGTTGATGAGAATTGGGATTACACCGGCGCAACCCAGGCCTTTGGATGGGGGAGGACCAGGATCCTTCTGTCTCCTTCAACCGTCGGGATGCTGCAGGCCGCAGTGGCGCCCTGGAAGAATTCGGCGTCGAATTCGCTCAAGACCACCACCTTGACAGTGTCGGGTAAGTATGTCGGCAGGCAGTATATAGACAATACACAGAGGGAAGGGATGGAGATACCTTCGTATTTCGTCATGAATGCGTCCGTTTCCCATGAGTTCAAGTTAGGGAGAGCAGTCCTCGGCTTGTCGGCCTATGTGAACAATATCCTGAACAGGGACTATTTTGCATATGGATGGAGGTGGGAAGCATGCAGCGAGGGGGCTTCGAAGGATGAGATCGTAAGCGGGATCGGGGTTTATCCCCAGGCTCCGGTAAATGTCATGTTCAAGGCCTGGTACGCATTCTGACGTGCATAGACTCCGTAAACCAATAACGCCCGCTTCACAGCGGGCGTTGTTGGTTAGTTAGTAGTGTATTTACCTATGCAAGGCTAATTAATGTTGGTTAGCAGAACTTGCCATGGGAGGCAAGTTAAGTCGTCATATTTCTCTTTAACGTTTTACTAATGCAAAGATATAAAGAAAAAATCACTTTCAAAACATTTTAATCAAAAAATACAAAAGATTTATTTTCCCTTGAGAAGACCCGGCCTGCGTTGTCTCGTCCTTTCAATGGCCTGGTTGTCCTGCCACTCCCGGATCAGCTTTGGATTGCCGCTCAGAAGCACATCGGGGACCTTCCATCCGTTGAATTCGGCAGGTCTGGTATAGACTGGAGGGGAGACAAGGCCGTCCTGGAAACTGTCGCTGAGGGCGGACGTCTCGTCAGTGAGGGCTCCCGGTAGAAGACGCACGAGACTGTCTGCAAGTATGGCGGCCGGTATCTCGCCGCCGCTCACCACATAGTCACCCACCGATATCTCTCTGGTAATCAGATGTTCCCGTATCCTCTCGTCGATCCCTTTGTAGTGCCCGCAGAGAATGATGATGTTTTCCTTCAGCGAGAGTTCGTTTGAAATACCCTGGTTTAGAATCTCTCCGTCCGGTGACATGTAGATCACCTCATCGTAATCCCTTTCTTTCTTGAGGTCCTCTATCATCCGGAACACCGGCTCCACCATGAGCACCATGCCCGCATCTCCCCCATAGCAGTAGTCATCTACGGTCTGCCTGGGCCCGAGTCCGTATTCCCGGAGGCTGTGGACCCTGATATCGACGAGACCCTTCTTAATGGCCCTTCCCACAATTGAATGAGAAAGAGGACTTTCCAAAAGTTCTGGCACTACGGTAAGGATGTCAATGCGCATTGCGGACCTAATTTTATATACTTTAGGCAAAAGTACTCATTTTTTAATTTATTCTTCATATATTTGCATACTATAGATAACTATTAACATTAAACTCCTTGTTATGAGTGAAGAAATCAATCCTGGCGCTCCTGTAACGCCAGATGTAGAAGAGACCGTTGAAATTGCCCGTGAGGCTTCAGTAGTCGAACCAGTCGTTGAGAATCAGGAAGAGCCTGCGCAGGCTGCTGCCGGAGAGGAAACCGTCGCAGCAGAGGAAGCCGTTGCGGAAGAGAAGGCCCCTGAATTCTTCGACAATCCCGCCGAATATGTCGGGAAGACGCTTGCAGAGATTGCAGCCCTGTTCGAGAGTTTCCTTCAGGATCCCGACAGGATGAAGAAGTCCCGTCAGGCGGACGCCCTCAAGTCGGCTTTCTACAAGAAGCTTTCGAGCGAGAAGGTCCAGGCAGGCCTTGCGCCCGCCGTGGAGGATGGTTCGGACGAGGCAGTGGAGGAAGAGGCTCCCGAAAAGGAGAATCCCTTCGAGGCAGTGGAGCACGGATTCAAGTCCCTTTTCGCCAAATACAAGGAAGAGCGTGCAGAATACAACAAGGAACAGGAAAAGAGCAGGGAGGAGAACCTTTCCCTGAAGCAGGCCGTGATCGAGGACCTGAAGGCCCTTGTCGAAAAGCAGGAGGACATCAGCGCAACATTCCCCGCTTTCCGCGCCATCCAGCAGCGTTGGAGGGAGATCGGCCCCGTCCCCGCCCAGAATTTCCGCGACATCAACGATACGTATCAGTTCTATGTCGAGAAATTCTACGACATGGTCAAGATAAACCATGACCTGCGCGACCTCGATTTCAAGAAGAACCTTGAGGCGAAGACCGGCTTCTGCGAGCAGGCCGAGAAACTTTCCGAGAGCGAGAACGTAATCGAGGCTTTCCACGAACTCCAGAAACTCCATGAACAGTGGAAGGAGTTCGGCCCCGTGTCCAAGGAATTCAGGGAGTCGATATGGGAACGTTTCAGGGCGGCCACATCCGTCATTAACAAGAAATACCAGGCCCATTTTGAAGGCCAGAAGGAGAAACAGGCTGAGAACCTAGCCGCCAAGACAGCCCTCTGCGAAGAAGTTGAAGCCCTTGCTGATAAGGAGATCAAATCCTCCGCAGACTGGGGCGAGGTCTCCCGCCAGATTATAGAGATCCAGAAGAAATGGAGGTCGATCGGGTTCGCTTCAAAGAAGGAGAACCAGAAGATTTACGACCGTTTCAGGGCAGCCTGCGACAAGTTCTTCGGCCGCAAGAGGGATTTCTACACCGGCTACAAGGATGAGATGAACGAGAACATCAACAAAAAGATGGCGATCATCGAGCAGGCCGAGGCACTCAAGTCAAGCACGGATTGGAAGAAAACCACAGAGGCCTTTATCGATCTCCAGAAACAGTGGAAGGAAATCGGGGCCGTTCCCCGCAAGAAGTCCGAGCAACTCTGGAAGAGGTTCCGTGCCGCCTGCGATGAGTTCTTTGACGCGAAGGCCAAGGAAGGAAAGCCCGAAAACGATTATAAGGGCAACCTCAAGGCCAAGAAGGCCATCATCGATGAGATCAATGCCTTTGAGGGCGTAGCTGACGAGGATGCGATGAACGGATTCCTTTCCAGGTGGCAGGCTGTCGGTTTTGTCCCCTTCAAGGAGAAGGAGGCCGTGAACGCCGCTTTTGAAGAGGCAATGGCCGCCAGGTTCCCCGGATACGAATCCAGGTCCCAAAGGAGTTTCCACAGCCGTGGAAAGAGCGCTCCGAAGGCCCCCAGGAGTGAAAAGGACAGGCTGATCCAGAAGTTCAACCAGCTCCAGCAGGACATCGATACCCAGGAGAACAACATTGGATTCTTCTCAGCTTCAAAGAATTCGGCACCTCTCATCCAGCAGATGCAGGAAAGGATAGATGCTGCCAAGAGGGAGCTCGCCGAACTCGCTGAGAAAATTCGCAATGCATCTGACGAGGAAGAGTAGCAGTAGGTTTCATGGATAAGAATTCAATCATCGGATTCATTCTGATGGCGGCGATCCTTTTCGGGTTCACCTTCTATCAGTCAAAGGATTATAAAAAGAAAGCGGCGGAACAGGCCAGGCTTGATTCTATCGCCAGGGTTGAATGGCTCGCCCAAGCCGCCAAAGATTCGATCGCAGCGGCGGAAGCTAAGGCCGATTCCCTTGCGGCAGGACTTGCTGCCGGGACTCCGTCACAGGCTGTTCCTGCACCGGTTCCTGTATACAAGGACAGCCTCCTCCAGGCGGCGCATGATCTTTCCGGCGGAGAATTCCCTGTGCTTGAAAACGACAAGGTCGCCATCACTTTCACGACCCGAGGCGCCCAGCCTTACAGCGTGAGGGTGAAGGATTACCGCAATTATGACAGCACAGACCTCTATATCTTCAGGCCCGGCCGGGCAAAATACGAGGTGAGCGTCTATGCCGGGGAGATGATCAATACCGGCGATTTCAACTTCACCGTAACCGAGAGTTCGGCTAATACCCTGGTGATGCGCCTTCCTTTCGCGGGAGGCGGATACATAGAGCAGAGGTACTTCCTGGAAGAAGGCTCGTACAAACTTGACAATACCCTGTCTTTCGTCGGGATGGAAGGTGTGATTCCGAGGAATGTGTCTACCGTGGACATTGACGTTTCTGCCGTTGTCCCCCGCATGGAGAAAGGCTATAAGAACGAGATGCAGTATTCCAAGCTCGACTACTATTTCACCGGTGAAAAGAAGCCTGCTGAAATAGGTCGCGGCAGGGGAGGCTCTAAGAGGGTTGACAGCAAGATCAGCTGGTTCGCCTTCCAGCAGCAGTTCTTCTCCATGATAATGAGGGCACCCGGAGAATTCTCCTCGGGAGATTTCTCTGTGGAATTTTTCCCGGAAGACGACCCGGACCGCAATCTCATGACCTGCACGGCGGGGATGCGTGCGGATTTCCAGAGCAGTCATGAGGTCAGGCTTCCCTTCGAGTTCCATTTCGGTCCCAACCATTACCAGACACTCAAATCATACGGGCAGAAATATGAGAAGATCATCCCCCTTGGAGGATGGCTGGTCGGCTGGTTCACGAAGTATGTCATCATCCCTCTTTTCAATTTCCTGCACAAGTTCATTTCGAACTTCGGAATCATCATCCTCCTGATGACCATTTTCATCAAGCTGGTGGTACTCCCGTTCTCCTACAAGTCGTATTCTTCCTCAGCCAAGATGCAGGCTGTGAAGCCGGAAATCGACAAGATCAACGCGAAATATCCGAAGCAGGAAGATGCGATGAAGAAGCAGCAGGCTACGATGGACCTATACCGCAGGGCCGGAATCAGCCCTATGGGAGGTTGCCTGCCCATGCTCCTGCAGTTCCCTATACTCTGGGCGATGTTCCGTTTCTTCCCGGCCTCCATCGAGCTCAGACAGCAGTCTTTCCTTTGGGCAGATGACCTCAGTGCCTATGATTCCATCCTGGATTACGGCACCCGGCTTCCTATCCTTGGAGACCACCTTTCCCTCTTCGCCCTGCTTATGGCAATCTCCATGTTCCTCTATACCAAGATGAATTCCCAGCAGATGGGAGGAGACGACCCCAATATGGCGAGCATGAGGTTCATGAGCCAGTGGATGATGCCTGTGATGATGTTCTTCATCTGCAACAGCCTCTCTGCCGGACTCAGCTATTATTATCTCATTTCCAATCTGATCACAATGCTTGAGACCTGGGTGATCAAGAAGTTCTTTGTCCATCCCGAGGAGATTCAGGCGAAGCTCGCCGCTTCAGCGGGCAAACCAGCTCCGAAGAGCAAATGGCAGCAGAGACTCGAGGAGGCCCAGAGAATGCAGCAGCAGATGCAGAAAGAACAGGCTAGAAGGAGCGGAAGAAGATGATAGAAGAAAACCTGCATAAGATTTCAATGGAGCTGCCATCAGATGTAACGCTGGTGGCAGTTTCCAAATTCCATCCTGCCGAAGATATCCTTAAGGCGTATGGCTGCGGGCATAGGGTGTTCGGCGAGAACCGCCCCCAGGAGTTTGCCTCGAAGGCATCCGTCCTTCCGAAAGACATAGCCTGGCACTTCATCGGCACCCTCCAGAAGAACAAGGTGAAACTGGTGATGCCTTACGCATCCATGATAGAATCCATCGACTCTGAAGGCCTGCTGGACGCGATCGAGAAATGGTGCCTTGGCAACGGATATGACAAAAGGATCGATGTGCTGCTTGAACTCCATCTGGGAGCGGAAGGAACCAAGCATGGGTTCAGCGAAGAGGAGATAGAGGGGGTCTTGTCCGACACATCCAGATGGCCGCATGCGCGGTTCTGCGGTTTGATGGGGATGGCTACCAATACCGATGACGAAAGAGTCGTGAGGGACGATTTCGCACGGATCCAGGCTTTGATGGGCAGACTGAAAAAGGAATTCCCCGAGATGGGGGAATTCCGTGAACTTTCAATCGGTATGTCCGGAGACTGGAAAATTGCCCTCGAATATGGGGCGACAATCATCAGGATAGGAACCGCAATATTCGGTCCCAGAAGTTATTAGGCCGTTATCTGGCCCCGCCTCCGAAACCTCCTCCTGAGAAACCTCCTCCTCCTCCGATGGACATTCCTCCTCCGAAACCTCCAATTTCGGATGACGACATCTTCCCAGCTTTGACGGCCGCTTGCTGATAGATCGTGTTGGACAGGACGTTGTTGTAATTCACATACCAGAGGAATTCATTGGAGTTCACTCCGAGTTCCTTGGACAGTTCGGCAAATTCCTCGGGGTACAGCTTCTTGAACTGGGAACTGACCTTGCTTGCAATTCCGAACAACTGGGCATATACGAGGTAATCCTTCCACAGGCCGACCTCTACTGCGCCGCGTTCCTTGGAAAGCGTGAAATCATTCAGGAAATTCTTGAATTCTATGACATTGCGGAGTTTGGGCCTGGCTTCCTCCGTGGCATT
>Ga0256405_10012902_pt1 | contig 10190 bp, 9 predicted proteins | sample RumenRJG_02DNA_FD_189096 | JGI IMG/M metagenome (GOLD analysis project Ga0256405, IMG submission 189096) | Bovine rumen microbial communities from Lethbridge, Alberta, Canada - RJG_02 | ecosystem: Host-associated > Mammals > Digestive system > Stomach > Rumen | place: Canada: Alberta | collected... | reverse complement strand
CAAGCCTATTGCAGGCGCCTATTATCATATTCCAGTCGAAGTTCTCTCCATTATGCGCCGTTATGATGTCTGGCTTGAACGTGTATATGATTTTGAGCATTTGCTCTATCATCCAAAGCTCCCATTCTCCCCTCTCTTCTTTCGTTCTTCCGAGATTGGTGAATATTCTCTCGAACCCATTCGGATGGCCGGGGAAAGGACGGTTTATGCGGATACCAATCTGCTCGATTTCATCCTTGTTCGTATCGAGGCCTGTGGTCTCCAAGTCGAAGGTCATCTTCAAGACCTCGTCATAATCGTCGTACCCCTTGAAGAAACGTTTACCTGTTGAAATCATAAACTGTTCCTGAGGGGTCACGCACAAATACTGCTTATTGCCTGAATTTCTTTTAGCAAGAGGGTCTTCCTCTTCTTTCTTCTTATCTGAATATATCGGATTGCCGGCCTTCTTGAAGAAATACAGGAAATCCGAATAAGACATTGGCGATTTTGCGTAGAACATGAACAGGTAGCCGTCGTCGAATTCATGGCGAACTTCGCCATTGACATTTGTCTGAGACAGCTTTTTTACACCGATTTTGAATCGGTTCATGAGCTTGATCAATTCCTGCCTGTCGCCTCCGCATAATTTTCTGCACGCTGAAAGCTTTGCCCAACAGAATGGGTAAAAATTCTCTTTTCTTTGCCGTTTGATGTCGTTTTCGTCACGATAGACCACCGTGATAAAGTCGTCTCGATACCTATAAAGCAGGTTGACTATTTTACGCTGCGGGTCGTGCCCGTCGATGAATTTTTCGATATCTTCAGTAGATATCCTTTTTGGCTTTATTTCTTCCATGTTACTAAATTTTAGAATGATTATAGGCCGAATCCACGGCCATCGTCAAATTCAAAACAAATATACGCATTTTAGCCATTAAAGCGCGTATTTATAATACAGCGAATTAAAGACATAACATGCAAAAAAGAATATACATAACAGAGTCACAACTTGGAGAAATACTTAAAGAAAACCAGATACTCCTCGAAGCAAAGACACAGGTCGATAATTTCGATCTTATAGGAGATTTGATTAACTTAACCGATCCTGATAAGTTTTTCTTCGTTCAGATTGTCAAGCGTTGGAAAGACAACAAGGACAAGTCGGGTGCTGACGCTTGGAGGCAGCAGGGTAGAAATGCCGGTACCTATCACAAGGGCGGTGATTTCGGAAACTTTGCGAGCGGAACGGCATTTAAAGTCAGGAGCAAACAGGAACTGTTGGCCCTTAAACCTCAGATAGTAAAATATTGTGATGCAAACAACGCGAGGGCATATATCACAAGTAACCCGCGTTCCGAATCTCAAATAAACAACCAACTTGCGAAGCTGCAGAATAAATTCGGAAACAAGCTGAACCCATGGGATCAGAAATTCGGGTTCGAGCATATGGCCGGGCAGGCTAAAAGATACGGCCCAAACTGGCCTGACAGGGTAAGGCTAATGCTCGACATAGACACTGAGAAAAACACTTGGTACATCCCATCAAGCAAGGCTACAAAATTCCACACACAAACCGCGAAAAGCGGAAAGGCTTACATTGACGACAGGGGATTTCCTCAGTTAAAAGGCGTAGAGGTTCGCTATGCGAATCACGGCGCACAGACCCTAATCGCAAAATACCCGAATCAGGAAGCTTCAATAAAAGCGCTCGGCGGAATAAACGTATGGGACTACACGCATCAAACCCTTCAACAGAACGGAATACCTGTCGAGAAGGAGTATGGAACGCCTTCAAACGGTTTGCACATTATAATCGCCGATATAAGCAAGATACAGAACCTTGACCAAGTAGAAGACGATTTGAGAATATTTGATGACGGGGTAAACGAGAACATGACACAGTTGGTCCATTTCAATTTTGACGGGAAACTGATTCTCTATTCTAACGTTGATACACGGGGATATTAGTATGAAAATCAAAACATCACAGCTTCGTAAGATAATTTCCGAAGCAATCATTGAAAATCTGAATGAAGGGGGCTTATCAATGTACCAAAGACAGTCCGAAATACTAAATCCAATCAACGCTATTTCTTCAATGCTTGGCAACGAGGATGGATCAAAAAGATATCACGTTTACTTGCAAGAAATTGAAAAATTTTTGCTCAATAGGGAAAAATCAGAATTTTTTGGGATGTTACAGAAATGCGCGGGCATTATAACCGGAAGTAATAAAATACCGGTCAATAATTCCGAAGCGGTTCTCTATCTTAGAAAATATCTCAAAAAATTAGACAATAAAGCGCGAAACAAAATCATTTGGGATTTGGAGACTGAAGGCCTTTTATCTTTTTGCCAAGATAATAAAATAGTATGAAGATTAAAACATCACAGAGACGAAGATAACATTGACTATAAATAAAAAACGAAAGACCGCTAAACAGCGGTCTTTTTTAATATCATTTTTATTTCTTTTATTTCGTTTCGCACCGATTTAAGTTCGGAGTTCGTTTTTTCTTTTGTCCTGACGAAGTCATTTTTAGATTTTTCCAACTTCCGTCTTATTGAGAGTTCTTTCTTGCTTAACGAATCAAGCCACTCTTTTATCACCCTAACGTCGCTTTGGGAGTAATCCCCTTCGGAGATTGCGGCGACGGCCCCTTTGAAAATAGATTCATCCATATATGACCGTTTTAACCATAAATAGTTTTTCCGACGGTCATCAGGACTAAAACGGGGTGTCTTCCTCCGGTTCGTTATTGGGCGATTCTTCCTCGTTTTCTTCATCGGCGTCGTTGTCATCGTTAAACGATTCGTTCCTTTGGAAAAGTTTTTCCGTAACCGAATCAATGCGCTCGCCGAATTGGAAAACAATCCTGAATGGTTCCGGGTATTCGTCATAATCTGAAATATCCTCCCACGCAAGGGCTATTATCCCATCGATGCAGTCCTGCATTGAGAAACAGGAATTCTTCTGCGCGGTGGAAAACGGTATCATCGTGGACAGCCTCTTTACAACGGATACCATACTGTCGTCGGGACGAAGGCTGTCGCAGGCGCTTGGGCACTGTTCAGCCCAGTCTTCACCCCATACGGTATCAGGAGAATCGGAGAACAGGAACTCATACTCCCATTCATTGTTGAAATTGAGCCCTACCGGTTCAATGTAGATAAGGTATAGATTTTTATTGTTTTTCATCTTCTTTCTTTATAACTGCATCAATCGTGATTTGCTTGCGCATTACAATGTTCCACATTCGTTCATATTGCGTGTTCCTGAAAATTTGGTAATATATATCAACAGGTTTCGTCTGGCCTATCCTGTGTACTCTGTCCTGCATTTGCTCATTGTCGCTCGGAACGTATGACATATCTGAAAAAATCAGGTTCGTCGCAGAGGTTAACGTTATGCCTACTCCGGCACTCGCAATGTTTCCTAGAAATACCTTGACGTCGTCGTTACCCATAAACGCTTCAACGGCCGCATCCTTTTGCTTTAAAGAACATTTTCCGTTGAATAGTACGGCTGTATCCCCATAATAATCTTTCAATGTGTAGATTTCCTCATCATAACAGCATGCTATTACAACCTTCTCACCCTTCGCTATTATCCCGTCAGCAAGGCGTTCTGTGTACGGAACCATTTGGTTGGAAAGGTATCTGCGATAAATGCTGCCTTCAAGCAGGCCTCTGTTGAGCTCTTTCTCAGGATCAAGTTTTTCCTGCTCGGCTTCATACTCATCCCAAAGCCTGTCGTATTCTGACAGTTGATCATCAGTCAAATCATAGAATACTTCGTGGATTCGCTTCTCGGGAAGCGTCAGATCTTCCTTGGTCCTTCGCATATAGATATGTGAAATCCTATCCCTTAGTTCGTCAAGGTTTTCTATCTTGTTCGAATTCGGAATGAAAATCATTCTGCAATTTTTTTCAATTTTTTCCTGCAGTTCATTCCTTTCTTTATCGGTCAATTGTTTCCAAGTGGACACGCCGGCCCTTTCGAAATAGCTGTCTACGATTCGCTGACGTTTCGCCTTGTCTTTCGGATGCACCATTTCGAATGCGCCGCAATAACGTTCCATATAATACTTGTAGTCGGACGTTATCGGGTCATCCAAGAACGACAAGACACAGTAAATGTTCGTAGGATCATTCGTAAGAGGGGTCCCCGTTATCAGATAAAGGCTGTCCGGATTTCCTTTCTTAATTAAGCTTTTCAGGACCTTGTATCTGTTTGACTTGGTGTTGGACAGCTTGTGCGCCTCATCGATTATAATGAGGGTTTTCCTGTTCGTTATGTACTGAAGCATTGGACTCTTCTCGAACGTATCCTCCCACGCTGATTGACTTCTGCCGGCCGGAATTTTATAGAATTCATCGACAATGTCGTAGTTCAATATAACAAACCTGTTGAATTGCCATTTGCCGGCTGTTTTCGCTTCTTCGAGCAATTCCTTCTTGTTCTTTCCGGATTTACCCTGAGCATATCCGAGAAATTCCTCCAATTCGCCCTTCGTTTTGTCGTTGAACCCGTCGATTACTGAAATTTCGCGTTCGGGAATATAGAACGACAGTTCTTTCTTCCAATTGTTTTTCAACGAAGCGGGACAGATTATAAGGACGGAATCGAAATTGCCTTCAATAGCCGCGACTGAGGCCTCCGTAGTCTTGCCGAGCCCCATTCCGTCCGCCAATATGCATTTCTTCCTTGCAAGAAGGAATTTTATCGCGTCTTTCTGATGCGGGTATAAAACCCTCTTGTATCCCGAAAGTCTGTCATATCTTTCAAAATCAACCTCTATCTCGTTATAATCTTTTACCAAGAAATTTTTCAATACAGCCTTTTTCGGGAGGAAACACAATTTCGGCTCAACGGATTTCCTGTATTTCACATAGCACGCATAATGAGAATCCGTATCGCCAAGATATGAGATGATTTTAAGTTTTGTCGGAAGAAAATCTATTCCCCACGATTCCTGTTTCTTTTCTGCGTACCAATCCGCGACCCTTGTCATTTTATTGATGGCAATGGGCTCCGTTTTATAATTCTTCAAAATGAACTCAGCTTGAAAATCGCCGATGGCATTGATATCCTTGTCCACATATACATACTTTTGTAGAAGCAGTATATACGGATTCTCCCCATCGTATCGCCTTAACAGTTCAAAGGCTTCGTTTTTTCTTTTTGTACTGATAGTCATTGTTACAAATATACAAAAAAATCCGGCGTTAAAAAAAAATGGACGAATCTGCGCGATTCGCCCATATGTTCCGAAAGACTATCTGTAAGTGTTTCTATAGGGGGATGCAAAGAAGACGGTTTAGTTACCAACCCTGTTTTCTTCAAAATAAAAAAGATTGTTGTACACCTTCTTAACGTATGCCGTTACCCTCTTCTGTATGTCTTCTATTGGAAATTCATAAACATGTGGCTCGTTGTATTGAAAACCATTAAGCCTCGAAAATTTACTAAAAATTTCTTGGGTAAGGCTGCCTATCGTCCATGATTCACCGCCCTCTTCCGCTTCATATACAAACTTCTTTACGATTTTGTTCATCTTAGAAGCCGCGTCAGTAGCGCTACGTACCTGTTTTGCGGTTGGAATGTATGGATTCTCCAATTCGCCATAGCCGGACGGCAAGTCAGCAGAAGGCATAACGCGCGATGGCGCTTTTGCCCGCATAGGCTTGTCATCAAAGTAATCTTCCATCAACGCAGCCTTAATGCTTTCAGAAATCATTTTCCTGAGGGCATTTTCGCTTATTTTAGCAGTATTCTTTTTCATATTCTTGTAAAAATTATTTTTAATTGATTCTGCAACCATTCTCGTCCAATATCCTTCTTCCCCGACATCTTCGCTGCTATCTATTTCGTCCGGACTTACCAACGCATGGTTGCGCCAAAATTCAGCGTCAGAGTCAGTAGCTCGCTTGTCCCAAGGCTCTTTCCCGCTCTTTGTACCGACATAGCCGGTTATTATTTGATAAACATTTTGCGCCGTTTTTATTTTTCTTAGTACGATAAATGCCGTACTGCAAGGCTCCGGGCTTCTTCCAATAGCGTACCTGCTCTGCCTTTTCCTTCCACTCCTTTGCAGATATACTATGTTATCGCTGTCGTTCGTTTCAACGCATTCCTGATATCCGATTGGGTGCCCGAGGTCTACAACTTGCTCAATCATACCATTTTTATCGGCCGTATTTAAATTCACCCGTTTTAAAACTTCGCAAAGAAGCTTTGGCCCAAGGTGGCACAATGCATGTCCTGAATTGTCGAAGAATACGTTTCCACTAATTGTCCATCGCGACTTGCCGCCATTATGCAAGTACCACGCTACCTCTTCTTCGATATCCCGTCTCCATTCGGCGTACGATGGAAGATGGAAAGCATTTTCTATGCTTTCTGCAATGATATGCAATAGCTCCGCTCTCTTAATTTTCATAATTAAATTTACAAATACCAATATTCGCAACCGTCAATCATTTCGACAACGGCAAGCATCCATATTATTGTTTGCTTAATCTTCGTCAGGATATTCATCGCCGAATTCGCCGTTCGCGTCATTCGCTGTTTTCTCGAGGTCAAGTTTGTACATCTTCTTGGCCATTTCAATGAATTCGGCTGGATTTACGCCCGTTCCCCTGATATCGTCTGAAAGTTCATCATTGAAGAAACGTTTCTTTTCTCCGTTGATACTTGTGATTACATAAGCGATCGAGGCATAATTGAATCTTGTATAACGGAATTGTAGTTTCGAGATTTCGTCCACATACGCTTTTATCTCATCGTCGCTCTTGTTGAGCTTCCTAAGATCCGCCACGCCGGAAGTGGAGTATTTCTTGAAATAAGGAACCAAATCATTAGCTGGGATTTCCTTAATAATATGCCCGTCGGTTCCGACAAGGAAATATTGCGAAACACAAGTTCCTTTTCCCGTATCTTGATTCATATAAGTCGGAAGGCCGTTTGCGTCTGTGTCGATTCCAGCCCTGTCCTGCCTTGGCCTCTTGTCCATTGGGGCGAGGCCATATTTTGAACGTATCGCATTAGCGGGCTCAACGAACATTTTATTGTAATGCTTCCTCATATTCTCAGGACTTCTCCAATTGATAGAATAACGGGCGAACTTGATAACGCCGCCTATTTCTTCCTGCACGCCAAGATTTTTTCCGAACGTGGCCCAATCAGGATAATTTTTCATCCTGTTCGTTGCGGGGTTGACTTTTTTTATCTGCGGTATGTCAAGGTTAGCCGAAGAAACATAACCAATTGTACATTTTGTGCCTCCCTTTACCTTTTGGATTTCTGAAGGAAAATCACTTACAGGAATGTCCTGTCTGCCGCGAGCGTCGAGCTCGTCAACTTCCTCATTCAGCTTTTCAGCCTCAAAAATCGTATAATGGTTGTCCATTCTGTTAATGAGATTCATCATCTCTTTCAATTCTCTTTTAGCCTCTTTTATCATAAACTTAATCCGTTTCGAAACTATTTATATATGCTATAAATACATTCAGCGGCAATGAAATTATCGACAACTGATATAAAAAGAAAAAACCCGATAAACAGGAATAATTTCTTCACATCACAAGACCAAATCAATTTTCAGATAGGAATTGGTATGGAGTACGTGAACAAAATTGTCAATCAAACCGTTGTCCTCTACGAGATTGACCGCGATAAAACTAAAGTAAACGATATATACAATGAGGCGAATTTCAACAATCTCGTATTCAAGACTCCTGTTGAACTGAATGTCCTATACAAAATAGACAAGAGCGAACTGAAAACATACGATAACGACACAATAAAAGGCTATTATGTTAAAGTCGGCCAACTTACGTTTTCGATTTTTGAAAAGGAGCTCGAGGAAAACGGATGCGATATAAAACGTGGCGATTATATCGGGATACAGGTTACGCCTGAACATATGGAATTTTTTGTTGTAACCGACGATGGCCGCGTGAACTACGACAACAGGCATACTCTTTGGGGAACGGTTCCGTATTACAGGAGTATAACATGCGCGGTGGCGAACGATATTACTGAAACTCAGAATATTTAATGAAGAGGTATTTAAACGACATTGAATTGAAAAGTACGTCTGTCGGCGACGAGAGGCGATTGGAACTCCTTAACCAAATAGTCAAGGATGGGACGTTTCTGCCAAAAACAGTAGAATATTCAGATATCGATGCAGACTTTAAAAGGTGGGTGGAAGAAGACCTTCGGGTGTCTTACAACGGCTCACTGTTCCCGACAATGGTTCTTTACAGCAACCAAAGGTTTACAGAATATTCACAATCTTGGAGATACACGGACGCGAATAAGAACCTTATCCTGAATTTCAAGACCATAACAAGGGAGAACAATCCGAATTACGGAAAAATACAGAACGGGCTTTGGAATATACCGGGTAACAGGTTTTACACGATGAAAAGCACGAAAGTGCTCGATGACAACGGAAGCGAATCGCTGCTGCTCCTTAAAGTCCGTCAGCCAATGGCGGTGGACCTTATCTATAAAGTGTCCATATTCACGACGAACATTCAAGCTATCAACGATTTCAACGTAATAGTAAACGATGCGTTCAAATCAAGACAGGCTTATATCCGTCCGAACGGGCATTACATGCCAATGATATTGGAAAACATTTCGGACAAATCGTCTTATCAGATAAGCGACAGGCAGTTCTATTCTCAAACATTCCAAATAAAGGTTATGGGATACGTGCTTCGCGAGGAGGATATGAAAATAGAGGAGAGACCGCTTAAACACGGGATTAAATTCGGTTCATACCTTAACAGGACCAAGGCATTCGTCGAGGTTGAGGAGGATCCTTGCGACGACTATGAAAGGTACGTGCACATTCCTACAAGACTTATAATAAACTTTCCGATATGCGTAAAGAAAGTTGAATTTGATGGAATCGGGCAGGATTTTGTGATAACGGCGATAACTTCCGAAAACATATCCGAATATAAAATATATGCAAATGATGAACTTCTCGGGCCCGAACTTCCTATCGGAATAAAAGACGGTGAGACCGTAAGAATAACCATACGACTGAGGTCTTCAAGGTTTCCGTCCAAGCTTGTTCTTCACGGATACGATCCGGGAAACGTATTCGACAAAGAGGCTAAGGAATACACCGATGAGAGAGAAAAAATAAATACTGAGGTTGAATATGAAATGGATGCAGGGGAATAAATACAGCCTGCGCTCTATTTTCAAAAAAAGAAATGTATTTATTATAAAATAAATTGACAAAATAAGCTTTAATAATATGGGAAAAATCAGAGGAACACACTCAAGCCCGGGACATTATACGCAAATTACTGATTTGCAATATGCTGCGAAAAATTTCGGCATTACCACACTCGGCTTGGTTGGTGAAACGCTTAAAGGCCCCGCATTCGAACCTATCGCAATAAAGGATTGGAGAGAATACGTGAGCTACTTCGGAGGGACTAGCGCTGAAAAATTTAGGGATACGCTGTTCCCGAAATACGAACTTCCTTACATTGCAAAGGATTATCTTAGTGCTTCGGATCAATTATATGTTTGCCGTGTGCTCGGATTTAGCGGGTATAACGCGGGAAAGGCATTCGTGGTTACTGCAACATTCCCTAAAGGCGGGAAAGAATATCCAATACTCGTTCTACGTTCTCGTGGAAGTTACACGGACGGGCCTGCAATGAAAGACAATTGCGAGCCTGACGCTAATTATGACAAAGTTAAGTTCCGCTGCGATGAAGTGGTAATTTCAGGATATACAAACGTAGACTCTAAAATCAACGGCTGTGTAACGACAGTATCCGCAAGTGCTGGCACTTTTGATATAGATGAAGTGAACAGCGGAAGATTTACCATAATTGCAAAGTATAACGGGAAAGAGGTTGGCTCATACCCAGTATCATTGAATCAGGGTGACAAGGATTACATTTACAACGTGCTTGGCGTTGACCCTATAAACGGATATCCGGCAGTTTTCGTCGAGGAGTTGTATGATGTGATGATAAGCGACCTAGGAGCAGGAGAAATAGTTTCAGGGAAAACAAAAGAGTTTGGCAAAGTTACAATTGAAAACATCATCGCCGGCAAAAACCCTGATGAGGCCGCTGATTTTGTCAACGCAAATCCTTCCAAGAACGGTGTTTATCTATACTCTTCCGAACTATACTCAAATGGAAAATTTGTTAAAGAGGAC
>Ga0256405_10012901_pt1 | contig 10191 bp, 7 predicted proteins | sample RumenRJG_02DNA_FD_189096 | JGI IMG/M metagenome (GOLD analysis project Ga0256405, IMG submission 189096) | Bovine rumen microbial communities from Lethbridge, Alberta, Canada - RJG_02 | ecosystem: Host-associated > Mammals > Digestive system > Stomach > Rumen | place: Canada: Alberta | collected... | reverse complement strand
TGAAGGATGAACCTCCGAGATGCTTTAATGATATCTGGCAGGAGATACAGTATTTCATCGGGGATATTTCCCTGTTCGATGCGGTCGGCAGCGATACCTATGAGGTAGAGTTTCCGCTGCTTGAAAAAATGAGCGGTTACTATGCTTCTCAGGAAGAGATAGAGCTGATGGAAGAGGAGGTTGATGAAATTATGGGGCTTGAGGCGATCCCACTGCTTGAGGACTGTGCTGATGCTGAGGAGATACGGGATGTCTGCAGCGAGGTTAAGGAGGTCCTTGTTCATCAGTCAGGGATATCCCTCATCATAGAGAGGATGCTGGTCTACAAACAGCTGGCAGAGGCAGAAATACCTGAAGAAGAAGAAAAACTGCGGGAAAAAATCCTTTGGCACCGTCTTTCTGTTCTCCTGGAGCCATGGTGTGAAAGCAGCTTCGTGAGCACGGTGCCGGTAACGCTTACAACAACGAATTACGATAATGAAGACAACGGGATCTTCTATCCAAGAGATACAACGAGGCTTGATGTTGTGGAGCTGGGATTCCGTTTTCTCGCACTTCTGTTTCTGGAATATGCAAAAAGGAACTTTGTACATAGAGAGCAGGACGCGGCAGAAGTCCGGGTCCATGAGAGGAGGTAATTAGAAATGACGAAAGAAGAACTGATGTCTTATAAGGCGCAGACTGAAAAGATCCGGTTAATGGCAGAAACGAATGCAACGCGTATCTGGGAAGAGCATAGTGAGGCGTATCTCGCCATTCGGAAGAAGTGTAATGAATTCTCCGAAATGAAAAAAGAACTTTGCCTTGGAACGGTTCGAATCGAAACTGGGATTCGGTATAATAACGAGACTATTTTTTTGGAAGTGAGCGATAGAGAGGTGAGTATAGAACATCCGGCACTGTACTTTGATAACAAGCGTTGGCTTTCCTCTTATTTGCCTGAATTTGACAAAGACGAAGAGAGTCGGGTCCTGTATCGCTTCATCGAATTATGGGATGAAGCGGAGATGACCAAAAAGTACTATGAAAAATGCATGGAATTGCTGGAAAAAGACCGTGGAAAAATCTGTGAAAAGCTCGAAAAAACAAACAAGGCGGCGGATAGAATCCGAGTCACGGAGATATACCAGAACGGGGAGCTTGTATCAAGAAACGAGGAAGCATTATGACAGTCTGCCTTAATGGCGGCTGCTCCGGGATTGTGCGGTATTAACCGCATGATCCCGGGCTTTTTTTGTGCAATAAATAAGCCTCTGCACCTTGCATTTACTGGCTTTCGGGGTTAATATATATTTGTTATTAAAACTTAATAACAAATATATATTATTCGGGGGAGAGGTGAAAAAAAGAAACTACATAGGAGCAGCCGTCGCGGCTACTATCGTTACCATGTTTCTTGTCGGAGGCGTGGGAAATGTGATTACAGGTGCCGTGGCTATATCCTACGCGAGGTCATTTCTCAGGGGACTGTTCCATATGGAAAACAAGGGAACCGAGGCGGAGTTTGAAAGCTGGGCTGAAAACCTGGACAATGAAGAATTCAAGGGGCTGGTTTCGGACTCTGACTATAACATGACCAGCGGCACAGCAGAAGCTCTCAGGATCGACAAGAAGACCCTTGTCTACATGCTGGACAAACTGATCGACTACAACGCGCAGGCAACGAAGGAAGTCACCATTTCCGTAGAGGGCTTCCACGAATACCAGGTGTGGGTGGATACGAGCTACATCGACGGATCCGGGAATTATGTAAGCGACGGCTACTGGGACGACAGGGAAGAGTATGTAACAAAACAGATAAATGTGTCCAATGTGGATTTTGAGAGCGGCCAGTTCATTGACTGGCACCTGTTTTACCTATACTGCGTGCTCTACAGGACTTCACCCACGAGAGAGGATGTCTCTGTGAAGATCACGGAAAAGGATGTGGACGCGGTATTTGATCTCATGTCGATGCATTATACCTACGCGGTGGACCTTGTCCGGGAGGGAAAGCCATCTTATTCTTTTGACGAGTGCGAGTCCCTGCCGCATACGGAGGATATCTACGGGGACCCGAACACGGAGGAAGGCCGTTATACATGGTATTATCCGCGGAGCCTCTTAAGCACTGCAAGGTCCGGTTACTCCCAGATCAACGTGACGGCAGAGGGGGGCATGGTTACCGGAGCGACGGAACTGTTCATCCCGGCATATTTTGAGGAGATGAACGAGAAGATCCGGGTGGGGCTGACGGCCGAGGAGGTCATGGCAAACGCGCGCGGGCTTATCGGCGGGGAAGAAGCCTTCACCCTTCTTTTTAATAATTTCAAGAGGTCGGAACGCGCCTCCGACGTCATCGTCTGGAAGAACTCCCTTTCCTTTTCAATGGGGGATGCGGTACAGAACGCGGACGGCAGCATTGCCTTTAACAGCTTCACATACGGAGGCGTTTTCAACAGCGGTTATAACGGATCCTTTGCCGCATACAGCGGATTAAGCTACAGCGATATCGGGGAAGCTGCCGTGGCGCTGGTGCTCAGCCGCCTTGACTGGGCCTACGACCAGAATAAGCGGGGAAGCGTGGGCTACTGGGACTGTTCCTCTTTGGTATGCAGGGTCTACGCGGAACTCGGTCTGGCCATCGATTCAGGTGGGACGACCGATACCCTTCTCAGGAACGCCCGGGATTACCATCAGGAGATCACGGAAGAAGAGCTCCGGCCCGGAGACATTATCCTGTACAGGAGATCGGGCAACGACCACCTTGAAGGAGTAGGACATGTGGTCATGTGGGTCGGGGACGGAACTATCGTCCACGCAAAAGGGAAGGCATACGGTACCGTTCGGCAAAGCTGGCAGACCTACGGGGACAGGGAAAGACTCATCTGTTTTGCAAGGCCGTACATCGGATTTGAACTTCCGGAAAGATTTTCAAAGATCGAGGCAGCAGAAGATTTCGGCGGGACCTCAGAATGGATCTCGAATGTGGGCGTCGCAGCCAGGATATGGACATACTGCAAGAAAAAGGGATTTTCAGATATTGCGGCAGCGGCCCTCATTGGAAATGTGGAACAGGAGTCTTCGCTTGATCCGGGCTGCAGCGAGGAGGCGGAAGGCGGGGCAGGTAACGGGATGGGGCTTTTCCAATGGTCGTGGGACCGGAGAACGGCGTTCCTTTCCTGGATGAACCGGAATGGGTACGATCTTTCCAATGTGGAAGCACAGTGCGAGTATCTTGTAATAGAGAACGACTGGATCCAGGACGCGCCTATCACATATTCAAAGAGGGCCGGCGGCGGGAAAGTAGCAAGGAAAGGCATTGCTTCATCCCTGGCTGAATTCGCAGTATATGATTACTCGTCTATCGAAGATGCGACCAGGGATTTCGCGCGTTCGTGGGAACGGATGCACGAGGACCATGCTAACTGGCCGAGGCGGATCGGGGCAGCAAAGGATGCTTATGCCATGTTCGCCGGGAGGAAGGATGCCACGAGCGCAGGGAAAAAGTCTGCGGACGGCAGTTTCAAAAACGGACAGAAGATCTATTTCTCAGAGCTTACAGGCGCGGAGTTCGCGGAGTTCAGTGCGCTGAACACGGGATATGCGACATACTATAAGACAACCGGGACATCCAATGGGATCACAGTCTGCCTGAACGCGGGGCACGGTACTCCGGGCGGGACAAAGCATAAGACAAAGGCGCATCCGGACGGGACGCCGAAGTATGTCTCTGGGACAAATGCAGCCGGCGACATATACAGCTATTCCATTTCAACGGGAACAGATACGGCCGGGGGCGTTTCCGAAGCGAGCATCAATCTGAAAGTCGCCGTCATCACCTGTGCGGAGCTGCTTAACCGCGGTTATGATGTCGTAATGATCAGGGACAACGACAACAAGAGCCCGGTCCTTGACAATATCGCAAGGACAGTCATAGCAAACCAGACATCGGACTGCCACCTGGCGCTGCATTTTGACGGTGACGGGCTGAGCTATGACAAGGGATGCTTCTATATGGGAGTCCCGGATATCGCTGCATATAAGGCCATGTACCCTGTGAGCGAAAACTGGAAGGAACATGAAGCTCTCGGCAAGGCGCTGGTGAACGGCATGGTGAAAAACGGCGTGAAGAAGTTTTCCGATGGCCGGATCGCGAATGACCTGACACAGACCTCATACTCAACGATCCCGTCTGTGGACATCGAGTATGGGAACCAGTCGTCAAACTTTACGGACAGCTATCTCGCAAAGATCGCCATAGGCCTTGCGGACGGCGTCGATGAGTTTTTCGGGCAATGAGAGGAGGTTGAACAGTGACAGATATAGATATCCTGAAGATCATCAGGGGGTTCTTCCTCATGGTCGTGCTCATCTTTGTCGTGGGCGCTGCAGTGATCGTGGTATCGGGAATCGTGACCGAAAAGAAGGAGGTGGAAATAAATGAGTCGCTGGCTGAGGAGATGACCGGGCCTTACAGGGATGACGGCCATGATATAAGGATAGAATCTCTCGCAGCGGAAAGGGAAGAGATGAATGCCCGCGGAGACCCGGGTGATGATGAAAGGGCCACGCCCTCGGACAGCGAAAAAAATGCCGCCGTGTTTGACACAGGCAGGCCCCGTTCCAGAAAAGCCCTGATCGAGATTGCGCTGGAGTATAACGGGTACATCCCTTTCGCATCCGGAGGCAGGAGCTTTGAGAAGGGATTTCACAAGTACCGGTCCGGGATCGACAACCGCGGGAAACCTCCGGAACTGCAGACGGGGCTTGATTCCTGGGGGTATGTCATGTGGCTCTTCAGGAACACGTTCGGTGAGGACGGCGATGAATGGCTTTCCCCGGAGGCGCTGTCAAAGACGGCCGCAGAGGTTAAGCGGGAAGACCTGCAGGTAGGCGACATCGGCATGCTTTACCCGCCGGGCGAAAACGGCAACCATTTTGGCGTCTGTGTTGGATATATCGACGGGATCCCGGTGTTTTCGCATTGCGCCAATATCCCTGCCGAAGGCTATCCCTGCGGGAACAGCAGGCTGTCCTGCCTTTCGGCAGAGGAAGATCTTTACATGCACGGCTCTGCACCGGTCGGGTTTACCTGCTTCTTCCGGCCGGCGGTCGCTTGGGAGGAGGAGCCATGAGAAGGAAAAAGATCATTTCGCTCCTTAAAACGGCTGCGGTGGTGCTGTGCATTGCGGGGATCGCATTTCTCTGCTACATTGCGATCCTGCACGGTGTAGTTTCTGGCGGTGATGAACCCGGGAACGGAAAAGTGGCGAAAGAGTACAGAACATCCCGGAAAACAGAGGAGTCCCGCCCGGAGGAACCGCCGCAGGTTGCGGAAGAAACGGCTGGAACAAGAAGCGGAGCCAATGGACCGGATCCGTATATCCGCTATGACCTCTCCGGGAATATCGAGCGCGATTCCGACGAGGGAAAAAGGGCGGCTGCGGCCAGCGCTTTCGGAAAATGGCTGTGGGAAACCGCATGCATGGGAAACGCGCCGGAGATCGAGGGAATGATGAACACCGGGGCGGTCGAAGCGAAGGGATATGAAGCAGACCTGGGGGCGGCATCCGCGAAGGTGATCGAAGACTGGAAAGATAAAGGCAGGGAAGTCCTGTATGTCGGGCATTACTATGGCGGAGCCGGGGAATATGTCGCGAGATACTGCCTCGTACGGCAGCGGAAAGGGGCAGCGGAGCAGGAATATGAGCTGGAAAACGCAAGTTTGCATGAGCTCACCCTGTATTTTGACGAAACGGGAATGGTATATGCCTTTCTTCCGTTCCCCGCGCAGGCGGTCTCGGGATATGGCAGGCTGTATGGTATCCAGAAGCCGAGACCTTCCGGATCTTCAGATAAGAAAGAGAAATAAAAACAAATATATGTTATTCGACAAATTAAAAACAAATATATTTTTACATTGCTTGATGGAAAGGGGGTCGTGTGCTACTATTATCCTATATAAAGAAAAATGCCTTGTGGAGGATATATATATTATGAAGAGACGGCTTATTGTAATGTTTGCAGCAGCTGTTGCCGCAGTAACGGTCCTGGCCGGCTGCGGTGAGAAGAAGAAGGAGGATCCGCTGAGCCAGATCACAGCGACAGAGACGTTCCCGGAGACGGAAGAGAGTACCGAGGCAGAGACTGCTGCTGAAGAAGAGACTACAGCGGAGTTTCCGGCTGAGCCTCCGGCGGATGCGGAAGAGACCGTCTTCTATCACTATGAGGTTTTTACTGATGGGCAGCCACATAAAGTAATCTACTGGACAGACGGTGAGACCCAGAAGAGCATGATGTTTACATCTTTAAGTCTTCCCGAATGGGGAATCAAGTCGATCTCTTTGCCGTCCGAGTTTGTCGAGTCAGAGGGTGGAAAAGAGATACAAGAGCTGAAGGGTGATGAAGGTGCAGCAGGCTACATGAAGCTTGCGGAAGAGAAGGCTCTTGTGGATGATTCTTATGATTATCCTGGTGCATGGTCCCGCAGGGATGAATACAGTCTTTTTCGGGTGTGGAGAGCAGAGATAGATGAAACCTTTGATTTTGAGAACGCTTATCCCGAGGAAATCTATCATGCAGTGTATCCATTTGTTGACAAAGGGGCTTTTGCCATCAATCGCGATAGAATAACAAAATATAAAAATTCAGATGGCACTATAGAGTACCTTCTTGATTGTAAAAATATGGGACACTGGGGAAACATCAAGAAAACGGCGGATGGTGGATATGAGGCGCCAGTCACTAAGATGTATGGAGGCTATATTCTTGTCCGCCCAAAGGGAAATGTTGCTCATTGCATTTTTTATGCATCTACTGGAGATGAATGTTATGGAGAGAGCGAGTATGTTTTGATCGAAAGTGCCGAGTATACGGATGTGCAGGATATAACGGAAGGAGCCATATGCAAAAAGTGAAAAAACGAATAATAAAGGTTCTTCTGTTTTGCTTGTTATTGCTTTATTTCGCTTTTCCTGCTTATGCAAATGGGCCTGGTAGTTTAACGCTCATTCAGGAGGGGGACTCCTCCACGGGGGTCGGAAACATCATGGAGGATACTGAAAGTGGTTGTCAACATCAAGTAGATGCCGCACAGGTTTTTTGCCAGACACATGATGCAGGTATGGATAAGGGCTCTGCAGAGGGAGGAAGTTCAGAAGAAACTGCAATCCGACAAAGTGGCGAAACCTCCACCGCCACAGTCAGCGGAAGCGTCCCGAGATCTTACACCTCGACAAGGGAAAAGGTCGGTGAGACCCAGACTATCGTGAGGAACGACGGAACGAGCGGTACCATAGATACTTACGATATAGGCGGGGATTCCACACAGATCGTCATCTCCTATAATGATGGATCGGATATAACGATAACGTTAAATTCTGACGGGACCACCATGGCGATGACGAACGGCCAGTACTGGACCACATGGTTCCAGTCCGGCGATGATTCAGGTGATAGTTCGTCCGGAGGATCCGGGAGCAGCACCGCAGGCAAAAGTGCTCCGGACAGTCCGGAATCTTTCAGCGGTAAAACGCCGGAAGAAACACCGCAGAACAAGGCCAACCTGTACGAATACCGCCGTGATAACGTGACGGGAAGGCTCACATCCGTCGGCACGATCGAAGACGGGGCAGGGCGCACATTAGACCTCACGATCGTCGTCAAAGGCGAAGAGGAGAAAGTGGAGAAGCCTGAAAGGCCCTCACGCAGCGGCGGTCTGCCCGCTACGGAAGGGGATTCCGGTGATGGTTCCGACGGAAGCGAGGTAGTGGTCAATGGGAAAAGGGTCCGGATCGCGCCGGGAGGATCAGCCGGAACAGGAGGCGCGGCAACGCCCGGCGCCGATGGAAGCCAGTCATACAGAGACCTCCAGAACTACGCGAACGAGATCTCGAAGATCGAGGGCGGCAAGACCGTTACTGTCGGAAAGGATGGAAAAGTAACCATCACCCAGGAGTTCGACGACAAATCGACAAAGACCTGGGAGCTCAACGGGGAAGGCAAGATCGAGTATGATTATACGATCAAGAAAGCTGACGGTACCCTGTCAAAGCATCACAGGACTGTGAGCGTCTCCCATGAGACAGAGCACCGGCCCACGTTCGTAGGCTATGACTGGACCGTGGAGAATCTTACGGATCCGTATTCGCCGTTTTACATGAGCCCGACCTCTTTCACGACGCCCGGCATGCGGGAGAGGCAGTATGAGGACGGCCCGATCTTCTCCGGCGGCCTTCTTCCGGTCGGGGAAGGATACCTGAAAAAGGACGGGGCAGAGTACTGGTTTGTAAATTACGGCGACCATACCTGTACAGTCACGCCCTGGTGGAACATCGACGTGTACGAATGCTGGACAGAGGAGAGTACGGATACGGATGACATGGGCGTCTCCAGTACCACGACCGAATATTTTGAGGAGTACGAGTACTCCTACAAAGAGTCCAGGCCGCCGAAGGTCTATGAGTTCAACATCCCGCTCGTCTGTATCGACTGTCCGATCCCGGCCAAGGGCTACAGGGCCTGCATCGGAGGGAACTGTGACTGTATCGGAACGTCGGATGAGCTCATGACCGTCTGCGACGAGCAGCATACCGTAGAACTGGATATTGAGACAAGGGTCGAACTTGAGCAGTGAGACTGATTGAAAAGGAAGCGGTGCCATATGCGGCACCGCTTCCTTTTTTTGGGGTTCAGTTCAGAACTCAGCGAAAAGCTGGACGAATAGTTCGCGGGTGGGACTGTAGCCTAAGCCGAATCCCACTGCCGTGTTCTTGGGATCAAGCATAAGGAGATGGTGGGACGGAGAATTTATCAGGGCGACCTGTGACTTCCGCACCTGGTCTATCGGGCTTCTGGGGTCCGGGATCGGGCCGTCATCTCCGAACCGGCGGTTCAGGTTTTCGGAGATTCTGACCTGCCTGCCGTAATACAGATCCGCGATGTGCTGCGCCTGGGCGACACCGTTGTCGTCGTAGTGATCCGCATAATTGTATTTCAGCATGTGGCAGGCCCTGTAATTTGCGAGGATGCAGAGATCCCAGTCGAGCCTCAGCGGGGCAAGCCCGTTCCGGGCGCGTTCCTCGTTCAGGAGGTCGAGCGCCAGGCAGTAGCAGTCCCAGTATTTTGAGACGTTTATGACTGCGGTGTTGTAAAGGTCATCCTCGAACCCGTCGCGGTGGACGCCCTCGCAGACATAGGTGCCGTCGTCGGAAAAGGTGTAGGCCTTCCCGTCGACGCTGTAGTCACCGTATACAAAGCCGCCCCCGGGGCCGGCAAAGTACCAGCTGCCGCCGTCCTGGATCCAGCCGTAAGCCGGTGTCCCGTCAGCGTTGAACGCATATCTCCATCCTTTGATCACCCTTATCTCGATCCCGTCTGCAGCTGTTTCTGCCATGGCGGCAGGAACGAAAACGAAGGAAAGCGCCATGGCGGCCGCTGCCGCGCCGATGGTCTTCCTGATCCAGTGTCTCATCAAATCTTTCTCTCCCTTTCTGAAATATCAAAATGATCCGCAGCGTTTCCTGCGGCTGTATTTGTTTCCCCGATTATATTTTGGCGCGATGCACAAAAATCCGCAAGAAAAATTGACACCAAAAGCCCTTTTCAATTTTCCGGAAGGCTGAAAAACCTTGATTTTACGGGCTTTTCGTCGCAAAAAAATTGCGTTGGCGATGAAGGCGGCACGCCGCCGGGCGCAGGTAATGACCATGCTTTCCGGATGCATGTAATGCGGGAGGGGGCAGTGAGGAAGGGGTTCCCCGGCGGTTTCCGGTCCCCCGGCACACCGGATGCGCCTTGAACAGCGGCTCTCCCCCCCTTGTCAATGCTTTTTTATGGACCGGCGGCAGGATGCACCCCGGATTTCACTATTTTATATTTATTTCCTAATATACCTTATATTCCGTCCAAAGGGCCCCCTCGCGCCCCTCCCGGCGTCCTTTCTTTCACTTTCTTCCGTTTCACTGCACATCCTCTGTCCCCGCTGCCGCTGCCGCACCGCATCCCGCAATTTTCTCTCTTCCCCGTTCTTTCTCGTCACAGAGGAAGAGCGGAAGAGCATATCCTTCCTTCCCTCCCCTCCTCCCTCCCCGCGCGGGAAGAGCGAAAGAGCAGCGCCTGCGGCGCGTAGCCAACGGGAGGTGCGTCATGGGTCAGAGGCGCATCCGGAAGGCGGAGGAGGCCGCGACCGCCAGGATCCCGGGCTCCCGG
>Ga0256405_10012900_pt1 | contig 10191 bp, 7 predicted proteins | sample RumenRJG_02DNA_FD_189096 | JGI IMG/M metagenome (GOLD analysis project Ga0256405, IMG submission 189096) | Bovine rumen microbial communities from Lethbridge, Alberta, Canada - RJG_02 | ecosystem: Host-associated > Mammals > Digestive system > Stomach > Rumen | place: Canada: Alberta | collected... | reverse complement strand
AAGCACATTAACTATACCAAGTTTAAACCGCTTCCTCAATAATCTATATTCTAGATCGATATAATCTTCATATTATTCAATTAATTATTCTTTAAATACGTATAATTTTTAAGATCCCGTGCATGCTAAAGGAGCTTAAAGATGTCTCTCAATTGTAATGAATTAAAAATTTCTGCAAAGTCCGCTTTTGAATTTACCTTATCGGTATTTACAGGCTTTTGGTTTATAGGTTTGGCCTATGGTATTTATATGCAGGTAGAAGGCTTTAGTTTTATCTACCCTATGTTAATGTCTGCCTGTATATTTGGTGGTTCATTAGAGTTTGTAACCGTTGGTATGCTCTTATCTCCATTTGCACCAATTCAGTCTTTGATCATGGCGCTTTTAATTCAAGCAAGACATCTTTTCTACGGTATTTCTATGCTTGATAAGTACAAGAACATGGGACTTAAAAAGCCTTTTTTAATCTTCATGATGTGTGATGAGACCTTTGCAATTAACTATTCAGCTAAGATCCCAGGCTACGTGGATAGAGGTTATTTCATGCTCTTTGTCTCTATCTTTAACTACTTATATTGGTTTACAGGTGCGACCATGGGTGGCTTATTAGGTCCTCTTATCTCCTTTGAAACTCATGGTTTGGAATTTGTGATGACCGCGATGTTTGTGGTTATTTTCTTAGAAAACTTCTTACAGGAAAAATCTCATGTAAGCTCATATTTAGGTTTTGTTGCAGGAATTACCATGTTAGTTACCTTTGGCAAGGATAACTTTATGATCCCAACTATGCTTACTATCTTAATTGTCTTAACCGTATTTAAAAATAAACTTCAAAAGAGAGTTGCCTAATGACACTTACTCAAGAGATCATCACTATTTCGATGTGTGTACTTGCAACTGTTAGTACTAGAGCGCTACCTTTTATCCTCTTTTCATCTAAAAGGCCAACCCCTAAATACATTCAATATTTAGGTAAGGCTCTGCCAGGTGCGGTCTTTGCTATGTTAATTGTGTATTGCTTAAAAGGCGTGGATGTAACCCAAGGTAGCCATGGTATACCTGAGGCAATTGCAATTGCAGTGACCGTAGTAGTGCACCTAATCAAAAGACATATGTTAATTTCAATGGCGGTAGGTACTGCTTGCTATATGGTGCTTGTGCAGTTTATCTTTTAGATTAGATTTTTAGATGCTTAGTTTTATGAGAAGTTGTAGATAAGATAAGTATTAAATTGCAGATAAACAAAAGGTCGCTTTCGCGACCTTCTTACTAATTATCATTTGCTTGAACAGGATCTTTAATAAATCCTTCTTCAGAGACACTATCAGGTGCTTGGTGCACAATCTTAGGTTCTGTTTTAGGTAAGTTGTAGGTCTTATTAGCATTTAAGATCTTCATACCATTGTTAAGCTCACTTAAGCTTACAGATTTAGCATTGTCCTTTTCAATACTATCTTGAGCTTTTAGAGCATCAATTAAAGTCATAGAGCCTTGGTTATCAATTAAGATGTCGTTGTTGTTCTCATCTTTTGCTAAAAGCAATTGCGCAGGAACTGAGGCTGGTACACTAGGATCGGTTTGCTTGCCTAGATAACCAATTCTATTGATCATCTGATCTGATAACTCTTCATAACACTCATCTAAGATCAATTCTTGCTCATTAGCTGAGGCTAGGGTATTGTCTGACTTATTTAAGGCAGTACGAGTTAGAGCATTGCGCATGACGATAGTACGAGCGTTTTCTGATACCTTAAGATTGGCTCTTGCTACAACCACGATTCTGTACTCGAGTGCAGTTTCACGGGAATCAACAGAGGCAATTGGCATACTTACACTTGGAGCATTAACTGTAAGTGTAGGAATACCTTTTTTAGGTTTGAAATCTCTATCAACAGCGCTTTTGGCGTAAACCTTAACACCTCTTGTTCTAAGCTTTCTGACCATGAGCTTATAAAAAGAGTTGTGATAGTCACCTGTAACGTTAATTTGAGCTAGGCTTGAACTAACACTGCCTTGAGTTGGTAAGTGAAAACCACATCCTGATAACATAGTTACCAAAACACCAACTGCAATTAGCTTTAATTTCATGCGTAGCTCCTTAAAACGTTTCTTAGATAGCAACGATATTTACTAATCTGCCCTTAACATAGATGGTCTTCTTAATTTGCTTACCATCAATGTACTTCTTAGCATCTTCACAAGAAGTAGCCTTAGCAATTACGTCTGCCTCAGCTGCATTTGGATCGATGTTAATACGAGCACGTACTTTACCGTTGATTTGAACTACAACAGTTACCTCATCCTCAACTAAAGCACTCTTATCAACAGTAGGCCAAGTCTCGGTATCAATTTGAGTATTGTTGCCAAGTAATGACCATAACTTGAAGCAGATGTGAGGAACGATTGGGTATAACATGATAGTTACGTTGTTGTAAACCTCATAACGTACAGCAAGTGAAGCCTCATCAGAGCCAGTGCACTTAGATGCAACATTTAATAGCTCCATGATAGCTGCAATTGCAGTGTTAAAGGTCTGACGACGACCGATATCATCGGTTACCTTCTCAATGGTGGTGTGTAACTCGTGACGGATCTTCTTAAGCTCTGGAGTTAACTTAGACTTATCTAAAGCAACAGGTTTGCCTGCAGCAATTAAGTCTTGAACCTGAGACCATAGCTTACGTAAGAAACGCTGTGAACCTTCAACACCTGACTGACGCCACTCTAGAGTTAGCTCAGCAGGAGAGGCGAACATCATGAATAGACGTACAGTGTCAGCGCCATACATACGTACCATATCCTCAGGATCGATACCGTTAGCCTTTGACTTAGACATCTTAATCATGCCTTCGTGATGTAGCTTGTGACCCTCTTTATCTACAGCTGAGATAATGTTGCCCTTATCATCACGAGTAGGGAATGCATCAAGTGGGTTAACCCACTGCTTAGTGCCGTTCTCATCTAGGTAGTAGTAAGCATCAGCTAGTACCATGCCTTGGCATAGTAAGCGCTTGAATGGCTCATCATACTTAACCATATCAGCATCACGTAATAACTTGAAGAAGAAACGTGAGTATAGTAAGTGAAGTACAGCGTGCTCAATACCACCGATGTATTGATCAACAGGTAACCAGTAGTTAGCTGCATCCTTATCAAACATCTCTTTTTCATCACGTGGTGAGCAGTAACGAGCGTAGTACCATGATGATTCCATGAAGGTATCAAAGGTATCAGTCTCACGGGTAGCTGCCTTGCCATCATAGGTGGTCTTGTACCATGACTCATCGGTCTTAAGAGGAGAGATAACACCGTCAATCTTAACGTTAGTTGGTAATTGAACAGGTAGGTTCTCATCTTTTTCTGGTACTAACTCACCAGTCTCATCGATGGTAAGCATAGGAATTGGGGCACCCCAGTAACGCTGACGTGAAATACACCAATCACGTAGACGGTAGTTAACCTTACGTTCAGCACAGCCCATTGCCTCTAGCTTATCAGCAATAGCCTTGAATGCCTCTTCAAAGTTCATGCCATCAAACTCACCTGAGTTGCAAGCTACACCGTGATCGGTAAAGGCTTGTTTTGATAAATCAGGCTCTTCAGCATCCTTTGAAGCTTTAATTACAGGGATAATGTCGATACCGTACTTCTTAGCAAAGTCGTAATCACGCTGATCGTGACCTGGAACTGACATCACAGCGCCGGTACCGTAATCCATAATTACGAAGTTAGCTACATAGATAGGTACCTTGCGACCATTGATTGGGTGGATAGCATATAGGCCAGTTGCCATACCCTTCTTTTCCATGGTTGCAATATCAGCCTCAGCAAACTTCTGAGTACGGCACTCTTTGCAGAATGCATCAAGCTCAGGATTAGTCTCACAGCACTTTTTAACAAGTGGGTGGTTTGCTGAAATTGAAATATAGGTAATACCCATGAAGGTATCAGGACGGGTAGTATAAACAGTGAACTTATCGTCGCTGTCTGCTACCTTAAAGGTAATGTTTAAACCTTCAGAACGACCAATCCAGTTGCGCTGCATGGTGCGAACACGCTCTGGCCAACCTTCTAATTGATCTAGATCTTTTAATAACTCTTCTGCGTAAGCTGTGATCTTTAAGTACCACTGAGGAATTTCACGTAGCTCTACTTTAGAACCACAACGCCAGCAGCAACCGTCTTCAACCTGCTCGTTAGCAAGTACGGTGTGATCAACAGGGCACCAGTTTACAGTTGAAACCTTCTTGTAAACTAAGCCTTTTTTGTATAACTGACCAAAGAACTTTTGTTCCCACTTGTAGTACTCAGGACGGCAAGTAGCAACTTCACGAGCCCAATCGTATGATAGACCTAATGACTTTAACTGTTTCTTCATGTAGTCAATGTTTGAATAGGTCCAATCACTTGGCTGCTTGTTATTCTTAATGGCAGCGTTCTCAGCTGGCATACCAAAAGCATCCCAACCGATAGGTGCTAATACGTTCTTACCTAGTAAACGGTTAAAACGAGCAATTACGTCGCCGATGGTGTAGTTACGTACGTGACCCATGTGAAGTCTTCCTGATGGGTATGGGAACATAACTAAGCAATAGTATTTTTCTTTAGTTTTATCTTCTTTAGCAGCGAAAGTCTCGTGCTCAGCCCAATATTTTTGAACCTCTGGCTCAATTTCTTGTGGGTTGTAGATTGTTTTGTTGTCTGACATCGACATTGCTCCAAAACTTTTTATTTAAATTTGTACAAATTTGAACAGTTGAAAATAACTGTATATTTTGCCACATTTACGGTCAATTTTGACGATCGTCACGTAAAAATAGTGGGATTTTTGGATAGAGAGAAAGATTAAATTTGCAAAATTGTGACTTGCAATTAACTTGCTATATCTAAATATACTATAATGTAATATAGTATATCGTAATATAGTAAATTTTAAAGTGAGGTTGAAATGTTTGTTGGACGTCAAGCAGAGCTTAAAACCTTAGAAAAACTCTATTTATCTGATGATTTTGAATTCGCGGTAGTTTATGGACGCAGACGTGTGGGCAAATCATCTCTATTAAATGAATTTTCGCACTATAAAGACAATGTCATCTTTTTCTCTGGCATTGAATTTGACGGCCTTGAAAACTTAAATATTGCTGTTGCTAATATCTTAAATTGCAAAGCAATACCTCACGTTGTTGCTGCTCCAAAAACATTTTTAGAAGCCTTTCAATTAGTGTTTGAAGCCTCTTTAAAAGAAAAGATTGTTTTAATTATTGATGAATATCCATATTTAGCTCGTGCTGATAAAAGCTTAAATTCAGTACTGCAGATGCTCATTGATAAGTACAAAGATAAATCAAAGTTAAAACTTATCATTAGTGGCTCCTCGATGTCATTTATGGAAAAGGAGGTTTTATCCTATAAAGCTCCTTTATATGGCAGACGCACTGCGCAACTTAAAATTGATCCTTTTAACTTTAAAGACTCGCTTTTGATGATGCCTAAAATGAAGGATGAAGATAGCTTTATTCTTTATAGCGTATTAGGTGGGACACCTAAATACCTAGAGTGCATCAATACCAAATTAGATGCCTTTTCTAATATTGAAGAAATCTTCTTTGACAAAAGCTCCTTTATCTTTGAAGAGCCTTTAAATCTGTTTAGACAAGAGGTAAGAGAACCTTCAATATATAATGCCATTGTCAAAGCGATAGCCGATGGTGCTTCAAGAGTTGCCGAAATCTCTACAAAGCTTGGTATTCCTAGTGCAACTACTTCGATATATTTAAAGAACTTAATTGATTTAGGTATTGTCAAAAAAGAAAATCCATATCTAGACGACAATTCCAAAAAGTCAATTTATGAAATAAAAGACAATCTCTACAAGTTCTACTACAAATACATTCCTGGCAACGAGATTTTGATTAACTCCGGCGCCTCTTTAATCTTACTTTCAAGGATTAAAGCCTCATTAAGCGAGTATTTAGGAAAGTCTTTTGAAGAGATCTGCAAAGAGTACTTAATTTTGCAATTATTAAGAGGCAAACTTCCTTTAGTCTTTGGTGCTTTAGGTCGTTGGTGGGGCAACGATAAAACTAAAAAATGCCAAACAGAAATTGACATTATTGCGCAGCAAGATCCAAATACAGCTTTATTTGCCGAATGTAAATGGACTAATGAAAAAGTAGATCAAAAAGTTTTAGAAACTTTAGTAGAGCGTAGTCATTTATTTAAATACACAACATCATGCTTGTACTTATTCTCCAAATCTGGTTTTACTAAAGGATGCAGCGAACTTGCTAAAAAGCTTGGTAATGTTTATCTAGTAACATTTGATGAGATGATGAAAGAATTTAGACAAAAATAGTCAGCTAAATTTGCCTATGATACATAGATAGTTAAGCAATTTAGCCTTAAAAATAGTACAATTAGCGCAGTTTCAAATTACAGCGATTACTATTTTTGATATAAATAGAGTTCAAAATGTTAAAAAAACTAGCTCTAGCAGTAGCACTAGCTTCAACTATTACTGCAGCCAACGCTTCAAATGATTACACTATAGTTCCAGGTCACAATGTAATTGGTGAGGAACAGACTTATAACATCAGCGCTGATGGTACTACTACTTTAGAGTACGTAGCAGCTGAATACAGCTTAGGTTTGTCAAATATGATTGAGGCAAATCCTAATGTTGATCCAATCGTTCCTAAAAAGGGTACTACTTTAATTATCCCAACTAAATTATTACTACCTCCAACCGTTCATGAAGGTGTAATCATTAACTCTGCTGAAATGCGTCTTTATTACTTCCATGGTAATAAAGTTACCGTTTTTCCAATTGGTATTGGTCAGCTAGGTAAAGGAACCCCAATTAACTGGGTTACCAAGATTGAAAGAAAAAGAGCTAACCCTACTTGGACTCCAACTGCTAATACCCGTGCTGAGTACGCAGCAGCAGGTGAGCCATTACCTGCAGTAGTTCCTGCAGGTCCTGATAATCCAATGGGCTTATTTGCAGCCTATGTAGGTAGACTTTATGCAATTCATGGTACTAATGCTGACTTTGGTATTGGTTTACGTGTAAGCCACGGTTGTGTACGTCTACGTAATGAGGACAATGAGCATTTCTTTAACATGGTTCCAGTTGGCACTCGCGTAGAGTTCATCAGCCAGCCAATTAAGTTTGCTGAAGAGCCAAATGGTGATCTTTATATTGAAGTTCATCAGCCATTATCAAGATCTCAGTCAGAATTTGAGAATTTTGATACCGATGTCCCATTTACTTTTACTCAAGCTCAGTTAGAATTCTTTAAAGATCCTCGTATTAACCAAGATATCCTCCAAAGAGCTCTTGAAGAGCGCTCTGGTCGCCCTGTTTTATTAAACCCTGCTGAGTTTTAATGAGTTACAAAAAGCTTTACATCGCAGTTTTACTTCAAGCTTTGATCGTCTCAGGTCAAAGCTTTGCTGATGTAGAGCTACCAGGTTATACCGATCCAAGATTTGGTAGACCAAAAGACACCCTGTATGACTTATCTAGTCAAAGACCAGAGCCTGAGCAAATGTTCTGGCTTAAGGATTCTTTATTTACTCCATATATTGAACCTAATGATAACGAAATAGATAGACTCTATGCCGTTAACACTTATTCAAAGATTGGTGCTCCTAAAAAGATCACCGCTTTAAATGATTCTTTGACAGGCTATGTGGATGTAAACACTTCAAGTATCCTTACATATTTATTTAAGAATTACTTAAAATCTGGTAAAAACTATCAAATTCCAATTGTCGTAAGCACTGAAGAGAGTCGCTTAACCCGTGGTTATGATGCTTACTATAAAGATGAGTCAGAGTGTCGCGGTTTAACTCACTTAGAAGCTGATTTAAAGAATAAGTGCGTCATTCAAAATAAAAATAACTTTGGCTTAATTGAGATTAACTACTCTAAAGACTTAGAGCTTTATAAAAATAGTCTGCAGCTAAAGCAAATACCTGATAATGGTATCAATGAGTCTTACTCATACAAGTTATTAAGCACTTTCCCATCTTTAATTGGCTTTTGGTCAAATCATAATGAAATTGGCTTTAAAGGCCCATTATCAAGTTTAGATAAACAGCTTTATTCAGAAAAATTAAAGAGTAACGTTAAAGAGAGAAGTAAGTTCTCTGAATTTGGCAGTACTTGCTACGCTAGCTCATTTAACAAGTGCGATTTATATTTTTCAGGTCGTAATACCCAACTTTTATTTGGTCAAAAGACTGAAAACTTTGAAGATATTCCTTTTTCAAAAGACTTAAATTTACCAATTCACTTTGGTCTAATGCACAAGCCTTTTGTCTCACTGCGTAATACGGTTTTATCAAGCTCAAGCTTTGTTAACTACGGTTTTTACACTCAAGCTGAAGTTGCCTTATTAAAAGACTTAGGCTATGACATTAACGATAAAGAGTTCTTTGGTAAGAGTATTTATAAATCAGGCACTAAAGATCAATATAACGTCGTTCATGTAAAAGATGGTTTTTACGCTTGGTCTGATGAACTTCATGGCTATAAGAACGATCAACCTTCAAGATTACCTGTATCTATTGGTACCCATGTCTATGGTAGCTACAACGATGTAACTCAAGATGCGACTATTGCAAGTATTGGTTATGCCTCAGTTGGTGTCAGAGTTGATGGCTCATATAACAATGTAACTATTGCTAAAAATGCAGCGGTTATTGAAAACGGCGTTAACTCTAGTGGTATTGCCGTAACCTATGGTCGCAATAACAATATCGATGTTGAAGGTCGAGTTGAGGCTAAATCTCAAGACGGTATTGGTATTAGATTAGACTTTGGTTCAAATGCCTTATCTGATTTAAATGAGTATCAAGGATCTTACAGACGCGTTCGTACTCACGATTATCAATCTCATTTATTAACTAAAGCGCAAGCTCAGGCTATGAATGCTCCTGAGGAAATTCGTGGCCCTTTAGTTAATACTATCAATATTACAGGCTCAGTTTCTGGTAAGAAAGCTGCAATTTACATTGATCAAAGTGCTCATGTAAAACAAATTAACCTAGGTCAAAGAGCTAGAGTTGTAGGCGATATTATCTCAAGATGGCAAGCATATTTATCTGAGGATAATTCTGGCTACTACGCAAATCACTCTAACTATGCGCTACTTCCAGGTCGTTTGCAGTTTGATAAAGATGAGATGCCTCGTAATAGCTATGAGCGCAATAAAGTCTTACGTAATTTAAAGACGAATGTAAATCTTGGTGTAAAGCCAATTACCTTAACTGGAACTTCAAAACTATTACATTACGAAGCTGATCCAAAGGCGAATATCGTCGTAGAAGGTGATATTAAAGGTAGCTCACTACTTGTATCATCCTTTGGTGGTCATACTGCAATTAAGGGTATTTTTGATGTAGATAGACTCTATGTAGCAAACTCTGTAATTCATGCTTACAGTGCAGGTCATAACAATTACTTTAATGAGTTAGAGCTTAACAAAAATGCTCAGCTTGATTTAGTAAATGGCTTTGCTGACAACATTATTGTTAGAAACTTAGCTACTATTTCTGGAAACTCCATTATCAGCGTGGATGTGGATAAAAATGGCAATATCTTAGATAAGTTAACTATTGATGGTGAGCTTAATGCCCACGACATCTTAATTAACTTAGAGCCTGGTATGTCATATAGTGAGATTAAGAGCTATCAGTCTGATCCTAAAGCCTTACTTGATATGATGAATGCCTTTGTGAAAAATGCTAATCAGCGTTTAAGTAGATATGGCGTAACCTCAAAATATCCAAAGCATATCTGGTACGTACAAGGTCAATTAGGTCGTCAAGTTAAGTGCTCATCACGCGGCTGTTACTTAGGTGACTTTGTAAATAGCTTTGCTAAATCTCAAGAAAGCTTACCTCTTTGGAGATATATCCTAAGTATCTTAGGATGCATAGGTATGCTCTTTGGTTGCTTGTGGTTTGCTAAAAAGTCAGGTACTGGTAGGTTTGGTTAATCAAAATCTCTACTTACACTAAAGATAAAAAGTCATATCAATGCAAAGACTATAAAACCTATTTCCCCGATTCAATTGTATAGTATCAAAGTGAGCAGACAATAATGCCCCTTACCCCACGTCGGATTGTTAGGCATAGGATACAGCTTTTGAGCCTAAATTAAGCTATCCACATTAAACCTTG
>Ga0256405_10012899_pt1 | contig 10193 bp, 10 predicted proteins | sample RumenRJG_02DNA_FD_189096 | JGI IMG/M metagenome (GOLD analysis project Ga0256405, IMG submission 189096) | Bovine rumen microbial communities from Lethbridge, Alberta, Canada - RJG_02 | ecosystem: Host-associated > Mammals > Digestive system > Stomach > Rumen | place: Canada: Alberta... | reverse complement strand
CTGTTGCAATGATGCCTTGCAATCCTAATATTGGTGGAACTTCCAAAGGTCATCTCGTTAGAGAAGTTGATGCTCTTGGTGGCGAAATGGGTATTAATATTGATAAGACATTTATTCAATCGAAAATGCTTAATAAGTCAAAAGGTCCTGCTGTTCATTCACTTCGGGCACAGGCTGATAAAGCAATGTATTCTCTTGAGATGAGAAAAACCATTCAGGCCCAGGAGAATCTTACTCTTCGACAGGCCGAGGTCACAGAATTAATTATTGAAGATAATGTTGTTAAGGGAGTTAAGACATTTTCTGGTGCAACGTATTATTGTAAAGCAGTTATTCTCTGTACTGGAACTTATCTTGCCGCCCGCTGTCTTTATGGAGATGTTGTTGAACATACTGGTCCAAATGGACTTAAGGCTGCCAACTTTCTTACTAAGTCACTTACTGATAATAATATTGATATTCTAAGATTTAAGACAGGAACGCCTGCTCGAATTGATGGCAATACAATTGATTACAGCAAGATGGAGGAACAGTTAGGTGATGAAACAATCGTTCCATTTTCATTTACCACTGATCCGGAGTCAATTCAGAAGGAACAGATTTCCTGCTACCTAACTTATACTAACGAGAAGACTCATGATATTATTCGAAGAAACCTTGATAAATCTCCTATTTATGCAGGAATTATTGAGGGAACAGGTCCAAGATATTGCCCCTCAATCGAAGATAAAGTGGTAAAATTCGCCGATAAGTCACGTCATCAGTTGTTTATTGAGCCTGAAGGATTGTATACAAACGAGATGTACATAAGTGGTATGTCTTCTTCTATGCCAGAGTCAGTTCAGTACGATATGTATCGAAGTGTTGCTGGTCTTGAAAATGCTAAGATTGTAAGAAATGCTTATGCCATTGAGTACGACTGTATTAAGGCAACACAACTTAAATCATCACTTGAATTTAAGAATATTGATGGTTTGTTTGCGGCAGGTCAGTTCAATGGAAGTAGCGGATATGAAGAAGCTGCAGCTCAGGGATTGATTGCTGGAATAAATAGCGCAAGAAAAATAAAGAATCAGGAACCTCTTATTCTTGATAGAAGCCAGTCCTATATTGGAGTTTTAATCGATGATCTTGTAACAAAGGAGTCAAAAGAGCCTTATAGGATGATGACAAGTCGAGCTGAGTATCGACTTTTACTTAGACAGGATAATGCTGACCTTCGTCTTACTAAGATTGGTTATGAGGTTGGACTTATTTCCGAGGAAAGATATAAGAAGCTTTGCGAGAAGGAGAGATTGATTCAGGAAGAGATTGACAGAGTTAAGTCTGTTAACATTGGTGCTAATGCCAAGGTGCAGGATGTTCTTACTAAGCTAGGAAGTATTCCTCTTAATCAGGGTGTGAAATTATCTGATTTAATTAGAAGGCCTGAGCTTGATTACGACAAGTTAGCAGATCTTGACAAAGACAGACCTGAACTTCCTGTTGATGTTAGAGACCAGGTTAATATTAATATTAAGTATGAAGGATATATTGAAAGACAGATTAAACAGGTCAATGATTTCAAAAAGCTTGAGAATAAAATAATTCCTGATGCGGTTAATTATGATGATGTTAAGTCACTTCGATTAGAAGCTCGTCAGAAGTTAAATGAATTAAGACCAAGAAGTATTGGTCAGGCTTCCAGAATATCTGGTGTATCTCCTGCAGATATTTCTGTACTTTTGGTTTATCTCGAGCAGGGAAAATATTTAGATAAGGAGTAATTAATAATTATTTGCTATGAGTTCAAAATATAATTATGATTTAACAAAATTACAAAATGGTTTAGATTCGTTGGATATTTCATATGATGATGACAAGCTTGATAAATTAATCTCCTTCTATGAAATGGTAGTTGAGAAGAATAAGGTGATGAATCTTACAGGAATTACTGATTTTGATGAATTTGTTGAAAAGCATTTTATAGATTCTCTTATTCTTGCAAAGGCATATCCTGATATTTCCAAGAATAAATTCGTTATTGATGTTGGTACAGGTGCCGGATTTCCAGGAATTCCCTTATCTATTATTTATAATAACAGCCGTTTTGTACTGTTAGACTCATTAAATAAGAGAATTAACTTTATTAACGAGGTTATATCCTCTCTTTCCCTACGAAATGTTGAGACTATTTCCGGAAGAGCTGAAGATTATGCCAGAAATCCGTTATATAGAGAACAATTTGACCTATGTGTTACTCGTGCAGTGGCAGAAATTAATCTATTGTCTGAGTACTCTCTTCCATTTGTTAAGGTTAAAGGTCAATGTATTCCTTACAAGTCATCAGACATTGATGATGAAATTGAGAATGGTCGAAACGCAATTTCAATTCTTGGGGGTGAATTTGATAAGGTCGTTAAGGTTCAGATTCCTAATGCAGATTATGAGAGAAGTCTTGTAGTCATTAATAAGGTAGAGCCGACTCCAGATAAATATCCAAGAAAAGCAGGAACACCTAAGAAGAAGCCATTAAAATAATTCATTAAAAAAGTTCAAGTACCTATTTACTATAGGACTTGAACTTTTATTTTTATATTATGTTGTTAATTGCATCTAAGGTCTCATTAACATTTTCAATATGAGGTAGAAGCTTCGAACCTCCAATAACGTTAACCTTGATATTAGGATTGATATCGTGGTACTCGTTAATTATTGATTTGTCCGTATCATCTCCCTTAATGATATATACATCCTTTGCTTCTGAGATGGCATCTCTAATATCTACACCTAAGTAACTACATTTCTTACATGCATATAGATAACGACCTCGGCTGTTATTAGTATGGGATGCCTCATAATATGCTTCAGTTAGATTCTCAAGCTCAGCTTTATTATTAATATACGAATCTACAATTAATTTAACATTTCTTTCAGCAGTATAAATGTTATATACTGTTGTACCAATGATTGGAAGATATAGAACGTTTTTCTCAATGAGATTAAGCCTTGTTGTCTGCATTGCAAATAAATCAAATTCTGCAGGGTTAATAAGAATTTTCTTATTGAAGATATCCTCCATGTTGTCAGCCATGACAACTATTGCTGTTGAATCATTGCTGGATATAACATCACATTTTTCCTTGATAATATCATTGCAGAAATCCTTAATCATTAGGACAAATGTGTAATTAGTATATGTAATGCTTGGTTTATCTGACAGACCGCATCCAAGAAGATCAAGGGTATATACCTTGTGATTCTTAGCCAACTCATTTTCTATCTTGTTCCACTCATATCCAGAGGATAATACATTAAGGTCATGTATTAAAAGAACTGGTTTGCCCTCACCCTTAACTGTATAATGAAGTGAGCCTTCTTTCCATGTATAGAAGTATCCGTCATTAACATTTAATTTATATTTCTTTGCTTTCTCATTAACGGCTTTATTAAATACCTCTAATGCAACAACCGACATAATGCCTATTGCAAAACCTTGTAGAAATTTCTTATTAATCATAATCTACCTCGCTAACTTTTTCTTAAAATAATTATATTCTATGTTAGAGTAATTTACAAATAAATGATTTAAGAATATTATCATTTGATATTTTATTGTCGCTTTACCGTTTGATTATTTTATTTTCTCTAATTATAGGATACAATTGTGTTGTAATTATAAATATATTTATGAGGGGAAATGTTTTGAATAAAGAAATCAAAGGTAGCATATATATTGTTAATAAATTAACGAGCATTATACTTATTCCACTATTAGTTCTTGTCTTTATTAGTGGATGTTCCTTTAATGATGATAAGAAAGTCAGTCCTGTTAAGGTAGCTATTGCCTGGAGGCTCTGATATATGCCCTACTCTATATTATAATGAACAACCTTGGCATGGTATTGATGGTGATACATCTTATTCTGCTGAAAGATCTGATAAAGATTATTTTATTGGAGTTCAATTTCATCCGGAAGTAGCTGTGGCAAAGGTAGTAGATAATGAACAAGATGCAGGTAATTTCATGAACTATGAGGAGGCTTTGGCTTACTTTACAAAACTGATAGAGAAGGGTGAAATTGGTAGCAAGTCTATTGCCAGGTAGTTTTTTGAGGTGAAGTGATTTAGGTTGGTTGGGGGAGTAGGGTTAGTATAGTATTCCTTCTCTAAGAATTTATAAATGATTATATAAGTTTTATTTGGTATGACACAACCGTTGCTCGATTTGCCATCCAGGCAACGAGCAACTAATCCCAGCATCCTTGCTGGGATTTTGTTGTTTGTATTGATAATCATTAATAAATTCTAAGCTCGGAATAATCTATACAAACCCTACTCCCCCAACCCACCTATCACCTCACCGCCAAACATCTATCTATTATTTATTTTGGTATAGTATAGGTGAGCACTATTGTGATATAATTAGTAAGATTTTATAATATTAGGTGGTATTTTTGTATGAGTTATGAGTATGAAGATGAAAATGATAATAGAAATAGACATGAAAACTATCGTAGGGAAGAAGTTTATAATCAATTGATTCCTGTACAAAGAAAAAAGATTGATAAATCTAAAACATTTATTATTCGATTTCGGGTTATTGCTAGTTTTTTATCATTATTAGTTTCTTTTGTTTTTGGATGGGTTATAGGACATAGTTTTGAATATGGTTTTATTGGATTGTTTTTTGGTTTTATTCTGATGATTGTATTTATTATTATTGCACCTTTTCTTCCGTCCGGTAACATATATAGATTATTCTGCAAATGGTGTAAAGATTCTAATGCACAATGGTCTGATCTAAGAAGAATTCTTTCTGATAATTAGTAATGAATTATTATTAATTATCTTTTCTCTATTTAATGTTAGTAGCAGGTGGAGGGTTAAGAGATGGTTCCGTCATAACTTTGTATATTATACGTAATCACTTATATATTCTTAGCGAAGAATTACTGAACAAAACTATCCCTTGACTCTCTACCTGCGAACTATCACATTAAATTCTATTGTAAAATAATTACATAATAAGTTATAATACAACTAATTACAATGTAAGTAGAGGTTGACCAATGGAAGAAATTAAGAAGTTTTTGAATGAATTATTAGATGAGACTACAAATAAAATTGTTGATACAGAGCTTAAAATTGATGAACTTGATATTAAGATTAAGGAGAATTCCAGGTTTTCAGAAGTTCTAAAGAAGGAGAATGAACCGCCTTTTTCTGAATTTTCCCCTAGAAATATTAGTAATAGAAATCTAGAAGAAGTAAAAAAGATCGATAATGATACTGAAGGAATGAGTTCAGAATTAAATAATCTTAAGATAGAGAAGACCAAATTACAGAATAGAAGTGATAGAATTGTCAATATGTTAGCTGAACTGGATGATTATAATTCAGAAATGAAGTCTGTTGAGAAGATTGTTGAAGTAGTAAATGTAGATAATATCAAAGATTCCCTTAATACTATCATTTCTTATCTTCCATCTGATCCAATGAGAGCCAAGATTGAATTGGCAAATTTAAGAAATAATCTTTAAAAAATATTCATATACAATATATAGAGGTTCACTATTGAGATGTTTCACGTGAAACATCTCTCTTTTTATGTTCAATAATATGAACTCTAACACAATATTTTGTATTTTAGAATTCAGATTCATCAACTAATAGTACAATATATACTAATGTTCCACGTGAAACATTTTCCAGAAAATAATTAAAATTAGATAGAATAATCTATATATAGATATTTGGACAAGAATAAATACATTTCAATTAATAAAAATAGGTAGAATTGATTATTTTGTAATGATATAATATCAAAAGCACAAGAAAGGAACAGAAGAAATGGGAAAAATAATTGCAATAGCAAACCAAAAGGGAGGAGTAGGTAAGACAACTACTTCTATTAATTTGTCTGCTTGTCTGGGAGAACTTGGCAAAAAGGTTCTTGTAATCGACCTTGATCCCCAGGGAAATTGTACCAGTGGATTCGGTATAGAGAAAGAGCAGATACAGAATACGGTATATGAATTAATACTTAATAAGTGTTCCGTTAAGAATAGCATGATGGAGGTTGAGGGAATTGAAAATGTAACAATTATCCCTTCAAATGTTAATCTTGCCGGAGCAGAGATTGAGTTATTAGAGTTCAACGAAAAGGAATATATTCTTAAGAACTCTATAGATTATGTAAAGGAAGACTTCGATTATATTATAATTGACTGCCCTCCTTCACTTAATATGTTGACAGTTAATGCAATGACAACTGCAGATTCAATGTTGATTCCTATCCAATGTGAGTACTATGCTCTAGAAGGAATCGGACAATTAATAACTACAATCAATCTTGTTCAGCAGAGATTGAATTCCAAGCTTAAGATTGAAGGTGTAGTATTTACAATGTACGATGGAAGAACTAATCTCTCCAAAGATGTTGTAGACAATGTTAAGAATAATCTTAATGCAAATATATATAACACAATTATTCCTAGAAATGTATCGTTAGCAGAAGCTCCTTCTAATGGACTTCCTATTACTGTATATGATAATAAATCAACAGGTGCAGAGAGCTATCGTAATCTAGCCAAGGAAGTTGTAGAAAAGAGGGTAATATAATGGCGAAGAAAAAAGGGGGACTAAGCAGAGGACTTGGTGCCGGAATTGATGTTCTGATTCCAGATAATAGTGGCGATACAAGTTCTAGCTCAGGAGTACAAGAAGTTGATATTAATAAGGTTGAGCCTGACAAGAATCAGCCAAGAAAAGTATTTGATGAAGATGATCTAGAAAGTCTTGCAGATTCCATAAAGCAATATGGTGTCATTGACCCATTGCTTGTTCAGGACAAAGGAGACTATTATGAGATAGTCGGTGGTGAGAGAAGATGGCGTGCATCTAAGAAAGCAGGTCTGAAGAAAGTACCTGTTATAGTTAGAGAGTTTACTGATGAGGAAAAAGTATTAATAGCTCTAATCGAGAACACGCAGCGTACTGACTTAAATCCTATTGAAGAAGCTACAACTTATAAAAGGTTGATGGAAGAATTCAATTTAACTCAGGATGAGGTGGCTGATAGAGTATCTAAGTCGAGACCAGCTGTATCAAATGCACTTCGACTTCTTAATTTATCAGACGAGGTACAACAGCTCCTTGCCGAAAGAACAATTTCATCTGGTCACGCTAGAGCACTTCTTGGAATTAAGGATAAGGAGAAGCAATCAGAATTTGCTAATATAATTATAGACAATAGACTAAGCGTAAGAGAAGTTGAGCGTGAGATTAAGAAGATGCAGGATGATAAGTCTACACCATCTGCTCCTAAGAAAAAGGAGATTGACCCACAGCTTCTTGCAGTTTATTCAGAAATTGAAGAAAAGCTCAAGGAATCAACAGGTACTAAGGTATCTATAATTCCTAAGGATGAAAAGAAGGGCAAGATAGAAATCGAGTACTATGATGCAGACGAGCTTGAAAGATTAGTAGAAAAGCTACAGCAGTAGCATATAGAACACGTGTTTGGTAGAGGTAAATTAAATGGATTTTATATTAGATATAATTGAACAGAATCAAGTATATATTATTATTGGATTAGTAGTATTATCAATTGTATTTTTAATAATAGCAATTGTTAATTCTGCAAAATGTTCTTCTCTTAAGAAGAAGTACGATGCATTTATGCAGGGCAAGGATGGAAAGTCACTTGAAGATGATATTCTATTTCGTCTAGAGCAGATTGACGAATTAATCGAGAGCAATGCTGCCAACGAGAGAAATATTGATCTTATCTTTAAGCGTCTACAGAAAACATTCCAAAAATACGGTATGGTAAAATATGATGCCTTTGATGAGATGGGTGGAAAATTATCATTTACACTTGCAATGCTTAATGAGAGAAATGATGGATATGTTCTTAATGTGGTACACAGCAGAGAGGGTTGCTTTAGTTATGTAAAAGAGATAATAGCAGGTAACCCAATCCTGTCTCTTTCGCCAGAAGAGCAGGAAGCATTAGAAGACGCATTACTAAAAGACGAGCAATAATTGAATCGTGTTACAACCAAGAACAGAGTTTTTTGCAAAAACTCTGTTCTTATTATATAATGTCATTATACGTTAGGAGATGTATGCATAGTTATTTAAGATCAATTGGCTTTAAAGATATAACAAAAGAAAAATTATCTGAGATATTATACTTAGCTTCAAAGAACCCTACTGCCTATGAGATGGCATTAGATACAGAGGGAAATGAATTCTCAGAGATTAGATATGAAGTATGTCCGAAAGCAGGAATTGCCCTAAGAGGTAATTATGATGAAGATGACAACTTCAAGATTGAATACTATTTTCCATATTATGAAGCAGTATTAAACTCATCTACATCTAAGGTTTATATAATTAAGGAATCTGATAGAGAGAGTTTTCAGGGAGTATCGGAAGATGTGAATGTTGCGATTGATGTAATATTTCATTTGCAGAACATGCTTCCATATTTACAGTCCTTCAAGAATACCAATAACGTTGCCCCAGCCAACGTAAGTTTATGTGGTCTTTCTATTGAGGGAAAGGTAATTATGCCGATATACTCAGATGAGGCTACAAGAGCTAGAAGAGAAAAAGCCAAAGTTACTAGAGATAAATGGATTGCCAAGGCAAAAGAAGGAGATGCGGACGCTTACGAGAAGCTGACCATCGACGATATGGAGAAGTATACTATGATAACAAAGCGCATTCAGAAAGAGGATGTGCTCTCAATAGTCAGCTCCACATTTATGCCAAGTGGTATTGAAAATGATAAATATGCAATCATCGGTGACATACTAGATTACAAAACCTTGGTCAATTCGATTACGCAGCAAAGCATATATATTCTAACTATTGACTGCAGTGGTCTTAAGCTAGATGTTTGTATAAATTCAGATGACTTATTTGGTGTGCCAGCAGTTGGCAGACGTTTTAAGGGTGTTGTCTGGATGCAAGGTAAACTTAATATGTAGGATATTATTGGCAAATGCCAATTAATATTATATATCTGCCCTCTTAGTTAAATGGATATAACAAGTCCCTCCTAAGGATTAGTTATCAGTTCGATTCTGGTAGAGGGTGTAAAAAAATATGAAAAAGCTGGGGGATTTCATATGAGTAAGAAACAAGATACACATGAAGTTGCTGTATTTAAGGACAAATTAAAGATTGCCTTATGCGGCATAATAGTCGTACTTCTAGTTCTAATGGAAGTATATTCTATGATCCACTTCCATATTGTTGTGGATATCATAATAGGAATACTAATCGCCTTAGATGTATTCTTCTTAATAACATTTGCTCTTGACTTGAGTCAAAGGAACAAAGAAGCCGAGAGGAAAGAATATCAGGAGTTGTATAAAGCTCAGAAAGCATCATATCTTGTAATTAGAAAAAGCTTTGATGAATTGCAGGAAAGAATAGATATGCTTGAGCATAAGACAGCTATTCCAGCAGATGAGATTATAACAGCACAAAAAGCAGTTGCGAAGGTAACTATTAGTAGAAGTAAAGAGAATACCGACGCATTAATGAACTCTAACGAGGAGCTGATTAACCATTTGTTTTCTTTTGAAGAAAAACTTGATTCAAATAATCAGGATCTGATTGAGAAGCAGGAGCAGATGATTGATGCTACACGAGAAGAGATTCTTGAGAAGAATAGAGAGCTCGAAGAGAAAATGGAAGCTCTTAATGCTATAGTTAATGGAATGCAGACCTCTGTTAGTGGAGTACAGGAAACAGTAACTGGTATGAAGAAGAATATAGCAGATATTGAGGCCAGGGAGCCTGTTGTTCAGCAGGTTGTTGCGCCAGCACCAGCCCCAGCTCCTGCGCCAGCACCGGTAGTAGAAGCGGCCCCAGCACCAGAGCCAGTACCGACACCGGAACCAGCGCCAGTGCCTGCGCCGGTAGCTGAAGTTACGTCAGAACCAGCTGCAACTCCAGAGCCAGTAGTAGAAGCAGTGCCAGAGCCAGAACCAGCTCCAACTCCAGAACCTGAACCTGTTGCAGAGTCAGCGCCAGAGCCAGTGCCAACTCCAGAACCAGAGCCAGCGCCAGCGGCAGACCCATTTGCAGATATAGACACATCTGATCCAAATAAGCAGATGAGTCCAGATGATATAGCAGCATTACTTGCTGCAGCGGAAGCGGCGGCTCCATCAGAAGAGCCAGCACCTGAA
>Ga0256405_10012897_pt1 | contig 10195 bp, 8 predicted proteins | sample RumenRJG_02DNA_FD_189096 | JGI IMG/M metagenome (GOLD analysis project Ga0256405, IMG submission 189096) | Bovine rumen microbial communities from Lethbridge, Alberta, Canada - RJG_02 | ecosystem: Host-associated > Mammals > Digestive system > Stomach > Rumen | place: Canada: Alberta | collected... | reverse complement strand
AAGTGTTCGCTCCTTTTCGCCGCACGTACCGGCTATTCGTCCTTGCCGCTCTTGCAGGCGCAGCGGGTGTGTTCGTCTTCTTCTTCGCGCTATATCGCCAGCGCATCAGGATACGCGAGCTTGCGCGGACTGAAAAGTTTCGCCGCGAATTCGTGGCCGACGTTTCGCACGAAATCAAGACTCCGCTCACTGGAATCCTCGGCGCGGCGGAGATGCTTTCAGAGGGCGGCGCTTCCGAAGCGCAGCGGCCTCTTCTTTCGATGATATCAAAGGAGTCGACGCGGCTCAACGCGCTCGTCCAGCAGATTCTCGATCTTGCGCGGCTTGAGCGCGAAGGGGAGACGCTCGACCTTGCCGAGACGGATCTCGTTGATCTTGCGAGGGAGAGCGTCGACTTGATGCGGCCCCAAGCCGAGGCCGCGGGAATCGCCTTGTCGTTCACGGCACCCGAAGCGCCCTGCGTCGCGAAGATCGACGCGCGGCTAATTGGCGAAGCGATTGGCAATCTCGTCTCGAACGCGATACGCCATTCAGGTTCGCCTGACGTCGCAGTTTCCGTTTCTCGCACGGCGCGCGGTTTCTCCATTATGGTGGAAGACCATGGCATCGGCATACCGCCCGAGCACGCGGAAAGGGTCTTCGAGCGTTTTCACCGCGTCGATCCTGCGCGCGCGGCGGAATCTGGCGGTGCAGGGCTTGGCCTTGCGATAGTTCGCCGCATAGCGCGTCTCCATGGCGGCGACGTCGTTTTCTCGCCTGTCGTTCCGACTGGCGCCCGATTCGTCCTTTCCATTAGGGGCGGTCGTTCCGGCCTGGCAGGCATGTGAAGCGGTTTTTTGGTATAATTCAGGAAAAGGAGAAAGTCAAATGGTTCAGATCAACAGGCGTGATTTCGCGAAAGGGGCGATGGGTCTCTTCGGTTGGGGAATGTTTGCAGGCGGCTTTGGCGGCTGCAGCCTACTTTCGAAACGCTCCGGCCCGAATCTCGTTTTCGGCATTGTTAGCGACATCCACATCCGCCTCGATCGCAAGGACGGCAAGGACACGTTCGCTGGTGCGGAGATGTTCCGCAAGACCTTGGAGTGGTTCCGCGACCAGGGAGTGGACGGCGTAACTATAAGCGGCGATCTTGCGGATTGTGGCTTTGTCGAGGAGCTCGAGGAAGTCGGGAGGGTGTGGCGCTCTGTGTTCCCAGACGACAAGGCCCCAGATGGGCGACATGTCGAGCGGTTGTTTGTCTACGGCAACCACGACTGGGAGGGCTTCAAATACGGCAACGCCGGAAAAAATATGTTTGGCGACGACTATGCCCCGCACACGATCCACGCCGACCTCGCTGCCGCATGGAAGAAGGCGTTCGGGGAGGAGTATGCCCCGATATGGCGCAAGGAGGTGAAGGGCTACACGTTCGTCGGCGCCCATTGGATCGCAGACAAGTGCAGGTTGCGCGAGGAGGTGGGCGTTCCGCAGACGCCCGACTGGTTCAAGGAGAATGGCAATACTATAGACCCCTCAAAGCCGTTCTTCTATCTCCAGCATCCGCCGCCGAAGAATACGTGCCATGGACCGCTTCTTTGGGGGCGTGACGACGGTCGCTTGACCAAGACGCTGTCGCAATACCGCAATGCGATCGCGATAACTGGTCATTCACATGCGTCGCTAACGCTCGAGCGCGCAATCTGGCAGGGTACGTTCACCGCCATTGACGCGAGTTCGCTCAGCTATACAGGCGGTGAATGCGCCGACCTCCATCCCTATTGGCGCGAGAACGACAACACCGGCGAAAATGAGTCTGCGGACAACGCCAAGAAGATCATGCGCCGTCTGTATACAAGGGATGGACATCAAGGGCTCCTCGCCCGTGTCTACGACGACTGCATTGTGTTTGAGCGTCGCGATTTCGAGAGCATGAGCCAGCTTGCCGAGGACTGGGTCGTTCCGCTTCCGGCGAAGGATCCGATGCAGTTCTCGTTTGAAGCGCGCGTCGAGGGTAGTGTCCCGCCGCAGTTCCCTGTCGGTGCAGAACTTGCCGCCCGCATTACGACCGGCAAGAACCGAGGTGGCTGGGGAGTTAAGTCAGAGGATCGACGTGTCCTCGAAGTGACCATCCCCGTCGCGAACCGCCAGGGTTGCGGCAGGGTGATCGACTATGCCGTGGAGATCTCCGGCAAGGCTGGCGGAATAGACAGGAAGTTCGCGTTCGCCGAGGGCTACCATAGGTCGCCCGAGAGCAATGTGGCGAACAAGCCGCTGGTGTTCCTTGTCGATGCCGATCTTCTTGAGTCGAAGGGCGACCTGCTGATAAAGGTATCGCCGCGCAACGGATTCGGGGTCGCAGGCGAGCCGCTTGGCTACAGACTGCCCGCCATTGACGAGAAGCCCAAAAATGAGGTATAATATCACCTCATTAACGAAAGGAAAGCAAAATGCCTATTCTCATCGGGTTTCTCTATGTGGTAGAAGTTCTTGTCTGCATTCTTCTGGCTATGGTCGTCATGCTTCAGAAGCCGAAAGAAGGCGGCCTCGGCGGCGCGTTCGGCGGCGGAATGCTCGAGGCGTCTCTTGGCGCTGACGCAGGCAACGTCCTTATCCGCACTACTGCGATTCTCGGCGCGATCTTCCTTCTCAACACGCTCGTTCTCGCGCGTCTTACCTCGACCGTCCACTCCCGCAGCCTGATGGCGCGTGAGGCGGAGCCCGCGGCCGAGACCGCGCCTGCGCTTCCTGCGGCTCCCGAGCTCCCGGCCGTTCCCGAAGTGCCTGCTGCGCCTGAGGCGCCTGCGACACCTGCTCCGGCTGCCCCTGTGGCTGCTCCCGAGCCAGCTCCTGCGGCGCCGGCTCCTGCCGCTCCTGAAGCGAAGTGAGGTGCACGATGAAGGTCCTCGTCACAGGCGGCTCGGGCTTTCTCGGCATCAACCTCATTCGTTTTCTCCGCACTAAGGGCGTGGAGGAAATCCGTGTTCTCGACATAGCCGACTTCGACTATCCCGAGAAGTCCGAGCCGTGGCTCAAGTTCACTCTTGGCGACGTGCGCGACGTTCCCGCGGTCGAGAAGTGTGTCGAGGGCTGCGATATCGTAGTTCACTGTGCCGCGGCGCTTCCGCTCTACTCCGAGAAGGACATCTTCACGACCGAGGTTGACGGCTGCCGCAACGTCCTTGCCGCGTGCCGCAAGTTCGGCTGTGACAGGATGGTGCAGATTTCCTCTACCGCCGTCTACGGCGTTCCTAAGAAGCATCCGATCTACGAGACCGATCCGTTGATCGGCGTTGGCCCCTACGGGCAGGCCAAGATCGATGCAGAGGAAATCTGCCGCGCGGCGATCAAGGAAGGCTACTGCGTTTCGATCATCCGCCCGAAGAGTTTCATCGGTCCCGAGCGCCTTGGCGTTTTCGCGCTCTTCTACGACTGGGCGTACACCGGCCACGGCTTCCCGATGATCGGCAGTGGCAACAACCGCTACCAGCTGATGGATGTCGACGACCTCGACCATGCGATCTGGAACGCGATGACTTATCCGAAGGACAAGGTCGCGACCGAGTTCAACATCGGCGCGAAGGAGTTCACGACGATGAAGGAGGACTACCAGGCGGTCCTCGATCACGCGGGGCACGGGAAGAAGATCCGCGGCACCCCCGTGAAGCCAATCGTCTTCATCCTTCGCATCCTCGAGAAACTCCACCTTTCGCCGCTCTATCCGTGGGTCTATGAGACGGCTTCCACCGACTCGTTCGTCTCGATCGAGAAGGCCGAGAAGATACTCGACTTCAAGCCCCAGCACTCCAACAAGCAGGCGCTTATCCGCAACTACGACTGGTATGTCGAGCACCTCTCCGAGTTCCAGGGCAAGTCGGGCGTTTCGCACCGCGTTCCGTGGAAGCAGGGTCTTCTCGCCGTGGCGAAGTGGTTCTTCTGATTTCAGCAAAATGAAACGAATCAGTATAGTCGCCGCAGTTGCGTTCGCAGTCCTTTCGGGAGTCGCTGCGGAGCCCTACACATGCTCCATGCGCGTTGGCAATTCGTCGACTACGCAGAAGACGATAAATGGCGGCGGAAAGTCGGGCAAGGGGTCGAAGACGAAGACGGTTACGAGCATCGTTTCGTGGCCGGTTTCCGTTTCGCTGCGCGGCAAGAATCTTCCGGCGGAAGACGCGGTGAAGCTCAAATGCTATTTCATCGGGCTGACCGACGGATCGCCCACAATGCTCCAGGAAAGTTCGGTTGACGTTTCGCTCGACGAGAAGGGCAACTTCAAGACGGAAATCTCGTCTCCAGAGGCGAAACTCGTGCACACGACTATCACGACAGGCAATCGCGGCGGTGGCCGTGGCAGGAATTCGTCGACGAGCACCAAGACTACCACGTCCGGAACTCGGGTGACAGGGTGCATCATACAGCTTGTTGTCAACGGAAAGGTCGCGAAGTCCTATGCGTCCAATCCTGGGTGGAGCAAGCTCGCGAAGGTCAATCCGCTTCAGCAGGAAGAAGTCCTGAAAATCCGATAGTTGCGAAATACTGGAAAAATGTTCGCATGGAAAAGACTTCGGGGAATGGGCCTGCTGGGGGGTTGGCTGCCTTTCGCCTCAAGGATATTGGCGTAAAGCTCAAGGATCCCGCCGCTTCAGACGAAGACTGACGGCATTTCTGCCGCTATTTTTGGTATAATATCTCCCATACGACCGCTGTCGGCGGTGATACGCGTTCCTGCGTGTCTAAAAACAGCGCCAAGGCGGGTCGTCACACCTAAGGAAAACACGATGAACATTGCGATTGGTTCCGACCATGGCGGCGTCGAGCTAAAGGCCGCCCTCGTAGGCGCTCTTGCGGGCGCGGCGAAGATGATTGACATGGGTCCTGCAGACAAGACGAGCTGCGACTATCCCGACTACGCGGCGGCGGTCGCGAAGGCCGTTGCGAAGGGCGAGGCCGACTTTGGCATACTCGTGTGCCGCTCAGGCATCGGAATGTCGATGGCCGCAAACCGCTTCCAGAACGTCCGTGCCGCTGTCTGCGCGACGACCGACGCGGCGACGATCACACGCCAGCACAACGGCGCGAACGTGCTCTGCCTCGGCGCAGACGTCGTCTCTCCCGCCTATGCCGTAGAAATCGCAAAGGCGTTCATTGCGACTCCAGTCGACGAGAGCGAGCGTCACGCTCGCCGCCGCTGGAAGCTCGAGCGTGCCGAGCGTCTTTCCGACTGCTCGGGGCTCATGCACGACGATCCCGAGGTCTATGCCGCGATCGAGGCGCAGACCAAGCAGGAGGACGCCGAGATCAACTTGATTGCGTCTGAGAACACCTCTTCCCGCGCGTGCCGCGAGGCGGCTGGGTCTGTTCTCATGAACAAGTACGCCGAGGGCTATCCGGGGAAGCGCTGGTACTCTGGCTGCCTCCCCGTCGATGCGGCTGAGGAGCTTGCGAGGAAGCGCGCGTGCGAGCTTTTCGGCGCCGAGCACGCGAATGTCCAGCCCCACTGCGGCTCTGCCGCGAATATGGCCGTCTACTTCGCGACGATCAAGCCCGGCGACACGATCATGTCGATGTCGCTCGACCAGGGCGGCCACCTGTCGCACGGCTCGCCCGTCAACTTCTCGGGCAAGATCTACAACATCGTTCCCTACACCGTCGACCCGAAGACGGAGATGCTCGACTACGACGCGATGGAGAAACAGGCGCTTGAGATCAAGCCCAAGATTCTCCTGACCGGCGCTTCGGCCTATCCTCGCACGATCGACTTCAAGCGCATCCGCGAGATCTGCGACAAGGTCGGCTGCATCATGATGGTCGACATGGCGCACATCGCCGGCCTCGTCGCCGGCGGTGCGCATCCCTCGCCTGTTCCCTACGCCGACTTCGTCACGACGACGACGCACAAGACGCTCGGCGGTCCGCGTGGCGGCATGGTGCTCTGCAAGGAGAAGTGGGCTAAGGCGCTCGACTCGGCGGTGTTCCCCGGCATGCAGGGCGGCCCCTTGGAGAACATCATCGCCGCGAAGGCCGTCGTCTTCCGCGAGTGGATGAGCGAGGCGAAGAAGGGCTATGCCCAGCAGGTCGTCAAGAACTGCCAGGTGATGTGCAAGACCGTCCAGGATCGCGGCTACCGCATCGTTTCCGGCGGCACTGACAACCACCTCTTCCTCGTCGACGTCAAGAAGTCGAAGGGCATCACCGGCAAGGAAGCCGCTGCCGCTCTCGACGCCGCCGGCATCATCGTCAACAAGAACACGATCCCCTACGACACCGAGTCTCCCTTCAAGACTTCCGGCATTCGCGTCGGCACTGCGTCCGCGACGACGCGCGGCATGAAGGAAGCCGAGATGATCAAGATCGGCACGTGGATCGCCGACGTTCTCGACAACATCGCAGACACAACCGTCCAGGAGAGAGTCAAGCGCGAAGCCGCGGCACTCGTCGCGAACTTCCCAGTCCCGTAATGGCGAAGGTCGCGACAGTCGCAGTCGTGGGGCGCACGAACGCGGGAAAGTCCACGCTCGTGAACGCGCTCGTAGGGGAGAAGGTCTCGATCGTCTCCCCAGTCGAGCAGACGACGCGCAACACGATTCGCGGCATCGTCGCAGACCCGCGCGGGCAGCTTGTTCTCCTCGACACGCCCGGCCTTCACAAGGCCGTCGGCACCCTCGGCACGCTCCTCAACCGCATGGCGCGCAGGAGCGCTGCCGGAACCGACATCACATGCGTAGTCTTCGACGCGTCGCAGGAACCGCAGCTCGAGGACATCGGCTGGATGCAGCGCGTTGCGAAGGAGAAGCCCGAGAAGGTCGTCTTCGTCCTCAACAAGGCCGATAAGTCGCCGTTCTTCGAGAAGATGTTCCGCGATGCGTGGGAGGAAGCGAGAGGGGATAGTTGGAGTTCAGAGTTGGAGTTGGAGAAAGGAGTCAGGAGTCAGTACGCAGGGGTCAGGGGGCAGAGTGGGAGTTCAGAGTTGGAGAAAGGAACAATTCCTCTTTGGGTCAAGTCGATTTCCACGACCGAGGGGGGCGCGAAGCCGGTTCTCGATGCGCTTTTTGGTTTCGCAGAAGAAGGCGAGCTTCTTTTCGATGAAGACATCGTGACAGACTATCCGCGCAAGCTTGCGATTGCAGATGTGATACGCGAGAAGTATCTCGCCCATCTCCACCAGGAGTTGCCGCACGAACTCGGGATAATAGTAAAGTGCGTCGTTGACGAGGGGTCGCGCTGGAAGTCAGAAGCCGAAGTGCTCGTAAATCGTCCTTCTCAGAAACCGATAGTCATCGGCAGAGCGGCGTCTACGATTAAGGCCGTTCGCAAGGCGGCGGAGCGTGAACTTAAGGAAGTGTTCGGGGTTCCCGTCTCGCTGGAACTTTGGGTGAACGTCGAGCCCAACTGGATGAAGAACCAGAAGCTGCTCGCGGAAATGGGCTATCTTGGAGGGTTGGTTTAAAGTTTAAAGTTCAAAGTTTAAAGTTCAAAGTTCAAAGTTCAAAGGTTAAAGTTAAAAGTTATAAGTTGAAAGTTGAATTTAGAGTTGTCGGAAGCTTGTTGATGGGCGCCATTGGTTTTATGGCGGCTTTCTCGGCGTTTGGCGACGAACTTGCCATCGCGCGCGAAGCGCTTCGCGACGGGCTTTGGGGCGTCGCGCGCACTCATGCCGCAAAGTCCGAAGCCCCCGCCGCCCGCGTTGTCATTGTCGAGAGCTTCGCCCGCGAGGGCAAGTGGAAGGAGCTTATCGAGGCGATCGAGGGTTGGGGCAACCCAGAGGGCGAGCCGTTTATCTACTACCGCGCGCTTGCGTTCGTTGAGACGGGCAAGATGGCGCAGGCAGGCTATCTTCTCGCCGACCGCAAGTTTGCGGATCCTGCCTACGCGCGCCTTGCGACGCGTCTTAAGGCGCGCATCGCAATGTCCGAGAAGGGCGCAGCCGAGGCGCTCAAGGTGGTAAAGGACGCCCCAGGCGAAATTTACGATGAAGATTCCGAGATGTTTGCGGCGGGGCTTATGGCAGCGACCGGCGACAGGCAAGGCGCCGAGGAGATATGGCGCACCGTTGCCGCGCGCGGTACAAACGCGAGCGAGAGGGCTTTCGCCGTGGCAAGCGTAAACCTCAACGACGAGCAGCTTCTCCGCGCGGCGTTCGAGCGCAGCCTGTCGTCGGAGTCGAAGCGGCGCGTCGGCTACGCCCTTGGCCGGCTCCTGCTTGCAAAGTCCGAGACGCTCGACGAAGGCGCTACGATCATCCGCTCGCTAGTGCGCGCCGCGCCCGATGCGCCAGGCGCGCGTGACGGAATGTCTGCGATAGCCGACGCGTGCCTCGACGGCGGCCGCTACGCCGAGGCCGTTGCCGCTTACAAGGAGACTTTCGAGACGTGGCCAGACTCGGCGAAGTCGTCGCCTCTTCAGGACGGCCTTGGCTGGGCTCTTGAAAAGCTCGGCAAGTACGACGACGCGCTCGAGGCCTTCAGGCGGGCCGAGGAGACGGCTACCGGCGACTCCGTGCGTGCGAGGGAGATCGTCAAGCAGGGCGACGTGCTCGCCTTGTCGGGGAAGATAGACGAGTCGCTTGTCAAGTACAGGACGGTGTTGGCGAAGTATCCGGCGACTGACTCTGCTGCTCGCATAAAAGACATCGTCCGTCTCAGGGACCTTGAGGACCGCGGGCGCGACCTCTATCGCGAATACAGGTTTGCAGAGGCGCAGAAGGTCTTCAGGGAAGTTGCCGAGAAGGATGCATCGCGCAAGTCGCGGATGGACTACCTTGAGGCGATGTGCCTTTACGGGCAGGGACTTGACGAGGAGGCTGAGCGCCTCGTTCGCCGAATTGCGTCGGAGTCCGCCGACGCCGACACGAGGTCGATGGCCGTCCTTTGGCTTGCGAAGCACTCCTACAACCGCGGCGCGTGGCAGGAGTCGCGCAAGCTATTTGCCGAGTTTGCCGAGATGTCTCCCGATTCGCCAGACGCGCCCGAGGCGCTCGTGTGGTCGGCGCGCGCGGCGTTTGCCGAGAATGACTTCCAGACCGCGATACAGACGGTCACGCGCCTTGCCGAGAAGTACCCTGATTCGTCGTCGTCGCTGCGCGGGCTTCTCGTCCAGGGCGAGGCGCTTATCGAGCTTGCGAGATTTGACGAGGCGGTTCTGGTTCTCGAGAGGGTCGCCCTTGCCGACGGTGTAGACGCTGCGGACAAGCTCAGCGCGAAGCTTCTCGGCGCTGACGCGCTCTTCGCGATGGGTGCGGACAATCCTGTGCGCTACCAGGAGGCCTTTGAGGCGTATCGTGGCGTCCGCGACGGCGAGGCGCTTTCCCCGAGCCAACGCATTTCCGTCTCCTACAAGGCAGCGAAGACGCTCGAGAAGCTGAAGCGCATGGACGATGCCATAGACCGCTACTATACGGACGTCGTTCTCGCCTACCGCATGGCACGCACGCAGGGAGTACGCATAGACGACGAGGCGCGCGCGGCGTTTTCGCGCGCCGCTTTTACGCTTGCCGATGAGTACGAGTCGCGCGGCCGCGACTTCCAGGCGGTGCATGTTCTCGAGCTGGTTGTCGCAAGCGACGTTCCAGCGGCCGTCGAGGCCGCGAAGCGCATCGAGCGCATCAAGAGGAAAGGAAACTTCCTATGACGATATCAGGTGGACCCGTGTTTTGGCTGCTCGTGGCGCTTGCCGTCGCGGCGGTCGTCATTTTCTTCGAGCGCTTTTTCGAGCTGAGGCGCGTCCAGATCGACTGGCAGGATTTTGTGAAGGGCGTCATCAACGTCCTCGGCGGCGGCAATGCCGAAGAGGCGCTGGCGATTTGCGACGACACGGCCGTTCCGGTCGCAAGCGTCGTCGCGACCGCCATCCGCCATCGCGACGCAGGCGCCCGCGTACTGCGCGAGGCCGTTGATTCGCAGGGACGCGCCGAGATTAGCCGTCTCGACCGCCGCCTTGCCGCGCTTGCTATCATAGGGCAGATATCGCCGCTTATCGGTCTTCTCGGCACGATCATCGGCTTCATCAAGACGGTTCTCCTTGTCAACTCGCAGGAGCTTGTCGCGCGTGCCGATCTTCTCAACTCTTCTATGGAGGCGCTTCTTTCGGCGGCGCTCGGCCTTGGCGTCGCGATCCCTGTTGCCGTTATGTACGGTGTCCTTCGTGTGCGTATGGAGCGTATTGTTGTTGAGATGGAGGCCGCGGCGAGCCAGATCACCGGCTATATTGCAACGAGGGA
>Ga0256405_10012896_pt1 | contig 10195 bp, 6 predicted proteins | sample RumenRJG_02DNA_FD_189096 | JGI IMG/M metagenome (GOLD analysis project Ga0256405, IMG submission 189096) | Bovine rumen microbial communities from Lethbridge, Alberta, Canada - RJG_02 | ecosystem: Host-associated > Mammals > Digestive system > Stomach > Rumen | place: Canada: Alberta | collected... | reverse complement strand
TTGCTGCGGCTCGTCGGGGTTAATTACTGGGTTGTCGTCGCTGTCCGACGAACACGATGTGAATACGCTTGCACCGCTGATGAGGATGGCAACGAGCCCCCATTGCATGATTCTTCTCATACTTCTTTATTACATTGGTTAAAACTTCATTTGAAAATCTGCCCTCACGCCCCAGTTGAAGAAGCGCCCTTTCATGCGGTTCTTCTGTATGGCATACTCATCGCCCACGATGAACAGCATCTTCACGGGTGGGAATGCCACCTGCCGCTTGCCGCTGATATAGTCGTGTATCAGGTAGACGGGCTCGGGTGGAATGCCGAGCCAGCCGCCCGATATGTCGCGCAGGATGTCATAACTCTGCACGGTGTAGGTCACGCGCACCCGACCGTCCTTGAGGCGATGTCATCAGAAGGTGAACTTAAACTCTGAGATCAGGAGCCAAGGCTGATTGTCGGTGATTTCCAGACGGAAGTACTGGTATTCGCCGTCGGCATTGCTGAGGTTGTACTTCACCTCCTTGTAACTTTCTGCGGGGAGATTCTGATTTGCGCGCTGGTCGATGAGCGTCCATTCGTCACGCACCCTCTTCTTGCCGTAGAGTTTCCAGTTGTGGGGTCTGGGATTTTCGCCATTCCATAACTTGTACTTGGATGACGTGACGAAAACATAGCCTTTGGGCTTGATGAGGTCAGCAGCCTCAAACTCCACCCAGTAGAGGGGGTTGCTCTGGCTGGCCCACGTCAGATGGTTCGTGCCCCACCATGTGTCATTCAGTCCGTCGAAGAGGTTGTGGTAACTTCCTCTGACATCGCTAAAGGAATCGTCTGTGATTTCCGTTCCTGCCGTAGCACGGAGAGGCATATCGCCGTCCTTAATCCAGTCTATATTTAGCAGGAAGTGATAAGTAATGCTGGCGACAGAATTATATATATCCGCTACCTTGACTCCCCAGGTGTAACCTGTGCCATAGACCATGACGTCATAGTATGTTGCCCAGCCGTTTGTATGCGTATGGTTGTACCAATAACTCTCGTTCTTGTTCAGTGCCCCATTACCAGCCTCGCGGAACTTGTCCTCAAAGAAGTCCCAATCGTTTCTCAGTATGCTGCCTATTGTCTCTGCCGTGGCTTGAGGCGGACAGTAATTGGATTCTCTGATATATTGCAATTGCCTATGTTTCCACATCACTGGTGTCCGCAGTTCATATCCGTTGTTGGTGATGGCACACCATATAGGCTTTACGCCATTGCCGCCTTCGCGGATGAGTACGAAGTTGAGTTCTTTGTCGTTATTTTCCAGGTAGTAACCGCAATCGCCTGTCATGTGGAATTTGCGGATGTCGCCCTTATGCCACACGAGGGCCTCGGAGTTATAGGGCCATGCCGAGTTCTGCAGGAAGGTAATCTTGTCGATATACTTCAGTTGCGTTTCAGGGCTGTAGGTCACCTCGGCCACGGTCGTGCCGCTGCCGGCGCGGAAGTAGATGGTGCCCTGGGCCCGGCCCAGCGTGTCGGTGAGCTGGGCGGTGAGGTCGCTGACGGTGGGGGTGATGTCGGTCAACTCCACGTCGGGGGCCATCCAGCATCTGAACATCTTGGCGGCCTCCTCGATGTTATTGACACCGATGTAGAGGTGCTGCGGCTCGCTCTCGTAGAGGGCTTCGCCGATAACGTAGTGTACCAGTTCGCCCGCGCTGTCGATGCGGCAGATGGCCTCTTGGAAGAAGGCCAGGTCGTCGTACGTGGCGGCGACGCTGTCTGTCTGCTCCGTGCCGTTATTGCCCTTGCTGTCATCGTCGTCAGAGCAGGCGGTGAATGTAGTGGTGGCTGTGGTCAATAGCATCAGGCCCATCAGCCACGGTAAAATATTCTTTGCCTTCATATCTCCTTGAATTGTTTCTTTAATTGTTGTTTTTACCTTATTATAAAATATGCGTTAGTCGAAGACACGCTTCAGCATCCGGAGGGTCTTGCCGATGAGGATGTGGCCGCCGGGGTAGCGCACCGTAACACTCTTCTTGTTTTCCAGTGTGTTGACGGCCTCGTTCTGCTCACACTTCCTGGAGTAGTCCATCAGGCGGGCATATACCTTTTGCATCTCGTTGCTGTCCACCACCTTGACCTGCGGTATGTAGAGTTTGCTGAACTGGAAACCCTTGCGCTGGCCGTTGTCGTCGAGGGCGGTGAACTGCACATCTATGCGCACCACGAAGTCGGGGGCAGTGGGGTAGCCGATGCCCGTGCAGTTACCCTTGTCGTCGGTGCTGTAGGGGATATAAACCTGCGGGTCCACAATAATCTGTTTGCCCGTCTCCTGCATATTGATGAGCCGCCCGTGGAAGCGCTGCCAGCCCTTGCCGTCGGCGGTCTTTTGGGTGACGACGCTGCAGTTGTCGGCAGTTTCGTAACTGCCGTCGGCCAGGTCGTTGAGGCCAATCTTCGTCACCAGCGGCGTGCTACGGCCGTCGAGGTCGATTGTGCCGCTGGTCTTGCCCTCTGCCAGGCTGAACTGCGCGCGGTCGCCCAGCGTGAGCATCTGGCGGTAGGAATCAGTGTGGCCGTAGGAGTAGTTGGGGAACACGCCCACATTGGCTGTGACTGTCACGTCCTGAATGTCGCGGAAGAGTTCGTCGTTGATGTTCAGTTTCACGCTCGTGGGGTCGAAGGCATAGACGATGCGGGCATCATAACCTGCAAACGACGAGTTGGAGTAGCCGTCCTTGGTGCAGAGCAAGTGGAAACTGTTTTGTGCCGAGATGATGTCGTCCTTGTCGATATAGACCACGGGGTCTTCGGCCAGGCTCCACACGCCCTTGCCCACGTGGCCGTTGACGCCGTTGGCGGAGTAGACACCCTTGGCGCTGACGGAGAGTCCGCGCTGGCTGTTGCCCGTGGCGGAGCGGATGTAGCCGTCGAGGTTGAGCGTGGCATCGAGCGTCAGGTCTATCTTGCCGGGGATGGTGTCGTAGGTGATGGGTTCCGCATACATGTCATTCAGCTTGCCCAAGACATTAAACAGTCCTCCCGCTATGCTGCAAGCGAAGCCACCCCAGTACTTTACGGGGTTCAGCCAACTGCCCATGCCTTCCGTGCCGCCGTTCTTCATCAGCGTGGCATAGGCAGCACCGCCGGCGATACTGCTGGAGGCCATACCGCTGATGGCGCTAAATCCGCCGCTCAGGGCGTTGAAGATACCGCTGACGGCGTTGGCACCGCCGTGCTGTATAATCTCGGGGTCGGTGAAGGTGCCGCTGATGCTGCCCTTGAGTGCGCCCTTCAGGTCGACGTTCTGGTTGTTCGTCGTCTCGGCGAAGAACTTGAAGCGCGGAGCGTCCTCGTCCTTTTTCAGCCAATCGACACCCTTGGGCACGTAGCCCGACATGTCGAACTCGAAGCAGTACCAGCCCGGCGTGATGCTATGGCTGTAGCGGAAGGGCGTGAGCCACGTCTGGAAAGTCTGGCTCTGGCTGCTCACTATCTTGGCGTTGCGCAACAGGTTGCGGCCCGGCACGTGGCAGGTGGGAATACCATACTCTAAGACATTGTAGAGCGGGTACATGTCGTTGTCGTGCGAGGTTCCGAAGTAGGCGTTAATCATCAGGTCGGAGCCCCAGCCGGTGGGGTTGACGATGTAGGTATAGACACGCATCTGTCCGCTCCACTTGTTGTAGAGGGCGAAGTAGCGCACGTCGCGCAGCGACTCATCGTTCAGGTAGCTGAAGGCCATCTCCCATCCCTGCGAGGGTGTCACCTGCAAGCGCACTTCCTCGGGAATGTGGTCGGCGCCCTCCGTTGTCCAGGGTGCCTTCTGGGCATACTCGAAACCTTGCAGTTCCACGGTCTTGAAGGTCCACCAGTCGGTGAGCCATCCGGCGTTGCCGCCACTGTAGGCATCGCCGTCGCTCATAGAGCGGTGGCGTACGGTGACGGTGGCGTGGTCGCCCTTCTCGCTTACCACGTCGATGGTGGCCTCGGCACCGTCGGTCGAGGGCTGCGTACTCTCAATGCTGAGCATGGGGTGGCCGAAGCGGTCGAGGTCGGCCAGGGGCGTCACTTTGAGCCATGAGGCCGAGGTGTTGGCGCTGGTAAGGGCCGACGAGATGCTGTCGAGCGTCAACTGCTGGCTGTCGCTGCTGCCGAACACCACGGCACTGTAACTGAACGTGCCAGGGGTGTAGGGCGTGTCGTTGTCATCGTCGTGACAGGCCGTGAGCAGCAGGGCTGCCGTGATACAGCAGCATGCGTGACAGGCCAGTCGTGAAAGGAATCTGTTGTTCTTTTTCATTGTCATTTTGTTATATTGTAAAACATAATATATACCTTATTTATTGTTATAGCGTATGAACTCGGCGGGTCCGGTGGTGTAGAGGTTGCCGAAGTGGGCGGCGTTGACGATGCGGGCATGGGAGCCGAGCGTGTGCTGCGCGCAGTAGAGGAAGAGGTCGCGGAAACTGGTGTCGGGATTGGCTGCGAGGCAGTTGACAAGGTTCTGCGAGAAGCGGTCGCACATCCAGACGTTGGCCATGTTGCTCCAGCAGTCGGCCCACGACTGCTCCTGGCTGTTGGATGCCGAGATGGCCAGCACACCGGGGATGCCATCGACGGCGCTGACGATGCACTCACCATAGCACGCCTCGACGGCAATGAGCAACTTCCGGAACTGCATCTGCCGTGCGGTCTGGCCCAGCAGGGCGTTGCTGAATCCTTTGCCCGAGCCGTATTCGCGCCATGCGAACTCATCGGCACCGCCATGCGATGTGTTACGGCCGTGGCCGCTCCAGTAGAGGAGCACGTTGTTGCCCTCGCCCTGGGGCAACACTACCGGCAGTCGGTCAGACTGGCGACCGGCAAGGATGTCGGCCACGTCGCTGGCGGTGAGGTCTGCACTATTGTAATCAACCTCAGCAGCGGAGAGGCCGCTGCCCGCCGTGGTACCACTGAACAGGTCGGGGCCATTAGGGGCGGTGCGTATGATGCCCGGCTCGGGGTTCTGCGGGTTGGTGGCCAGGCTACTGTCAAGGATGAGGATGATGTGGTCGTCGGGGAAGCCGCCACGACGCAGCGACTGATAGACGCTGAGCACGTCGGCCTGGTGGCGGTAGTTGATAAAGCCGTTGCTGCCCTGCACCAGCACGGCATACTGGTCGGTGAGCGCAGGATAGGAGAACTGGCGGTCGGCACCCTCGCCGGCCTGTTGCTGGAACTCGTCGCTGGCGCGCTGCTCATTGTAGAGGTATATCCACGCGGCCTTGGCATTGGCGGTGCGCCCGCTGCCCTTGCTACTGAAATAACTGCGGTGGTATATCTTGCCGTCCATGAGTTGCCAGAAGACGTAGGTGGTCTGGGTGGCGGCGGTGTAGGTATCGGAGTCGAAGCAGATATCGCCAGAGGCACCTATGAAGTGATACAGCCGCCCCTGCTCCATGGCCGAGAGGTAGAGTTCCATGGCGGTGACATCCCATGCCGCGCCGCTCATGGGCGCATTGGCCGTGCTGGTGATGGCGACGATGGCATCGTTCAGCCCGGCGTTCGCCGAAGCGTCTGACGGCTTCTCCGGGCGGAGCGACGAGGCGTTCTGATGCTCCTGGTAGCAGGACGCGAAGGCGGAAAGCATCAGGGCATCATAGAACTTGCACTCGGCAAAGGTGGGGAGCACATCGAAGCGCGTCTTGTAACTCAGCTCGAAGCCCGTGGCGGGGTCGGCGTATGGCGAAAACCCTTCATAGCCTTGCAGCATGGCACCGGCACGGGGGCCGAGGGCGGCAAGGGTCTCTTCGCTGAGGGCGGGGAACACAAAATAGGTCTGATAAGCAGAGCGGAACAGCCCCCACTGGTCGTCGTTGGCCGGGTCGTCGGGGTCGGTGCTCTTGAAATATTCGCTGAGGGCAGGATTGCTAAGCACTGACTTGCGGTTGGTGCGGGCTACGTCGTACATTTGCCGCGCCGTCTCTACCACGCAGAATGTTGCCGTTGACCAAGAGCCGTCTTGACTGCTGATGCGGGCGCGGTTGGCCTCGATGCGGCCGATAAGGTCTTCGCTGGAAGAGTATAACTCGTTGCCAAGCATCTCCATATCGTCCTCAAGGGCGTAGAATGGCGCCCAGTAGTTGAAGGTCTTGCCATAGTCATCGTCAGGGGCATAGAGAGTCGCCTTCGGTACGAGTTGGTCCTTGTAATAACTGCACATCGTGGTATAACTGCTCATCAGGAGGCTCGTCAGGGTAACATCGGTCTCAGTGAGCGACCACAGGAATGGCTTGTCGTTGGTGCCGAGACCGCTGGTGGTGACGGCATAGCGGCGGATGATGTCTTCGCAGGTGGCCGTCGGGGCGATGAGCGGCTTCTGCGTCTTCATGCAGGCAGAAGCAAAGAGAGCGACGTGCCCATTGGCAAAGGGACCGATGACGGCAACGATGTCATCGCGCCCGGCGAGCGTTTGGCTCAGGGCGGTGAGGTCTTCGCTGAGTTCATCGTGCCACTCTATCTTGAGGTCGATGGCCAGTGTGTCGTGCCGCTGCGCCTCACGGAAGTTCTCAATGAACCAGTCGGCGGTGCGCTCCATGCGGGTCTTAGTGGCTGCATCGCCCAAGGGAGCCACCACGGCAACGGTCTTCTCTACCCATTGGCGGGCGGGCACAATCTCGATGGTGTCTTCCTCCTGGCGACAACCTGTCAGGGCTAAAGCCATCACCATCAGCCAAGTGCCATAAGTCCTGAACCATGTCTTACTTCTCATACTCGGCCTCCTTTCTGATTGCTTCCTGGTGAATCTTCTGACGCAAATCGTCGCTAAGCAACTCGGCAAAACTATTCTTGCTTTCATCGGTATAGGGGTGGATGACAACTCCCGTGTAGCCGTCGGCAAGGCCAAACGTCTGGTGCTTGGGCATACCGGCAGGCGAGAGCCACTGCTCAACACATTGGAGAATGGCACGGTCGATGTATTTGACAATTGAGAAATTACAATAGGCAGACACTACCGTACAGTCGATGCCTGCGTAATAGTATGTGCCCAGCATCTCGCAGAAACGACGGAAACTTGTTGCCGAACCGCCACAGACGGGAACTAAAAGATGGTGGTCTCCAAGCCACTGCTGACTTTGCATCAACCGCATAGCGGTAGTGTCGGATACTATAAAGCCACCCGAAACGTCGCCAGACAGCCAGGCGGTGACAATCTTCTTCTCTGGCTGGCCGACGGGGGCGACGGGGCTGGACTGGAAACCGTCGCTAAAGCCCTGCACGGCCTCCGCAACCGTCCTCGCCAGCGGATTGGCACCGATGAGCAATACCTCCGTGGCCTCGGCGGGAGAAACGGCCCCCGCCTCATACATGGCACCATAATACGGCATGTAGAAAGTGGAGCCTTTGCCCTCAAGGGGCTTATCTGTATCAAGGTAAAGCAGGTCGGTATATGGATTGGACTCCAGGCGGCTGTTGTTGCGGCGCAGGTAGTCGTCGTAGCCTGCTCCCGCCACGATAAACAGCCTGCGGATGGTGTCCTCGGCATGGTCCATTGCCTGAAACATCGTCTGGAGATATGCCAGGCCCTCATCCTTTGTTGTCGGTGACAGTTGCATTGTGCGGAGTCCGTATTGGCGTGCGGCGCGTTCCACGCCCTGATATATCAGGTCATTGTAGCTCTGGTCGCCCACTCCGTTGGGGTCGTAGATGACTGTCACAAGTGGTGCCGTGCTGGCCTGATCATCAGGGTCTGGCTGGTAGATGGTGTCACCGTCCTTTGTACACGACGCAAGAAACGCCTGGCTTAAGATGAGGATGGCGGCGAGCACCCATTGCATGATTCTTTTCATAACCAATATAATAAATAATGAATAATATATAATGAGTAAATGGTATCAGGAAAGCAGCAAGGTGACAAGATAGCCTACACCGATGGAGACAAAGGTGGTGACAAAGCCGGGCAGCTGGAAGGAGTGGTTGATGACATACTTGCCCACATGGGTAGTGCCCATGCGGTCAAACTCCAGCGCGGCAACCTCTGTAGGATAGTTGGGCAGGAAGAAATAGCCGTTGACAGCCGGGAACATCGCCAAGAGGAGCAGCGGGTTGATGCCTAAGGCAATGCCTACGGGATAAAGTGTGGTGACGGTGGCGGCCTGAGAGAAGAGCATGATGCTCATCAGGAACAAGGCTACGGCAAAGAGCATCGGTGCCGTGGCGACCATGCCGGAGAAAGCTCTGTTGATGGCGTCGGCATTACCTGTGTAGAAAGTGGAACCCATCCACGCTACGCCGAAGATGGCAATGACAGCGTTCATGCCCGCCGTGAAGATGTTGCCCTTGGGCAGTTCCTTCACGCAGGTCTTGCCGACAAGCAGGATGAGGATGGCATCGCTCATCATCACCATCTCGATCGTCTCGCTCATCGTCACGCCTTCAGGACGCAATGAGGGTACGAAGCCGAAGAGCACCACGAGAGCCACACCAAAGAAGAAAGCCCATACGGCACGCAGCGCACGTGGATTATGCTCGGTCTCGGCCTCCTTGAGATTGTTGGCGTCGGCCTCGGGGTTGATGAGCCCCGCGCGCACGCGACGCTGATATTCCGGGGCATCGACAAGTTCCTTGCCGATATGGTTCTCGATAAGTGCGGCTATCAGGATGGCAACGATACTGGCCGGCAGGCAAACGATAAGGATGGTTCCCAATTCTATTCCTTGTCCGCCGAGCAGATCAGAAGAAATCATCGCGGCCATGGCGGCAGACACGGGACTGCTGGTGATGCCCAGCGAGGCAGCGATCACCGAGAGGCTCATCGGACGCTCGGGCCGTGTCTTGTTGGCTTGGGCGATCTCACTGATGATGGGCAGCAGACTGTAGCTGGTATGTGCCGTGCCGGCAAAGACGCAAAAGGCAAAACAGCACAGCGGGCCATAGTACGTGATATGGTCGGGATGGCGGCGAAGAAACAGCGCGGCACGCCCCACGAGATATTCCAGTCCGCCCGTAGCCTGCAGGGCTGCCGAGGCTGTGATGACGGCAAGGATGATCAGCATCACGTCGATGGGAGCTTTTCCGGGAGCCAGACCAAAAACATAGACGAGGATAAAGGTGCCAAGCATGCCATAGATGCCCAAGCCTACGCCGCCCACGCGCGCACCGATGAAAATGAACACCAAGACGACAAGCAGTTCTATCAGTATGAGGGTTGTTGCCATATTAGGTTTGCGTTTAGGTTTAATACTGCTGCAAATTTAGATAAAATTCCCGAGTTATAAGCCAGTTGAGATAAAAAACCTAATAGATTTCCTCCCCGAAGAGCCGACAACATGGAAAATCAAGGCCGACATACGCTCAATCCTATTTTGCGTGCTCTAAGTCACAATTATTTATTATCTTTGAGGTCTTATTGTTTAACCCTCTAAAAGTTAGGCTTATGAGATCAGTATGCGGCCTTGACGTTCACAAAGATAGTGTATATCTTTGTATTTTGAGCGAGGATGGCGAATTAATCGAGAAAGTTTTCGGAGTTTTAACATTTCAACTGCATCAGATGCGTGATTTGTTGCTCGCCCATCATGTGGAGAAAGTGTCCATGGAGAGTACGAGCGTCTACTGGATTCCCATCTGGCGCATTCTTGCGCCCAATTTTCACCTGCAGCTCGTCAACCCTTATTTCATCAAACAGCTGCCCGGACACAAAAGCGATGTTGCTGACGCGCAATGGATTGCCGAGTGCACGATGAAAAATCTTATCAGTAGCAGTTTCGTGCCACCTGAGGATATACAGCAGCTCCGCCAGTACGACAGACGTATCTTCGACCTTGACGAGGAAATCGTCCGCAAGTTGTCCAAACTTGATGCCGTGATGCAGCGATGCAATATCCGACTGGGCAATTATGTGTCCAACGTGGACTGTAAGAGCTACAAGGACGTGGTGCGGAAAATATCCGAGGGCGTGACAGACCCGGAGATTCTGATAGAGGAAATCCACGGACGCATCATCAAACATCACGGCAGGGAAACAATACTGGCCTCGCTGACCGGTGTCGTATCACAAGCGGAGGTAGACGTGCTCAGGCAGTTGCGTGAGGAGCTTGACTTAGCCGAGGAACACAAGCAGGAGTGCCTTGAGAGAATGTTGGAGATATGTCAGGAGAAATATCCTGACGAGTTGAGACGGTTGCAGACCATACCAGGAGTAAAGGAGCGTACGGCCACATCATTGATCG
>Ga0256405_10012894_pt1 | contig 10199 bp, 5 predicted proteins | sample RumenRJG_02DNA_FD_189096 | JGI IMG/M metagenome (GOLD analysis project Ga0256405, IMG submission 189096) | Bovine rumen microbial communities from Lethbridge, Alberta, Canada - RJG_02 | ecosystem: Host-associated > Mammals > Digestive system > Stomach > Rumen | place: Canada: Alberta | collected... | reverse complement strand
TTATGGCATTTTTCGCATCCGCAATCGACACGCTCAAAATCGTTGTGATCGCCATCGGCGCGGGCCTTGGCGGTTGGGGCGTCATCAACCTTCTTGAAGGATACGGCAACGACAACCCCGGCGCGAATGCTCATGTGTCTTAAAGAAGCAACCTCAGATTGAGCAACGAACGCCATCCCCGCTATTCCGTGAATACTTTAATCGGAGGATGACGCTATGAGCATCAAACTGGACTACATCAAGGTCGGGGACTACTACCTCCCCAATCTGATACTGGACGAGCCGCCGGAGCTGCGGCGCTTTACCGGCAAGTACGCCGACCTGCGGCGCGAGTACCTCAAAGAACACCGACTTGACCTCTGGATGGTACTGGTCAACAGCGGCACGGCACTAACCCATCTGCGCGAGATCGAGAACGCGGCGAACGCCCGCCTTGACGCTCTCCTGCCGGTACTCGCCAAGAACGCGGGCGCGACGGAGACGCTGAAAGCCCACGATCCCATGAAATGGGTAGGGCTGATGAACGCTTGCAAGGCGCAGGCGGAGGAAATCATATTTGACGAGTTGATCTACAACTGAAAGCGATCACAGAAAACGGGCAACGAAAAGTTGTCCGTTTTTTTGCTGTGAGGTTTTAGTTTTTACTCAAAAGCGATAATTATTGCACCGTAGCGCCACGTCTTTCCAAGAGCGTGGATTTTTTTACTTTTCGGCACGATTTCCTACCTTTTGGATATACGGGAGACACCCCGCTTTTTCGCTAATATGGTCATGCGCAGCGCAAAGCACCTTGAAAACAGCATGACCGTCCGATTGTGATATGCTCCCCGGCGAAGTAGCGCATCCGCGTACCAAGGGGAGCAATACGCCGCTGACAGCGACAGGGGCAGGAACGGCATCGGGGAGAACGGCAAAAATCAGGCGTCAAAATCAATCTATGTGAAATCCGCGAACAACCACCACAAAACGCGCCGCAATCCACACGGAACAGCGACGCGCCGAACAGTGAACAGAGTACGCCGCCCCGTGTGCGTTTTCACCGTTCCGCGTGACCTCATGCGAAACCGTGAAACGCGAAGTCCGCTACTACGAGCTGGGCATCATGAGCGGCGCTTCTGTTCGATCTGGCATCATCAAAATTTGTCGCCCGTCAGCGTACACGCCCCGCGAAAGAGAGAAAGCGGTACGCCGATGGGCGAACACAAAAGGAGTTATGAAAATGAATACGAGAAATGAAATCAAGGCGATCATCGTGCGCGAGGGCATGACCATGAGCGAGGTCGTCGAGAAGATGGCGGAGCAGTACGGGTGGAGCGCCAGCGTCCCCAACCTTTCGGGGAAGCTGCGGCGCGGCTCACTGCGTTACCATGAGGCCGTCGAGCTGGCTGACGCGCTGGGCTATGATCTGGTCTGGCAAAAGCGTAAGGAGCGAAGATGAGCAATAAACCCCAGCAAGCTCCAACCAAGCGAAAGCCCGACTGCGTGACCGAGGTGCGCGTGGGCAACACGATCCTCACCGTCAAGGGCTACTTCAAGCAAAGCGCCACCGAAACTGCCGCTGATAAAATGGCAAAGGTCATTGCAGCAGAGGCGGTGACGGGTGCGCTGCGCATGAGGGACGCCAATTAAAATCAGAACGACATTTTGTCGTTCTGATATGTTTCAACAGGGCGGGTTAATTGCCCACCCCGTTGGACGAAATACGGAGGAGGTTTCATTGTGACCCAAAACATCTACGGTTATATCCGCGTCAGTACCCGCGATCAGAACGAAGATCGCCAGTTAATCGCTATGAGGGAGATCGACGTGCCGGAGAAGAACATCTACACGGACAAGCAAAGCGGCAAGGACTTTGAACGCCCGCAGTACAAAAAGCTGGTGCGCAAGCTGAAACGGGACGATCTGCTCTACATCAAGAGCATTGACCGCCTCGGACGCAACTATGAGGAAATCCAGAATCAATGGCGCTTGCTGACGAAGGACAAGGGCGTGGATATATGCGTCATTGATATGCCGCTGCTCGACACGCGGCGCGGCAAAGACCTCGTTGGCACGTTCCTCAGCGATATTGTGCTGCAAGTGCTGTCCTTCGTCGCGGAGAACGAGCGCGTCAACATCCGGGCGCGCCAAGCGGAGGGCATCGCGGCGGCAAAGGCGCGCGGCGTCCGCTTCGGCAGACCGCCGCGACCGCTGCCGGAGAACTACCACAGCGCGTATCAGCGGTGGAAAGCGGGCAAGATTACCGGCACGGCGGCGGCGCGGGAGTGCGGGATGCCGCTCTCCACGTTCCGCTACCGCGCGGCGATTTACGAAAAGTCCACTATATCGTAATTGTTGCAATTTTGCAGGATTGTCTACCTTTCTGCAAACCTTTATCTTGGAAAGATTTATAGAAGTATAGCACAAAACGGCAACGATTGCCATACCTTTTTTGATAAGATTTTCGCCTTTCGGCGTTGCGCGGGTTAGCCGTGTTCAGCTTGCAGAAAGGTAGACAATCTTGAAACCGCGCGAACGCGCCATTTGGCAAAAAGGTCACATTCTTGTAAACCGACGTTTTTGCAGGAACGTGTACGTTTCTGCAAGCTAAAATCAGCGGTGATACGGTTTGCCGCTGGGCGAAAAAACTTACGAAAAAGGTATGGTAATCTCCGGCTAATCGCGCTATAATGTAATTCATAATGGATTAATAGCGATTTGCAGAAACGTACACATTTTTGAGGTGATATGGATGAAACGACGACAATTAGCAAACGCGCCGCCCGCCCTTGTGAGCTGGATCGACGTTCCAAAAGCAAATAAAGAAAAACTACCGATGGAGGTAACAAGATGATACACAAAACAAGAACAAAAGCCCTGAGCTGGCTGCTTAGCCTCGCGCTGGTGCTGTCGCTGATGCCGGGGATGAGCCTGACGGCGTATGCGTCACCTTCAACTGGAGATGACGGGGTAATCGGTACAGGAGAAACAGTGATAGGAGGAGATACATACCCCCTCTGGGTCGGCGGCACGCAGGTGACGAGCGCGAATGCAAGCGATACATTCAATGATGGTAAGGCAAGCTATAACGCCGAAACCAACACCCTGACGCTGAATGGGTACAGCTACACCGGCGTGGGGCATAAAGAAAATAATGATCCTGATAGCCCCCTTGCGGCCATCTACTATACCGGCACCGACCCGCTGACCATCCAGCTATCGGGAACAAGCAGCATCACAAGAACCGGCAATAGCAGCGGACCCGGAGCTGACACAGCTTATGGAATCCATTGTAGTCAAGGTAATCTGACTATTGATGGAAACGGCTCTGGTAGTTTAACCGTAACAGGAGGAGAACTAAAGACTGCCTATGGTATTGTCGCCACTACTGTGACCATCAAAAACGCAAACGTTACTTCTATGGGTAAAGGTTCATCTTATGGCACGGGAATCTATGGAAAACAGGGGATCTCAATCCAGAATGCGACCGTGACTGCTGAGGGAAAAGGTTACGGAATCTCCGGCGATACCGGTTCTGCCGAGATTGAGGAGAGCAGTTCTGTCACTGCGTTGGGCAGCATTAAAGCGATCAGCGGCACAGTAAAAAACAGCATTGCCGGAACGGGCTGGACGGATACGGCAGGTACCGAGGGAGAGGCAGCGATTGCAGTCAGTACCGAGGGGCAGGATCTGAGCGCATATAAGAAAGTGCAGTTCCCGGCTGCCCTCGACCCCGTCGCGTCCGTGACGCCATACAACGGAACGGCGACGGAATATACCGATTTTGCTGAGGCAGTGACGGCGTGGAATGATGCCAGCAATGGCAACGGGTATGCTAGCTATGGTGCTACACTCACGTTACTCACGGATGTGGAAACGAATTCCAGTGTCAGGCCTAATGTAAAGTGCCTCTCCGACTATCCCATGATCCTCGATCTCAATGGATATGGCATACGCTACACCGGTACAACCGGTTCCGTGATTTATGTCGATGAAAATATGGGGTTGAAGATGAAAGACAGCAATCCGAGCCGTGTGCACTATATCAATCTGGATTCAAACGGACGAGGTATAGCGGTCAGCGATACAACCTCTGAAGGAGCAATCGAGGTCACCGGCGGTTATATCACTGGTGGCAATGGTGGATCTTCTTATGGCGGCGGCGTACATGACATGTGTTCTTTTGTCATGGAAGGTGGCACGATTGTTGGCAACACCTCAAACTATGGAGCCGGTGTGCTTATCTCCCAGTCCGGCTCCACATTTACAATGACAGGCGGCACGATTACCGGCAACAAAGCGAGTGATGAAGGCGGCGGCGTGCGGTTTGGCAGTACCTGCGTTTTCAACCTCTCTGGGGGGACGATTACCGGCAACAGCGCGGGCACTAATGGCGGCGGTGTATATGTCTTCGGCGGCGCCACGTTCAAGCTGTCCGGCGGCGCGGTCATCAAGGACAACCTGAAGGGCACCGATAAGGATAACGTATATTTGAGCAGCGGAAGAAAGATCACCATAACGGACGCGCTGACAAACAGCGACCCCATCGGCGTGACGATGCAGACCCCCGGGGTGTTCACCGAGGGCGGCAAGGCGAAGGACTACGCGGCGAAGTTCACCAGCGACGATACCGCCTATTCCGTAGTGGTAGATGGCAACGAGCTGAAGCTGTCACAGCCGGCTGTTTCCTATCAGGCGGCGAGTTGGGACAGCGAGAACAATCAGGTCACCTACACCACGGAAAGCTGCACGAGCTACACCGTGGTCACAAAAAGCACAACTACTTGGGAAGACGGCAAGTGGTACGTGGTGAAGGACAACGTGAGTATCAACCCGTACGGCAACTACCGCATCACCGTGAGCGGCACGGCGAACCTCATTCTCTGCGACGGCGCGACGCTGACGGCCCCACTCGGCATAACAGTTGCTGACGGCAGCACGCTCAACATCTACGCCCAGAGCGAAGGCACGGGTAAGCTGTATATCAAAAACAACGACGGCGGAACAAACGCGGCCATCGGCGGCCTGTACAACAGCAGCGGCGTTGGCGGAGCCGGCGGCACGGTCAACATCCATGGCGGCGAGATCACCGCCCAATTCATCGGCGGCACCGGCGCGGGTATCGGCGGCGGCGCAGGCAGCACTACCGGCGGCTCCGGCGGCACAGTCACCATCTACGGCGGCAAGGTCACCACCGCTGGCGGAAGCAGCGGCGCGGGCATCGGCGGCGGCAACGGTTTAAGTACCGGCGGTGCCGGCGGTACGGTCACCATCTACGGCGGCGAGGTCACCGCCGTCGGCAGCACCGGCGCGGGTATCGGCGGCGGCGCAGGCAGCGCTGGCGGTGCCGGTGGCACAGTCGCCATCTACGGCGGCACGGTCAAAACCGAGGCTGGCGGCAACCTCGGGCACGAGAGCAGCGTAGGCATCGGCGGTGGTTACCGCAGTGGCGGCGGCAGAGGCACCGACGGCACGCTGACCCTCGGCACGGGGATGCACCTCTACGGCGGCACAAGCGCAAATCCCGAAACCGATCTGAGCAAACACGTTGCGCAGAACAATGGCGACTATGCCCGCTCCCGGTACATGACGGTCAACAACGTCGCGCCCCACACCCACAACTTTACCTACTCCGTGGGAACGGGTAGTGGCGCGGACACCATCACGGCGACCTGCGGTGCGGACGGTTGCCCGCTGCCGCTAAGCAGTGAAGGAGGCACCGACCATGTTGCCACGCTTACCATCGTTGCCCCCACACTGACCACCTACGGCGGCACAGGCGACGCGACGGCGACCCTGACCGGGCTGGATGATTTCAAAACCGCCACCGGCAAGGCCATTGCGACGACGGAGATCAAGTACGTCGGCAGAGATGGCACATCCTACGATGAAAGCACGACAGCTCCGACCAACGCGGGCAAGTACACCGCGAAGATCACGGTGGAGGAACAGACCGCTCAGGTCAATTATGAAATTGCAAAGGTTAATCAGTCGGTGACTGCGCCGACTGCGAAGACCAACCTGATATATGATGGAACTTCCCAAGGCCTGCTTAACAGCTCAGCAATGGTCACTCATGGAAACTACGAGGGTGTTAGATATCAGTTAAATGGCGGGGATTGGACCGATAGCACTCCCTACGCTACAAACGCCGGTACATACACGGTGAACTATAAAGTTCTTGGGAACGAGAACTATAACGAGGATACAGGGGAACCGGTAACGGTAACCATTGCGAAAGCAAATCAAGAGATAACATCGCCGACAGGTCAGGAAAATTTGAAGTACACTGGATATGAACAGAATCTTCTTAATACGCGGCCAGTTGTGATCAAAGGAATTAAACCATCTATTGCTCAGTTTAAAATTGGTAATGACGGAGAGTGGTCGACCTCATTGCCAACCGGTACAGCGGTTGGCGCGTATACTGTATACTATAAAATTGAGGGGAATGACAACTACAACGAGTATAATGGCAGTATCTCGGTTTCTATCGCCAAGGCGGCAAACCCCGCAACTGTAACCGGCACAGCATCCGTAACAAAGGGCAGTAAGACCATCGATCTGGCGAGCAACGTCACAAAGAACGGCGCAACGGGTACGGTCAGCTATGCCATCGACGGCGAGGCGAACGGCTGCACTCTGGATGGCAGCGTATTGACCTCCGGCGCAAATGCGGGCACAGTGACCGTTAACGTGTCGATTGCGGCGGACACCAATTATGAGGCTCTGGCGGCGACGCCCATCACCGTCACCATCACCGATAAGGCCGAGCAGACCATCACCGCCTCCGACGTGACCGCTACCTACGGCGATACGGACAAGAGCGTCAGCGCCAGCGTGACCACCCCGGCGACGGGCGGCGGCGCGATCAGCTACGCCGTCAAGTCCGGCAGCGAGGACTATATTGAAGTAAACGCCTCCACCGGCGCGCTGACCATCAAGAAGGCCGGAACCGCCACCGTCACTGTGACGGCAGCGGAAACGAACGACTACGCGGCAGCAACCAAGGAAGTAACCGTGACAATCAGTAAGGCGAATCCGAGCTATACCGTCCCCACCGGCTTGACTGCTACCTACGGACAGACGCTTGCGGACGTGACCCTGCCCAACGCGGATAACGGCGCGTGGTCGTGGAATGATGCGACGACGGCCAGCGTGGGCAATGCAGGGAGTAACACCTTCAAGGCAACCTTTACGCCCACCAATACAGACAACTACAACACAATTTCTGACGTAGATGTGACCGTTACCGTTGGGCAAGCTCAGCAAACTGCACCCGTGCTCAAGGTTCTTACACGACCCGACACACCCTATGCCAACGGCAGCATCGGGAACAACGAAGCTTCTGTTTCCACGGAGCGTTTGCAGGTATCGACCGACGGCGGCAAGACGTGGGCGGACGTGACGGTGCTGCCCTACGCGGCGAAACCGGGAACGTATCAGTTCAAGTATAAGGACGAGGACAACCACGCTGCGAGTGAGATCGTAAAGCTCCTTGTCGAGCCGGTCAATGAGCTGCGCGAGGTGAAAATCACCTCCGACAAGACCGACGCGAATCTCTACAAGGACGGTGAGACCAACACCCTCACCGCCAAGACAAACACCAATGTAACGGGTCTGGCGCTTGAATTTGCGTGGTACCGCGAGGGTGTCACGGAGGCGGTCGGCACGGGTGCGACCTATACCCTGCAAGCCGCGGACGTCGGGAAGAAGCTCACCGTGGTCGTGACCGACAAGACCACGGGCGCAACGGAGCCTTACACCAGCGTTTCTACCGCCACGCCGGTCATCGTGACCGTTGCGCCCACGACCTATCAGATCACGGGCAATGTGAAGGTTCCCAAGACGGACGGCGGCTCGGAGTATAACAACGTGGCAAACGCGACCGTCGAGCTGCGGCAGGGCAACACCGTCTTTGCCACCGCGACGACGAACGATGACGGCAATTATACCTTCAGCTCCGTTCCCAACGGCGAGTACAACATCGTCGTGACCGACGCCAACGGCACGACCAAGACCGAGTACGTCAAGGTCGAGAACGGCAATCAGACCATCGACGTCACCATGCCGTTCTATAAGGTCAGCAGCAAGGTGGACGTCAAGGGCGAGACCCCGGCGGCGGTCGTCGCGGGACTGGATGATGCGGCGGCGAATAGCCTGACCACCGACGAAAAGGCCAGCGGCGTCACCACAACGATGACGATGGAGATCGAAAGCACCAACGATCTGACCGAAACCCCGGACACGCAGCTCTCCGAAGAGCAAGAGCAGGAAAAGATCGGGCAGCAGGCGATCAAGGATCAGAACACCGGTGCGAACAAGTCCGATGCCCTTGACTTCATTGATATGTCCGTCTACAAGCGGACGCAGAAGGACGGCGAGTCCGCGCAGGTGGAGGGTGTTCACAACCTCACCAAGGTGCTGGAGATCCTGCTGCCCTACACGACGGCGAACCGCAGCTTTAACATCTTCCGCTATCACGACACGGCGGCGGCGAAGTTCACGCAGCTCAGCACCCGTCCCACGGGCAGCTTTACGGACGGTCAGTTCTTTGTCGGCGACGGCTTTATCGCAATCTATGCCAGCGGCTTCTCCACTTACGCTATCGGTTATAGCGATGCCACCTCGCCCACTCCCACCCCGACGCCCTCGTATCCCAGCAGCGGCGGCAACGGCGGTTATACCGCCACGCTCACCGTCCCCGTTTCCGGCGACAGCGCCAGCGTATCGGTCAGCGCCAGCGTGAGCGGCAGCACCGCCACCGTCAAGGCTCCGACCACGGCACAGCTTGATAAGGTCATCGGTGAAAGCGTCAAGACCGGCGAAGTTACCATTGACGTGAGCGGGCTGAACCGGAATATTGCCACGGTCAGCATCCTGACGGAAACGGTCAAGGCCATTGAAAAAGCGGTCAACGACCCGGACAACGACGCCAGCGCACTTACGGTCAAGCTGACGGACGGCTCCGTCACCTTCGACGCAAAGGCGCTCGCCGCCATCACCGATCAGGCCAAGGGCGGCACCATCCAGCTCAATCTGGACGGCATCACCGAAAGCGGTCTCCGCACGGCGCAAAAGACCGCCATAAAGGATATGGACGTGCAGGCAATCTATGACGCCTATCTGACCAGCAACGGCCAGCGGATTTCGGATTTCAAGGGCGGCAAGGCCACCGTGACTGTCAGCTACACGCTGAAGGACGGTCAGATCGGGCGCGGCGTGGTCGTTTGGTATGTGGCAGACGACGGCAAAACGGCGGAGGTTCCGACTGCTTACAACGATAAGACTGTCAGCTTCACCGTGGAGCATTTCTCCAACTATGTGATCGCCTATGACGCCGAGCGCGCGGCGGCCTGCCCGCAGGACAGCACCTGCCCGATCAGCGCCTTTACCGACGCCGATCCGACAGCGTGGTATCACGACGGCGTTCATTACGTTTTGGAAAATGGCATCATGTCCGGCTTGGGTAACGGCCAGTTCGCGCCGAACGACACGACAAGCCGCGCGATGCTTGCGCAAATCCTCTACAACATGGAGGGCAAGCCCGCGATCCGCTCCGGCATCCCGTTTGAAGATGTTTCCGAGAGCGATTGGTACGCAATGGCGATTTCGTGGGCTGAATCCAACGGTATCATCGGCGGCTACGGCAACGGCAAGTTCGGCCCGAACGATGATCTGACCCGCGAGCAGCTTGTCACGATCATGTACCGCTACGCAAAGGATAAGGGCATCGACGTGAGCGTGGGCGAGAATACGAACATCCTCAGCTACGATGACGCCTTTGACGTTTCCGAGTGGGCGATTCCCGCGATGCAATGGGCGGTCGGCAACGGCTTGATCTCCGGCAAAACGGCATCGACGCTCAACCCGAAAGACAAGGCGACGCGCGCGGAAATCGCAACGATCATCATGCGGTATTGCGAGGAAATCGCAAAGTAGCAAAATCCGAATGGCGCACTTATATACATGGTCTGGCGACCATGTATGTGCGCTCTGCGAGGCGAGAGCCGGAACTTCCGAAAGTTCCGGCTCTTTTCGTCGCTGGTGCTCCGTACAAGGGCTGCGCTCTTGCGCCGCTTCGCGGCTATCCTGTAAGCGGTAAATAACCCGTACCTTGACAAAGAAGGTCGGCGGCCACGCAAAGATGGCTGCCGACCTTCAGTTAAGAGTCTTTCCTGCAAATATCCGGTAGGTTTTCGGACCAGGGCATCAAATCC
>Ga0256405_10012892_pt1 | contig 10202 bp, 10 predicted proteins | sample RumenRJG_02DNA_FD_189096 | JGI IMG/M metagenome (GOLD analysis project Ga0256405, IMG submission 189096) | Bovine rumen microbial communities from Lethbridge, Alberta, Canada - RJG_02 | ecosystem: Host-associated > Mammals > Digestive system > Stomach > Rumen | place: Canada: Alberta... | reverse complement strand
CCGAAAATCGCTGAACTACTGAAAATGGGGAAACAATAGCAAATCTGCATAATATGCTAATATACAATTAGATTTGTTCGCTTTTGTTGGATATATTTTACTATGGTTTCAGTTTCTCACGCCTATAGATCGTAGGTTTTCATACTATCAAGAATGCAAGGCTTGTATGAGGTTCGTGCCTATCACTATGCGGTCTTCGGCATCGGCACCTTCGGTTTCACTCTGTGGTATAGGTTCAACGGTCAAAGGATTATATGTCTTATCGTCTAAAACCTCATAAATGGTGTAGGAAGCATCATCGCAACTGATAGCTCGTTCCGTTCCAATATGAAGCTTGTCTCCATCATGCTGAAAGGCATAATTCCCAAGGTATAAATCGGGAAAGGCTTCTTGCAATGAATCATATAGCGTCTTCAGGAAGATGTTATAATTCCATCCGTTGGTGCTCTTTTCCGTCATCATCATAAGAATCTCACGAGACTTTTTTCCATTGACTCCATCCCCTTGCCATCTATACATTCCATAGCGTCCAGGGCGCATAGACTGGTATTTGACGATGTAATACCGCCAATCAAGCAACGGGGACGAGTTCAGATAATCGTCGACGACTTTTTGGAGGATATCATCAGATATGTCTTCGCTGTCGAGGAGAAGCTGATTAAGGATATGTTTCGTGTTCTCCATCTCTTCTTCCGCTGTATTGAACAGATCCCTCCAAACCGTCTCTATTTTTGATGACCCTATCTGATAGCGCCAGCGAATAAACCGAGAATAATCGCCGGTCGCCAATAAAGCTCTGTCGACCAAATCCCAGTCGCATTCAAAGAGTTGCTTGAATTTGGGATACAACGGAATATTGTCGACTCCTAAGACACGGATTGCGCCATTCAGCAAACGGTGGTCTTCGGCCTCCCTCATAATCATTTCCTCATCAGGGTGGTTTCCGATCCATTCTTTTTTGCAGATTTCTTCCTTCAGTTGATTGATATTGAAACTCTTATCGGTTTCTTCAACCTTCCCCTCTACAATGATTGCTTCGGTCTGTGAGAGCAGCATCTTCATACGGTCATCTCTCAATTCGAATTCTGAAGCCCGTACCAAGTTGTTGACTACCCTAAGCCGTCTGACAAAATCATCTTTCGCGAGATCCTCCTGGTGTCGGAGATACAGGATGAATGCGTAAAGAAGAATCGTGCGCCCGATAGGGAAGCGCCTGATTCTGGCGCCTTGCATTTCACCGTAAACGTTGCAGCAATCGAGAAATAGATTGGTCATCTTTCCCACGATTGACTTTTCGGGTGTGTGTTCACCGGTCGTCAGATACTCTTCAAAGAATGAATCAATGTTAAATCCGCACCAACAATCGAACATCTTTTCGACGTAGCACAGATTCTCTCCGGCTTCGGGATTGTTGGCACTGAACAGTGTCTGAATCATTTCAAACGGGTCCTCAATCAGAGGTGTCTCGTTCTTGTAGTTTATTATGTCGCAAATGAAATGGAAATAACGGATGAATTCATCATCAATGATTTCATTCTCGCCCTTATATGGCCACAACATATCTGTCCAGGCTAAGTCTATTTTTTTACTGATCCTTTCAGATGCTTCCTTGTCCACCAATTTCATTGCACCTTCCAACTCGGCCTTGAAGTGCTCAAACTGTGTGAGGGGCTTACCTCTCGAATTCATTTTGATGTACAGTTCATCGGTCAACCCCATTTCCTTAAGAGGAAGGAAATAAAAGGAAATGCATCCTGCCTCAAGTTTCTCCCAAATGCCGGCGGTGTCTTTGAACTTGTCATGGATGGCATCTATCATGACAAGCATTGATGCAATTGTCGGATCACTTGTCCAATCCATAGGAAACCAGGATTGGTCAAGAATGTCTTCTGATAAACGAACGTTATCGAAATCTGGTGTGAGCTGGGCTAATTTCTTGCAGAATTCTCTTGCGCTGTACCTCGTATCATAAGAGAATCGATTGAGGAAAGAGCATTTATCCGGAGGTATATCCTCGTGCTTACTCACGTACCAGTGAAGGAGAAAAAGTGTCGTTAACCTTTGCTGGCCATCCAACGGTATAAGATACCCTTCTTCATTGATTTCTCCATACACAAAGTCTAGGGTAATGGGAGCATCATCCGTCAGTGCATGACGCAGTGCATCAAGGAAACGGGATCTGATTCGACCGACTTCATCGTTCTCTCGTCCCTGAGCGTAATCGCGTTGTATGATTGGAATATCTATGCCTTTGATGAAGATATCATCGTTCTCGGCAGGATTTGCCTCAAATATATCAATGAAAGTGTGTGGTGTAGCGTTCAGCATAATCAGAAGGTTGCTTCGATGAGATTAAGATAAGGGTGTAAAACTTTTTCCATATCAGCTGTATAAGCATCACGGTCGGCTGACCCCCAATACTCTAATTGCGCTGCAGTCGAGTTTGTGTAGTATTTCAGGAAGACCATTTTGGTGCAGTAGGGAATAAAAGCCCCTTTCTTGTCAAGCTCTATGATGGCATCCCGCTTGACGGCGAAGACCGAGTTGTTGAGTTTTGAATTGATCTCCCTTGAAAGAAGTGCCATATTGCTGATTAAATCGACATAGCGAGTATCGTCGTCCTCTGACAAGGCAGCAAAAGCATCAGCAGCCATTGAGTCAAATTCTGCTTGAGTTACCAAGTTCTTGTCTATGGCCTCCTGCATTCTGGAAATCAATGATTCTTTGTCAAAATCTTTGCTGCTCTTCCTGACGTAGTCGATGTGATTCTTTAACCAGTCGATACGGTTCTCCGTGGTCCGAAGGCCCTCTGATTGCTGGGCATGGATGTGCTCAAGACTCCACTCGGATGTGTTATATTGGCTGAACGGAAATCTTTGGGTAGATTGTGATACGATGATAGACTGTACATTGAACAAAAGCAGAAGCTTACTGATCATTGCATAGTCCTTATCGTAACTCAGATCCTTGTATGCTTTGTCAGTACGGATCGAATCGGCAATGCTTTGGTCAAGGACGGCCATAAAATCTCTCTTCCGCTTGTCTTTTGCAATATCGAGAATCTCGGGCATTTTCTGGGCTCCGGATGCAATCAGGTAGCCAATTTTATGATAATAAAGGGATTCGGTGTACCATTCCTTAAGCTGGAGATATGCGTTCTGAATCAAAAGCCATACTTTTTCTACGCCTTCATCCTTGATTAGTTGCTCAAAGTAAAAGAATGTGAAGAAGGCTTCTCTTTCATCTTTTTTCTTGCCTGACAGGAAGTCAAATAACAACTCAATCCGTGTCGGATATTTAATGGGGTTTGTGCGGGTCAGGAAGAACCAGAATTCATCTGATTTTTCGTGAAGCGAATGTTCGATTTCATCCCACTGGATGGACATCTCTATTTGCTTCTGATGATTTTGACCAGCCTCACCGGCATTCATCAGGAAAAGAGCCTTGACTAGTTCGGCATTGGTCAGGGCTATCTTGCCAATGTTAAGGCGGGCAAAAAGGGCAATCGGATCAACGTCTGCATTGACCTCATACCAGATCACCTTGACGTTTTTGTTCAGATAGCCGAACATATCATCTGCGGCCTCTATATCCTTATTATTCTTCTCAGCAAGTGCTTTGAACCAATTATCGATTGTAATGTATGCCTTGCGGATATAAAAGAAGTCAATGTTCTTCTCGGCCCCTTCCGGCGTAATATTCTCGAGGAACTCCGCCGTCTTCTCCCGCGTCTCGTAGCTAAGGGTATATTGTATGTTGACCCTTGGCTTGTATTCCTTCTGGATGTACTTCAACAAAATCAGGAGAGTAGTCAAGCGCTGTTGACCATCAATTAATTCAAAGGTGTCTTCACCTTCGAGCCGCCTTACCACAATAGGCTGGAGGCAATATGGGTTGTTCCCATTACCATAAATATCGTTTAGCATAGCCAATACTTGTGACTTCTCCCATCTGTAGCCACGCTGGTAGGATTTTATGACAAATTTGCCAGTAATCTCACCTACAAGTTTTGCATTCAAATAAGCTGTACTTGACATGCTCCTTCTCCGTTATAGTTATGGTTATAGTTATCAACTAATCAATCCGCCTTATTATTCAAATACTCTACAACTGCCGGCCAATCTGGAAACTCGTCGCTTCCGAATTGTATATATTCTCCGTCAAAGCTATCCGCGCCATGTTTCGGCCTGTTATCAATCTGGAAAACTTCTTTGAGAAAGTCTTTGTGATGGGTCAAGATCATGCGCTTTTGAAATACACCGTCGAAATACTTTGTCACCCAAGCAACCTTATCAGCCCAGGCGGAAGGATTCTTCCAAGGAGCTGTTGACAAGATGTAGACTTCGTACATTACGGCCAACTTATGGACTGATTCTATAGCCGCAGACATCGGCTCCAGCAATGAAAATATACAAGGAACCTCATCAAGCATCCTGGCATATTCCTCAATGGTTTTCGAATCCAGCTTGGCGATGCCGGATCCGAAATCTACGAGGACATTGTCCATGTCAAAGTAACGCCGATTCATTGAGCTTGGGGGGTTAATTCATTCCTTAATCATGCAAAGTTAATGTTTTTGTGCGAAATGCCCTGCAGTACTACATCTTGTCTTTGTTGTAATACTCTTTGGAGAATTTTTTGCGTATCTTCTTTTTGTCTAAAGGGGGCATTACGGGTTTTGTTCTTTTGGGTAGCAAAGGTATTCCGGGGATGCTCCAAAATGTGGTACACTTTGCTGTTTATTATTCGTTATTCGTCGATCTGTTCTGACAACTTTTTCATCTGTTCTTTAAAGGCCCTCATCGAAAAGAAGCCTGTATTGAAACCAGCCCTTGGAGAGAATGGTGAAAAAGGCGTGATGTACTATCTCACCGATGCTACTGCCACCTTCTTCAAGATGATGGAACCTGTTGAAACCGTCAAATTCTGATCTTCTATGGCAAGATATGCATGTCCCTGCAAATACGTGTACGATCCGGAGAAGGGTGATCCGAAGAATGGAATAGCACCTGGGACACCTTTTGAGGATCTGCCCGAAGACTGGCGCTGCCCCCGCTGCAAGCGCAAGAAAGAGAAATTCGTAAAAGTTGAGTCAAAATAATCCAGATACTCCTTTTACCAGCCCGGCTTTTTCATATGGACAGCCGGGCTGATGCTGTCATAATGCTCTATGGGAGGAAATACGAGAGGTCGGACGGTTTCCGGTAGGACGGGGGATTGAGCTGGGCGACGGCGACCAGTTTCCCGTCTTTCCTGGCGACAAGATATGCCGCCGATCCGAAGTTCGTTTTGTATTCCCGCCAGATAACGGCAAACTGGACCCGGTTGCGTTCGTCTTTCTCAGGGAACCAGTTCGTGAAGTATTCGTAATCGTCAAATGAGCGTGCCGCAAGCTCCGCCGCCTGGCGGATCTCGCCTCATCTCCCTGAATTCCAATTCCATATCTATGCCCATTCAAAGTTTTCCTTCCCGGCTCCGACCTCGAAGTGGTATTTGACGATACCCAGGTCAATCTTGCTGTAACCTACCATGGAGAACAGCGGCTTGGCCGCTACCTTGGGGACCTTGCTAAAGTCCCGGAATCCAAGGTACTCCAGATGGAACTTCTGCTGGTTGACGGCCGTCGGAGCGAGGATGGCCGCCTCGACGCCCTTATTGAACCATTTCGGGGTCGCGTCGCTGGCGTTGCTGATCTCTTTGATGCCCTTCACCTTGTGGCCCTTGCCCTGGGTTTCTCCATAGCCCATGGCAATGTAGCATCCGATCTTTTCTCCATCAGAGAGTTCATAGGTCCCGGCGATCTTTCTATAGCTGAGTCCCACCCAGCAGGAGTTCAGTCCCAGCGTCTGGACCAGCAGGACCAGCTGTTCACCATAGTACCCGATCTTTTCATCCAAGTCATCGGCCTTTTTTCCGGCCATCACCAGGTAGTTCTTCACGCCGGAGAAGGACCCGTAGGCCATCGGGCCGCTGAAGGCCCTGGGCTCGCCGGTCACGAGCTGGATGTGCAGCCCCGCCTCCTCATTGATCTCCCGGATCCGCTCCCGCAGGGTAGTGAGGACCTCCTCGGGGATGGGTTCGTCCTTGTATTTTCTCACCGAGTGCCGTGCCTCGATCGCTTCAAGCAATGTCATATCTTTTGTCCGTTTACTGTTGTTCTTTCTTGACCCGTTCGCCCAGCGGGCCGTGGTGGCCGCGTTGCGCGTGACGCCGTTCCGGTTCAGCACCCTGAAGACGCCGGGTATGCAGTCGACCGTCCCTTCCTTCTCGAAGATTCATGGTTTTACTTCAATTACAAAAATACGAAACTTAAGACTTCCGTGGCGCCATTTTACGAATATTATGGTAGACAGTGTAAGATGGTGTAAAATATTCCAGCTTGGCGTAACGCCCCTGAGACCTTGGACGGCGCGTGGTTCGAACACGTAGCCGGTACTAAAACGGGCAAGAAATAAGTTTATCCGATGTACTAGAGATGATTCTTGGAGTAGCTTTCAAAACAGCAAAAAGCGGACATCATATGAGTTGCCAGAGAGTCGGATGGTTCGTTGTCCGGAATGCCATTCCGAATACATCATTTGCTACTCGACTTGGGGAATAGTTTCCTAGGACCAAGGCCACTAGCGTCCATAGCAAAGCTTCAGCAGAGTATTCCCATTATGGAATATGTCAATCAGTTCTGAAGAGCCCGCCTCTGTATTGATCACAAGAAGCAATCGGTAATCGGTTGGATCAGACTCGTCTCGATACTTATACCGGGAGGCAATACTTGGGTGTTCGTTGAAATAGCGACAGGGATAATCCGATCCGATATTCTTGCCGAAATGATGAACAGGAACTAGTTTGGCATCCTCCAATTTCGCCAATTCCAATCCGGATGGTGTATTCAATGCGCAAAACAGCGTGTCGGAAGCACAGAATGAAGCGACGAATGTCGTATCGGCCTTCAAATACTCATTGAACACTTCAAATGGGTTGTGATAGACGCGTGATCCATCTGGGAGGAGGAACTCTCCCGAAATATCAAAGTCGTCAAAACGGACTGCGGGAGTGACAAAGTGCTGCATGGGTTTGTAGCCTGCATCGAAGAAATGACGAGCCAATAAATGCGCATCCTGGGCATTCTCAAATCTGGTTGAAGAATCGCAATGAAAACCGGTGGTCGGATCTGGTATCTCATAAATCCGTGAAAGAGTCACGACATAAAACGTACTGTCGATCCGACTGAATCCACCGTCTAGTTCAACAAACGCATATTCTTCTTGGGAATGCCTGTCAATAAACCAGGACACTTTCCCGAACTCTCCATGGCTGGCATGTTTGACTATCCAGTCATCATCTTCATACAGAGACCCTTCCTCATCTTTATCTGGCGCCGAAGGTGACCAGCTCCATTTCTTGGGATCAAATGAATACAATAGATCTTCATCCGATTTCATCATCAATGAACCGTTTCTGACGAAAGTGGAAGAGATGCTTTTAACAGTTTCCGGAATGGGAATATATCTTGCTTGCAGTTTATCCTCTGATGCCCCCATCAAAAAGGAATGGGAGCCACCCCGTTTGTCCCGCATCTGCTCGTGGAAACAGAAATAATAGTAACCGCCGCATTTCACGACATTCCAGAGATCCACCTCCGATGCCGGAAGCACATAATTATTCAGTTCAAACAGAATGCTGTCCTGGGGATCATTGACGAAACCATGAGCAACCTGTCTATGGCGGTCGCACGACACGATATGAACCAGTGTCCAGACTATTATTGAGCAAACCAAGATAGATCGTTTCATAGACAGTGAACGTTGCATAAATTTGCTGCAATTATTAGGCCTGATAAAAGCAATAGGCCGCTAACCAGTAGTTTGTTGTTCCCTCTTTTCACGATGAATGCAAAACGCTCTGGCGGAGACTTTCGTGACGCCATTTTTACAAGTTTCATGGTAGCCGTCAGGACCTGCAGCCATTCTCGCTCACGTTTATTCACCTGCGCCCAAATCCAGAAGAAACGGCGGTCGTCATCTCCCATTACCTTGAGCCTGCTCATTGTTTTCTCGATGCGCAGCATCACTTCTTCACTACCGGCATCGATCACGAGGCCATTGTGCCTGTCGCCCCTGGCAAGAATCTGCCAGGCATCATCATACTGAAAGACGGGTATTTCTCTTTTCATATTCCTTGTCGGTTTTGGATGATTTGTCATTTATTGTTTCTGTTTATTAGGTTCACGACGACTTTAACCATGGTATCCATCTCGTCGGTCTTACTTTCTGCAATCATCAAAGTGAGCGCGACCAAGGCATTGTCTGCTATGCGTTTATGTCCATCTTTGGTATAAAGAATCCGGTTGTTTTCCATAAACCAGAGGAAGAGGGTAGCCGCTATCCTCTTATTTCCATCGGAGAATGAGTGATTCTTGACGACAAGGTATAGCAGCATCGCCGCTTTCTCCTCGACGGAAGGATATAATTCAATCCCGTCCCATGTCTGATAAATCTGTCCGATGGAACTGTGGAAGGATTGGTCTTTTTCGCGGCCGAATAAGTCGCTTCCTCCGAACTTGGCTTTCAGGCTACTGATAACCGCCATAGCGTTTTCGTAAGTCGCGTGGAAGTATTCCTTGCTTGTCGAGTGGATTTCGAGGTCCTGGTAGTCATAACTGTCCAGGGTATCGAGGGCATAGGTGTAATCCTGGACGACATCGAAGATGGAGCGGATCTGCTCGTCGGCAGGGGAGTCGAGGTATCCCATCGTCCTGCCCATTACATCCACAAGTGCCTTGAGATCATCAAACTTCTGCTGGACCAGATCGCTCTTGACCGCATATCCCTTGATAAGGTAGTCCTTGAGGATAGAGTTCGCCCAGATACGGAATTGCGTGCCGAGCTTGGACTTGACGCGGTAGCCAACGGAGATGATGACATCGAGATTGAAAAGCTCCGTTACGTAGGTTTGGTCTCCATCTTTACCCACATGTGCAAATTTTGCACATGTGGTATCTCTTGTCAATTCACCTTCGTTGTATATATTCCTTATATGCCGCTGAATGACAGACCTGTCCCTCTCGAAAAGCATAGCCATCTGTTCTTTCGTCAGCCAGACAGTTTCGTTCTCAAGCTTGACATCTATACTAATCCTGCCGTCGGCAGTCTGGTAGAGGATAATCTCACCTTTGGAAGGAGCAATCATAAGCTTCTGATTTGTATGTGTTGCCATATTGTTGTATATTTATAATGTGGAAATATTGAACGTCATAACGGTGCCCGCAACCGATCTGGACGGGGGATACCATACCGCTTTCACGGTATTCGATGACTCCGCCGGGGACTTACGGTCCTCGGCCGGTTGGACATTGCGTGACGCCATCGAGTACTACGCCCGAAGATACGGGGTAGAGAAGGACTCGATCAGGATTATACGTCCTTTCGTCCCACAGGAAAAACACCTGCGAGAGCGCGGAGAACGAGTATGAGGGTACGGGGTTGGAGCAACGGATGATCTCAGATCCAAGCGCCCGCACCATTTGATGGGTCGGGTACTTTGTCCACATAACACGTTATGTTGCTCCGTTTGATCGAGGACGGAAAACCTGAGATTTTTCAACAACAAATATACGATTTGCTGGTTATTATTGCAAGGATAGATTATCACATTGCCCCAAATGTCGATATGGCGCTACTCCCCGATGCGGTCAATAAGACTACTTGATAGTCAATTTGTTACAAAACTTTGGCCCAAATACGGGTTAAATTTTTCCAATTTTTTCCGAACTCTGGAAATTGAATGAAAAACTTCAAATAAGTCCTCAGAAATATTTCAGAGGCCGTTTTTGAGCGATTATTTGTAATTCCGAATTACGGCGATGTTCGGGAGGGAATGCGCCTCCTGAAGCAATTTTTGCTCGATTTTGAATTATTCTAAAATAGATTTCTTGTAAACATCTTTATGTCAGCAGTTTAAGAATTACGGAGAGAATGCAATTATTCGACATATTGGTTTTCTCGTGTCTGACACACATTTTTTATACCCGCAACCGCATCACTTTGCCTAACGAATCTTAAATCCTCCTATATTTGTATTCGATAAATCGGGATTTAACGTTACAATGCATAGATATAGTAGAATTCTTCTTTTTCTTTTCATAGCCGCTTTATCCAGCTGCAATCAATATAATCGCATCTTAGAAGATGTGTACGATAATGACC
>Ga0256405_10012891_pt1 | contig 10202 bp, 5 predicted proteins | sample RumenRJG_02DNA_FD_189096 | JGI IMG/M metagenome (GOLD analysis project Ga0256405, IMG submission 189096) | Bovine rumen microbial communities from Lethbridge, Alberta, Canada - RJG_02 | ecosystem: Host-associated > Mammals > Digestive system > Stomach > Rumen | place: Canada: Alberta | collected... | reverse complement strand
TGGCATTCTGTTAGGTACCGGTGGTCTTGTTAAGGCATACCAGGACAGTGTTAAGATGAATCTTGATGCCTTAAAGACTACAAATATGGTGTTAATGACAACCTGTGTCATTGAGATTGAGCATTCTTTAATTACTCTTACGCAACGCCTTATCAAGAGACTTAACATTGTTTCATTAAATGAAGAGTATACAGACAAGGTTCGTTACACTCTTGATGTACCGAAGGATGCGCTTGCAGAATTTAAAGCTGAACTTGAATCTATGAGTTCTGGTAGAGCTTCTTTTAAAACTCTAGATTAAAAGGTGATGTTTGTTTATTCATCACCTTGTGTACATTTGTATCAGCACTGCAGTTCTTTGGTTTGATATTTTCGATAAAGAGAAAATAAGGTTCATCAGGGCTAAAGCTAAATTTTGTTATTTTTCCTTTGAAATATCCTATTCAACCTTAAAATCAGTTATAAGAAAGCTTTGCAGAAACTGGTTTGCCTTTCAATTTTGTAATCACTAATACACATCATATAGCTCAATCATTTTTAATCCTTTTTGAGCTCTGATTATAACTTGAAGATATTTAGATATGTTTGATACATATTTTATGCCAAACAAAAAAGCCCTCACCTAAGTGAGGGCGGGTTCGGTAATCTTTCGAAAACCTTATTGTAACAACGTCAAAAACCCTTACTATGCTACAACATTTATAATTCTAGACGAATTTAAGCATTAAATAAAACAAAACTTTACATTTGTTTATAAAAATGAGAAACGTCTAGCAAAAATTATATTTTATTTAAAAGTAAGTAAAAAAATGTATATTAGAATAATAAATATTATTGTAATAAATTCTTTGCAGGTGTTTTATGGGTTATGTTTTTGGCTTGGATATGGGAATTGCCTCTGTTGGCTGGTCTGTTATTGAACCTGGTAAATCCATAGTTGATTTAGGTGTAAGAATTTTCAAAAAGGCTGAAACAGATAAAGAAGGTGATCCTTTAAATTTAATAAGACGAGTAAGCAGATTGGGGCGTCGCCGTATTTACAGAAGAGCTCAAAGATTAAACAGATTACTGAATTTTTTAATTGCCTCTGGGTTTATATCTAACAAAGAGGAGATCCTAAAAAATGAATTTAATGATAATCCATGGGAATTAAGAAATGTTGGATTAAATTCTGTTTTAACCAACAACCAGATTGCAAGAGTTATATACCATATTTGTAAACATAGAGGCTTTTACTGGTCATCATCAGCAGATGCTGATAGTGGTGATGACGGCGGAAAAATTAAAAAGAGCCTATCTTCAAATCAAAAACTAATGGAAGAAAAAGGATATAAAACTGTAGGTCAAATGATCTTTACTGAGTATCCAGATTGTCAGAGAAATAAAAATAAAGATTACACAAAATCGCTTTCAAGAGTTGCTTTGTATGAAGAATTAAAAGAGATTCTTAATGCTCAGATCGGATTTCATAACCCTCTTGTAACTGATGAGTTTTGTAAGGCAATTATCGGTAACGGTGATAAAAAATCTGGTTTTCTGTGGGAGCAAAAGCCTGCTTTGCAGGGGGAAAAACTTCTTGAAATGGTAGGACACTGCCGTTTTGAAAGAGATGAACTAAGATGTCCTACAGCTAATTATTTTTCTGAGCGTCATGTGTGGCTGACAAAGATTATAAATTTGCGTGTTTATGGAGCTGATAATCAGGAAAGACCTCTTACATCAGAAGAACGTGCTGTTATTATAGATAAAGCTTTAGAAATTAAAAGTGATATCAAATACAGCACGCTAACAGCATCTTTCATTAAAGCTGGTTTATGGACTTTAGGAGAATACAAATACAAAGGGATCGACTATGAACAGTCTGTAATAAAAAAGAGTACAAAGAAGACTGATGTTACAGGTGCTGACAATAAATCTGTTTCTAAAAAAGATCCTGAAGATAAGATATTCTTTAAACGATCTCATCTACATGAAATCAGAATGGCTCTTGAATCAAATAAATTATCTGATGTTTGGGATGATATTAAATCTGAAATTTTATCTGGAAATTTCGAAAGATATAACCGAATTGCATATGTTCTTACTGTTTATAAGGAAGATTCTGATGTAATAGAGAAGTTATCAGATACTGAAAACAGTGCAGTGATAAATGCTTTACTAACAGTTAGATTTAAGGAGTTTAATTCCTTATCAGAGAAAGCTCTAAAGAAAATTGTTCCCTTTATGGAGCAGGGTAAGCGTTATGACGAAGCCTGTAAAGAAGCTGGTTACCAGCATTATAAGCAGTCTCAAAAAGAGGATATTAAGTCAAAATACCTGCCACCTTTGTTTTCTGGAAGAGAACCAAATGGTACTTTAATTTTCAATGAGGACATTGGAGATGTTCCTCGCAATCCTGTTGTGCTCAGAGTAATCAATCAGACGCGCAAGGTCGTAAATGCTCTTGTTAAAAAGTACGGTTCTCCTGAATCCATCCATATTGAGCTTGCTAGAGACCTTTCAAAGCCATTTTCAGAGAGAATGGAAGATAAAAGACGACAGGATGATACTGAGTATAAGCGTTTAAAAGAAAGAGAAGAATTTATAAAATTTTTTGGTGAAGGTGCGTGCAATGGAAGAAATCTTGAAAAGTTCAAACTCTTTAAGGAACAGAATGAAAAGTCAATGTATTCTTTAAAGCCTATTGATATTCACAGATTATTCGAGAATGGTTACGTTGAGGTTGACCATATTCTTCCATATTCAAGATGTTACAATGATTCACAATCCAATAAGGTACTGGTTTTAACCAAGGAAAATCAGGATAAAGGAAATCAGATACCATATGAGTACTTTACAAGGCAAAAACGCGATATAGATTGGCATGAATTTGAAGAGTGGGTGAAGTCAAGTAAAACTTTTTCAAAAAATAAAAAGTCCAATCTTCTTCGCACTTCGCTATCTAAAGACTCGAAAAATGAATTTTTATCAAGAAATCTTAACGATACCCGTTATGCCTGCAAATTTATGAAAAACTACATAGACAGGTTCTTATCTTTATCAGAAAGTGCAGATAAGTCTGGATGTGTTGTTGTATCAGGTCAGCTTACAGCTTATTTAAGAAGAAACTGGGGACTTTCAAAAGTTAGAGAGAAAAATGACAGACATCATGCTTTGGATGCATGTGTAATCGCATGCTGTTCACGTAGTATTATCCAGAAAATTGGCTACTGGTCAAGGGCAAAAGAGTGTCGTTATTTGAGTACAAGCTATGATGATCCTGATGTCCCAGTATCAGATGAAGAAATGCTTTTACAGGGAACTTTCACTAAAGAAGATAAACCTAAATTTCCAAAACCATGGGGGCATTTCAGGGAAGAGGTTATGGGAAGAGTGTTTGCAGATAACCTTGAAAAGTTAAAAGAAGACTTGCAGGTGTTTTGCGGCTACTCAGATAACCAGTTGAATTGTGTAAGAACTCTATTTGTATCTAGAGCTTGTGAGAAACTTGGTAAAGGTGCTTTACACGCTGATACAGTAAGAAGACAATCTTTAGCTATGCGAAAAGATAATCTTGCGGTAAGTAAAGTTTCTTTGCAGAAATTATCTTATTCGGACATTGATAAAATTGTTGATGCAGAAACTCGTAATAAAAACTTATGTAACGCATTAAGAGCAAGATTTGAAAAATACTGTCGAGATAATGGAAAAGATTTAACTAAAAAGCTTGATGATAAAGATAAAGTTAAAATTTTCTCAGATGAAAAACCTATGCATATGCCTAACAGTGACGGTGTTGAAGATCCGAGAAATCCTATCGTCAAATCAGTAAGAATTATAGAAAAATTCTCTGGAGTTCCTATAAGGAATGGTGTTGCAGGAAATGGAGACATTGTAAGAATAGACATATTTAAAAAATCAAACAAGTATTATTGTGTTCCAATTTATTCTATTAACAAAGAACTTCCAAATCTTGCATGCGTTGCAAATAAAAATGAAAGCAATTGGGATGTTATTGATTCATCTTTTGAGTGGTGTTTTTCTATAAGGCAAAATGAACTTATTAGAATTGAACAAAAGAATAACTTTTATTTTGGTTATTTTAATAGTTTTGATAGAGGTAATGGTACTTTTTCTATTCTTTTGCATGACAGAGAGGATTCAAAAGATCACAAAAAAGGTGAAATTAGGGGAATAGGTGTCAAGACTGCTTTATCGTTAACAAAGTATTACGTTGATGTATTAGGAAATTATTACAAGGCTCAACCGGAGAAACGCCTTGAGCTGGCGTAATTTAATTATTAGTAATCCTGCCAAGCTTTATTGTAGAGATGGAGCTCTTGTGGTGAGGCAGGATTATGATTACAGAGTTCCTCTTGAGGATATTTCTTCGATAATAATCGATAATCCTCAAGTTATTCTGACACAGCCAGTACTATCTAAGGCTGCAGATTATGGAATAGCTATTTTCAGTACAGATTCTTCTCATACACCCAATGGAATTTTTCTTCCATTTATCCAATACAATGCTTCATTAAAAATATTAAATTTGCAATTAAACTGTCCCAAACCTGTTTTAAAAAGATTAAGGTCAGCCATAGTATCAGCCAAAATACATAATCAATCGCAATGTCTAAAGTTAAACAATCTTGACGGTTATGATTTTATTGATATGTTGTCAAAAAAGGTTCGCTCTGGAGATCCTGACAATATTGAAGCAAGAGCTGCATTTCATTATTTCAAATATCTTTTTGGAGATGATTTTGTCAGATACGAAGAATCATCAAATATAAATGCATGTTTAAATTACGGATATGCTGTAATTAGAGGAGAAATAGCCAGAAGACTTGTTGGACACGGGTTACATCCTCCTCTTGGAATTTTTCATTGTAATCAAAAAAATTCTTTTAACTTGGCTGACGATCTGATGGAACCATTTAGACCAATTGTAGATATTTTTACTTTTCAATATTTATCTATTTCAAATACTGAATTTACATTACCTAAAGCACAATTGGTAAATCTATTGAATTTTGAAGTGTCTATGCCAGAAGGAAATATGTCAATTTCTTTAGCGACAGAATACGAAATAGAGAGCTATATTCGAGTATTAAAAGATTCTTCAAACAAGATTTCCTTACCATCTATTTTGAAGTTTGCCAAACATGAGTTTGAAGAGAGTTTGTGTTAATTATGGAGAATAGGCAGTTTATGAGAATGATAGTCTTTTTTGATTTACCAACATTAACAAGAAAAAATAAGAAAGACTACGTTCAATTCCGTAGATTTTTACTTCAAGATGGCTTTGATATGATTCAATTTTCGGTGTACTGCAGAATTATTGTGGGCAAGGATGGTGAAATGCAACATTATAAAAGAATAAAAGAACATCTTCCTCCAGCGGGATCTGTTAGATGCATGACAGTAACAGAGAAACAATATTCAGCAATTCAATTTTTAGTTGGAAAAAAAACAAAACAAGAAGAAAAAGTTGGTGGGATACAATTATTACTTTTTTAAAAAAAACGAAAAAAAATACAGTAAAAATAGCTGATATTTATTTTTTCAAAAAAACTATCCACTCTTTGTCCCCATATGAGTGGACAATGAGTGGATAATCAGATTGTAGCATAGTAAGGGTTTCTGAGGAAGCTACAACTAACTCAGCACCATTGTTCTCAATAATGTAGATTGTAGCATAGTAAGGGTTTCTGAGGAAGCTACAACTCAACTACATTAGATTTAACTTCTGAATAAGATTGTAGCATAGTAAGGGTTTCTGAGGAAGCTACAACACAAGCTCTGCTATCTCTTTTCTTATAGAAGATTGTAGCATAGTAAGGGTTTCTGAGGAAGCTACAACGGGCGTTCTTGCAAAGCAATTCAAGATTGAGATTGTAGCATAGTAAGGGTTTCTGAGGAAGCTACAACCACACATAAAACAACTTAATCACACTTTTAGATTGTAGCATAGTAAGGGTTTCTGAGGAAGCTACAACACATAAACGTGTGATTCATACTTTTCAGTAGATTGTAGCATAGTAAGGGTTTCTGAGGAAGCTACAACCGTGTTTGTGGTAATTATATTTCTCACCATGATTGTAGCATAGTAAGGGTTTCTGAGGAAGCTACAACTATTTCCTAGCCCTGTGAATTTGACGAAGCGATTGTAGCATAGTAAGGGTTTCTGAGGAAGCTACAACAACAATTCAATCGCTTAACGGAGTGCCATTGATTGTAGCATAGTAAGGGTTTCTGAGGAAGCTACAACCGCAACCTTTACCAGTAATACCACCACCAAGATTGTAGCATAGTAAGGGTTTCTGAGGAAGCTACAACAAATGCCTTGATTTTCAAAGTCTGGCTTTAGATTGTAGCATAGTAAGGGTTTCTGAGGAAGCTACAACTTTGCTACATTCTGAATAAATGCAGGCTGTGATTGTAGCATAGTAAGGGTTTCTGAGGAAGCTACAACAGGACCAAAAAGCTCTAAATCTGAAAGATCGATTGTAGCATAGTAAGGGTTTCTGAGGAAGCTACAACTCTTTCTGCCGTATCATCGTGATGCTCTAAGATTGTAGCATAGTAAGGGTTTCTGAGGAAGCTACAACCCTTGCGAGTAAATCGCCGTTTAGGATTTGGATTGTAGCATAGTAAGGGTTTCTGAGGAAGCTACAACCATGGTTTCAAGTTTTTCTTTTTCTTGGATGATTGTAGCATAGTAAGGGTTTCTGAGGAAGCTACAACACGAGCCGTGACTGCATTGTTTATCACTGTGATTGTAGCATAGTAAGGGTTTCTGAGGAAGCTACAACACATCAGTGGCGGGCGTTACAATTCCTCTTGATTGTAGCATAGTAAGGGTTTCTGAGGAAGCTACAACGGTGCGATGTGAGTCTTCTTCAGGTTAAGAGATTGTAGCATAGTAAGGGTTTCTGAGGAAGCTACAACTGACTGTAAGTGTCAGCCACCTCAGAATTTGATTGTAGCTGAAATATCTCTAAATAAAGAAACATCGATCTTTTAAGAAACAATCACAAAATCCTCTCTAATCAATCAGAAAATCTTAACTGAAACACAACTCATTACTTAGACAAGAAACAAGCCTTTGAAGAGTAAATTGTACAATTTTTAGATAGAATAAGAAGTGAGTGTTATTAGGTTTAGGTGATCTGGCTTAGCTAAAGCTGCGATAAGAGGTCCAAAAGGCCACAATTTCTCCACTTGTTTTCGACGACAAAAGAAATTGTGGCTGACAAAAGTCAATGTTTATTTTACCACATCAATTTTTCAGTGTTGAAAATTATTTTGGAATTATTCCTAAATTTATCCCCCATCCGTTTGCTTTAAACTGGGTGCGTGGACTTTTAGGTACAAATAAAGTCAAAATTCACGGGTATATTATAAGGATCGTCAAACAGATAGGCTGTATTGAGCGAAAGATTTTAATTCCAAGAATAATTGCCAAAACGGATAATTCATGTACACACGTACTGCTTCCTGAATTCATTCTTCCATACTGCAACTATACCTGTAAAAGCCTGGCCACAGTATTCACAGAAACAATTCCTTCAGATACATTAAATAAGCTCTCAATTTCCGAATGGGATAAAAACGCAAAGATATGTCTGGATTTCAAAAATCAGAAAGTTCTGCATTACCTTAAATCCAGAGATGGTCCTTTACATTATCGATTTGAAACAGTCCCCCAGATGTTTATAGGTTTACGCATGGCTTCCAAATGTAAATTATATTGCACATGGAAACCGTGCTTTACATACTATTTGTTTGATGAAAAATTAAGGTGCATCAGTATATTAGAATACCAACGCCACATGATTTCCTTTTATGGTACAGGATGAAAAATAAACTGATTGTGTTATCCATTTTTTTGGAGGAAAACATGAAAGGAATAACACAACTTTATTCAAATATGAGTCCATCAGTCATTAAGTTAATATGTGCAAGAATACTAAACTCGAATGACTCCATAAGAGGTATTGCCAAAACAGCAAGGGTATCTGCAAGTACTGTAAACAGATTTAAAAGGAGACTGGATGAATTAAATATTAAGGATTATCAGGAAATAGCAGAACTTCCACCAGGACTTCTTTATGAAAAACTGTATCAGCTTTGCGACAATAAACAGATCCGTAATCAAAATTTTAATAAGGCAATGCCAGACTTTGATGCTTTAGTTAGTCAAATGATTGAAAAAAAGCAGACTTCAATTAAAGAATGCTATCAGGAATATCATGCAGAGACTATTGCACAGGGAAAAGAGCCAATAAGTCTGCAGTATTTTTCTGCAAGAGTAAAAAGGGCAAGAGATAAGGCACAGGAGAGTGATCCTGACTATTATTATGCGCAGCAGTATCCATACGGGCTGTATGCTCAGCTGGATTTTACAGGTGATCAGTATGAATTAAACACTTATAACGGTAAAGTCAGATGCTGGATTATGGTGGTGGCATTTCCAGCAAGTTACTATATGCAGGCTCAGTTTGTTACCTCCCAAAGTACATCTGAAAGCTGCAGAGTTTTAGGTAATGTTTTCAGAAGGATCGGCAACCGTCACCCAAGCATCATTACTGTAGATAATGCCAAATGCTGGGTTAATCGCAATAACATCCATCAGGGAGCAGTTATTAATCGAAATTTCGAATTATACCTCCAGGAAATTGGCATATGTGCTGAAGCTGCACCACCATACAAACCTCAGCGCAAGAGTTGTGCAGAACACAGTGTATGGCGAGTTCAGGAGCTTATGAAGGGCATTAAAATCAATTTTTCCAGTAATCAGAGAACCATTGCAGAGCATAACCGGGTTCTTATGGATAAGATTGATGATGCTATCAATAAAGGCCCTTTCAGAAAAAGTAAAGAAATAACAAGATACTATCTGTTTAACAAGTACGAACTTGCATCTCTTACAGAAGCTAAAAAAATCCCCGATTACATGGGTGATCCTGATTCAATGGTTGTTCCAAGATCTTACCTGGTTAAAGTAAATGGGCATGAATATTCTGTTCCTTATTTGTATATAGGCAAACGTGTTGAAATATATACAACCAATGATTACATCATTATCAAGTATGAGGGAAAAGAAATAGCCCGTCATATTCGTGAAGACAGCGAAGGACGCAGTATCAAAGAATGTCATAAACCTCAGGAACATCAGAATATTGATAAAAACAACAACCTGTACAAAACAACAAATGACATTCTCCGCATCAGCACCGCACTGAATGAAGGCGTTTACAGATTTTGTCTAAGCAAAATCAAGCATGACCAAAATGAAAGTGTCTCTGAAAACAATACCATCAGAACCTGCAGAGCTGTAATCAATGCCTATAAGCGTTCTCCTGTTAAGGAGGTTTTTGCTGAAGCATGTATTTCAGTTTTGACACTTCCAGCAAACCGCTGGAACTCCTATGAGGTTAATAAAATGTACGAAGAAGTTCTCAAAGAGTTTTCCCAAAAATGCTCTTTTTCAAAACAGACTGAGATTTTTAGAACCTCCACAGAGGATGATGAAGCATATTTAAGAACAATTGATGAGGAGAATGAATAAAATGGGCGAATCAAACATTGTGCTTTTACCTGAACAGAGAGATGTGCTCCAGAATCTAACGGAATTAAAGCTTGATGGATTTAAAAGGGAGATTGAAGAACAGTATTGTGATGCCTGTCTATTCAAAGATATGACATTTGAACAAAGGCTCAACCGCTGTCTTTCAGCACAAATTGAATACTCCAGCAACAACAGATTCAGAAGATTACTGCAAAACTCTAAAATTAAAAACAAGCTCTATATACGACAGTTTTCAGCCAATGAAAAAAGAGGTCTTACAGCCGATACTTTGCTTATGTTAAAAGATTGTGATTACCTAAAAAAAGGCATTAACATAATTATTTCTGGTCTTACAGGCACGGGAAAAACTGCCTTAGCTTCAGCTGCAGCAGTTGAAGCAATGCAAAAGGGGTATTCTGCATTGTTTTTTAGAATGAATGAACTGAGCACAATTATTGAGGCCAAAGATAGAGTTTCGCTGGCTAGATTCATTGATAAATTAAGGCGAATCAGTTTAATCGTAATCGATGATTACGGCTTGTTAAAAATCAATGATAATGTCGTATCCGCTCTCAACGAGATAGCAGAAGCCCGATATGGAATTGGCTCTACAATAATCACAACTCAGCTTAAAAAGAAGTCATTAAAG
>Ga0256405_10012890_pt1 | contig 10203 bp, 7 predicted proteins | sample RumenRJG_02DNA_FD_189096 | JGI IMG/M metagenome (GOLD analysis project Ga0256405, IMG submission 189096) | Bovine rumen microbial communities from Lethbridge, Alberta, Canada - RJG_02 | ecosystem: Host-associated > Mammals > Digestive system > Stomach > Rumen | place: Canada: Alberta | collected... | reverse complement strand
GCCCGAGGAAGAACGCCGCCATGCCTGCGATGAAGGGTCCGCTCCCGTGGAACATCAGCAGGATGTCCCCCAAGGCTCCGGCCGCCAGGGCTGCAGGAATAAGGACGGTACGGCTTCCCCTGACGCCATGTTCTTTCATCCAAAACCACACAAACAGGGCCAGGAGAGGCATCAGGAGGGGCTTGGACAATATGTGAAGCCAGGACACGCCGGTCAGATGGCCTGCCAGGTTGGCAGCGCAAGGAATGAGGAATAGGTACTTGAGTGGTTTCATGGTCTCAAAAATACACATTTCTCGGGATTATTACACTGGCGGGATTTTTGCAGGATATACCGCCCGGAATTTTTAAAATATGGAAATAATCAAAGACCGGCAATTCGGCGGGGAGAGGCCTCTGTTTGGAATAAAGGACACCCGCCTGGAGAATATTGAGATTCTCGACGGAGAATCAGGAATCAAATGTTGCAGGAACCTGGAAGCGAGCGGCTGCCGTTTTTACGGAAAATATCCCTGGTGGCACGTGCACGGCTCCAAGATTGACAACTGCTATTTCGCGGTTGGTTCACGCAGCGCAATCTGGTATTCGACAGACATGGAGATGAGGGACTGTACGATCGACGGCCCGAAGTTTTTCAGGGAGATGGAAAACCTCACCCTCGAGAATGTCGTCATCAATGATGCCGACGAGACTTTCTGGAAGGTCAAGGGCCTGAAAGTGCGTAACGTGAAGCTTCACGACGGCACCTACCCGTTCATGTTCTGCGAGGACATAGACGTCGACGGCTTGGAGAGCGATTCCAAATATGTCTTCCAGTATGTGAAGAACGCCGTGGTCCGCAATGCGAGGATCGTTACCAAGGACTCCTTCTGGGAAACGGAGAACGTCACCATTTACGACTCGGTCCTTGACGGAGAGTATCTTGGATGGCATTCAAAGAACCTGAGGCTCGTGAGGTGCCATATCGCCGGGGAGCAGCCTCTTTGCTACGCCGAAGACCTCGTCCTGGAAGACTGCACCTTCGATCCGGCCTGCGACCGTATCTTCGAAGACTCTACTGTCCGGGCAGAAATCAAGGGAGGAATAACCGATATAAAGAATCCCCGCAGCGGAAGCATCATCGCCGATTCCATCGGTTCGGTGACTATCGACGGAAACATCCTGGCTCCGGCCGACTGCAAGATTTCCGTCAGGAAATAACCTTCAGCCTCATCCATTTCTCACCCCGCAGCCTCCATATATAGAGGAGTCCGCGGACGTTGAGTTCTATGCACATGGCAATCCAGTACCCGGCAAGACCGATCTTCGGGGTAAGGATGGCGGCCAGGCCGATCCTCACCACCCACATGCTTCCGAAGTTCATGAAACTCGGGACGAGGGTATCTCCTCCGCCCACACATGAACCGTAGCCCGCGATGGACACCCCATAGAGGAGTTCAGCAAAGGCTTCGATCCTCAGCACCTTGGCTCCCAAGGCGATCACTTCCGGGTCATTGCTCAGGATAGACATCATCTGGGGAGCGAAAATGAACATCAGTACGGCCAGGACCGACATGGTCCCGCCCGCAAGCAGGACGGCGATCCATGCGAACTTCCTGGCCACCTCCTTCCGGTTGGCGCCGAGACTCTGGCCTACAAGGGTGGTGGCTGCCTCGGAAATGCCGTATCCCGGCATATAGCAGAAGCTCTCCGCGGAAACTGCGAACATGTTGGCGGCGATGGAAACCGGGCCGAGGGGTGCCACGATGACGGTCCCCATGATATATGCCCCCCTCATCACGAGGTTCTGCAGCCAGAGCGGGCCGGTGATGCCCCAGGCGTTCTTCAGGGTCTTTTCGGAGGGTCTGAACGAACCTTCCTCCCCCACTATCCTCAAATCAGGGGATTTCACCATAGTGTACCAGAGCACGAAAACGGAAGTGACGGTTTCGGCCACACCGGTGCCCCAGGCGGCGCCCACGACCCCCATGTCCAGCACATAGATGAAGAAGTAATTGAACACAACGTCAAGCGCGCACATCCCCGCATAGACGAGGCTCGGAACCTTCATATTGCCGCTCGCCTGGAGCATCATGCTGGCGGCGTACCCGATGGCGCTCAGTGGAAGGAAAGCACTGAAAATCAGGAAATAGGCCGAAGCGTCTGAGGCGATGTCCGCCGAGCCGCCGAGCCAGAAGGGAAGCTTTTGGGAAATGGCCATGCCGAAAACACCAAGAAGCAACCCGAAGACCATGACGGTGGTGAGTCCCTGGCGGAACATGCTCCTTGCGCCCTTGAAATCCTTCGAGCCGAAAAGATGGGCAACCTGGACCGAGAAACCCGAGCATACCGCGGTGGCGAATCCGTACATTATCCAGGTACTCGTGGAAACGAGGCCGATGGATGCAGAAGGGCCTGCACCCAGGCGGCCTACCATGCCGGCATCGATGTACTGCATCATCACGGAACTGAACTGGGCCAGGATGGCCGGGAGGCTGAGCATCACCATGAGCCTCAACTGGCGGGGGATGGAAATCTCCTCGCCATCCCTTACCAGGCCCAACAGAAAATCCTTGCTTTCTTTAGCCATCCTCCCTGAAACCAGTTATCTCGGCTGCCTCATACGCAACCGGGCCCACAAAGATAGGAATTCATATTTTCCGATAAAAATCTTGTTGGGGTAAAACGGTTTTCAAGTGTATAAACATATATTAATGCAGAAACCTGCATATGTGGAAACCTTTAAATTGTTTACATAATTATTAACCAACCAATTCCCTATGAAGTTCACATCAAGATTGGTTGCAATGCTTGCCCTGGTCCTCATCAGCGTAACGGCGTGGGGACAAAAGGTGACATTGCGCAGTTCGGGAGAACAGCTCAAGTCGGTTCTCGCGAAGATTCAGTCACAGACGGACTACACGTTCGTCTACAACAACTCTCTCGTGGATGTAACTGTCCCGGTTACGGTCAACCTTTCCGGAGCGGACATCAACGAAACGATGAACAAGGTATTGTCCGGCGCCGCCCTCGGATGGCGCATAGTGGACAAGCAGATTTCCATTTTCCCACTGGAAGCCCAGAACGGACAGCCCAGGAGCAGGGTCGTGACCGGAGTCATCACCGACGCGGCAGGCGAACCTCTTCCCGGCGCCTACGTTTATGAGAAGGGCACCCAGAACGGCGCGGTCACCGACAGCGACGGCCGCTACAGCCTCAATGTCCCCAGGGGTGCCACCCTCGTGGTTTCCTCCCTCGGGTTCAATGACATCGAAATCGCCGTAGGCCAGGATGGCCAGGCAAATGCCAGTCTCCTCGAGAGCACCGAGTTCCTTGACGAGGCGGTAGCCATCGGTTACGGCACCGTCAAGAAGAGAGACCTCACCGGCTCCGTCACCTCAATCAGCAACAGCGCTTTCAAGGCACAGCCCGTCACAGGCACCAACGACATGCTCCGCGGCAGGGTGGCCGGCCTCACCTTTACGACTACTTCAGGAGACGTCGCCAACGGCGGCTCCAAGATAAGGATCAGGGGTAACAACTCCCTCTTCTGAAGCAACGCACCCCTCACCATCGTCGACGGCGTTCCCTACGGTATATACAACGCCAACGACGTCGAGTCCATCGAGGTACTGAAGGACGCTTCCGCAACCGCTATCTACGGATCCCGCGGAGCTAACGGCGTCATCATCATCACCACCAAGCGCGGCCGCTCACAGGAGCCAGTGGTCGAATTGAAGGCCCAGGTATCCGCGGCAAGGCAGCCCAAGTACTATGACCTGCTCAGCGGTCCCGAGTTCGGAAAATTCTACAACAGCTATTTCGGCACCGATTACGTATTCGACAATTCCATCGATACTGACTGGCAGAGGGAAATCACACAGACGGGTATCCGCCAGCTCTACCAGGCCAACGTTTCCGGAGGCGGAAAGGCAGCCAACTTCTATTTCAGCGCGGGCCATTCCAACAACACCGGTACGGTAAAGAACAACTGGGCGCGCAGCTACAACGTCAAGTCTAACCTCGACTTCAAGCTCGGCGAGAAGTTCACGGCACGCCTTGACATGGCGATGAACTACGGACTCAACCACAACGGCGGATACAGCACCGGAAAGGGTGCCCTGCTCTACGCCCTCGAGTGGTCCCCCAACGTAGCCCCCTACGTGGACAAGGCTGCAGGAACATATACCCAGACCGATCCCTACTCCACCACCGCTCCCAACCCTCTCATCGAGGTGCTTGAAGCGAACCAGAACAACTACTCCCTCTCCGGCATCGCCAACGCCTACCTCGCCTATGAGGTGATTCCCGGACTCACGGTTTCCGTCCAGCCCTCCGTCAACCTCAGTTCCTCGGAGAGCCGCAACTTCGAAAACCACTGGCTCGGAGGCATCAACGAGGCATACAGGGGACAATACTCCGGCACGACCTGGGAAATAACCGGTCTCATCAACTACGAGCGCACCTTCGCAGAGAAGCACAACTTCAACGCAATGGTCGGTACCGAATGGTGGAAATCTGAGGGCAACTCATTCTTCGCCAGGGGAAAGAACCTGGGCGACGAGCGCCAGCTCTGGTACAACCTCGCAGGAGCGGCGGACGATGAAATCGGCTCCGGCTACAGCAACCAGGCCCTCGAATCCTACTTCGCCCGCGCGAACTACAACTACGACAACAGGTACTACCTCACGGCTTCCATCCGTGCCGACGGTTCCTCAAAGTTTGCAAAGGAAAACCACTTCTCCTATTTCCCTTCCGCAGCAATCGGATGGGTTGCCTCCAACGAGCAGTTCCTCAAGGATGTTGACTGGATCGACTTCCTGAAACTCCGCGCCAGCTACGGCGCCACCGGAAGCCAGGCCATCAATCCTTACTCCACCATCGCCGCACTCCAGACCTTCGGATTCGGCTGGGGAGTCCAGGACGCCGTGCAGCAGGTTTATCTCGACGACCCCGTCAACAGCACCCTGAAGTGGGAGGTCACCAAACAGTATGACTTCGGTATCAACTTCAACTTCCTGAAGAAGTTCACCTTTGAGGTAGACTACTGGAACAAGCTCACTTCCGACATGCTTACCGAGCAGCAGCTCAGCGGCTACGACGGAGGCGGCTCCGTAATGGTCAACCTCGGAGAGATGCAGAACAGCGGTGTGGATATCGCCATCGGCTACACTCCGTTCTCTTCCAGGGATTTCTCATGGGACATGAGTTTCACCGGCAGCTTCCTCAAGAACAAGGTGAAGAGCCTCGGAGGCATGGGTGATTTCTTCCCCGATGACGCCAACCTCACCGGCGTACAGCTCGAGACCAGCCCCGTCATCGTCCAGGAAGGAAAGTCCCTCGGCAACTTCTACGGTTACAAATGGCTCGGCCTCTGGGGAACCGATGAAGCCAACACCGCTACCGGTTACTATGGCCAGAAGCCCGGCGACAACCACTATGAGGACGTCAACGGCGACCACGTAATCGATGCAAAGGACATGCAGGTGATCGGCAACTTCCTTCCCAAGTTCACATGGGGATTCAGCTCCACCATCTACTGGAAGGACTTCGACTTCAACGTGGTCATCGACGGTTCTCACGGCCAGGACATGCTCAACCTCAACAAGATGCTGACCAGCACCGTAGTAGGTGTGTCCAACAGCATAGTTTCCAGGGAAGCCTCCAAGGACATCTGGTCCGTCAACAACCAGGACGCCCGCTACTCCCCCTTCAGCGGCTCCGCACAGGAAAAGGCTAACTCCTCCAAGTGGATCGAGAATGCCGGATGGGTCAAGCTCCGCAACATCAGCATCGGCTACACCATTCCCAGCAAGATTCTCGGAAAACACTCCATCCGCCTCAGCGCATCCGTCCAGAATGCCTTCACACTCACCGGCTACAGCGGATACGATCCTGAAACCGCAGACAACGCCAGCAGAAGCGATATGGTCGGCGGTGTAGAATACGGCTGCTACGCAGTCCCCCGCATCTTCACCTTCGGAATTAACTACAAATTCAATTAATTCGATATGAAAAAGCTAATATATACCTTGCTGGCTGCTAGTTTGGCCCTTGGCTCTGTCGTATCTTGCGACAAGTTCCTTGAGGAAGATCCCAGGGGACAGTTCATGGCGGCAAGCTACTTCAATACGGTGGAAGATGTCCAGACGGCCCTCGCCCGCATGGTGTACGAGACCATGGACTACTACTATGACGGCTGCTGCCTGAACATGGCATGCCGCATCGCCGACGACATCTGCGCCGCCAACTACAAGACCCTCGAAGTTTTCCGCCAGTCCGCCAGCGAACAGTACGTTCTCCGCAGCTGGGAAGCCAGCTACGCCGCCGTCAAGCAGGCCAACTTCGTGCTCAGCCTCGACGGCACCGTGGAAGGCGACGAGAAGACCCTCTCCGAGTACATGGGCATGGCCTACTTCTACAGGGGCCTGGCCTACTACCACCTTGTACGCTATTACAAGCAGATGCCCCTCATCCTTGACATCAATCCCCACGCAGACATCAAGTCCTCCTCCCAGGCTGCCGTATGGGACCAGGTGGTCGCTGACCTCACCAAGGCCGAGGAACTCCTTCCCGACAGCTGGAGCAGTGACAACGTGATGAGGCTCATGGCCCCCACCACATGGTCCGCAAAGGCCGTACTTGCTGAGGCTTACCTCAATATGGGAGGCTATCCCTACAACGGAGGCGCGACCTACTACCAGAAGGCCGCCGACAAGGCCAAGGAAATCATCAACAACACCAGGTTCGGTTTCGACTCCTACGAAAACATCTTCAACGACAAGCCCGCAACCCAGGATCTCAGCAAGGAAGGCCTGGTGACTTTCATCTACACAGATGCAAGCACAAGGCGCAATTCCTTCATCACCTGTATGATGCCCGCCGAGTACGACGGCTACTACTGGTTCATGCCCGAGAAGAAGTTCTTCCAGGACTTCCCCGAAGGCCCCCGCAAGGACATGACCTTCGCCACCTCTTTCAAGTATAACGGAGAAGACCTCGCATGGGACGCGCCCTCCAGGTCGGTGAAACTTCCTCCCTACAAGAAGATGACCCATTCTCCCGAATGCTCCCTCGAGTCCGGTGTTGTCATGCCTACATGGAGGGTCGAGTACAGGACCTACGCTTTCCGCTACACCCAGACCGCCCTCACCTACGCAGAGGCTATAGCCCGCGCTTCCGGTCCCGATGCCCTCGCCTACCAGCTGATGGATGCCATCCGCAACAGGGCTGGCCTGAAGGTCTATGACAGGGGCCTCGGCGGCGAAGCCTTCGCAAGGCTCGTGGTCCAGGAGCGCGCCTGGGAAATGGCCGGCGAGTTCACCCGCTACAGCGACCTCTGCCGCCTGCAGCTGGTTGAGGACATCCACAACCAGCGCGGCACCGACGAGCTCGTAGATTCCGACTACACCGGAACCCCTACCAAGGATACCTATTACTGCCCCGTTCCCGAACAGGAGATGCTACTCAACCCGAACCTGGCGGAAATTGAAACCGGCACGATCTAATGGTGACTTTAAATCCACAGAATATGAAAAAGATCAGCATATTTTCACTTACAGCCGCAGCGGCCATGTTCCTTCTGGCCGCATGCAGCGACGACAACACGACTGCTGTCAAGAACTTCACAGCCGACTCCTCGATGAGCATCAACTTCGGAACCTACGTCACTGTCCCCGTGACCCTGGATCCGGTTGACGCAGAGTATGCAGGGCTCACCTACAAGAGTTCGGACGAGAGCGTGGTCACCGTGGACAAGCACGGCACCTGCTTCGGAGTTGAACTCGGAAACGCCACCATCACCGTAGAAGGCGCCGGCAAGACAGCCCAGATTGCTGTCGAGGTGTATGAGACCACCATCGGAGACCTCTGCCAGGAGATCGACGGACTCACCGGCCTTTGGGAATTCCACATGGATGCTCCCATGAAGGCTACCGTAGGCACCGACCTGATTCCCCACTTCCATGACAGTGAAGGAGACCTCGGCCCTGTTTCCGACGAAGGATATACCGCAGTGGAAGGATTCAACGTGCACGATGGAGCCATCCTCACAAAGCAATCCGCTCTCTTTGAGCTCAAGCACGATACCGACGGAATGACCTACACTTTCCTGATCGACGCCAAACGTCCTTCAGACCCTTCTGACAACCACTGGACCACATTCTTCAACAGTTCCCTCGACAACTCCGCCGACCAGTATATCTACTGGCGCAAGGATGGTAACTTCCAGGTAGGAGGAGGCGGCTGGCGTACCGGCGAAGGCTATTTCAGCAATGACAAATGGTTCAGGATGGTTGTAGTGAAAGACGGTCCGAAGAGCATCCTGAGGGCATATGCAAATGCCAACCAGCTTGGAAACTGGGATACCGATACGGGCGCAGCACTTCCCGCTACCTGGGCTCTGCTCAATGCCGACAACGACGGAGACGACTATCCTCTGTACTTCACCACCGTCGCATTCTGGAACAGGGCTCTTTCCGACGAAGAAGTCAAATCACTTGAATCCCTATAGTTGAGATGCTGACAGACATTTTCGCATGGAATGTCCTTTAAGCAAGGCCGGAGGAAGCACCGAAAGGCTCCTCCGGCCTTTTTTACTTTTCCTTTTTGGAAAAAAGGGTTATCTTAGCGGTACAAACCACAGAAGATGAATTCCATTCCGGGAAAGGAAATAACCGAAGCGATCAGGGACGGCTCAAGAGACATCTTCGACTCTTTCTACAGGGTCGAATACTACAACGTCCTCCACTTCGTAAAAAGATACCTGGGATATGACAATGCCCTCGCCGAGGACATTGCGCAGGAGAGTTTCATGTCGGTGTGGCAGACGAGGGAAAGGCTGGACCCCAACTACAGCATCAGGACATATCTCTATACCATTGCCAGGAACAAGACCCTCAATCTCCTGAGGGATACGGCCCGGGCCAAGGCCAACACCCTGGCCGGACAGGAGGCCCTCGTAAATCTCCAGGCCCTGAACCATGAAAGCGTTACGGAAAAGATAGAGGCCCTGGAACTGCAGAGAATGATAGACCGGATCTATCTGACCCTGCCCGACAAGGTAGTCACCACCTTCCGTCTCAGCAGGATCGACGGGCTCACCTACAAGGAGATCGCCGAAAAGATGAACATATCGGTAAAAATGGTCGAATACTACATTTCAATAGCCCTCAAGCGGTTCCGCACCGGCCTGGCGCATTATACGAGCGCCCTGCTACTGCTTCTGACGGTTATGCTGACGTCACTATAAAACCTGACAAACAGATGAATGACAATCTTTTATATGACTATATAGACGGGAAACTGGGCAAGAGGGAGAGGAAGGAAGTACTGAAGTGGATACACTCCTCGAAGGAGAATGCCCGGCTCTATGCCGAGATCAAGGCTTCACACGTCTTCAGCACCATGCCGGACATAACCATCGAAAAGAAAGGGAAAACCGGTTTCCGCACCATCGTGACTCGGATAGCCGCCGCCTTGCTGCTGCCGGTCGCCGCCTTGGGGCTCTGGGCCTACTCATCACAGCAGAAAGACCTCAAGGCCTATTCGGAGTTCTATGAAGGGGTGATCCGCAGGAATGGACAGAATCCCGGCATGGTGGAATATAAAGTCAATACAGGCGTGAAAGGGAAGGTCATGCTCCCCGACAGCTCCGTGGTATGGCTCAACAGCGCCACCACCCTGATTTGCCCTACGGTCTTTGACAGCGACAAGAGGGAGGTAACCCTGATCGGGGAAGGATACTTCGACGTCAAGTCGAATCCCGAGTGGCCCATGTACATCAAAACGGCCAAGGGATTCACCGCCAAGATCACAGGCACGACATTCAACCTCTCCGCCTACGACAACGATGAGGAATTGAAACTCACCCTGATATCCGGCCATGTCACCCTGCTGGAAGACACCTCCCACCAGGAAATCGAAGTAAAGCCCCTGGACGAGGTAAAACTTAGGGAAGCGCCTTCCTCCAACAGCTCCAGACCCCGTTTCTCCGGTGAGAGGCGGACGGCGAACATCTACAACAATACCGCATGGAAGGATGGCGTCCTCATTTTCGACAACACCCCCATGGACGAGGTGATAAAGAAAATAGAGCGATGGTACGGGGTAAGCATCAATTCCCTCAACCCAAAGATCAAAGACTACCGGTTCACGGCAAATTTCTCGTCAGAATCGCTTGACAGGGTGATGGAACTGCTCAAGATTTCCTCCTTCATCAATTACA
>Ga0256405_10012888_pt1 | contig 10203 bp, 7 predicted proteins | sample RumenRJG_02DNA_FD_189096 | JGI IMG/M metagenome (GOLD analysis project Ga0256405, IMG submission 189096) | Bovine rumen microbial communities from Lethbridge, Alberta, Canada - RJG_02 | ecosystem: Host-associated > Mammals > Digestive system > Stomach > Rumen | place: Canada: Alberta | collected... | reverse complement strand
CGTGGCTTTTCTTGCCGCGGACCGTGATGTAGATGCGGTCGCTGGAGGCGGACATGGCCGCGGGACTGCAGATGATGGTCCCGGTGGGGAAGTCCGGCGCCACGTGCTGGGCGAACATGGCATCCATGTGGGGATCTTCCAGGGCGCCGTCCGCGATCATCTTCTTCGCGCCGCAGTCCGCCGCGTCTTCTTCGGCGGGCTGGAACACAAGCTTGACCTTGCCGGCGAAGCTGTCGCGCATGTCGAGGAGGACGTGCGCCGCGCCCAGCAGCATGGCTGCGTGGGTGTCGTGGCCGCAGGCGTGCATCACGCCCGGGGTCTGCGACGCAAAGGGCAGGCCCGTCTCCTCGTTGATGGGCAGGGCGTCGATGTCCGCCCGCAGGCCGACGCATTTGGGCTTGTTGGTTGTGGCCGCGGCTGTGGTCGCGGCCGTCGGCGCGGTTCCCTCGATTACGGCGGTGACGCCGTATCCGCCCACATTCTCTCTCGGCTCCAGGCCCATGTCGCGGAGCCGCGCCGCGATATACGCCGCCGTCTCCTTCTCTTCATGGCTCAGCTCCGGATGCGCGTGCATGTGCTTCCGGTATTCCAGCATCTTTCCGGTGTACTGCTGCACCAGCGCAGCGACACGTTCGTTTCTCATTCTGCAAACTCCTCTCCCCTATTCTTTTATGCACGAAGCTTATTTTGGTTTTCGCGACTGATAAGTGTCCTGTGATATATGAAAATCCATTTCAAATTTTCTTGATCTTTAATATCGAAAGCCTTCAACCAAAAAACATTTTAACGACTCTAATTCGTCACTGTCCCAGTCAAAGGCTCCAGCTCTTGATGCTGTGCCAAGCGGCATGGTAACGTATTCATCGCTGGAAGAAAGATAAGTGTGGAGTTTGTTCTTATGTTTTCGGCGATAGCTGCGTCCATAAGACGATTCCATCACATCCAAAAATGATTCTATTGTAGATAAGATGTTCTTATTATTGTTCTCGGATAGAATCCTAAGGCAGAGATCTTCCAGAGTTCCTGCACTGTTATTCAGAGGAAAAAGCATAAATCCGACTTTTAACCCTGAAGAATCACGAACCCATGTGCCACAACGCTCTGAAGATACAAAACCACATTTTTTTAATGACCGACGAACCTCTTGACAAGCTTTTTCATAATCTTTTTCCGCATCACGAACGACCGCCAGGCTTTTAACCCGGTCAAATTTATCCATGTTTTTAAGGCTCATCAGGAAGTTACTAAGATCTTCATTCCCGCCAAAATCCAGGACTTGAATCTCATTGGAAAACCTGGGATCTTGCGCCAACTCATTGCTATTCAGATAGTTTATCAGAAATCCTTCTGCATCCCTGCCTTCGCAAAGAAGCAAGAATGGTTTTTGTATCCGTTTTCGTTCAACAGGCATCAGCGCACCTCCATATCAGAACGAAGTGCGCTCTTAAGAAGGTCATAACTGAAGCGGAAAGATTTGAGTCCATTTTTGTCGTAGCCAAGTCTATAGAAAGAGAAATCTTCAGGATAGTCTTTCAGGCCTTCCATTGCTCCGATGATATTCTCATAGCTGTGTGTCGTAGCAATCACTTGGCAGTTATAATCACGGCTGACATCGGATACTATTCTCCATAAATCTTTATACATAGAATAATGAAAGCCCGTATCTATCTCATCTACAAGCAGAATTCCATCCTTCGCATCCATAATACTTAAAACGATATACAATAATTTGTTGATACCATCTCCGGAGAACTGAATCGGAAGAAGCTTCTTGTTAGTATTAATATAGAGCTGTGGAACCCCATTAATAGATAAGGTTACGATATCACTGATAGATGGATCGATTCGCTGCAGAAAACCAATCAGTTTCTCCTTTTCACCATTGATTTCTGCTTTTCCCATTCGGTCAAGAATTGCTCGATCTGTCCGAACAAAATAATTATTTACAAACGATGTGTAAGTGAGCTGCATAAGCTGCTTTTCACCATTATCGTCTGCTATCTCCCGAAGTGTTCCGTTTTCACTTGTTGTATAGTGTCCGATTTCAGAGTAATCCACAGAACCTTCAACCTTGAAATCAAATCGCAGAGTATAATTTCTCTTTGCGGAAGATTGGAAACTACCTGCAACGTTTTTGGGGATTCCTCCATTCAAAGCCGGAACATAGCTGTCGTCTTTTGCATAAGTCAAAGTAAGACTATCTTTTCCCCGTGTTGCCTGAATTCTGATTGTATTATCAGGATTCATCTGGTAAAAAAGAGGTTCCCACAGACTTACTCCGTTTGTTGGAACGTTTAATCCGCGAAAACCATTCATATGGATGAAGGAATCCGGAGAAAGATGATCCATCATAAGAAAAACCGCTTCCAGCACAGAGCTCTTTCCAACATTATTATTTCCAGACAAAAGGACAAGACGACGCATGTCAGTAATGCTAAGATTCTGGATACCTCTGAAGTTCTTAATACTCAGGCTATTAAGCATATTCCCCATTTCCTTGAATTCCTTTGCACTTTCATCAGTCTCAATGCCAAAAATATCAAAATATTTTTTATTGGGGTACATCATACCCGGTTGATCTGGAATTACCTTTCCAATAGAGACCCGGTTGTCGATACTCCGCTTTTTTTCATTGTCCCATTTGGAGGCATTAGACCAGTATACATACCCATTTTTCTGAATGTGAAGCTTGCCGCTCTCCGGAATTCTCACAGGTTTATATTGACCTACATACATAGTATTACCCTCTCCGTCCGCACAAATCTCATGCTATATGGTAAATTTATACTATGTGTTTCCCATAAGTCAACATAGTCATAGTATAATTTTTGTGAACCTCTTCATTTTCAGCCGAATCAGCGACTCAAATTTAATTCCGACATCTCCAGAAGTTCAGATGCCGCCTGTGCATTCTCAACACGTATCAGATTGTCCCAGGCATCGGCTTTCCCCAGAAGATTCATTCCGCCATGCCAGACCATTTTCCGGTCAATAACAGCGTAGTGCTCGCTTTCTTCCTCTGTCAGCCGGACGAAGATACCATTCTTCCTCATTTCATCAATAAGGATATGCAATTCAATGACATCTTCAAACCCCGCACTTTCAGGATCCAACGTAATGATTGTAACCTGGACACCGGCTTCCTGCCTCGGCTTAACCAGTGACAACATTCGTTCAACCTTGCTCCGCTGAAGTCCAGGGCTGGAAATAACAATTTCTGAATTTGCCTCAATCAGGTCCCGTTCAAACACTTCTGAATAATCGCGTCTGTCATAGATGGCATTTACATGTTGTTTCCTTGCCGCAGGCTCGGATAAAACCTTATACCCGAGTTTTCTGTACGCTGTCAGGCGGTTTTTATACTGCCGGTCATAAAAACCAATGTGCGTATCCACATAATCATATACGAAGACATCTTTTTTTCCTTCATACACTCGATTTAGTCTTCCGACATATTGAACCAGTCGTCCTTCAAACTTGATTGGAGCTGCAAGCATGAGTGTATCAAGACGGGGAAAGTTAAACCCTTCGCCAATTTTTTGTCCGGTCGCAATCAAAACCAATGTTTCCGAATCCGGGACTGACATCATTTCGTTTTTGATCTCCTGGTTCTGTTTCTCCGACTGATCGCCATAAATCAGGAAAACATGATTTGCTTTCCCTTCCAGCTTTTTCGCCAGATTCTCTGCATGTCTCTTCAGTTTTGTAAGAATCACCGGAGTCCTGCCATTTGAGACTGCCTGTACAGTGTCCTGAATCAGCTGTTCATTGCGAACAGTGCTATCCGCGATCAATGCATCTGCCTTGTGAATATCCAGCTTCTCCCCGGAAATGTTTACTACCCGGGTAAACCTCGGAATCACAAACCGTTCCAGCCCCTGCGCATCCGCCTGCTCTTTTGCGGTATACTTATGCCGCACCGATCCCAGAAGCATGTAGATAATGTCGTCCAGACGATCACTTCGGTTTGGAGTCGCAGACAATCCATAAATATATTTCGCCCGGATACGCTGCATAAGTGCCTGTCCCTGCGCCGATGCAATATGATGGCATTCGTCGATCAAAACCATGCCATAGGAGTCTATATTAGGAAAGAACTGCCCTTTGTGATACGCGGATCCTATCAGAGCAAAATCGATGATGCAGGTTGTTTTATCCTGTCCCGCTTTCAGTGTACCGATTATGCCCTCCCGGGTCTTTACTCTTCCGGTTTTTGTATGGTATACAGGGGGTTTTTCATCTATATCCAGAAACTTTTCAAACTCACTGATCCATTGCGATAGAAGATCCGTACTCGCGAGCAATACAAGAGTATTGATTCTTCTCTTCGCTATCATGTACGCTGCCAGCACTGTCTTTCCAAAAGCGGTGGGGGCCCAAAGTACTCCGTTTTCAAATTGTTCCAATCTTGCAGCAGCAAAGTCCTGCTGTTCCCGAAGTTCTCCTTTAAAACGGACACGAATCGGCCTGCCATGGCTTCTTTTATCCAAAACATCACAGGTGATTCCACTGTCTGATGCTTTTGACTGAATCATCTCCAGTAATCCCAGCGGCACTTTAATATATCCGTTGCTCTCACTCCAAAGGGAAATAGTACGCAGATTATAGTAATTGGATCTTCCAAGCGCTTTGTTCTTATAGAATTCCGGATTATCAATGGTTGCCATTCCTTTGATTTGGTTCTGCAGCCGTGGAAGCAGATTCAGCGTGTCAACATAAACGCCATTGTCCAATACGATATGCAGAGTCCCGCCTACAACGTCTGTCGAATGAAAGCAATCATCTTTTTTCCAGGGACGTGACTGCCGGTTTCCCTTTGCATATTTTGTCTGTACCATCTCAGAGAAAACCGTAGCGTTCCATTTCTGCAGGAAATCTGTCAATTCCTCAGAAGACAGTTTTTTTACTGATTTCAGCTTTTTCCACTGATCTGGATAAGCGTTCCATGACTTATCAATAAAAGCACTGTTTCCTTGTTTCAACGCCCTTCCCTGCAGTGGAAGCGCGACAAGATTTCCCAGTTTGCTGAGAACATCCTGAGAAGGATACATACGATCATAGTATTTAAAGGATGGAAGATTGATTGAAGAAGCTCCACGATCCAGAAGTGCATATCCAAAAGAACGAGCCAGAGATGCCTGGATCCGGCCTTTAAAGAAAACCCACAGATGGGCTCCCTTGCCGGATCTGGACCGCTCAACCAGTACGTCAATATTGTTCATTTCGCAGATTCTGCGAAGAGCGTCTACCTCGCTTTTCCACAGGTCATCGGTATTCGCATCATCATTTTTGTAGGAATCTTTTTCGTGATTATCAAAATCAAAGACAAGAAAACGGCAGGTATTGTCCGGAAACAGCGGATACACGCCCAGCACATCAGAGCAGTCCTCTTTTGTACCGCGCAGATGCTGCAGGATCATCCATGGTTTCAGGGGTCTCCATGCTTTATATTTACAGTCCTCATCACAGAATGCCTTGGGATCATTAGCTTTCGGACACAGAGGGTTATCCCATCTCCCTTTACACTGTGGAAAATATCCTCCGTTCTTTCCTCTTTTCGCATAGACGTCTGTACGCCCCCAAAAATAACTGTAAAACTCTTTTGCCATTTCCTCTGTCAGAATTAATGGGAGGATACGGGCACCCTGATCTTCGTCATAATCATCAGGAACCGGCTGTTCTTCTAGAACATTTCGTGCTTTATAGGGGATCTGATGCTCATCAAGAAGCGCCTTCAGATTCTCATTTTCCTTCTGCAGATCCCGTACCAGTTTGCGAAGGGAATCCAGATTGTGTTCATCAATACGCATTCTCTATATCTCCCTTCATCTGTTTTCCCGGATCACCTGGAATGTCCCGGCACGTAGTAAGCAGGTTTTCCGCTCCTCTTACATGACCGGCTGGCCAATTCATCTCTGTCCCGGCACGCAGTCGATTTGGTTTTCGCGGCCACTACGTGTCCGCGACCCGCAAGTTTTGGCCCGGGCGCCCGCCTGCCGGCGGGGCGCCCGGGCCCGTCCTTCCTTCTCTTACGCTTCCTCTCCTGCCGCCGCTGCCGGAGCGTCAGCTGCGTTTGTCTCTTACGCTTCCTCCCCTGCTGCCAGCGCCACGCCTGCGAAGATCCGCGCGCCGAGGGGGATCACCCGCTCGTCCACGTCAAAGAAATCATTGTGGTGCGGGGCCTTCAGCGGCATGCAGAAGATCATCTCCGTCACCTTGCCGCCGTGGGCCTGGACGTCGCGCATCATCGTCGTCACGTCCTCACCCCCGCTGAAGTCAACATCGTCCACAATCTTCGTGACGCCCTCGGTGTGCTCGAGGACCCGCCGCACGAGAGCGATCGCCTCCGGGTCGCAGTCCACATTGCCCGCGCTGCCCATGAAACGGCTCTCCATGGTGCAGCCGTACATCTCCGCCGCGGCCTTGCAGACACGGATCGCGGAGTCGTACATGAACTGGTTGATCTCCACGGTCTTTCCGCGGGTCTCCACGGTCATCTCGGCCTCGCCGGGGATCACGTTCCGGCCGCTGCCCGCCCGGAGGGTGCCTATGTTGATACGGCTGGCGCCTTCGTGGTGGCGGGGGATGGCCAGCATATTCAGGGCCGCCGTTGCGGCCGATGCCAGCGCGTTGCAGCCTGCCTCGGGCGCCGCGCCTGCATGGCTCGGCACGCCGTGGATCGCGATGTCAAACTTGGTGCTGCAGAGGAAGCCGTGGCCGCTGGTGCAGACGGTACCGATATCGTGCCCGTCCAACAGGCCCACGTGGCCGCCGAAAAAGTAATCGCAGTTCGAGAAATGCCCCTTCGCGGTCAGGCTCGCCGCGCCGCGGAGGCCCTCCTCGCCCGGCTGGAACACAAGGATCACCTTGCCCCGCAGCTGGTCGCGGTAGGCGGCGAGCAGCTTCGCGGCGCCGATCCCTATGGCGGCGTGGGCGTCGTGGCCGCAGGCGTGCATGCAGTTTTCATGCACCGAGCGGAAGCCCTCGGCCGTCGGCACATGGGCGGGCGATGTTGACTCAACGACGTCGTTGCAGTCGATGTCGACGCGGATCCCGACGGTGGGCCCGGGCAGGGCGCCGTCGATCTCGGTGATGCAGCCTGTGTAGCCGCCTTCCATGGCCCGCACCAGCTCCGGGTGGTCGGTCTCGCCCAGGGCGCGCTGCCAGCAAGCGTTCAGCACTTCCGGCTTCGGCAGGCCGTACATCTTCTCTTTTACGTGGATCTCGGGACCGTACTTCACGGGCAGGTCCAGCTTTTCCAGCTCTGTGATGATCCGGGCAGTGGTGCGGAACTCGGTCCACCCCGACTCCGCGTAGCGGTGGAAATCCCTCCTGAGCTCCACCAGCTCCTGCTCGAACGCGTCCATGTTGATGCGGTCAAATGTCATGTTTGCTTCCTTTCGTTCAGTGGGTCAGCAGCTCAAGGCACAGCTCCGCGGTCTTGTTGAGGTTGTCGACCTTGATAGTCTCTTCTTTCGTGTGGACCTTGGTCATACCGGTGCCCAGCACCACCGACGGAATCCCCTTCTGGTTGTAGATATTCGCGTCGCTTCCGCCGCCGCCCGAAGTCACCACCGGGGTCAGCCCCATGCGCTCAAAAGCAGCAAGCAGCGGCTTGACGACATCGCCCGCGGGGTCGATGCTGTAGGATACGTAGTTGGTGTAGAGCTCGCAGTCCAGCTTCGCGCCCATCTCGTCGCAGCCCGCCTGCAGGCAGTCCTGCATGTGCTTCGCCTGCGCGTTCAGCTTGTCCAGATTGCGGCTGCGGACCTCCGCGAAGAACTCGCAGGTGTCCGGCACGATATTGGTGGCGAACTCGGACTTGAGCACGCCGATGTTGCAGGTGGTCTCGGCGTCGATGCGGCCGAGGTTCATCTTTGCTATTCCTTTGGCTGCGGCCTGGATGGCGCTGATGCCTTCTTCCGGCGCGAGGCCCGCGTGGGCGCGCTTGCCGAGCACGGTGGCCTTCACCTTGATCTGCCCCGGCGCGGAGATGATCACTTTTCCGACGTCGCCTGAGGAGTCAAAGATATATCCCCGGGAACTCTGGAGCCTGCTGACATCGACCGCCTTCGCGCCCCGCATGCCGCCTTCCTCGCCGATGGAGAAGCAGATCTCCGCCGCGCGGTGGGGCAGCCCTTTTTCGAGGACCGTGCGGACGGCCTCGATGATGCCGCAGATGCCTGATTTGTCGTCGCCGCCCAGGATGGTGTCCGGGCCGCTCTTGATCACGCCGTCTTCGACGTAGGGCTTGATGCCGTTGCCCGGCGTCACCGTGTCCATATGCGCGCTGAACAGCCAGGGGGCGCTGTCCTCGGTGCCGACTGTGTCTGCGGTACCGGTACCGGATGTGCCGGCCAAGGCTGCGGCGGCGAAATCCGGGGACGCCGGCAGCTTCGCGAACACATTGAATCCGTTGGAGCCAAAGGTCTCGCCCGCCTTGTCGGTCCACACCTCAAGCCCCAGGGACTCCAGCTCCTTCACCAGCCGCTCGCCCATGGCCTTCTCGTTCCCGCTCTCACTGTCTATCTGTACAAACTCAAAAAACTGATCCAGCAGTCGTTTCTCGTTGATCATATTGGCCTCCTTTTTGCCTAGTCCTCAGATGTCCGGAACAGACTTATGACCGGAGTTTCTGGTGTTTCTCTTTCTCAGGTAATCTGAACTTCCTTTGTCGCAATCCTATGTTTTCCGAATTCTATGGTTTTCTCTTTCCTAAGTTCTGTATAATTTCCTGCTTTGCGCTTCAAACATAAGTCGCAGCCCAACTTGCTTCCGTTTCACGGGAGCTACTGCGTTATTTTTCTCTTTTATATTTGCGGCCGCCGCCCTGCTTGCTCTCTGCTTCCGGCCGCCGCCCTGCTTGCTCTTATCACGCCAGCGAGCGGTCCAGAAGCTCCGATCCGGTTTGTTTTTATGCCAGCGAGCGGTCCAGAATCTGCTTTACCTTCGCGAAGTCAAGCCGGCCCGAGAAGCGCGCCGGGCGCTTCTTCCACCAGGAATTCATGTCGCGGATGTCGATGGCATTCGTCACACCGTCGAGCTGGAACCTCGTCCGCCCATACGTGTCCGAGAATACCAGAAGCAGCTCCATCGGGACGCTCCCGGCCTTCTCGCGAGTGAACAGCTTCTGGAGCATCGACCGCTGGTCCTTCAGGGCCGGCAGCGGATTCATCTCCTTGCGGCGCTCCGTGCCGCTCTCCAGCACCCACTCGCGCTGGTTCACGCCGCCGTAGGCTTTTGTTCCGTAATGGAAGACGTGGATCAGGTAGATGCGATCCGCGGTGAGGGCTATAAGCTCGGACGGCTGGGATTCGGTCCCGCAGCGGATCGTCTTGCCGATGTAGGTGGCCGCATCGTTTCCGCCGAGTTTTTTCAGTTTTTTCGCCACGCGCTGGACTGCGTGCTCCGGGGTCCGGTATTTTTTCAGAATCTGGGTCACGCCGTAGAATACCGCGACGCCGATCGCGATGGTCAGGAAGAAAAAGAAGTAGTCCATCGGCGTGTGAAGCTTCCAGACCTGGAAGTTATCGAAAAGACCGAATAATGGGACCGCAGTCCCGCGGGATGTGAACATAGAGGTTCTCCTTTGTTGACGGTTATTTTGGGCCGGCGGTGGGCCGGCTTTCTTGCTTTCTGGCCTTCTTTTTGGGCCAGCGCGGTGCGCCGGGCTTTCTTGCTTTCTTGCCTTCTTTTTGGGCCGGCGCGGTGCGCCGGGCTTTCTTGCTTTCTGGCTTTCTGGCCGGCGCGGAGCGCCGGGCTCTCTGGCTTTCTGGCCGGCCACACCGGGCTTGTTTGGCACCGGCCGGCCGGATAATCATCTAAATTATACTATAATATCAGGCTTTCTGCATTGGACTTCGGGGTCCACAGCTTCCTGTTCTTTTCCGGCCCCGAATCGCGACAACGCTTGTCCGGCCCCTTGCGGGGCCGGTAGCTTGATTCCCGAGTCCCGGCCCCGAATCGCCACCAGGAAGCTTTCGCTTCTTGCGGGGTCAGTAGCTTGATTCCCCCGTCCCGGCCCCGAATCGCCACCACTCAGACCGCCGCTCCTTCGGGGTGAATAGCTTCCTTCTCCCGTCCCAGCCCCGAATCGCCACCAGGAAGCTTTCGCTTCTTGCGGGGTCAGTAGCTTGATTCCCCCGTCCCAGCCCCGAATCGCCACCAGGAAGCTTTCTCTTCTTGCGGGGTCAGTAGCTTGAT